>Ga0307469_10000540_pt1 | contig 13912 bp, 15 predicted proteins | sample atmos_gasesAM2C__FD_203084 | JGI IMG/M metagenome (GOLD analysis project Ga0307469, IMG submission 203084) | Hardwood forest soil microbial communities from Morgan-Monroe State Forest, Indiana, United States - atmos_gasesAM2C_515 | ecosystem: Environmental > Terrestrial > Soil > Temperate...
ATACGGAGAAGTAGGCGCGCGCAGTCCAGTACTGCTGGCGGCGTTTGGCGTCGTGCTCGATCATCCAGCCGGTGCGCACGCCGGCGATGGAGAATGCTTTCGACAAATCGCTGATGACGGTGGCGTGCGGCAGGCGGGCTGCCGTTTCCGTTCGTTGGCCGTGATAGATGGGGTGATACACCTGGTCGCTGATCAGTTGAATGCCGCGCTCTGCCGTGAACGCATGCAGAGTTTCCATGTCGGCGTCGCTGATGGTTGCGCCTGTCGGATTGTGCGGGCTGTTGACAAGGACCAGTTTGGTCTTCGAGTCTGCAAGGCGCTTGATCTCGTCCACGTCGATGCGAAAGCCATTTTCGCGGCGCACGCGGTAGAAGCGGGTTTCGAGGCCGAGGGATTCGGGCAACGCCGAGAACGTCGTGAACCCGGGCAGCGGGAGAATGACATTCGCGCCCGGTTCGGCAGCAAGCCACATCAATGCCACCAGGGCTTCGGAGGCGCCGGTAACAACTTGTACCGCCTCCGCGCTGACGCCTTCCATTTCGGCAATCGCTTCGCGCAAGCTGTCTTCGCCGGCGGGATGGCCGTAGACCAGCTTGTGATTCAGGAAGCGATGGCCTGTTTCGTCGTCGGCAAGGGCGAGGATGTCGTTCACGGTCCAAGTGGGCCCGGTGCTGGCGGCGAGATTGAATTCCATGCTGTGTTCGTATTGATCGAGCCAGGCGTCGAGCAGGAAGGGCTTGAATTGCATGGGGCACACCTCGAAGCAGATAGTCGACAGATCTTAGATGCTTTGGCGCTTGGTTTGATTCCAGGAAAACCCAGCCCCTGAAGGGGCCTCAAGGTGACCTGCCAAATTGTCTCCGGCAGGAATTCGCCTTCAGGCGCTGGGTTTTCTGGCTAAGAGATGCGGCTTACGGGCGGAAGCGATCCGCGGAATAGCCTGCAGATCGTTCGTGATTGTTATGTCTTCCCAGCCGCTTAAGAGAGAGCGAACGCCCTCGACAATGGTGCCACTGATTTCCATGATGAGATAGCCGCCGGGCTTCAGCACGGCGTGGGCGGCGGGGATAAGCTTTTCGATTACCTCGAGGCCGGTGGCGCCGGCGAACACAGCACTGCGCGGCTCGAACTTGCGCACTTCCAGTTGCACTTCGTCTTCCTCGGACAAGCCCACGTACGGGGGGTTGGAGACGACGAAATCGAAGGCTTCGGCCTCGAGCCCCGTAACCAGGTCGGTGTCATGGAAGAAAATGCGGCGCTCCGGAGCGTGCTGGTTCTGGGAGCGAAATTCCAGTTGCAGGCGGGCCGCGTTGGCTTCGGCGATTTCGAGCGCGACCGGCGAATTGTCAGTCGCGTGGATTTCCGCGCTGGGCAGTTCCTTGGCGAGGGCGAGCGCGATCGCTCCCGAGCCGGTGCCAACGTCGGCAATCCGCGGAGCCTTCCTCGCACGCGCGAGCGGCAGGACGGTTTCAATCAGGTGTTCGGTTTCAGGGCGCGGGATGAGCACGGCCGGAGAGACGATCAGATCGAGCCCCCAGAATTCCTGGTGCCCGGTGATGTATTGGGCGGGGACACCTTTGGAACGTTGCGTGAGTGCTTCGTCGTAGCGAGATTGTTCTTCCGCCGTGAGCTCGCGCTCGGGATGCGCGTAAAGGTGGGCGCGGTCGCAGTTAAGCGTGAACATCAGGAGAGTCTCGGCGTTCAGACGCGGCGAGGGAACATGCTCGTCGGTGAGGCGGGTGATGGCGGATTGGAGAGACTCTCGCAAGGGCACGGCTTTATTGGACCATGAAGTCGCCATTCTGAGCGCAGGCAAGAACCTGTGCAGTGTCAGGCTGAGAGCCAATGCATAGGTCCTTCGCTTCGCTCAGGATGACAGGGATCAGGAAATTCCGCAACGGACGCGGACAGGAGTGTCCGCGCCGCATCAGGCGACCGGCGCTGCTTCGCTCTTTAGCTTCTCTGCCTGGTAGTGCGTGATCAGTGCGTCGACGATGGGTTGCAGCTTGCCGTCCATGACTTCGGTGAGTTGGTGAATCGTGAGGCCGATGCGGTGGTCGGTGACGCGGTTTTGCGGGAAGTTGTAGGTGCGGATTTTTTCGCTGCGGTCGCCCGAGCCGACCATGGCCTTGCGTTCTTTGGCGAGTGCTTCCTGCTGTTTCTGCATTTCAAGTTCGTAGAGGCGCGAACGCAGAACGCGCATGCCTTTCTCGCGATTCTTGATCTGCGACTTTTCGTCCTGGCAGCTGACCACTGTATTCGTGGGAATGTGCGTGATGCGGACGGCGGAGTAGGTCGTGTTCACTGACTGGCCGCCCGGGCCTGACGAGCAGAATGTGTCGATGCGCAGGTCTTTGGCCTCGATCTTGATGTCGACGTCTTCGGCTTCGGGCAGCACGGCGACCGTGACCGCCGATGTGTGCACGCGGCCTTGCTGCTCGGTGGCGGGCACGCGCTGTACCCGATGCACGCCGCTTTCGTACTTCAGCTGCGAGAAGACGCGCTTGCCTTCGATGATGGCAATAACTTCTTTCAGGCCGCCGACCGACGACTCCGAGGTCGAGAGCACTTCCACCTTCCAACCCTGCGTCTCGGCGTAGCGCGAATACATGCGGAACATTTCATCGGCGAAGAGCGTGGCTTCGTCGCCGCCGGTGCCGGCGCGGATTTCGAGAATGACGTCCTTTTCGTCGTTGGGATCTTTGGGAATCAGCAGGACTTTCAGGTCAGCTTCGACCTGGCCGACGAGGGCCTCGAGCTGGGTAAGCTCTTCCTGCGCATAAGCACGCATGTCGGGGTCTTTTTCTTCGGCGATAACGGCCTTGCTCTCGGCGATGCCGCGGGTGAGATCTTTGTACTGGCGGTATTTTTCGACGATGGGCGCAATTTCGCTATGGGCCTTGGCAGTCTTCTGGTATTTCGCCGAGTCGGTAACGATCTCCGGCGAAGACAGGGCCCGGTTCAGTTCCTCGTAGCGGGCTTCGAGTTGTTGCAATCGTTCGAACATAAGCTTTCAGTCGTCGGTCATCGGTCGTCGGTCGTCGGCGAAACACTCCATCGACCTGCGGAAACGCTCTGGCGGGGCCAGTGCGTAGATGAGCCCGGTCAGGCTCCCCACCGTTTTGGTCTGGCTCAGCAATTGCTCCGACTGCTCTTTCGGGAGATATGCAAGGGCACATGCAACCTCGATCTGTGTTTCAAGTTCGAGCAGAGAGCCGCGAGCATGGAATAAGAAGTTCGCGAATCCTTTGTCGGTGCGATAGCCCTTGCCTTCGGCAATATTGCTCGGTATGGACACTGCAGCCCGGCGCATTTGTTGACTAAGACCATACACTTCGTGCTTTGGGAAACTTGCAGTGATTCGGTAAGTCTCGCTCGCTAGTTTCATTGCGTCCTGCCAAACTCTCAAATCACGAAACGATGCTGACATGGGCACCTCTCAGCACTGAAGCCAGTGCCCGCGGGTCCACTCTACCAAGGATAACTAAACATGTCGTGTGTGACGGGGTTGGGCTCGAGAGTGGCTTGAGCCGACGACCGAAGACCGAGGACAATAGGGGGTAGCCCCCCTAGGCAATCACCAACTCACCGCCGTTTTGCTTCTCCAGTTCCATGGCCTGATCGAGCGCAACGATCGCGCAGTGGACCTGGTCGTCGGACGGGGGCTGCGTGGTGATGCGCTGCAGCCAGAGGCCCGGAGCGGTCATGAGGGCAAAGAGCGATCCGCGGTGCTTGGCGGCGAAGCGGATGATCTCGTACGACAAGCCGGCGATCACCGGCAGGAGGACGATGCGGGTTGCAAACCGTGCCCAGAAGGTCGTCACAGGATAAATCGCGTTGGCTGCGATGTAGACCGCTATCGAGAAGATCATCACGGTCATCAGGAAGCTGGTGCCGCAGCGCGGGTGATAGGTCGAATACTTCTGGACGGCGCCGTTGTTGAGCGGGTCACCGTTCTCGAACGCGAAAACTGTTTTGTGCTCGGCGCCGTGATATTCGTAGACCCGGCGAATGTCCTTCATCAGCGACACGCCCCAGATGAACAGCAGGAACAGCGCAATGCGGATGACACCATCGACCACGTTGAACAGGATCGGGTTGGCGAAGACCGGATTCACGCGCTTCAGTTCCGTAGCCGCCGCCAGCGGCAGGAACTTGTACATGAAGATGAAGAAGCCGAGTGAAATGGCAATGTTGACGGCGGCGACCCATCCGCTGATTTCGACTTTCCTGCCCTTGTCGTCGGCGGGGATCTGTTCGAGCGCGACGTCGGCGGAAAAGCGCAAGGCGCGGAAGCCGAGCGTCATTGCGTAACCCAGCGTCATGACGCCGCGGATGACGGGCCAACCCATCCATTTATGTTTCTCGGAGGGGCGCTCCAGCGGTTCCCGATGGGTGGCAACTTCGCCCGAGGGCTTGCGCACGGCAATCGCCCAGGCATGCGGCGAACGCATCATGACGCCCTCCAGGACAGCCTGGCCGCCGACCAGCGTCTCTTCGCCACTCTCGAGCGCCGGCAGAAGCTGCAAGGCCACGATAAATCGCCACATGTTGCGCAAGTAATGCATCATTCGTTAGATGATACTTCCGGGTGGGAAGTAGCAGGAGTTAAGGGTATCACAGGTCAACGTGATTTGAGACCGAGCGGCTCGTAAGTCATTGTGTATGAGTTATGTAGAGGTGCGTGATCATGGAGCTGCCGTTTTTGCCCTCACTGACGGGCGGGTACCCTTCGGCAGGCTCAGGGCAGGCAGGCCGTCGCTCCATCGAACACAAGGGGCACATGCGGAGATTTGCTGAGACTTGCGAGGCGATCGCGGGGACAACGAAGAAGCTTCTGAAGGTCGGGATGGTGGCCGAGTATTTGAAGTCGCGCCCGATGGAGGAGGCGTCCGTCTCCGCAGTATTTCTTTCGGGCAAGGCGTTTCCGGCCTGGGAAGAGACCACGCTGCAGGTCGGCCAGAGGCTGTTGTGGCAGGTGGTGGCGGAGTTGTCGGGAAAGAGCGATTCGGAGTTGACGGCCGCGTATCGCAAACTTGGTGATCTGGGGGCGGTGGCGGGCGAGGTATTGGGCGAAGGAGCGGGAATCGTAAAGGAAGGCGAGCTGAGCATCGCCCGGCCGGGCGCGGACGCCCGAAGCTCCACCGGACCAGCGGAGGCACCTGTTCCTACGCTCGATGTATCCAACGCGGGGCTGGCCGCTCCGTCTGACCAGCTGAACGTGATTGAAGCAGAGGCGTATTTCCGGCGAATCGCTTCGGCCCGAGGTCCCGCGGCGAAACGTGCGTTGGTGCGCGAGTTGCTCGTGCGCGCGACTCCTCTTGAGGCCAAGTACCTGGTCAAGATCATCACGGGCGATTTGCGCATCGGGCTGAAGGAGAGTCTGGTTGAGGAGGCGATCGCACGCGCTTACGGCGGGACCCTCGCGGAGGTCCAGCGCGCCAACATGCTGGTAGGCGATATTGGCGAGACCGTTCGGCTGGCGACTCGGGGAGCGCTGGGTGAGGCACACATGCGCATGTTCCATCCGCTGGGATTTATGCTGGCTAGTCCGGTGGAATCGGCGGACGAGGCGCTGAGCTACTTCGAGCAGGCATCGATCGAAGATAAGTACGACGGCATCCGGGCGCAAGCACATGTGTCCGGAGGCGAGGTGCGTTTTTTCTCCCGCACGCGTGACGAGATCACGGAATCGTTTCCCGAATTATTCGACGCGCTGGCGGGGTTGCCTAAGGACGCGATTCTCGACGGAGAACTTCTGGCCTGGAGTTACAGCGAGGATGGAGTGGGACGAGCGCTGCCCTTCAGTGCCTTGCAGCAGAGGTTGGGACGGAAGAAAGTCAGCGCGGAGCTGATGCGGCGGGTACCGGTGGTGTATCTTGTGTTCGACGTTCTCTACGTGGGAGAAAAACTTTTGCTGGAAAAACCTTTGCGGGAACGGATGTGGGCTTTAGATAAGTTGCTGGCGGAAAAGCCAAAAAGCATTAACCACAGAGGGCACGGAGGAACACAGAGGAAGACCAAGGCGGGGGAACAGGGTCTATTGGCGTGGGGCGAGGGCGAGGAAGATGAGACTGTGCGGGTGATCCGCGCGCCTTCCGCCATTGCTTCGACTACGGAGGAAGTGGAGGCCCTGTTTACCGCCGCACAGGCGCGCGGGAACGAAGGCCTGATGATCAAGGACCTCGGGTCGTCGTACACGCCAGGGCGGCGCGGCAAGTCATGGCTGAAGATGAAGCGCGAACTGGCGACGCTCGATGTGGTTGTGACCGCCGTCGAGTACGGGCACGGTAAACGCATCGGCGTGCTCAGCGACTATACGTTCGCAGTACTCGATGGCGAGCGACTGGTGAATATCGGCAAAGCATATTCAGGACTCACCGACGTCGAGATCGACGAGATGACGAAATGGTTTCTGGAGCACACTATCGAGGATCAGGGTTTCCGGCGAGAGGTCGAGCCGAGAATTGTTCTGGAAGTGGCGTTCAACAACGTGATGAAGTCCGATCGGCACGAAAGCGGCTATGCGCTGCGTTTTCCGCGCATTGTGCGCCTGCGGCCGGACAAGTCGCCGGAAGAGGCGGACACGATTGAGACAGTAGAAGAAATTTTCCAGCGGCAGGATGGTCGCAAGCCGTAATGTCCCAACCGTCGAAACGGTTTGCTATCCCGCGACGAAGAACCCGAGGATGGCTCCCATGAACAGGTTCACAAAGGAAGCGGGCCTCAGAGTGGCCAGTTTCGCGTGACCACCTTCGAGTCAGCCTTGCCGAATGCATACAGCACGGTAGATCTCATGCCCGAAGCATTGAAGAAGCTTCTCCCGAGTCACCGGACAGATCAACAAATCTCAAATCGAATCCGTAGCCCAGGGTATGACAGCGTTAACTTGCAGACTGCGAGCGTTCCTGAAGCGCTTTGATGGTGCGCCTGTAGATGTCGGTCGGACTACCCGTAGCCAGCACGGGCACTAGCAGTCCCAGCTTCCGGTAAAACTCGATCAGAGGCGCAGTGCTGCGTGCGTAGGCATCCATGCGGATGGTGACGGACTCGGGACGGTCGTCTTCACGTTGCAAAAGGCGGGCGCCACAGCGATCGCAAATCCCATCCTCGCGCGACGGCTGCTGGGTCACGTGGTAAACCGCCTTGCAATTCCCGCAGGTGCGGCGGCCGCTCAGGCGTTCGACGATTTCCTCGAGGGGCAACTCATAGTTCACCACCGCATCGAGCGTCAACAACTCTTGCTCCATTAACTGCTTGAGCGATTCAGCCTGCACGAGCGTGCGTGGGAAGCCGTCAAGGATGAACCCGCCGGTGCAATGCAGGCAGGCACTTCGTTCACGCACCATTTCCCAGACGGTGGCATCGGGAACGAGCGCTCCGCGCCGCATGTAGTCGAGGGCCGCGGCCATGGCGGGAGACGGCGTGCACGTATTCCCGCGAGTCGCTGCCCGGAAAACGTCTCCGGTGGAGAGATGGCAGGCGCCCAGTTGTTGGCGAAGCCAGTCGGCCTGTGTGCCCTTGCCGACGCCGGGAGCGCCCAGCAGGATCAGGCGCCACGGGCGCGCAATCTCTGCCGGTGTTGGGCATTTGGCGGAAGGGCCCTCCAGCCATGCAGCGCGGATATTTTTATCGTCTGTGTTCATGCAGCCATCCAGCCGGCACGAAGGGTCGAGTAGATATGAAAACCACCCGGCCCATCAGCGTAGCCTTGACAAACGCTTTCAGGTTAGGACGGTGGTCACACGGCTGGGTGAGGTTAGCCGCTGCGCAGATTCCCCGGAGTGAATACCGGTAACGGGAGGTTGCGTGCCGGCGTCGTTGTTCAGCGTGTGCTCGCTTCAGTGAGCTCGGAAACAGCCTCGCTAGCCAGGTGCAGCGAGTCCTCGCGAGCACGGTCGCCGGGATGGAAAGTACTCCGGATCCGGTTCCAGGCCTTTCTCGGCCAATCCTGGTCCATGCACGGGCGCTCCACGAGCAGAAAGAAACTTCCGCAGAACAGAAGCACCCACGGGATGATCAGGGAAGACTGCAGCACGAGGTAAATCCAGAAATTCTGGCCCAAGTGGACGGGCCATGTAACATGCTTCACCGTGTAGATGACCAGAGCATGAAATAGGTAAATGCGGTAGCACATCCCGCCGATATTCGTGATCACGCGATTGCGGAAGATCGCAGAGCAGATCTTGCCGCGGAAGTCTGCCAGGTACAGCACCACAATCACAAAGGGCAAAACGACGTGTCCGGGATTTCGCCCCATGAGCCACACCAGCGGCTATAGCGACAGTGCCAGTGCGTCCCAAAGGAACGACCGCGGCCACTCTTTGCGCGTGAGGTACAAATCGCAAAGCAAGAATCCAGCGAGAAAGAACGCCACGTAATACACAACGGACGCGCGAAAGTGCATGTTCCGCTAGCCAAGGTTGGTAAGCAGCCCCGCGCACAGCATGATGACCACGATACCGGCCCGCCGCAGGCGCGGATCGGAGATCGCGAAAAGAAGCGCCAGCATGGGGACCAGGACGTAGAACTGAATCTCGATTTCCAGGGACCACGCCACCCCGTTCACTGCGCCCGGGAACGCTCCAAAGATCATGTTATGGAGGTAGAAAAAGCTCGCCAGCAGATGAGGCCACATGTTACTAAGACCGCGATGGGCTGTTACGTACTGGGCGGCAGCACACACGAACAGGCTAATAAAGTAAGGTGGCTCCAGCCGGGTTACACGCCGGAGGTAAATACTGTTTCAAGTTCACCCTCTCAGCATTCAGCAGGTACCGCGAGGCGAAAGGCACGCCCAGGATGAATCCACTGATAACAAAAAATAATTCGACCCCGCGTTTCGCAATGTCGCCGTCAATATCGAACGGTGCAGCGATGGCACCACGCTGGAGCGCGTCGAAAATATGCACAAAGACTACAGACGAAATCGCAACAAAACGCAGTCCGTCGATCTGCGGAATGAAGCGCTTCTGGGTCGTAATTCGCCGGAACTCAAGCATTGCGTCGCCCAGCATAGCACGCAGTCGCTGTCTGGGTTATGCCTGGGTGGAGTGCGCGCTGCTCGGACTAAACAGCGAACGCAGCCAGACGATTAATTGTGATGGTGATGATGTTCCGCTTCGCCCACCGGGATGATGCAGCCGTGGGCAACTTCGCATTCGACGTGCTCGAACTGGATGGTAGTGTGGACCACGCGGAAATCGTGCTGCAGAACTTCTTTCACATCGCGCAGGATGCGCTCGCTGGCCGACGGCGGGATATCAGCAATAGCGATGTGGCACGAAAGCGCGTGGCTTTCCGATCCGATGCTCCACACGTGGAGATCGTGGACATCGTTGACGCCTTCAACTCTGCGAATGGCGGCTTCCAACTTATCGAGTTTCATGCCGCGCGGAGTGCCCTCAAGCAGGATGTTCATGGTCTCGCGCAGAATTCCGACCGAGGACCACAAGATCAAGGCGCCGATCCCGAACGATAGGGCGGAGTCGATCCAATACCGCTGGGTAGCCATGATGGCCCAGCCGCCCGCGATCACCGCTGCAGTCGAGAGCGTGTCGCCCACTTCGTGTAACAGCGCGCTGCGGATGTTGATGTCGCCGCCCGAGCGGTACAGCAGCAGCGCGATCACGCCATTCATCACGACACCGGCCGCGGCCACCCACATCATCAGTCCGGCGTGGACCGGTTCCGGGTTCTGCAATCGCCGGAAGGCTTCATAAAAGATGAAGAACGAAATAACCACCAGGGACGCCGCGTTGATAAGCGCGGCGAGAACTCCTGCGCGGTGATAGCCGTACGTCTTGGTGGCGCTGGGTGGCCGGCCTTGCAAATAAACCGCAACCAGCGATAACAGAAGCGCGAGGAAATCCGACAGGTTGTGCCCGGCTTCGGAGAGCAAAGCCAGTGAATGCGCCCGGATGCCCGCGAACACCAGCAGGACAATGTAGGCCAGCGTAACGAACAGGGAAATGCGCAGCACCTTGGAAGGGCCTGTTCCCGCGCCAGAATGAACGTGCATGTGCATCTCTATTTAGTCTATCGGGGCGGCGCAGGGGCTTCAAGGCGGGCCGGAGCACGACGGTTCGTGTACGGATGTGGTTGTAAGATCATGGCATGACCCCATCGTTTCGTTCGAAAAGCGGTTCCCCGCCGGGAGGCTTGTTCGCCGCACAAGGTCCACCCGATTCCTATCTGATTGCGCACGTGGATGGCGGGGCGCGCGGGAATCCCGGACCGGCTGGGTATGGCGTTGTCATCACCGATCAGGCAGGGCACAAGGTCGCCGCCTTGAGTGAGTACCTCGGACATCAGACCAACAATTACGCGGAGTACAACGGGTTGCTGGCCGCGCTCGACTATGCGCTGGCCCACGGGCACAAGGCGTTGAGGGTGGTCGGCGATTCGGAACTGCTGGTGAAGCAGATCCGGGGCGAGTACAAGGTCAAGAGTCCGTCGTTGCTGGAGCTTTATCAGAAGGCGCGAAAAATGATCGGGCAACTGGAGTGGTTTTCGATCCAACATGTGTTGCGAGGCGGGAATCAGGAGGCGGACCGGCTGGCGAATCTGGCGATGGATAAGGGGATGGGGCGGAGCAACGTCAGCGGCGGCGGGGCTACATCGTCGCCCCCTGTAACATCCAGTTCCCGCGGTCAGGAGTTTACCGGTGTCGTGCGGGACGGCGTGATTGTGCTCGACGGCGCGAAGTTGCCGGAAGGGACACGCGTGCAGATTCGGGTGCGGGACTGAGAGGGGAGCTTAGCTAATGGCTGACAGCTTGTGGCTTACGCCTGAGGGCTTCTCGTTTACTCGGCTGCTGCGGTGTGATCGTGCACGATTTTCCAGCCTTCCGGAAATCTTCTGAAAATCAGCGTGAACAGGCCGTGCGGGGTTTTGCCGTCGCTCATCGTCAAGTGATACTCCCCGCGCACGAAGGCCGCGTTGTCGCCGAGCGGCTCGATCTGCAAGGCTCGAAATTCCAGACGTCCCATCTCCTTGCCATCGTTCTGATAGTTCTTGCGGTAGCGGTCGAGTGCTCCCTGCCAGCCGGACGTGCGCTGGGCTCCCGAGAAAAACGTCAGGTCTTTCGAGTTCCGGTAGCCCGCCATGAAGGAGTCGAGGTCGTGGCGATTCCAAGCGTCCTGCTGGTTTCGGAGGACTTGCTCGACCGACGAGCGGACATCCCGCGGTGAGGAATGTTCATTCTGGGCTAGCGTGGAAGTCAACAGCGCAGGAATCAAGAAGAGTGGAAGTAACTGGGTGTGCATCGAGCGCCTCCGGATTGCGCACCAGTCTCGCACAAGTTTCCGGGCAAACCTTTAACCACAGAGGACACAGGGGGATTTCGTTTTCCCCTGTGGATGTAGGAGTCCTTTGTGGTTAGGACTTAGGCGTGGCTTTTCTTCGCGACCAGCGGCTTTACCCCGGCAACTTCCCACGGACGCTTCTTGCGCTCGGCGGCGGGCTTGTCGCGGTCGACGATGCGGTCGTACTGGTAGGCTTCGCTCACCGTTCCCAGGGATTCATTGTAGAGACTGGGCAGGCCCAGCGCTTCCTTCAATTCTTCGGAAAACTGGTGCAGGGCCTTCAGGTGATCGGCGGTGGCGGGTACTTCGGTCTTCGAGGTCTTCAGGAACTGCTGGTAGCCCTTGTTCACGAGCTTGGAGATCTCGCTGCCCACCAGGTAGCCGGGATAGGCAAAGATCTTGATGGCATTCTCCCCGTCCTTCTGAATGGCCGCGGATACGTTGTACTTCTTCAGAAACACGCGGCCGGCCGTTCCCGGCGCTTCCAGCACGTCAAAGCCGTGCTCGCGCAACCATCCCAGCGCGTCATCGTAGGTCTTCTGTTCAAGCTTGCTGGCCATTTCGGGTGAATCCCTTCTTCGCTCGTGATTGTTAGATGCAGATTCGATGGAAAGTGTTCAGCGTTGAAAAGTTCCTTGGAACCCGGACACATCTTCTATAATCCAATAAACGTAGTAAATACCTCTTTCGCCGCATCCGGCACATTACGATAGTCACAGCATTATTCCATGGCGCAGGTTCCAACCAAGCCGGCGGAAGCCACTGACGTAGCGCGCGAAGACCACCAGGATCCGAAGCGCCTGGGCCTGAACGCGCTCGACCGCATCGGAAACACTCCCCTGCTTCGCCTCGATCGCATCGCGCGCGACGTGCCCGACACCGAAATTCTCGGTAAGGCCGAGTGGTACAACCCCGGCGGCTCGGTGAAAGACCGTGCCGCGTCCCGCATTATCCTCGAAGCGCAGCGCAGCGGGAAACTCGCCCCAGGAAAAATTCTGCTCGATTCAACCAGCGGCAACACCGGCATCGCCTACGCCATGATTGGCGCCGCGCAACGCATTCCGGTCACGCTCTGCATGCCGGAAAATGTTTCGCCCGAGCGCAAGCGCATTCTACAGGCTTACGGAGCCAACATCCTTTATACCGATCCGGGTGAAGGTTCCGACGGCGCCATCCGCATGGCGCGCGAACTCTACGCCAAGCATCCTGATCTTTATTACTACGCCGACCAGTATTCCAACGATGCCAACTGGCAAGCGCACTACCATGGCACGGCCAACGAGATTTGGCAACAAACCGAGGGACGCATCACGCACTTTGTGTCGATGCTGGGAACCAGTGGAACGTTCGTGGGCACCACCCGCCGCTTGAAAGAGCTGAACCCGAACATCCGCTGCATCTCGCTGCAGCCGGATTCTCCGTTTCACGGCATCGAGGGCGCCAAGCACATGGCGACCGCGATTGTTCCGAAGATCTACGACACGACACTGGCGGACGAAGATATCGGCATTGCCACCGAAGATGCTTACAAGATGGCGCTCCGTTTGGCCCGCGAGGAAGGATTACTGGTGGGTATCTCGGCCGCCGCCGCGGTGGTGGGTTGCCTGCAAGTTGCCGCCAGTCGCAAGAAAGGGCAACTGGCGGTAGTGGTGACAATTCTGTGCGACTCGGGCGACAAGTATCTGAGCGAGCGGTTCTGGACGGAGACGTAGAGAAAATCATTTACCACAGAGGGCACGGAGGGACACAGAGGAAATCAGAAGCAATTCTCATGGTTCCCTCTGTGCTCCTCGCTGTCCTCTGTGGTGAACAAGGTTTCCCATGCTGAGAATCAAGCAAAAGGACTACGCGGAAATTCGTCGCCACGGTGAGGAGACGTATCCCCACGAATGCTGCGGCGTGCTGCTTGGCCAGATGGACAGCGATGTTCGCACAGTGACATCCACGGCACGCTGCGCTAACACCCGCACCGACTCGCCGCAGAACCGCTACCACATCGATCCCAAAGAGTTGGTCCGCATTCAGCGGGAAGCACGCGGGCGCGATGAGGACATCATCGGCTTCTACCACTCGCATCCCGATCATCCCGCGCAATGGTCGAAGACCGATCTCGAACAAGCCCACTGGATCGGCTGTTCTTACGTCATTACTCGCGTGGCGGCGGGCAAGGCCGACGTTACAAACTCATTCGAACTCGCCGGGGCGGATGAAGCCGACAAGGCGTTCTTGGATGAGCCAGTCGCTGTCAGTTAGCAGCGCCTTTACAAGAGGCTATCGCGACGTCTGCACACCCTGCAATTGCCTCTGGTATTCGTCGCTGTCGAAATGGCCTTCCGATGCGGCGATCAGCCCATCGGCCACCATCTGCCAGATCTCGAATCCGCTGATGCAGACTTTGTTTCCGGTGCCGCCGGGCCCGGTGTTCGTGCCGTTCAGCGTCCAGTGATAGTGGGGAGTGTCATCCTGCACAAGCAGGTCATCCATAACAATCCGCAAGTCCGGAAATGCGGACATAAAGGATTGAGCGACTTCGGTGATGGCGTGCCGCCCTACTGCCGGAGCGTCGCCGTTCACGGTGAGGGATCCTTCGGGTGAATAAAATGCGG
>Ga0307469_10000541_pt1 | contig 13898 bp, 18 predicted proteins | sample atmos_gasesAM2C__FD_203084 | JGI IMG/M metagenome (GOLD analysis project Ga0307469, IMG submission 203084) | Hardwood forest soil microbial communities from Morgan-Monroe State Forest, Indiana, United States - atmos_gasesAM2C_515 | ecosystem: Environmental > Terrestrial > Soil > Temperate...
AGCTCCAGCGCACGCCCACGTAGTTCAGCGCCGCCGTGACCACGATCGCACCCGCCGCGATGTAATGGACGTACGTGGCGTTCGGCTCGACCTTGGGATCGAGGCCCAGGGAGCGCAACAGGTACTCCGCGAACGGTGTGGCGATGGCCCCGAGCGCGGACGCGCGGATCAAGAGCAGCTCCGTCCAGCCGAAGAGAAAGGCCGGCAACCGGCCGAAGGCCTCGCGGATGTAGACGTAGACACCGCCCGAGCGGGGAAAGAGCGCGGCGAGCTCCGCGTACGTGAGCGCGCCGCACAGCGCGAGCAGACCACCCAGAATCCACACGCCGAACATCGGGAGCGGGTCGGGCACGCGCTCCGCGATAATCGCGGGGGTGCGGAAGATCCCGCTCCCGATGGTCGAGCCGATCAAGACCGCCACAGCGCTCCACAAGCCGAGCCGGCGAGGCAGCCGGTCACCCCAGCGGTCGGGAGCCGGCGAGGGCGCGGAGGAAGGGGAAGCGGACATGCGCGGCCAGAATATACATTTCGGCCCCCATGACACGCTTCACCCGGCTCGCGTGGACCGCGGCCACGTTCACCTATCTGCTCATCATCCTCGGGGCCATCGTCCGGATCACCGGCTCGGGCCTGGGGTGCGGCGAGCATTGGCCGCTGTGCAACGGCAAGCTGCTCCCGCCGCTCGACGTCCCGACGATGATCGAGTATGGGCACCGGCTGGCGGCGGCCGCAGTGAGCGTGTTGGTCGCGGGGCTCGCGGCTTGTGCATGGTGGTTAAATCGGGAAGCGCGGAGCGGGGAGCGGTCAACAGAACCGGGAGCGGGGAGCGGGGAGCGGTACCTTCCCGGCAAGACTCCTTACGTCGCGCTCGGCCTGCTCATCTTACAGGTCCTCCTGGGCGCCGTGACGGTGCAGCTCCGCTTGCCGCCGTGGACCGTCATTCTCCACCTCGGCACCGCGATGCTGCTGCTCGCGACGCTGATCGTTATCGCGAAGGGAGACCACGTGACCCCGGGCTCACGCGCGGGGTTGGTGGCGCTCGCTCTGGGGTTCGTCACCGTGCTGTTCGGCGCGCTCACCGCCAACCTCGGCGCAGCCACCGCGTGCCTCGGGTTCCCGCTCTGCAACGGCCAGATCCTGCCGGCGGGGAACTATCTGCAGCACGTGCAATGGACCCATCGCCTGCTCGCCTACACGCTGTTCGGATATGTGATTTGGTGGGCCATACGTACCGGAAGGCGTGGTGCGTGGTACGTGGTTGCCCTCGTGACGATGCAAGTCATCGTCGCGGCAGCGATGGTTCTCTTCGGACTCCCCCAGCCACTCCAGGCCGCGCACGTGGCGGTGGGCGCCGCCGTGTGGGCGGCGCTCGTGCTCGCTGTCCTGTGAATCGAAACGACCGCTAGACCAGGAAGAGCTCGTCCTGCGGCGTTGGAGGATTCACTTCCGGCCCGGACGTGTCGATGTACACGTTGATTTCGCTCCGCATGCCGAACCGTCCCGGGAGATAGACCCCAGGCTCAACGGAGAATCCTACGCCCGGCACCAGGGCGCGGGCGTCTTCCGTCTCGAAATTGTCGATGTGCGGCCCGGAGCCGTGGAGGTCGCGGTCGATGGAGTGGCCCGTGCGGTGCACGAAATACTCGGCGAATCCCGCGTCGCGGACCACGCTGCGCGCCGCATCGTCGACCTGAGCACCCGTGATCACACCGTTCCGCCGCCAGTGCTCCCGCAGGAACCGAACGGCCGCGTCCCGCGCTCCCTTCACGGTCTGCCACACGCGGCGCACGTCCGCATCGGGAGCGCGTCCGGCGAACCCCATCCATGTCTGGTCGGCGAAGACCGATCCCCGGCCGGGCCCCGCCCATAGATCGAGCAGCACCACGTCGTTCGCTGCCAGCCGTCGATCCGCGCCGGGATGCGGCTCGTAGTGGGGCATCGCGGTGGTGGGGCCGAACGCGGCGGTGGGCCCTTCATTGGTCCACAGCCCCGCGCGCTCGATGGCGTCGAGCACCCGCTGCTTGACTCCTGTCTCCCGCACCTCGGCACTACGCGCCATCTCCCCCCCGACCCACGCGAACGTGTCGCGCGCGATCCTTGCGAGCGCGCTCGCGGCCCGGCGATGACCGGCGAGCTCGGCCGCCGACCAATGCGCCGCAAAGCGGGACACCAGCGGCGCCGAGGTCACGAGGCGCGCACCGAACGACTCGAGCAGCTGAATCACGCCGTACGGCACCCGATCGAGGTAGGGCACCTGGTCGAGCGCGGAGATCTCGATCGCGAGCGTGCGACCCCGCACGATCGACTTCAGATGCTCGTGCAGCTCGCGCCACGAGCCGTACGGACGCACCTCCCCCGGAAAGTCGGCCAGCGCCTGGAGCTCGATCCGGTGGGCCACGGCCACCGGACGGCCGCCGCGTGGCAACAGCACAAAGAGCCGCCGCGTCCCCATCCCGGTGTCTCCGAGGATGCGACTGGCGATCGGATTCACCTTGCGGAAGTCGTAGAGCAGCCAGCCGTCGGCGCCGAGGGCGCCGAGCGCTTCCGTCAGGGCCGGGAAATCGAAGCCATCAAGCAGGGGCATCAGTGATGTCTCGGATCGGGGGGCGCGCCGCGCCACTCGCAGGCGGTGCCGCCCTTCGCCCGGCAGGAGACGTGAAGCATGGCGCCCTCGAAGCCCACGAGCAGGCGCAGCAGCTCGGTGAACCCCGCGCCATACAGGCCGCACGCGGCGCCGTCCGGGGTCGCGTTGAGGGCGAGTGGATCGCTCACGCGCGCCACGGGGATTTGGCTCTCGCGCTTCAGCTCTCCCCCGAACACGGCGCGCGCGGCCCGCCGTGCGGCCATGTATCCGAACGCCCGAGGGATGGCGCGGGCCGCCAGGCGGGTGACCGTGAGCAGCCCGCGCACGCCGCGCCGGGCGGCGCGGCGCCCGGCGTCCGCGAAGACCAGGTCGGCGTCCGGGCGGCGCCCCACGAGTCGCAGGAGCGCCTCCACGTGCGACGGGTCGGCGACGGCGTTGCGCCGCACCATCCCCTCGTATTCGCGAAGCTGCATGGCGACGGTCGGAGAGAGGCCGAGACGCTTCGACAGGAGCTCTTCGGCGAATTCCGATAGCCCGTCCTCGACCGGAGTGTCGAGGTTCTTGACCGCCTCAAGGACGGCGAGTGGCACGATACTGTGGACCACAGCGCGCGAAACCTAGCACGTCCGAGCCCCATTGCGAAACCCGGGCGAGCGGGGAGAGGTTACGACACGCCATGACGCCCCCGATCCCGCCGGTCCCGCCCGCTCCGCCCGCCAACCCCACCTCGGGGGGGGCCGCGGCCGAAGCCGAGAAGCGCGCGAGCTTCGAGCGCGAAGCGCTCGTCCACCTCGACAGTCTGTACCGCGTCGCGCTCCGCCTCACCGGGAACCCCGCCGAGGCCGACGACCTGGTGCAAGAAACGATGCTCAAGGCCTATCGGGCCTGGCATCAATTCGAGCGGGGGACCAATGCCAAGGGCTGGCTCCTCACGATTCTGCGCCACGCTTTCATTAATGAATACCGCCGGCGCACGCGGCACCCCGAGACGGTCGATATCGACGCGATCGAGCCGTTCTCCGTCTTTCAGGAGATCCAAGACGACGATCCGCAGGGCACGTTCTTCGATCGGATCGTGGACGACGAGGTGCTCCGCGCCATCGACACCCTCCCGGAACAATTCCGTGAGACGGTGGTGTTGAGCGACGTGGAGGGATTGTCGTACGAGGAGATCGCGCGGGTCTTGGAGGTACCGGTGGGGACGGTGAAATCCCGTCTGTTTCGGGCCCGCCGGCTGCTCCAGCAGAAGCTGTACGATTACGCGGTCGGCATGGGGTACATCAAGGGGAGCTCCAAATGAATTGTCGGGAGTGCAAAGAGCACCTCTACGAGTACCTCGATCGCGAGCTGACGCCCGAGGTGGAGCGGGACATCCGCGATCACCTGGTCGAGTGTCCTCCCTGCGGCGAGCACTTCGATTTCGAGAAGCTGTTCTTGCAGTTCCTCCAGGCCCGATGCCGGGCACAGGGCGCGCCTCCCGAGCTCAAACGCCGCATCTTGAACGAGCTGTTCGACGAGTGAGGTGGCTCACCCCGGGCGGGCTGGTGGCGGCCTGCGCCGTGGGGATCGGAGTCGCGTGGGGGTTGGGTTGGCCGGGGCTGGCGGTGCTCGCGGCCTTTTTTCTTTCCGGTAGCCTCCTCACCCAACTGGCCGAGCGCCGCTCCCCGCACCGCAGCGCGAGGCAGGTGCTCGCGAACGGCGGAGTCGCCGCGGTGGCCGCGTTACTGGGATCGTGGGCCGCGGCCGCGGGGGCCATCGCCGCGGCGGCGGCCGACACGTGGGCCACGGAGATCGGCGCGTTCTCCCCCATCCCCCCTCGCCTGGTGACAACTTGGCGGCGTGTGACCCGCGGCACCTCGGGCGGTATCACGCTACTCGGGACACTCGGCGGTGTCGCAGGCGCCGCCACGATTGCGTGGCTCGCGCACGCGTTGGCACCCCGGGGCGGGGGCCTGAGCCCGGGGTTTCTGACGCTGACGGTCGCGGGTGTCGGGGGTATGCTTGCGGACTCCGTCCTGGGCGCGACGGTGCAAGGGAAGTACGAGTGCCCCGCATGTGACGCGCGCTTCGAGCGCGGGAATACCGTGTGTCACGAGCAGGTACGGCTCACGACGGGATGGCGATGGCTCGACAACGACACGGTGAACGTCGCGGCCACGGTCGTCGGCGCCGCCGTCGCCGCCATCGGGGCGCACGCGCAGCACTGATTATCGTGGGGATGGCATGACGAACGGTTGGGATGCAGTGGTGGTCGGGGCCGGCCCCGCGGGCGCGACCAGCGCGTTGCTCCTCGCGCGGGCCGGGGCACGCGTACTGGTTCTCGACCGGGCCCGGTTTCCCCGCGACAAGCCCTGCTCCGAATACCTGAGCCCCGCAACGACGGCGATCCTCGAGCGCCTGGGGGGCGACATCCTCGGCGCCGTTGAGGGCGCGGCCCATGCGAAGCTGTACGGGATGAAGGTGGTCGCGCCCGACGGCGCAGTCATGTGCGGCCGGTTCCTCGATGCCCCGCGACCGTACAGTTTCGCTCTCCCGCGCACGACGTTTGACTCGATCCTCCTCGCCGCCGCCGCACGCGCCGGTGCCGTGGTGCAAGAGCGAGTGATGGTCGACGATCTGGTGTGGGAGGGGGACGCCGTCGCCGGAGTCATCGCGCGGTTCACCACCGGGAGGCGAGAGGCCTGTCGCGCGCGCGTCACGATCGGGGCCGATGGGCTCCGCTCGGTCGTCGCGCGGCGGCTCGGCCTGGTGCGCACCGCGCCGCCACGCCGCGTGGCCTTCACGGCGCACGTCGCGGACGTAGCCGGCGTGGACGGCATGGGAGAGCTGCACGTGAGCCATTGGGGGTACGTCGGGCTCGGCCCCGTGGGCGCAGGAATCACGACCGTTGCATTGGTGGTGCCGGTGCGCCAGCTGCGACGAGACCACCGTCGCGACTTCTTCGCCGAGCTCGGCCGGTTTCCAGGCCTCACCGGGAGGTTCGACCCCCAGTGCCTGGTGCGGGACATCCTCGCGACTGGCCCGTTCGGCCAGTGGTCCCGGTCCGCCGTCGCGCCGGGAGGAGGAGCGCTGCTGGTGGGCGACGCGGCGGACTTCTTCGACCCGTTCACCGGACAGGGCATTCATGCGGCGCTGCGCGGCGCCGAGCTCGTGGCGGATTGCGTAGTTCCCGCGCTCGCGCGCCGCGTCAGCGGGCCGGTCACGGCCGCGACCCTCCGACCCTACGCGCGGGCGCGACGGCGCGCATTCCTCGGGAAGTGGATGCTCGAGCGCCTCATCGGTGTGGGCGTCGGCTGGCCCGCCCTGACGAACCGCGTCGTCCGTCGCCTGGCGCGGCGTTCCGACCTCGCGGATCTTTTGGTCAGCGCGGCCGGGAACACCGTGCCCGCGCGTCGGGTGCTCGCTCCGAGCGTCCTCGCCCAACTCATCTGGTGACGATATGCCCGGCGTCGATCCCGCTCTGTTCCGTCAGCTGCTCGGCAGCTTCGCCACTGGGGTCACCGTGGTAACCACCCGCGATCCCGCGGGCCGTCCCATCGGCATGACCGCGAGCTCCGTGGCGTCGGTCTCGCTCCACCCACCCCTCGTGCTCGTATCGATCGACCATGCGAACGACATGCACCCGGCGCTTCGGGCCGCCCCGCGGTTCGTGCTGAACGTGCTGGCCGAGGATCAGGAGGCGCTGTCGCGACGTTTCGCGGCGGAGCATCCCGACCGCTTCGACGGCGTCCCCTATCGGGAATCGAAGCATGGCCTTCCGGTCATCGAGGGCGCGGTGGCGAGCATCGAATGTGAGAAGCAGTCCGAGGCGCCGGGCGGAGACCACACCGTGTTCTTTGGGCTGGTCACGGGGGGCAGCGTGTCCGATCGCCGGCCGCTGCTGTATTACCGGGGCGGCTACACGGGCCTCGCGGACGCATGATCGGGACGGAGCTGCTGGACGATCCGCGGGCCGACCCGCAGGCCGTGGATCGCGAGCTGCGCGACATCGCGCGACTGAATGCGCTCTTTGGTGGGACACGGGCGGTGGTACGGGAGCTCACGCCGTTCTTCGCGCGGGGCCCGGCCGGGCGAGAGGGAGGGTCGCACTGGACCCTGCTCGACGTCGGCACGGGATTGGGCGACATCCCCCGCGCGGCTGCCCGTGCGGCCCGGCGGCACGGGATCAACCTTCGCCTCGTGGGGATCGAGCGCAACCGGACCGCGGCGCGGCTCGCCCGTGTTGCGGAGCGCGACGAGCCGCTCGCATCGATTCTGGCGGATGGAGGCGCGCTGCCCCTCGCGTCCCGCTCGGTGGACGTGGTCGTGGCGAGCCAGGTACTGCACCACATGCCGCGAGCGACCGCCGTGCGTTGGGTCGGCGAATTGGATCGCGTCGCCCGTCGGGCGGTGGTGCTCGCCGATCTCCGCCGCTCCCGCGTCGCCATGGCGGGCGTGTGGGCGGCGTGTTTGGGGCTCGCGATGGGCGGCGTGACGCGCCACGATGCCGTTCTGTCGGTCCGCCGCGGTTACTCGAGGGTCGAGTTCGACGCGCTCCTCGCCGACGCGGGCGTGCCTGCGCGGTCGCGTCGTCGCGCGGGCTTCCGCATCGTGGCGGCGTGGGAGCCGGCGGCCTGACCATGCGAACCGTCGACCGGATCACGATTCGCGCGCCCATCGGGCGCGTCTTCGAGGTCGCGGCGAACGTCGAGCGATGGCCGCGGATCTTGCCGCACTATCGGTGGGTCCGGTTCCTCCATGGAACGGACGGCACGCGGGGAGCGAGCACCGTGGAGATGGCGGCCTGGCGTCCCTTCGGCGTGATCCGCTATCCGGCGCGGTGGGTATCGAACATGATTGTAGACCACGACGCGCACGAAATCCGCTACCGCCACGTCTGGGGTATCACGCGCGGCATGGACGTCTGCTGGCGGCTGGTGGCGCAACCGCACGGGGTCGATGTGACCATCGAACACGAGTGGACCGGCCCCGGGTGGCCGATCGTCGGCTCGCTCGCGGCGCGTCTCGTGATCGGGCCCGTGTTCGTCCACGGGATCGCGAAGCGGACGCTGGCGGGTATCAAGGGCGTCATCGAGCGGGAGGGGGGAGCGCGAGTATGAAGAATGGACTGCGGCGCGTCGTGATCACGGGCGTCGGAGCAGTGACGCCGATCGGCACCGCCGTCGAGGGGCTGTGGGCTGGGCTCGCGGCTCGCGTATCCGCCGTTCGCGAGATCACGCGCTTCGACCCGACCCCTTTTCGCAGTCGGATCGCCGCTGAAATCCCCGACTTTCGCCCGCAGGACCATCTGGACGCCAAGCGGGCCAAGCGGCTCGACCGGTTCTCCCAGCTGGCCGTGACGAGCGCGCGGTTCGCGCTCGCCGACGCGGCGCTCGACCCTGCGCGGGAAGACCGCGATCAGGTGGGCGCGATGATGGGCTCGGCGCTCGGGGGCGTCGCCTTCGCCGAGGCGCAGGTAGCGAGCTTCCGCGCGGAAGGCCCGCGCGGGCTCGATCCCGCGCTCGCACTCGCCGTGTTCCCCGGGGCCGCGAGCTGCAACATCGCCATCGAGTTCGGCTTCACCGGACCGAACTCGACCAACGCGATGAGCTGCGCTTCGGGCACGATCGCCGTGGGGGAAGCGTTCCACACGATCCGCGCGGGCCGCGCCGACGTGATGCTCGCTGGAGGTGCCGAGGCGCCGCTGGCCCCGATGACGTACGCCGCGTTCAGCGTGATCCGCGCCATGAGCACCCGCAACGACGATCCGGCGCACGCGTCGCGCCCGTTCGACGAGGATCGCGACGGCTTCGTGATGGGCGAGGGTGCCGCGGTCCTGGTGCTCGAGGAGCGCAGTCGGGCGGTCGCGCGTGGGGCGAAGATCTACGCCGAGCTGGTGGGCTACGGGTTCACGAACGATGCGTACCACATGACCGCCCCCCGCCCCGACGGCCGCCAAGCCGCCCGCGCCATGCAGCTGGCTCTCGCGGACGCACACGTGGCGCCGCCCGACGTCGGGTACATCAACGCGCACGGCTCCTCCACGCCGCTCAACGATTCGACCGAAACCGTCGCCATCAAGCAGGTGTTCGGCGACCACGCGTACCGGCTCAGCATCAGCGGCACCAAGGGCTACTACGGCCACGCGCTCGGCGCGAGCGGCGCGATCGAGGCGGCGATCTGCGCGCTCGCCATGGAGCGACGCTGGCTCCCTCCCACGATCAACCTGGAGCGCCCGGACCCCGCGTGCGATCTCGACTGCCTGCGCGGTGAGGGGCGCACCGCGTCGCCCGACGTCGTCCTCACCAACTCGTTCGGGTTCGGCGGCATCAACGCGGCGGTCGTGTTGCGGCGACCGTAGCACCGGCTAGATTGCCCGCGGCCCACAACCTCGAGGACCTCGTGATGCCTCAGCAGCTCCGGCCGCTCGCGGCCGAGTTCGTCGGGACCTTGCTGTTCCTGTTCCTCGGCGCCGGCAGCGTGGTGGCGTTCGTCGCCAACGGACCGTCGACGGGGAGCATCGGGCCCCTGGGCGTGGCCCTGGCCCACGGCGTCGGCATGGCGATCATCGTCTCGATGACGATGAGCATCTCCGGCGGCCACATGAATCCAGCGGTCACCGTGGGGCTGTGGATCGCAAACAAGTTCGACGGCAAGATGGTCGGGCCGTACATCGCGGTCCAGCTGCTCGGCGCCATCGCCGGCGCCGCCCTCGTGAAGGGGCTGCTGCCGCACGCAGCCGTCGTCACTGCCGCCGTAGGCACGCCGCGGCTCGCGAGTGACGTGACCTTCATGCAAGGTGTGTGGATCGAAGCGGTGCTCACCTTCTTCCTGGTCAGCGCGGTGTTCGGGACGGCGGTGTCGTCCGAGGCGCCGAAGATCGGGGGCTTCGGCATCGGCCTCGCCATCTTCGTCGATGTCCTGGTGGGCGGGAGCCTGACCGGTGCGGTCATGAACCCCGCGCGGGCCTTCGGGCCCGCGGTGATCGCCGGACAGTGGGACGCGCACGCGGTGTATTGGATCGGCCCGCTGATCGGAGCCGGTGTCGCCGGCGCGTTATGGAAGGCGGTGCTGCTGCCCCGTCGCTAAAGCCGCTCGGCGACAGTCGGCGCGAAATACGTGAGGATGATATCCGCCCCCGCCCGGCGGATGGCGTACAGCGTCTCCCACATGGCGCGCTCCTCGTCGAGCATGCCGCGCGCGGCGGCCGCCTTGATCATCGCATACTCGCCGCTCACCTGATAGGCAGCCAGCGGCGACCCGAATTGCCGCTTGGCCCGACGGATGAGATCGAGGCACGGCAGCGCCGGCTTTACCAGGACGATGTCCGCGCCTTCGGCCAAGTCGAGCTGGATCTCCTTCATCGCCTCGTCGCCGTTGGTGCCCTGCATCTGGTACGTCTGGCGATCCCCGAACTGGGGCGTCGACCCCGCTGCCTCGCGGAACGGTCCGTAGAACGCCGACGCCATCTTCGCCGCGTACGACATGATCGGGACCCGAGTGAACCCGGCGGCGTCGAGCGCCTTGCGGATGCCCGCCACGCGACCGTCCATCATGTCGCTCGGCGCCACCATGTCGATCCCGGCGCGCGCCTGCGTCACGGCCACCTTGCCCAGCAGATACACCGACGCGTCGTTGTCCACCTCGCCGTCATGTACGACGCCGCAGTGACCGTGATCCGTGTACTCGCACAGACATGCATCACCGATCACGAGGAGATCCGGCACCGCTTGCTTCACCGCCCGAGTGGCCTGCTGGACGATGCCCTGCTCGTCATACGCCTCGGAGCCTGTCCCGTCCTTGGCCGCCGGCAGCCCGAACAGAATGATCCCACCGAGCCCGAGACGGTGTGCCCGCTCGGCGTCTTTGACGAGCTCGTCGACCGACGTTTGGTAGACGCCGGGCAACGTCGCCACCTCGTTCCGAACGCCGTCTCCGTGGCAGGCGAAGAGCGGCCACACAAGCTGCGAGGGAGCGAGATGCGTCTCCTGCACCAGCCGGCGTAAGGCTGGAGTGCGACGGAGCCGGCGCATTCGGCGAATGGGGTATTGGCTCATCGGCCGAGCAATCTCGACGCGCCGTGGGCGCGGAGCAAGTCCGCCACCGCGACGCCCGCGGCGCCGGGCTCTCGCTCGTCGATCTCGGCGGACGCGGTGATCTGCACAGAGCCATCCTGCGCGGTCACGCGCCCGTACAGCCTGCGCCCCGCTCCCTGCTCCCTGCTCCCGCAATACGCCGCCACCGGCGCCTGACAGCCGCCCTCGAGCGCTGCCAGCAGGCTGCGCTCGGCCGTCACCGCCCGCGCGCTGGCCGCGTCTTCGAGCGGCGCAAGCGCCGCTCGAACCTTGCGGTCGTCCTCGCGCACCTCGAGCCCCAGCGCGCCCTGCCCGGGGGCGGGCATCACCTCCAGCGGATCCAGCCGGGCGCCCTGGCCGGCGAGTCCGAGCCGCTCGAGTCCCGCGCGCGCAAGAAGCGCCGCGTCGAGGCCGTCCTGTCCCTCCTGCACCTTGCGCACGCGCGTCGGGACGTTGCCGCGCAGTGGGACGATGTCCAAATCGGGCCGCAGGTAGCGGATTTGCGCCGTCCGCCGCAGGCTCGACGTCCCGATCCGCACGCCCGACCCCAATCCTGCGAGCGACGCCACTCCCGCGGCCCGCGTCACCAGCACGTCCACCGGATCTGCCCGCGGCGGCACCGCCCCGAGCGCCAGCCCGTCTGGCAGCGCGGTCGGCAGGTCCTTGAGGGAGTGTACCGCGACGTCGATGCGGCCCTCCAGGAGCGCTTGCTCGATCTCCTTCGTGAAAAAGCCCTTACCCTCGAGCAGGTGCAGGGGGCGGTCGACGTCGGCGTCGCCCTGCGTCTTGATGATTTCCAATTCGGCGGTGATTCCGGCGCGGGCGAGCGCCGACTTCACCCACTCCGCCTGCCACAGCGCGAGCTCGCTGCCACGCGTGCCCAGCCGGAGAGCGCGGCTCACGCAACCCCGCCCCCGAAGTGCTGTACGAGCGCTTCCACGAGACCGTCCGTCGTGTACTCAACAGCCTCGATGGTGACGGGGATGCCGTATTCTCGCGCTGTGGCGGCGGTAATCGGCCCGATCACCGCTCCGCGGAACCGCCCGCACGCGGCGACGTCGCGACCCACCGACTCCACGAAATACCGCACCGTCGAGGACGCGGTGAAGGTGACGACGTCGATGCGACCCGCTAGGATCTCCTGCGCGAGCGCGGCACCGTCCCCAAGCGCGGGGAGTGTGCGATAGACCGGAATCACGTCCACCACGGCCCCACGGGCCCGCAGCCCGTCGGGTAACGCATCGCGCGCGGTCTCGGCGCGGGGCACGAGCACTCGCGCTCCCCGCAAGTCGCTCTGCGCGGCCAGCGCCTCGACGAGCGACTCGGCTACGTAGCCTTCGGGCAGGAGGTCGACGCGCACGCCCCGAGCGGCCAGGGCGTCGGCCGTCGCCGGTCCGATGGCCGCGACACGGCGCTCCGCGAAGTCGCGCGGCGACACACCCCACTCCCCCAGCTGCTCGAAGACGACCTGTACGGTGTTTTGGCTCGTGAACACGACCCACCGATACTCGGCGAGACGCGCGAGCGCGCGCCGCAAGGGCTCGAGGTCTTTTAGCGCTTCGATCCGAATCGCGGGAGCGGACACGACCTCGGCGCCGAGCGTCTCGAGCTGTCGCACGAGCTCGGCGGCTTGCTCGCGCGCGCGCGTCACGGCGATGCGCCGGCCGAGGAGCGGACGCACGGATCCGGGCGGCTGCGACGCGCGTGACATAGATTGTGCAATCTATCATGCTGCGTTCTCTGCGCTCCGCGCTCACGCGGTTCACCGTGCGGCGAGCCGCCGCGTGTCAGCGCGACGCGCCAAGGCGCGCCGCCGCGTGGCTGCGACTCGGATGCGCCCTCACGCCCACCTTCGCCGAAGCGTACCCCGCGCTCGTGCGGTTGCGGCGCTCCATCGAAGACCGCTGGGGCGCGCTCGCCGCGGCGCAGGAGGCCTCGGTGCGCTTTCCCGAGAATCCCGACGCGTGGATGCTGTTGGGCGAGGCGTGCCAGATGGTGTTCCGCCAGCAGGACGCGTTGGCGGCGTACGAGCAGGTGCTCGCCCTCGAAGAGCGCCCTGACGCCGCGCTCGCGGCCGGCGATCTGTATCGCCGCAGCGGACGACCCGCCGACGCGGCGGCACGGTTCGCGCGCGCCTACGCCGCGGGCGGCGGGGCCGAAGCCCTCCGGCTCAACGCCCAGGCGCTTTTCCTGGCAGGAGACGTACGTGCCGCCGACGAAGCGCTGCACCTGTGGGCGACGCAGGTGCCCGACGGCCTCGCGCGCCTGTCCGAGGCGCGCGCCGAGTTGTTCGCGGAGAAGCGGGACGGCTAGGGGCCCTTCGACCGACGATACAACGACACCGCGTACGCGATCAGGATCGTCGGGACCAGGATGTACGCCGCCATGAGGTAGCCGGCGTTTTGCGGGACTTGGTCACCCATGGGATGCCTCCGCCCGCCGCATGGCGATGGCGTATCGCTGCATCACGAAACCGACGTACAGGAGCACGAACACACCGAACGACATGAGCAACGTGATCAGCATGTCCCCCGGCAGCGAGGGCTTGCTGGGCTTCAGCACGATCGGCTGCGGATGGAGCGTGGGAAAAAGATACACGCTCAAATGGATGAACCCGACCAAGACGACGGCGCAGATTCCGAGGACCGCCGAGTAACGCGCCCGCAGGCCCCCATCGGTGACCGCCCCGCGCAGCACTTGATACCCGACGAGCAGAAAGAAGAGGAACAGGGTGCTCGTGAGCCTCGCGTCCCAGGTCCACCACGTGCCCCAGATCGGCTTCCCCCAGATCGGACCGGTGGTGAGGACGATCCCAGCGAACACGGTACCCACCTCCGCCGACGCTTCCGCGAATCGGTCGAGCCGCGGATCCTTGAGAAACAGATAGAAGACGCCCGCGAGCCCGAGCAGGATCACCGCGAGCTCCGTGGTGACGGCGGCCGGGACGTGCACGTAGAAGATTTTCTGTGCGGGACCCTGGAACCGCTCCACCGGCGTGAACGCGAGCGCCCGCACGTAAACGCCACCGAGCAAAACCAGCCCTGTGATCACGAGCCAACGACCCTTCTGCACGATCGTCATTCGTCCACCGTGTACGGAAAGAGCCAGGAGGCCACCGCGAGAAACACGATGTCGTATGCGGCGAGCAACCTAAGCCAGCCGGCGACCTCGCTCAAGGGACGATCGGCGAGCAGGCGTGCCGTCGCCTGAACGGCATAGGTCAACGGGAGCAGCAGGAACGGCAGCAGCAACACCGGGAG
>Ga0307469_10000542_pt1 | contig 13897 bp, 14 predicted proteins | sample atmos_gasesAM2C__FD_203084 | JGI IMG/M metagenome (GOLD analysis project Ga0307469, IMG submission 203084) | Hardwood forest soil microbial communities from Morgan-Monroe State Forest, Indiana, United States - atmos_gasesAM2C_515 | ecosystem: Environmental > Terrestrial > Soil > Temperate...
TCGCGAGTACAAGCTCCTCACGGCGCTGGAGAACGAGTTCGTGGTGCGCATCTACGACCAGGGCGTCACCGGCGATCGCGCGTACATCGCCATGGAGTTCCTGCCTTCCGGCACGCTCGCCTCGCGCATCCGCGAAGGCCTCGACTCGCGCGCGGCGTTGCGCCTCGCCGCGCAGATCGCGCGCGCGCTCGATGCCATCCACAGCCAGGGCATCGTGCACCGCGACCTCAAGCCGACCAACATCCTGTTCCGCGCGAACGGCCAGCCGGTGATCGTCGATTTCGGCCTCGCTCGAGACCTCGCCGCGAGCTCCAATCTCACGGTCCAGGGCCAGCTGCTCGCCACGCCGCGCTACATGAGCCCGGAGCATTTCCTGGGACAGCGGATCGATGCCCGCTCCGATCTGTACAGCATGGGGGCGATCTTGTACGAGATGCTCGCCGGCCAGCGGATCTACGAAACGGAGACGCCGGCGAGCATGATCGACATGCACGTGAATGGGCCGGTGCCGCGCCTGCCCGAGCGCCTGGCCGGCTACCAGCCGATCATCGACCGCCTGCTGGCGAAGAAACCCGACGACCGGTTCCAGAGCGCGCGCGAGCTCTTCGCGAGCATCGCAATATGAATCGCGGCGAGCAGCAGTATCTCGACCTGCTGGAAGAGCTGCTCGAGCGCGGCGCCCGCAAGTCGGACCGCACCGGGACCGGCACGCTCTCGCTGTTCGGCCGCCAGATGCGCTTCGCGCTCGAGGAGAGCTTCCCGCTGCTCACCACCAAGAAGCTGCACCTGAAGTCGATCCTCTACGAGCTGCTGTGGTTCCTGCGCGGCGACACCAACGTGCGCTGGCTGCAGGAGCGCGGCGTGACGATCTGGGACGAGTGGGCCGACGAGAACGGCGAGCTCGGCCCGGTGTACGGCTACCAGTGGCGCCATTGGCGAACGCCGCAGGGCGGGGAGATCGACCAGATCGCCGGGGTGATTGAAGGTTTGAGAAAAAAACCCGAATCCCGGCGCCACATCGTGAGCGCGTGGAACCCGGCCGACGTCGAGCGCATGGCGCTGCCGCCTTGCCACGCGTTGTTTCAGTTCTACGTCGCCGAAGGCAGGCTTTCCTGCCAGATGTACCAGCGCAGCGCCGATATGTTCCTCGGAGTGCCCTTCAACATTGCCTCCTATGCGCTGCTCACCTTGATGGTGGCGCAGGTAACAGACCTGGAGCTGGGCGAGTTCGTCCTGACGCTGGGCGACGCGCACCTCTATCTGAACCACCTCGAGCAGGCGCGCGAGCAGCTCAGGCGCGCGCCGCGGCCGTTTCCGCGCATGCGGCTCAACCCGGGGGTGAAGGACCTCGCCGCGTTCCGCTACGAGGACTTCACCTTGGAGGGCTACGACCCCCATCCGGCGATCAGGGCGCCGATCGCTGTCTGATGCGGCATAAAAAAAGAGGGCCCGCCTCAGGGGGATAAGGACGGGCCCAGGGGAGGAGGCGATCTTTCGATCGTCCGCTAAAAGCTTCCTTGGAGCATCAGCTGACCCAGATAGAGCAGCCCCGCCGCAGCGAAGCTGAACACCAGCAGGTCGGAAAAGCGGTTGCGGTAGCGGGGCGAGTTCCAGCCGCGCGAAAACCACGCCAGCCCCGCGATCATGATCAGCGAGCCGAGCGAGGCTGCGCCCGCCGACAGGCTGCGCCCGAAGGCGAGCGCGACCCAGCCGTCGGGCGAGATGACTTTGTAGATGGTGCCGCCGATCCCGACGAGCACCAGCCCGACGACCACGAAGCCGATCAGGTACTGGGCAAGCGCGTAGATTTCCTGCTTGTGCTTCAGCTCGCTCAGGTTCATTTCCTCCTCGTCCTGCAACGCACGTGCCAGCTATGGAATTCGTAGTCCGAACAGAGCCTTGGCGCTGCGGATGGAACAGCATTTGTCGGGCTGCCACGACGGCGGGCAGCGCTTTCCCACGAAGGGCTTGATGCACAGGATCTTTCTCTGTCGCTCGCCAGCGACGCTCGTATCGGGTCGCCGTATTTTGACTTCGTCCAACCGCGCAGATAGGCTGCCCCGTGGAAGTCAGTTAAAAACACACGGAGGGCACATGAAAACTGCTTGGGCAAGAACAATCTGCCGCTTGTTGGTGGTGTTGATGATCTGGACGCCGTACCAGGTTGCGCAGGCTGCAATGATCGGTACCGATCAGGTCGTGACGTCGTCCTCCTCGGCCGACCGCGGCGCGGTGTTGAGCTTCATCAATCGCACCGACGTGGCGGGCCAGCTGCAGGCGCTGGGCCTCGACCCGGCGAGCGCGAAAGACCGCGTGGCCGCAATGACCGACAACGAGGTGCAGTCCCTCGCCGGCAGAATCAACAGCCTGCCGGCCGGCGCGGACTCCAGCGGCGTTGTGCTGCTGATCATCGTCATCGCCGTCATCTGGTGGGTCTGGAAGCGCTAGCACGCCGCGGCCGCAAGGCCCGGAACGCCCGCTTCGCCGCGGGCGTTTTTGTTTGGGTCTGCGCCGCTCTGCTCTCCGGCTGCGCCAGCCTGTGGCCGCAGACCGCGCAGTTGCGCGAGGGCCTGCCGCCCGGGCTGCCCGAGCGGGTCGAGCTCACGCAGGTGCCCTTCTTCCCTCAGAACGAGTACCAATGCGGGCCTGCCGCTCTCGCCACGGCGCTTGCCAGCTTCGGCGTCAAGGTGACCCCGGAGGACCTCGTGCCGGAGGTGTACCTCCCCGAGCGCAAGGGCAGCCTGCAGATCGAAATGATGGCGGCCGCGCGCCGCCATGGCATGGTTTCCTACCAGCTCGCGCCGCGCTTCGAAGACGTGCTGCGCGAGCTCTCCGCCGGCAATCCGGTCATCGTGCTGCAGGACCTGGGATTCGGCGGCGGCTGGCATTACGCGGTGGCCGTCGGCTACGACTACTCGTACGGCGACCTCATCCTGCGCTCCGGAATCACCGAGCGTGAAACGCTTCCCTTCGGCATCCACGAGTTCCTCTGGAAGCGCAGCGGCTACTGGGCGATGGTGGCGGTGCCACCGGATCGCATCCCGGTCACCGCCGATGAGTCGCGCTGGCTCGCCTCGATCGCGGCGCTCGAGCGCGCCGGCGCAGCGGCGAGCGCCCGCACCGCCTACGCGAGTTTCCTGAAGCGCTGGCCGGGAAACATCAGCGCCGCGGTCGGCCTTGCCAACGCGCATCACGCGCTCGGCGAGCTGCCGCAGGCCGAAGCGGTGCTGCGTCAGGCCGAGCGGCGCGACCCGGCGTCGGTGGTCGTGCTCAACAACCTCGCGCAGACGCTGTCGGACCAGGGGCGCAACGAGGAAGCTCTGCCTTTCATCGAGCGCGCGCTGGCGGCCGGCGGGCCGTTCGCCCCCGCCGTCCAGGAAACCAGCGAGCTCATCCGCAGCCGCCTTGCGGCAAAGCGGAACTAGCTCCAGGACTTCGGGTCCAGCGCGGCAAACACGGGCGGAAGCGGGCAGTCCAGGGTCGCAGCCACCATGCGGACCAGCTCGGCTTCCGCAATTCGAAACACGCCGTCGGCGCCCGCGGCTTCCACGCACGCCTTCAGCAGGCCGGGCTTGGCAGACGGCGCGAGGTGCCGCAGCCGCTCGAGCGCGACGCTGACCGTCGCGCTGGTCATCTGCTCCGCCGCCAGGGGCGAGCGCCAGCCGAGCCCGAGCACGGCGGCGCCTTTCTCGAACGCGGCCTGCACTCCGCTGCCCGCTGCAAGCGCGACCAGCGAGACGACGACATGCGCGTCGGTAGCGACTTCCTCCATCTTTTGAAACCGCGTCGGGATCGGCTGGCCGGCGCCCTCGCGCAATCGCTGGCGCAGCAGCGTGAACAGGACCAGCTCGCGCAGCGTCACGCGCCGGTCCGACACCACGAGAGCGGCAAGATCCGCGAGGAAGCGGTCGCGCTCCTCCTGCTTCTGGCCCTTGATCGCCGGCACTGCAAGGTCGGCGAGCACCAGCATGTGCGAGCGCGCCACCGACTGCACGTACGGCTGAAGCCGGTTCGCCTGGCCGGCGAGGGCGAACATCGCGTCCTGCGCGCCCTCCGGCTGGCGCAGCGCCTCGCGCAGCGCCGGCGGCAGGTCGGCGAGCAGCCGGGCGGCAAAATCAATATTCTTCTGAATCACATTGCCGGCGTCGTCGAGGACCGCAACTTCGCGCTGTACGCCGTGGCGCGTGGCGCGGTAGTCATCGCGCAGGAAGCGCGGATGCACGCGGCGGATGCGCTCCTCGATCGGCGGGTGGGTCGAGAAGCTCCACCAGCGCGACACCGCGAGGGCGAAGAACATGTGCGAAAACTGCTCGCTGTGCAGGGCGAGCACCGCGGTGGGCGCGCGCAGGGCGAGGATCGAATCCAGCGCGCCCGCGATCGCCTCCGGGTTGCGCGTGAACTGCACGCTGGCCGCGTCGGCGAGAAACTCGCGCTGCCGCGAGATCGCGGCCTTGATCGCATCCGCGGCAAAGCTTCCCGGAAAGCCGATGAATGCGACCAGTCCGCCGAAGAGCGCGCTGATGGCATCGGGACTGCTCTCTTCCCTCGGCACGCCCTTGGCTTGCCAGGCGGCGCGATACACCAGCTTCTCGCCCTGCGTGCTGAACCAGGTCAGTCCGGCCAGGATGCCGACCAGCCGCAGGTTGAGCGCCATGTCTCCATTGAGGATGTGGCTGAACTCGTGGCCCATCACCCCCTGCAGCTCCTCGCGCGAGAGCTGCTGCAACGCCCCGTGGGTGACGATGATCACCGCCTGGTGGGGCGTGTGCCCGGCGACCAGGGTATTGATCGCGTTCTCGCGCTCCAGGAGGTAAACCGGTGGCACGCCGATGCCCGAAGCGATCGCCATTTCCTCGACCACGTTGAGCAGCCGCCGCTCGGTCGGGCTGCATTTCCAGGGATCGACATAGCGCGCGCCGAGCAGCTCGGCGACCGCCTCGCCGCCTTCGCTCAGCTCCCAGATGCGATAGGCCGAGACCGCGAGGATGCAGCCGCCGACGAGGGCGGCGATGGCGACGTAGATCTGCAGCGGGGGCCGGAACAGCGCGGCGACAGCGCAGAAGCTCGCCACCACGGACACAACAGCGAGCGCGTACCAAAGCACGAGCCAGCGCGTAGTACGGCGCGCCTGCTCCTGCCGCTCGAAGAAGTCCAAGCTAGCTGAACGAGACTTTCGGCGCCCGGCGCTCGCCCGCCGACTCGGTCGCCTGCAGGAGCTCCGCGGCGGAGAAGCCGAACGCGCCGGCGAGCAGGTTGTCCGGGAAGGATTCGCGGCGCGTGTTGTATTCCATCACCGAGTCGTTGTAGGCCTGGCGCGCGAAGGCGATGCGGTTTTCCGTGCTGGTCAGCTCCTCCTGCAGGCCGAGTACGTTCTGGTTGGCCTTCAGATCCGGATAGGATTCGAACACCGCGAGCAGCCGGCCGAGCGCGCCGCCGAGTACGCCCTCGGCCTGCGCCAGGCCCTGCATCGCCGCGGCGTCGCCCGGCGCCGCCGCGGCGCGCTGCGCGGCGCTCACCGCGTCGCCGCGCGCCCTGGTGACCGCTTCGAGCGTCTGGCGCTCGTGCTGCAGGTAGCCCTTCACCGACTCGACCAGGTTCGGGATCAGGTCATAGCGGCGCTTGAGCTGCACGTCGATCTGCGAGAACGCATTCTTGAAACGGTTGCGCAGGACGACCAGCCGGTTGTAAACCGCGATCGCGAACAGCACCAGCGCGATCACCACCGCCGCCGCGATCCAGCCCCCTGTGCTCATGGTCGTTCCTCCCGGTGGCCTACTATAGCGCATGCGTGCCGCCCTCTGCCGTGTGCTGCGCGCCGAGCCGCGCGAGCTCGGCGCGCTGGCGTGGGCTTTCGCGTACTTTTTCCTGCTGCTTTGCAGCTACTATCTTCTGCGGCCGGTGCGCGACGCGCTGGCGGTCGAGGCCGGCACCGAAAAGCTGCAGTGGCTGTTCACCGGCACGTTTGCCGCGATGCTGGCCCTGGTGCCGGCCTTCGGCTGGCTGTGCGCGCGCCTCTCTCGCGCTCGGCTCCTTCCCGTGGTGTACGCCTTCTTCGCGCTGAATCTGCTGCTGTTCAGCATCAGGCTCGATGCCGCGCTGTTCTTCATCTGGCTGAGCGTCTTCAACCTGTTCGTGGTGTCGGTGTTCTGGAGCTTCATGTCCGACCTGTTCAGCGCCGCGCAGGCCGCGCGCCTCTACGGCAGCATCGCCGCAGGGGGCAGCTGCGGCGCGATCGCCGGCCCATTGATCGCCGCCAGCACGGTATCCAAGGTCGGACTCACAGGTCTGCTGCTTATATCGGCCGCGTTGCTTGCGCTTACCATCGTCTGCATCGCGATGCTGGGGCGCTGGGCGCGCGCTCATCCGCGCGCGGGCGACCCGCCGCCGGACGCGCCGATCGGCGGCTCGATCCTCGCCGGCGTGCGCGCGGCGCTTTCCTCGCCCTTTCTTCTCGGCATCTGCGGCTACCTGCTTTGCTATACGGCGCTGTCGACGGCGCTGTACTTCGCGCAGATCGACATCGTGCGCGAAGCGGTGCCCGACGCGAGTGAGCGCACACGCCTCTTCGCGAGCGTCGATCTGACCGTCAATGCGCTCACCTTGCTGGTTCAGGTTCTCGCGTTCGCGCGGCTCAGCACGGCGCTGGGTCCGGCGTGGACGCTGGCCTTGATGCCGGCGCTGTCGCTCGCCGGCTTTCTGTGGCTCGGCGCGGCGCCGGCGCTCGGCGTTCTGATCGCCTTCGGGGTCGTGCGCCGCATAGGGGAATTCTCGATCTCGAAGCCGGCGCGCGAAGCGCTCTTCACCGTTGTGCCGCGCGAGGAGCGCTACAAGGCGAAGAATTTCATCGACACGGTGATCTACCGCGGCGGCGACACGCTTTCGGGCTGGCTGCTGGGCGGCATGCACGCGGCTGCCTTCGTGGCCGCGGCGATTTCCGCCGCCTGGATCGCGCTCGCCTTATTTCTGGGCGGTAGAATGAAAACGTGGACCCGGGAAGACGCGCCGCGCTAGGCGCCCTTGCCGCGCTCGCGGCAGGCAGCGTGATGCCAGACGACACGAAGCCATTGATCCCGCGGCCCGTGCCCTCGACGGGCGAGCTGCTGCCGGTGATCGGCATCGGCACCTGGCAGACGTTCGACGTCGGCGCCGGAGCCGCCGAGCGCGCGCCGCTGCGCGAAGTGCTGAAGGCTTTCGCGGCCGGCGGCGCCCGGGTGCTGGACTCCTCGCCGATGTACGGCGCGGCCGAGTCCGTGGCCGGCGAGCTGATCGCCGAGCTCGGCCTGCGCGAGCGGCTGTTCATCGCCACCAAGGTCTGGACCAGCGGCCGCGACGAAGGCATCCGGCAGATGGAGGAGTCGTTGCGCCGCCTGAAAGTGCGGAAGATGGACCTCATGCAGGTGCACAACCTGGTGGATGTCTCGACCCACACGAAAACGCTCCTCGCGTGGAAACAGAGGCAGCGCGTGCGTTACATCGGCATCACCCACTACACGTCGTCGGCTTATGCCGAGGTCGAGCGCTGGCTGAAGACGAAGCAATACGATTTCCTGCAGATCAACTACTCGCTCGGCGAGCGCGATGCCGAGAAGAAAATCCTCCCGCTGGCGCGCGATCTCGGGGTGGCGGTGATAGTGAATCGCCCTTTCGCCGAGGGCGCGCTGTTTCGCCGGGTGCGCGGCAAGCCGTTACCGTCAGTCGCGCAGGATGTGGGCATCGCCAGCTGGGCGCAATTCTTCCTCAAGTGGATCGCGTCGCATCCCGCGGTGACCTGCGCCATTCCGGGCACCGGCAAGCCCGAGCACATGCTGGACAACCTGGAAGCCGGCCGCGGCCGGCTTCCCGACGAAGCGCAGCGCCGCAGCATGGCGCAATACTTCGACTCGCTTTAGAATCGGGCGCCTCGATGGGAGGAGGATCATGAGAAGGAGAGTCTGCGCGTTCACGCTGTCGCTCGCCGTGGCCTCGGGCGTGCAGGCGGCGGACAAGGTCAAGATCGGCTTCATCAGCACGCTCTCGGGCCCGAGCGCCGCGCTCGGCGTCGACATCCGCGACGGCTTCCAGCTCGCCGTGAAGATGAACGGCGGCAAGCTCGGCGGATTGCCGGCCGAAGTGCTGGTCGGCGACGACCAGTTCAAGCCCGACGTCGGGCGCCAGATCGCCGAGAAATACGTCCGGCTCGACAAGGTCGACTTCCTCACCGGCTTCGTGTTCTCGAACATCATGCTCGCGGCCGTGCCGGTGGCGTTCGAAGCCAGGATCATCTACGTCAGCCCGAACGCCGCGCCCTCGCCGCTCGCCGGCAAGCAGTGCAACCCGTATTTCTTCGTCGCTTCGTGGCCCAACGACGCCTACCACGAGGCCGCCGGGCAGCACGCCACCGACAAGGGCTACAGGAGCGCCTACCTGATCGCGCCGAACTACCAGGCCGGGAAGGATTCGCTCGCCGGCTTCAAGCGCTATTACAAGGGCAACGTGGCGGCCGAGGTCTATACCCAGCTCGGTCAGCTCGACTACTCGGCCGAGCTCGCGCAGGTGCGCGCCGCCAAGCCCGACGCGCTCTACATCTTCCTGCCGGGAGGCATGGGCATCAACTTCATCAAGCAGTTCGTCGCCGCCGGCCTGTCGCAGGACATCACGCTCATCGTGCCGGGCTTCGGCTCCGACCAGGACATCATCCGCCCGGTGGGCGAAGCGATGCTCGGGCTGTTCGACACCGCGCACTGGGCGATCGACTTCGACAACGCGGCGAACAAGCGCTTCGTCGCCGCCTTCGAGAACGAGTACAAGCGCCTGCCTTCCGTATTCGCCGCGCAGGGCTGGGACACTGCGATGCTGATCGACTCGGGCGTGCGCGGGGTGAAGGGCAGGATCGAGGACGTCGAGGCGCTGCGCAGGGCGCTGAAGGCCGCCAAGTTCGAGTCGGTGCGCGGGTCGTTCAAGTTCAACCGCAACCAGTACCCGATCCAGAACTACTACCTGCGCGTCGTCGGCAAGGACTCCCAGGGGCGTCTCGTCAACAAGACCATCGGCACCGTCTTCAAGGATCACGGCGACGCCTACGTGCAGGACTGCCCCATGAAGTAATTTGTTTTGTCCTGGATCCTGATCCTCGAGCAGTCGCTGAACGGCCTGCAGTTCGGGCTGATGCTGTTCCTGCTCGCCGCCGGGCTGACGCTGGTGTTCGGCATCATGGACATGATCAACCTGGCGCACGGCTCGCTCTACATGCTGGGCGCCTTCATCGCCTCGACGCTGGTGCAGGCGACCGGCTCGTTCGTCGCCGGCGTGCTGCTCGCCATCCCGGCGACGGCGATTCTCGGGATGGTCCTGGAAATCTCGGTACTGAGAACCTTGTATGCGCGCGACCACCTTTCCCAGGTGCTCGCCACCTTCGCGCTGATCCTGATCATCAACGAGCTCACGCGGCTCGTGTGGGGCTCGGACGCCGCGTTGCCGATGCCGCAGGCGCTCTCCGGGCCGGTCGAGCTGCTGCCCGGACTGCGCTACCCGGCCTACCGGCTGGTGATCATCGCGGTCGGGATTCTTGTTGCCCTGCTTCTTTTCATTCTCGTCACGAAGACCCGCGTCGGCATGCTGGTGCGCGCCGGCGCGTCGAACCGCGAAATGGCGCTCGCCATGGGCGTCGACATCAAGACCCTCTTCACGCTGGTGTTCGGCGCCGGCGCCGCGCTCTGCGCGGTGGCCGGCGCGATGCTCGCGCCGCTCTTCGCCGTGCAGGTCGGCATGGGCGAGAACATCCTGATCCTCGCCTTCGTGGTGATCGTCATCGGCGGCATCGGCTCGATCCGCGGCGCGCTGGTCGGCGCGGTGCTGGTGGGCATCGTCGACAAGATCGGCCGGGCCTTCCTGCCGATCCTGTTCGGCTTCTTTTTCCAGCCGCGCGTCGCGAGCGCCGCCGGCCCGGCGATTGCCTCGGTGACGATCTACCTGCTGATGGCGGTGGTGCTCTTTTTCCGGCCGCAAGGCCTGTTTCCCGCGCGCGGATGAAACCCAGCCTTGCGGTTTTCGTCGTCCTCCTCGGCTTTCCGCTCGTCATGAGCGCGATCGACAACCTGTTCTACGTCAGCTTCGCCAGCCGCGTCATCATCTACGCGATCGCCGCCACCAGCCTGAACCTGGTGCTGGGCTACGGCGGCATGATCTCGTTCGGTCACGCGGCGTTCGTCGGCGCCGGCGCCTACGCCGCGAGCATCTGCATCGCCGAGGGCGCGACCAGCGCCTGGCTCGGCTGGCCGGCGGCGATCGGCGCCTCGGCGCTCGCGGCGTGGCTGATCGGCGCGGTCTCGCTGCGCACGCGCGGCGTGTACTTCATCATGATCACGCTCGCCTTCGCGCAGATGGCGTTCTACCTGGTCAATTCGATGAAGGCGTACGGCGGCGACGAAGGCCTGACGCTGCCGCAGCGCGCCGAGCTGGGCCTGGGCCTCGATCTGGGCAACGAAGTGGTCTTCTACTACGTCGTCCTCCTCTTTCTCGCCCTTTCGCTTTATGGGCTTCACCGGGTCATGCATTCGCGCTTCGGCCGGGTGGTGGTCGCGATTCGTGAAAACGAGGCGAGGGCCGAGGCGATCGGCTTGCCGGTATACCGCTACAAGCTCGTCTGCTTCGTCATCGCCGGCGCGGTCGCCGGGCTCGCCGGGGCGCTCCTCGCGAGCCATGGCAAGTACGTCAACCCGAACGTGCTGCACTGGGTGCAGTCGGGCACGCTGATGATCATGGTGATCCTGGGCGGCGTCGGCCAGCTCTGGGGCGGGGCCATCGGGGCGTTCGTGCTCCTCGGTCTCGAGCACGTGATCTCCGATTACCCGATCCCCTGGCTCGCCGCCGTGGCGCCCAACTACCAGCAGCACGCCAACCTCGGCGTCGGCCTGGTGATGCTGGCGATCGTGCTGTTCGCGCCGCACGGCGTCGCCGGGCTGCTGTCGCGGAGGCGCGGTGCTTGAGCTGAGGCGCGTGTCGAAGCGCTTCGGCGGCGTCGTGGCCACCGACGAGGTGTCGCTGGAAGTAAAAAGCGGCGAGGTCCATGCGCTGATCGGCCCCAACGGCGCCGGCAAGACCACGCTCATCAGCCAGATTTCGGGCACTTTGCCTTCCGACCGCGGAGAAATCCGCTTCGACGGGCGCGACATCACGCACGCACGCCCCTACGAACGGGTGAGGCTTGGGCTGGCGCGCAGCTACCAGATCACGAGCATCTTCAAGCGCTTCACCGTGCTGGACAACCTTGCCCTCGCCGTGCAGGCGCGCAGCGGCTCCAGCTTCTCGTTCTGGCGGCCGGTCGCTGCGGAAGGCAGTCTATTCGACGAAGCCCGCTCCGTCGCAGAAGAAATCGGTCTTTCCCAAAAACTCAGTTCTATCGCAGCTACGCTCGCCCATGGCGAGCAGCGCGCGCTGGAAGTCGGCCTCGCGCTCGCCACGCGTCCCAAGCTGGTGCTGCTCGACGAGCCGCTCGCCGGCATGGGGCCCGAGGAGGCGCAGCGCATGATCGCCCTCATCGACCGCATCCGCGCGCGCGTCACGGTGCTCCTCGTCGAGCACGACATGGACGCGGTGTTCCGCCTCGCGAACCGCATCTCGGTGCTGGTGAACGGCCGCCTCATTGCCAGCGGTGCGCCCGGGACGATCAAGGCGGACGAGCTGGTGAGAAAGGCCTATCTCGGCGACGAGGTTGCCGCCTGATGCTGCAGATCCGGGATCTCGAGACTTCCTATGGGGCAAGTCAAGTGCTCTTCAAGCTGAATTTCGAGATCAAGACCGGCGAGGCGGCAACCCTGCTGGGCCGCAACGGCATGGGCAAGACCACCACCGTGCGCTCCATCATGGGCCTGACGCGCGCCAAGGGCGGAACGATCAGCTTCCGCGGCAGGCGCATCGAGCGCGAAGCGCCCGATCGCATCGCGCGCTCCGGCATTGCGCTGGTGCCCGAAGGGCGGCAGATTTTTCCCAACCTCACGGTGCGCGAGAACCTGGTCGCGTTTGCGGGCAACCGCTCGGCTCGGGCCGATCCCTGGACCCCCGCCAAAGTGCTCGAGTTTTTCCCGCGGCTCGCCGAGCGCGCGGGCAACATGGGCAACCAGCTCTCGGGCGGCGAGCAGCAGATGCTCGCCATCGGCCGCGCGCTGGTGACCAACCCGCACCTGCTGATCCTGGACGAGGCGACCGAGGGCCTCGCGCCGCTGGTGCGCGAGGAGATCTGGAAGTGCCTCGAGCGGCTGCGGCAGGCGGGGCAGACGCTGCTGGTCATCGACAAGTACCTCGAGCGCCTGGTGAGGCTCGCCGACCGCCACACCATCATCGAGCGCGGCCGCGTCGCCTGGCAGGGCAGCTCGGCCGAGCTCGACGCCGACCGCGGGCTGTGGCACCGCTATCTCGGCGTTTAGTTTTGGTCGCTTTACCTCCAATTTGCAGATTGGAGGTAAAGAGCTTATTGTGCCCTCCAGTTTGCAGATTGGAGGTCAAGGCTGAGAGCTCTGTTCCGCCAGCACGACGAGGCAAGCCGGATCAAGTACCAGAACACCGTTCAGCTTGCCCGCAGCCAGCGGCGAATTCTTGTCGGCACGCCCGGCACGCTGAAGCAACGCACGCAGGCCGCGAATCAATATTGGGTGCGCGAGCACATCCGCGTCGACGGGGCAAAAGTCGATGAATACATTGGCCCGGTCACGACGGTCGGCAAAGCGCGCATCGATGGGATGCGGGCCGAAATCGAACTCGCGCAGTCACTTGCTTCCGCCTCGGGTGGCCTGCGGCTTCTCGGGTTCCAAAGGATTGACCGAAAGCCAGCCGCCGTGCTCGCGGTTTTCTTTAATCGGGGCCTGCACGGGGCCGGGCTCACATTGGTGGGCTCGCATGCGTTCGGCTCGCTGCTGAACGAGCTCGGCGTTCTGGCCGCCGGCTATCGCACGCACGACGTCGACGTCGCACGCTCGCGGCCTCTCACGATCGCGCTGCCGGATGGGTCGTTTGGCGCCCTTCTCAACGAAAGCGGCTTGGGGTTCGTGCCAGTGCCCGGGATTCCCTCTACCAAACCGTCCGCGTCGTTCAAATTGCCGGGTGCCGAGCGCCTCCTGGTCGATCTCCTCGTACCCGGCAAAGACATCGGCAAAGTCATGCCAGTGAAGGAGCTCGGTACGCACGCCCAGACGATCCCGTATCTTGACTTCTTGATCGAAGAGCCTCTGGAAACGGTCGTCCTAAGCCCAAATCAAGTCATTCCCGTCAAAGTACCCGCGCCTGAGCGCTTCGTGCTGCATAAACTCTTCTCGGCGCAGTCGCGGCGCTCGGACCCCGGCAAAATACGAAAAGACAGAGAACAAGCAGCCATCATCGCCGCCGCGCTCGAGGAGGAAATCCCCGGGCGGCTTCTGGAGGCGTGGAAGGACTTTCCGAGGGCCGCTAAATCGGTGACAAAGCGCGGCGCGAGAGCGACGGGGAAGATCCTTGCGGGTGCTCACCCGGAGGCCGAGGCGGTCATGATGGAGCTTGCCGGGCGTTAGAGAAATTCAGCTATGGACTTCCGCTGGCCAGCCTCGAAAAGCCATATTCTGAAAATTCAGGCTGAAAGAAAGCGCGTTGCCGTCGAGCGCGCGCTGCGCTCGCCGTTTCTGCGCAAACGCATGCCCAGGCTCGACCTCGACCGGATCGACGATCCCGAGGTCTGGAGAAAAATCCCCATCCTCACCAAGGAGGACCTGCGGCAGATCCCGCCCGAGCGCTTCCACGACGAGTTCTGCATCCAGCCACGCACCAGGGTGGTCGAGTACTGGCGCTCCGGCGGCGCCACCGGGCGGCCGCTCTTCTACCCGCGCTCGGCGGAGGACATGCAGCACAACCTGCTGATCTTCGAGCGCGCCTGGGCGCTGATCGGTGCGACGGC
>Ga0307469_10000543_pt1 | contig 13875 bp, 9 predicted proteins | sample atmos_gasesAM2C__FD_203084 | JGI IMG/M metagenome (GOLD analysis project Ga0307469, IMG submission 203084) | Hardwood forest soil microbial communities from Morgan-Monroe State Forest, Indiana, United States - atmos_gasesAM2C_515 | ecosystem: Environmental > Terrestrial > Soil > Temperate forest...
CGCGGTGCCGCATCGCCACACCGCGGCCGCGATCCGCTTCTCGACGCGCGCCGACGGGGCGGTCACGATCGTCAACGGCCGGCGCTGCGAGATGAAGGAGGGCGACCTCGTCCTCACGCCGCCGATGTGCTGGCACGGGCACATCAACGAGAGCGGGCGACGCACGGTGTGGTTCGACGCCGCCAACATGCCCGCTATCTGCGCGCTCGACGCGAGCTTCTTCGAGCCCGGCACGCGGCAGGACGAGCGCTTCTGGGAAGTGAGCGACGCCGGCTCTTCCGAATATCGCTTCCCCGGCGAGGCGGTACGCAGGCAATTGCAATCGATGCCGGCCGGCCCCGATGGCGCCATGACGTTTCGCTACACGCGCAATGGCGGCTCGGTGATGCCGACCCTGGATCTGTTCCTTTCCCGGATCGAAAAGCCGACTCGGCCGCGCCGCGCTACGTGCAACGCGGTATGCCTTGTCGTCTCGGGCGAGGGTCGCTCGCAGGTGGGCGAGCAGCGCTTCGAATGGTCGCGCCACGACGTCTTCACCGTGCCGCACTGGACCTGGGCGAGCCACGAGGCGCGCGACGGGCCGGCGGAGCTGCTCATCGTTACCGACCGCGCCCTCTACGAGCGGCTGGAGCTGCTGCGCGAAGAGATCCGGTGATCGGCGCGGCGGTCCGGCGCGTCGAGGACGGGCGTTTTCTTACCGGCAGCGGCCGCTTCATCGCCGACCTGTCCTTTCCGGGCGAGCTGCATTGCGCGATCGTGCGCTCGCCCCACGCGCACGCCCGCCTGCGCGCGATCGACATCAGCGGGGCGCTCGGTCCCGGCGTGGCCGCCGTACTCACCGGCCGGGACATGCAGGCAGATGGCGTCGGCCCGATGACCGCCCGCTGGCACGTGCGCATGCCCGATGGCCCGCCGATGGCCGAGCCGCTGCGCTGGGCCATGGCGCGCGAAACGGTGCGCCACGTCGGCGAGCCGGTCGCCGCCGTTCTCGCGGAGTCGCGCCTTCTCGCCGAGGATGCCGCCGAGCAGGTCGCGGTGGACTATGAAATCCTCAAACCCGTGGAGGATGAAATCTGCTTCGCCTGGGCGCGGGGGGATCGAGCCGCGGTCGAGCAGGCGTTCGCGCGGGCGCCGCGCAAGGTGGAAATCGAGCTGGTGAACAACAGGCTGTGCGGCGCCGCCATCGAGACCCGCGGCGCCATCTCGACCGGCGACACGCTCTACTGCGGCACCCAGACGCCGCATCACATCCGGCGCTTCGTGTGCGAAGAGCTCGGCATCGACGAAGGCAAGCTGCGCGTCGTGTCGCGCGATGTCGGCGGCGGCTTCGGCTACAAGGGCAAGCATTATCCGGAGGAGACGCTGGTGGTGTGGGCCGCGCGCCGCCTGCGCCAGCCCGTGAAGTGGATCGCCGGCAGGAACGAGTCCTTTCTGTCCGACACCCAGGGCAGGGATCATGTGACGAAGGCAAGACTGGCATTGGATCTCGATGGCCGTTTTCTGGGACTGCATGTAAAAACGCGTGCCAATGTCGGCGCCTACGTCTCGACTTTCGGCGCGGCGATTCCCGGGCCGATCTACAGCGCGCTGCTGGCCGGACTGTACCGAACCCCCGCGGTGTTCGTCGAGGTGAGCGGGGTATTCAGCAATACCGTGCCGACCGACGCGTATCGCGGCGCCGGGCGCCCCGAAGCCTGCTACGTGCTCGAGCGCCTGGCGGACAAGGCGGCGCTCGAGCTCGGGCTCGACCGCGCCGAAATCCGCCGCCGCAATCTCATCCCGCGCGAGGCCATGCCGTACAAGACGCCGGTAGGCCCGACCTACGACTGCGGAGACTTCCCCAAGGTTTTTGACAGAGCCCTACGAGTGGGCGAGTACGAGACGTTTGAGGAGAGAAGGAATATTTCTACGCAGAAAGGAAAGCTGCGGGGCATCGGCATCGCTTGCTACATCGAGTCCTCCGGCGTCGCGCCGTCGCGCCTTGCGGGCATGATGGGCGCCCGCGGCGGCTTCTACGAGGTCGCGCAGGTGCGCGTCGCGCCGGACGGCAGCATCACCGCTTACCTCGGGACCCATAACCATGGCCAGGGCCACGCCACGAGCTTCGCGCAGATCCTCGGCGCGCGGCTCGGCGTGGCGATGGAAAGGATCTCCATCGTCGAAGGCGACACGGCAGCGGTCGCCGCCGGCACCGGCACGTTCGGCTCGCGCTCGATCGCCGTGGGCGGCTCGGCGCTGCACTTCGCCTGCGAGAAAATCATCTCGAAGGGCAGGAAGATCGCTGCGCACCTGCTCGAGGCGGACGAGGCGGATGTCGGGTTCGGCGGCGGAGAATTCCGCGTCGGCGGCACCGACCGCCGCATCGGCTTCGCGCAGGTGGCGCACGCGGCGTATGTGCCGCACAACTACCCGCTGCAGACTCTCGAGCCGGGGCTGGATGAGAGCGCCTTTTACGATCCGGGCAACTTCGCCTTCTCGAACGGCGTCCACGTGTGCGAGGTCGAGGTCGATCCGCAGACCGGACAGACGGCGATCGCCCGCTATTGCGCGGTCGACGACATCGGCACGGTGATCAACCCGATGATCGTCGCCGGGCAGCTGCACGGCGGCCTGGCGCAGGGAATCGGCCAGGCGCTGTGCGAGCGCACGGCTTATGAGGCGGAAACCGGCCAGCTGCTCTCGGCGTCCTTCATGGACTATGCGCTGCCGCGGGCGAGCGACCTGCCGTATTTCCACGGCGAAACCGACGAAAGCCAGCCCTGCACGCACAACCCGCTGGGCGCGAAGGGCTGCGGCGAGGCGGGCGCGATCGCTGCTCCGGCCGCGGTGGTCGGCGCGCTGCTCGACGCGCTCGCGCCGCTCGGCGTCGCCGACCTCGAAATGCCGGCTACGCCGCACCGCGTGTGGCAGGCGATAATGCGCGCGCGACGTGAAGGTCACCCGGGAGGCGCGCTGAGATCATGAGAAAAGTATTCTTGATCGCCATTGTCTTTTTCGCTCTTGGGGCCGAGGCCGCGGACAGGGTGAAGGTTGGCTTCATCAGCACGCTGTCCGGGCCGAACGCGGCCATCGGCGGCGACATCCGCGACGGCTTCAACCTGGCGCTGAAGCTGAAGGATGGCAAGCTGGGCGGCCTGCCGGCCGAGGTGCTGATCGGCGACGACCAGCTCAAGCCCGAGAACGCCAAGCAGCTCGTCGAGCGCTACCTGCGCCTGGACAAGGTGGATTTCATCACCGGCACGGTGTTCTCGAACATCGTCGTCGCCATCGCCCCCGACGTGATCGCCGCCAGGACTTTCTTCATCGCGCCGAACGCCGGGCCCGCCGCCTACTCGGGCGCCCAGTGCAATCCGTTCTTCTTTGTCTCCTCGTGGCCGAGCGAGGCCTACAGCGAGGCGGCGGGCGAATACATGAACCGCAAAGGCATCAAGAACGTGCTGTTCGTGGCGCCGAATTACATCGGCGGCAAGGACGCCGCGACCGGCTTCAAGCGCTATTACCACGGCAAGCTGGTCGACGAGATGTACACCAAGCTAGGCCAGCTCGACTACGCGGCCGAGCTGTCGCAGATCCGCGCCGCCCGGCCGGAGGCCCTGTACGTGTTCCTTCCCGGCGGCATGGGCGTCAACTTCATCAAGCAGTTTGTCGCGGCGGGCCTGTCCCGGGACATCCAGCTGATCGTGCCGCTGTGGGGCTCGGACCAGGACATCATCCGCGCGGTGGGCGACCCGATGCTCGGCCTGTTCAGCGTCGGCCACTGGTCGATCGACCTCGACAACGCGGCGAACCGTAAATTCGTCGCCGCGTTCGAGGCCGAGTACAAGCGCCTGCCGACCGGCTATGCGGCCTCGGGCTACGATACGGCGCTGCTCGTCGACTCGGCGGTGCGCAAGGTCAAGGGCCGCATCGAGGACAAGGACGCGCTGCGCTCCGCGCTGCGCGCCGCGGACTTCAAGAGCGTGCGCGGGCAGTTCAAGTTCGGAGCGAACCAGTTCCCGGTGCAGAATTATTATCTGCAGCTCGTCGGCAAAGGCGGCGACGGGCGCCTGGTGCACAAGACGATTGGCACCCTCCTCACCAACCGAGGTGATGCCTACGTCCAGGACTGCAAGATGAAGTAGGGGAGGACAGCACGCGAGGAGCGAAAACGCCTCGGTGAGCTCTTCGTTCAATGCCCCAGGGCGCTGGCGGCCCGTGCGTTCGACCTTGAGTTAGACCGCCGCATCCTACATTTTCACTTCATTGAGCTGAATGATCGGCTGAATGTTCGTGTAGTTCGGGATGTCGCCCATGATGGCATCGGCGTGAGGCCCGAATGCTTTTTGAAATGCGTCCACAGAGTCGAAAACTAGGTGAGCCATGGCAACGAACGCGGGCTTTGATCCTGGTTGTGCACCACCCAATCCCTGGTCGACGTCGACGCGTTTGCACGCCGAGCCGAGCCTTTGCTTCACCATAGGTATGTGCTTGTTGCAGTAATACGCCATATCGAATTTCTTGTCCTCGGCATCCTGATAGAGCACGCTGACTTTGATCATGGCCTCTCTCCTCTGTTGTGCTGGTGGCTATCTTTCGGCAACGGGGCGATATCCGGCGGGCATCGCATAGTCGAAGGGGCTCTGTCCGAAATTCGCATTGAGTAACCCTTCCTTCACAATTTCGGATAGAGACGTGCTGGAAGAGATTACCGCTCTGTATTCACGTCCTAATTTGATATCAATGCCTTCGGCGCTTCCAGGGCTACCATTGCGCCAGATGCCGTTTGTGTGAGCGTAATATTTGCCATTGTCCAGATCCAGAGCAAACCCGAGCCTGACCGTAGGCACGCCCGAGTCTCTCTTTCTCAGATTCAAGATCCGACCAACCGTTAAGCCCTGAGTAGAAAAGCCCATCTGAAGGGCCGTTTCCGCCTTCTTCGCTATCTCACCACCAGCGAGCTTCACTTCGAAATACCACTTTCCGCTGCTGTGCCCATGCTTAGCGCGAAGCTCATACTGGTCTTCATTTTCGGCGGCAGCGTAAGGCAGTGTCGATTTTGTCTCGAGCGACGGGGTCGGAACAGGAGAGGACTGCGCGGCAAGTCGGTTTTCAAGATAGGTAACGCGCGTTCGAGTAAAGCGAACAATGCAAACGGTTTTTCTGTAATCCTTGAGAAGGGATTGGAACCAGCTCTCTCGAGAAGATTCCTTCGAGCTTGACCCGCAGGACGAATCTCTCTGTTTGATCCAGGTGCGCTGATCAGCGCGAAGCTCACGCTTGTCCGGCTCAGAAAGTTTACCCATCAGCTGCTGATAGCGCTGGTTGATCTTTTCGTCGCTCTGGCGGAGTTCTGCCTCAATACAAGCGGAGACATCGGTATCGTCCCGTGGGCTGTCACAGTTTGCCGCGCGAGCAGAAGGGGGCAGAATTATCAATGCTGTGGTCAACAACATGATGCTTTTCATAAAGAGAGTTTCGCCAAAGGTCGGAAAGAAAGACACGTTACGGCTGGACGAGAAAGTAGTCCAGCGCGCCTTGCTGGCGGCTACGACATCCGGACGGTCCAGTCCAGTCTAGGGCAGCGCGACCACGCCCCGGTCGTACAGGCTTTCGATTTCCTGCGGCGAACAGCCGAGCTCGGCCAGCAGTTCCCGGCCGTGCTGCCCAATGGCCGGCGGGTCCGAGCGCTTGGGCAGGCGCTTGCCGCCGAGCTCGAGCGGAAGCGCCGGGACGCGGATGGTCTTTCCGGAGATGCGCGTCTCGAGCAGGCCGCCCGACGCATTGAGGTGCGGGTCGTCGAGCAGGTCCCAGGGCTTGGCGATCGGCGCGAACGGCAGGCCGATCGCTTCGAGCTTCGCTGCCAGCTCGTTTTTCGCATGTTTCTTCATCACTTCCGCAAGCTGCGGCAGGAGCCACGCGCGCTCCTTCACGCGCATCCCGTTGGTCTTCAGGCGGGGATCGGCCGCAAGCCGAGCCTGGCCGAATTCCCGGCAAAAGACTTCCCACTGAGTGTCGGTCACGACGCCGACGAAAAGGCGATCGCCGTCGCGGGTCTCGAAGATATCGTAGACGCCCCAGGCCGGGCGCTTGACCGACATCGGCGGCGGGGCTTCGCCGGTGAGCTCGTACTGCGCCATGTGCTGGGCGACAAGATACGCCGTGCTCTCGAAAAGCGAGCTGGTAACGCGTGTACCGGTCCCCGTGGTCTCGCGCTCGCGCAGCGCGGCGAGGATGCCGACTGCCGCAAAAGTGCCGCCCATGATGTCGATGACCGAGGAGCCCGCGCGCAGCGGCCGGTCGGGCAGCCCGGTCATGTAAGCGAGGCCGCCCATCATCTGCGTCACCTCATCGAGCGCCAGGCGGTGCTCGTACGGGCCCTTGAGGAAGCCCTTTAGCGAGCAGTAGATCAGCTTCGGGTTTTCCTGCCTGAGAATTTCGTATGAAAAGCCCAGCTTGTCGAGGGCGCCCGGCCGGAAGTTTTCGGTCAGTACGTCGGCCTTGCGCAGCAACCGATGCACCAGTTGCTTGCCTTCCTCCTGCTGCAGGTCGACGGCAAGGCTTTTCTTGTTGCGGTTGAACACCGGAAAGAAGCCGGCGCCGGCGGCCTCCAGCCGGCGGGTGTTGTCACCGGCGAGCGGCTCGACCTTGACGACGTCGGCGCCGAGATCGGCCAGCACCAGGCCGCAGGAAGGGCCCATCACCATGTGCGCGAATTCCACTACGCGCACCCCTTCAAGCGGCAGCACGGAATCCTTTGGGCAGGCCGGCGACCGGGGTATGCCCGTAGACGGGCTCCCCGGGAATCGCCTGGACGAGAAGGCCTCGCGCCTTCAGCAGCGCATCGAAATCGACGCCCGTCGACACGCCCATGCTCTCGAACATGAACACCATGTCCTCGGTGATGACGTTGCCGCTGGCGCCCGGCGCGAAGGGACAGCCGCCGAGGCCGCCCATCGAGCTGTCGAAGTGGCGCACGCCCTCCTCGTAGGCGGCGAGCGCGTTGGCGAGGCCCAGGCCGCGCGTATCGTGGAAATGCGCGCCTTCCAGCTTGTCGCCGATTTCTTTCTTGACGAGTGAGAACAGTCTTTTGACCTGCGCCGGATTCGCATACCCCACGGTATCCGCGAGCGCCACCGAATCGCAGAACTCCGCCAGCGCGACAGCGAGGCGCACCACCTCTTTTTCCGGCACCTCGCCCTGCAGCGTGCAGCCGAACGCCGTGGAAATTGCGCCCTCGATCGGCGCGCCGCCGAGCGCGGCGCACTTCCTGACCTCCGCGAGCATCTGGTCCGGAGTCATGCGCACGTTGGACTCGCTGTGCGCGCGGCTGGCCGACACCGGGAACGTGACCTTGTGCGCTCCCGCCTCGACGGCGCGCTGGTATCCCTTCAGGTTGGGCGCCAGCGCAACCACCGTCAGGCCAGGAATATTCAGTGAATGCTTCACTACTTCTGCCGTGTCTGCCATGGCCGGAATCAGCTTGGCCGGCACGAAGGAGCCGACCTCGATCTCCTTCAATCCCGCGGCCGCCAGCGCGGAGATCCAGGCTTTCTTCGCCGCGGTAGGCATCATGTGCTTGGCGTTCTGCAGCCCGTCGCGCGGGCCGACTTCGCAAATGTGAACCTCGGGCATGACTGGATTCCTCACGCTGCCGTGACCGGCAGTTTCAGCTCGACGATCTTCTTCGACCATTCGGCGGGACCGGTGCTATGCACCGAGATGCCGTTCGAATCGACCGCCACGGTGACCGGCATATCGTGCACTTCGAACTCGTAGATCGCCTCCATGCCGAGGTCGCCGAAGGCGAGCACGCGCGCCTTGCGGATCGCCTTGGCAACAAGGTAAGCGGCGCCGCCGACCGCGACGAGGTACGCCGCCTTGTGCTTGCGGATCGCTTCGACCGCGGCCGGGCCGCGCTCTCCCTTGCCGACCATGCCGATCAGGCCGGTCCGCGCCAGCATCATCTCGGTGAACTTGTCCATGCGCGTGGCCGTGGTCGGACCCGCCGGCCCGACGACCTCGTTGCCTACCGGATCCACCGGCCCGACGTAATAGATCACTCGGTTGCGGAAGTCGACCGGTAGTGCCTTTCCCTGCTCGAGGAATTCCTTGATCCGTTTGTGCGCGGCGTCGCGTCCAGTGAGCAGCTTTCCGGACAGCAGCAGCCTTTCGCCGGGTTTCCAGGATGCAACCTCGGCCTTTGCAAGCCGATCGAGATTCACCCGCCTGGATTTCGCGTCGGGAGTCCAGGCGATCGCCGGCCAATCGGACAGCTTCGGCGCCTCGAACTCGGCCGGGCCGGAGCCGTCCAGCACGAAATGCGCGTGGCGAGTCGCGGCGCAGTTCGGAATCATCGCGACCGGCTGATTGGCCGCGTGGGTCGGATAAGTGTTGATCTTCACGTCGAGCACGGTGGAGAGTCCGCCCAGCCCCTGCGCGCCGATGCCGAGCGCGTTGACCTTGTCGTAGAGCTCGATGCGCAGCTCTTCGACCTCGTTGCGCGGACCGCGCGCCTTGAGCTCGGCCATGTCGATCGGCTCCATCAGCGCCTCTTTCGCCATCACCATCGCCTTCTCGGCGGTGCCGCCGATGCCGATGCCGAGCATGCCGGGCGGGCACCAGCCGGCACCCATCGTCGGCACCGTCTGCAGCACCCAGTCGGCGATCGAGTCCGACGGGTTGAGCATCGCGAACTTCGACTTCGCTTCCGAGCCGCCGCCCTTGGCGGCCACGTCGACTTCCAGCTTGTCACCCGGAACCACTTGCATGTGGATCACCGCGGGTGTGTTGTCCCCGGTGTTGGTTCTTGAAAAGCCCTCGAGAATCGAGGCGCGCAGCTTGTTGTCGGGATCCAGGTAGGCGCGGCGCACGCCTTCATTGATCATGTCCTCCAGGCTCATGTTCGCGTCCCAGTGCACTTTCATTCCAATCTTGAGGAACACGTTGACGATCCCGGTGTCCTGGCAGACCGGCCGGTGGCCCTCTGCGCACATGCGCGAATTGGTCAGGATCTGGGCGATGGCGTCCTTGGCCGCCGGCGACTGCTCGCGCTGGTAGGCGCGGCCGAGCGCGCGGATGTAGTCCGCAGGGTGGTAGTACGAGATGAACTGCAGCGCGTCGGCCACGCTCTGGACTAGGTCGATCTGTCGGATCGTGGTCATGGGACAAAGCGCTTTACAAGGAATTGATTTGGTGATTTTATCTGCACGCCCGCCGTATGGGCGCAAGAGCCGCGTAAGTCGCGAAGCGTAGTTTACGGGAAATCCACGGAGGAGCCGTTATGGAAGCCATGGCAGAGAAGAAGACGCGTCGCCAGACGAAACCGTCGCCGAGCGACGATGTCTCGGAAGCCCAGATCGCGGTGCACTGGCAGGAGCAGAACTACTTCCCGGTGCCGAAGGACTTCATCGCTCAAGCCAACCTCACCGACAAAGGCGTCTTCAAGCGTTTCGCCCTCGAGAAGTTTCCCGGCTACTACAGGGAGTTCGCCGAACTGCTCGACTGGTACAAGAAGTGGGACAAGATCTTCGATGGCAGCAAGCCGCCTTTCTGGCGCTGGTTCGTCGGCGGAAAAATCAATGCCTCTTACAACTGCGTCGATCGGCATCTGGCGAAGCACCGGAACAAGACGGCGATCCATTTCGTGCCCGAGCCGGAGAACGATGCGATCCAGCACGTGACCTACCAGGAGCTGTACGTCCGGGTCAACGAGTTCGCCGCGCTGCTGCGCGACTTCTGCGGCCTGAAGGCCGGCGACCGCGTCACGCTGCACATGCCGATGGTGGCGGAGCTGCCGATCACCATGCTCGCCTGCGCGCGGCTCGGGGTCATCCACTCGCAGGTCTTCAGCGGCTTCAGCGGCAAGGCCTGCGCCGACCGGGCGTCCGACTCGGAAAGCCGCGTGCTGATCACGATGGACGCCTACTACCGCGGCGGGAAGCTCCTCGAGCACAAGGAGAAGGCCGACATCGCGGTGGCCGAGGCGGCGAAGGACGGCCACGAGCTGGAGAAAGTGCTCGTCTGGCAGCGCCACTCGGGCAAGTACTCGAGCCAGGCGAAGCTCGTCGACGGACGCGATTTCGTCATCAACGACCTTCTGCCGAAGTACCGTGGCAAGCGCATCGACCCTGTGCAGATGCCGGCGGAAGCGCCGCTTTTCCTCATGTACACCAGCGGCACCACCGGCAAGCCCAAAGGTGCGCAGCACTCGATCGGCGGCTATCTCGCCTACGTCGCCTGGACTTCGAAGTACGTACAGGACATCCGTCCCGAGGATGTCTATTGGTGCATGGCGGACATCGGCTGGATCACGGGCCACTCCTACATCGTGTACGGGCCGCTCGCGCTCGCCGCTTCCTCGGTCGTGTACGAGGGCGTGCCGACGCACCCGGATCCGGGCCGCCCCTGGCGCATTGCCGAGGAGCTCGGCGTGAACATTTTCCACACCTCGCCCACCGCGATCCGCGCGCTGCGCAAGGACGGTCCTGACGAGCCCGGAAAGTACAACTACCGCTTCAAGCACATGACGACCGTCGGCGAGCCCATCGAACCCGAAGTCTGGAAGTGGTACTTCAACGTCGTCGGCAAGAAACACGCGGTGATCGTGGACACCTGGTGGCAGACCGAAACCGGCGGCTTCCTCTGCAGCACGATGCCGGGAATCCACAAGATGAAGCCGGGCAGCGCGGGTCCCGGCATCCCGGGCATCCACCCGGTGATCTACGACGATGAAGGGAAGGAACTGAAAGCCGGTTCGGGCAAGGCGGGCAACATCTGCATCCGCAATCCCTGGCCCGGCATCATGCAGACCATCTGGAGAGATTCGGACCGCTTCGTGCGCGTGTACTACTCGCGTTACTGCAGGGACCCTGAAAGCAAGAACTGGCGCGACTGGCCTTACATGGCGGGCGACGGCGCGGTGCAGACGAAAGACGGCTATTACCGCATCCTTGGCCGCATCGACGACGTGATCAACGTCGCCGGGCATCGCCTCGGCACGAAGGAAATCGAATCGGCGGCGCTGCTCGTTCCCGAGGTCGTCGAGGCGGCGGTCGTGCCGGTCGCCGACCAGATCAAGGGCAAGGTGCCGGATCTGTACGTGGCGCTGAAACCGGGACTCAAGCCCTCGGATGACATCGCGAAAAAAATCTCGGCGTCGGTAGTCTCCGAGATCGGAGCGATCGCGAGACCGCGGCAGGTGATCATCGTCCCCGACATGCCGAAGACGCGTTCGGGCAAGATCATGCGCCGTGTGCTCGCGGCGATCTCCAATCGCCAGGATCCGGGCGACGTGTCAACGCTCGCCAATCCGGAAGTTGTCGACAAGATCAGAGAGATGGCGAAGTGATCCGTAGAGCTGCCTGGCCCGGATGACGCAGCGCAGCAAGTTTCGCTGCACAAGGCGCGCGCAAGCCGAGACTGGGATATTTTCCCGGGTATGATCCGGCAGGGCTACCAACATCAATCGGCCTGAGCGCCACAACCAGAGGTAAAGGAGGAGGGGAGAGCTATGGCAAGTCAAATCCCGAAGAACTTCCGGACCGTGATCGTCGCCGCGTCAGTGGGAAACGTCATCGAGTGGTACGACTTCTATATCTTCGGTAGCTTGGCCGCGGTCTTGTCGGTCAAGTTCTTCGAAAAGGGCCACCCGGTCGCGGCGCTGCTGAGCACGATTGCGCTGTTCACTGCCGGATTCCTGATCCGTCCGCTGGGCGCATTCCTCTTCGGATGGCTCGGCGATCGGGTGGGCCGCAAGTACACGTTCCTCATCACGCTCAGCGGAATGGGGCTGGGCACGGGGGCGATTGGGTTGATCCCGACCTTCGAGTCGATCGGTCTGGCTGCCGCGTTCATCCTCTTCGCCCTGCGGATGGTCCAAGGCTTATGCCTGGGCGGCGAATATGGAGGCGCTATCACCTACGTCGCCGAGCATGTCTCGGACGAGCGCCGCGGCTACTACACCGGCTGGCTGCAAACCTCTCCGACTCTCGGGATCGTGTTGTCGCTGGCCGTGATCATCGCTACACGCACGTATTTCGGTAATGAAGTATTCGATGCTTGGGCATGGCGCATTCCGTTCCTGCTTTCCTTCCTGCTGGTGGCAGTCGCAATCTACATCCGGCTCCAGCTCCAGGAGACGCCGATCTTCCAGGAGATCAAGGCCAAGGGGCAGATGACCAAGAATCCCTGGAAGGAAGCCTTCCTCAGCGCGAACATCAAGTTCGTGGTGATCGCGAGCATCGTGGTGATCGGGGAGGGAGTGGTCTGGTACAGCGGTCAGTTCTGGGCGTTGTACTACCTGCAGCAGGTTTCCAAGCTGGACCCGCTGACCACGGCCTACATCGTGGGAGCCGCGCTGCTCCTTGCATCCCCGACCTTGATCCTGTTTGGCTGGTTGTCCGACCTGATCGGCCGCAAGCCCGTGATCTTGGCAGGCTTCCTGCTCGCGGCGGTCACCTACTATCCCCTGTATTCGTGGCTGGGAACCGTCACTCAGCCGGGTCAGGTCAACTATCCCGTTGCGATCTTCATCATTTTCATTCTCGTGTCATACGTCGGGCTGGTCTACGGGCCGATCGGGGCGTTCCTGGCGGAATACTTCCCCGGCAGGATCCGCTATACCTCCGTGTCCGTCCCGTATCACATCGGGAATGGCTGGGGCGGCGGACTGGTGCCGTTCATCACTTCGGCGGCCTTCCAATCGACTCACAGCCTCGGCTACGCGCTGATCTACCCGATTGCGGTGCCCGCGGTGTGTTTCGTGCTTTGCCTCTTCCTTATGCCGGAAACGCGCAAAATCAGTATCTGGGAACCGGAGAAGGCTAGGGCCTAGCTCGCGGCACGCGATCGGCGCAATGAGCCCGCCTGCGAGGCGGGCTTTTTTTTGCGTGTACGCTAAAATCCGTCGCTTGCGGAGAGATGGCCGAGCGGCTTAAGGCGCACGCTTGGAAAGCGTGTAAGCGTTAATAGCGCTTCGTGGGTTCGAATCCCACTCTCTCCGCCAGCCCCTGCCAAAAAGAAAAACGCCCGGCTCGCTTTCGCTTGCTGGGCGCTTAAACCATCGCGCGTGAATCGACGCGATGGAGGAGGATCCGTTGCTGAACAGCATAGCGCCCGGGTCAATCAGGGGCCTGACTGCACCCTGACAAGGGGCTTACGCGCAGCGCTGTTTCGCAGGCTGAATGACTTACAATGCAGGCGGCGGGCCTCCCCGCATTGCAGTCTGGTGAACCTGGTCAGGTCCGGAAGGAAGCAGCCACAGCCGGCCTCTGCGAGTGCCGGGGTTCAGGCTCGCCACTAATTTTATTTACCGATGAGCTATCAAGTACTTGCCCGCAAATGGCGGCCGCGGGATTTCGGCAGCCTGGTGGGGCAGGAGCACGTCGTCCAGGCATTGCGGCACGCGCTCGAGCAAAAACGGCTGCATCACGCGTACCTGTTTGCCGGCACGCGGGGGGTCGGCAAGACGACTCTCGCCCGCATCCTGGCGAAATGCCTCAATTGCGAAACCGGCGTCACGCCGCAGCCCTGCGGCAAGTGCACGGCGTGCCTGGAAATCGACGCCGGGCGCTTCGTCGATCTGCTCGAGGTGGACGCGGCCACCAATACGCGGGTCGACGAAATGCGCCAGCTGCTCGAGACCGCGCAATACGTTCCGAGCCGCGGGCGCTACAAGGTGTACGTGATCGACGAAGTGCACATGCTGTCGACGTCGGCGTTCAACGCCATGCTCAAGACCCTGGAAGAGCCGCCCGAGCACCTGAAATTCATCCTTGCCACGACCGATCCGCAGAAGATCCCGGTGACGGTGCTCAGCCGCTGCCTGCAGTTCAACCTGAAGCAGATGCCGCCCGCCGCCATCGCCGCGCATCTGAGCAGGGTCCTGGAAAACGAGAA
>Ga0307469_10000544_pt1 | contig 13870 bp, 15 predicted proteins | sample atmos_gasesAM2C__FD_203084 | JGI IMG/M metagenome (GOLD analysis project Ga0307469, IMG submission 203084) | Hardwood forest soil microbial communities from Morgan-Monroe State Forest, Indiana, United States - atmos_gasesAM2C_515 | ecosystem: Environmental > Terrestrial > Soil > Temperate...
GACCCGGCCCCCATGCGGACTTCGCCGATCATCTCGTTCAGCTTGCCGGTCATCTTGGCCATTGCACCAAGTAGGCGGCCAATCTCATCTCCGCGATCGGCATTGATGGTCTTGGTCAGATCCCCGACGCTGATGTTCTCGACGATCTCGACTACTTGCTGAATGGGTTTGGTAATGCCGCGAGAAATAACCAGCGTGATGAGAATGCTGACGAAGATGGACACGATGGAAAAAATCACCAGCGTGGTGGTCGTGGTCTTGGCAATTTCTACGACCGCCGGAACCAATACTTCCGCGTGACGGTTTGTCAGCTCAGTAGCGAAATCCTCCATCCGGTGAGTCTCATCTTTGAATTCATAAATCGCGGCGTTGCACTCTTGCGGAGTATGCAGCTTACCGGCTTGAATCATGCCGAGCACTTTGCTGTAGCCGCCTTCATAGATGTCCATATCCTCTCGCATGGAGCGAACTGCGGCCTTGTCGTCCGTCGAAAGCTTTGCCTTGTCCAGTTCGCTAAGAACTTCGCGAAGTTTCTGGCGTTGCGCATCCCATTTGGCGGCGTACTGAGTTCTTATCTGCGGTTCATCGACGTTGAGAAAGGTGTCCTTTTCGAACCGGCGCAATTCCAGCGTTGTTGCCTTCGCCCGAGCGAAAAGCGTCACCAGCTTGGCGTCCCCTTCAAGAACTTTCATGGTCTCGCGCGTAATCGATTCCACTCCCCAATAGCCGCTAAGGCCCATGGAGATAAGAAGTACAACGATTAGACCGAAACCTATCCCTAACCGCTTTCCAATAGACAGATTCTTCAACATGCAATTCTCCTTCGAATAGAGTTCCGAGTGCGGCCCACGCCGCCTCGCAATTCCTGCAAATGGCCCTACCGCGAAACCAATTCGGCGCTGCGGCTAATCGCTTCCCCACAAAGTGCGGGCACATCGAGAATTAATGCCACGCGCCCGTTTCCGAGGATCGTCGAGCCGGAAACACCGGGAATCCCTTGAAATAGCCGCCCCAGCGGCTTGATCACGGCCTGCTGCTCGCCCAACAACTCATCGGCCGCGAGCCCTGCACGGCCGCCCTGATATTCCACAACGATTATTTCTTCGCGGACTGGCGCGCCGGGAGTACCGAACAAATCGCGAAGCCGCACATAGGGGAGAGCTTCACCGCGCAGATTGATCACACCGCCCTGATCAGAAAGGTGCTTTTCCCCCGGAAGTTCCAGGCACTCCTTCACGGAACTGAGCGGAATCACGTAGGTCTCCGTTCCGACTTTCACGGCAAACCCGTCGATAATGGCTAGAGTCAGCGGAAGGCGTATTGTGAACGTCGTTCCTTGGCCTTTGCGGCTCTCGACGTGGATAACGCCGTTTAGCGCGTTCACGTTCCGGCGCACCACGTCCAGGCCAACGCCACGGCCGGAAAGTTCGGAAACTTTGTCCGCCGTCGAAAAACCCGGTTGAAAAATCAAATTATGAACTTCTGCTTCGCTGAACCGGGCTCCCTCCGGAATGATTCCTTGTTTTCGCGCGTGCTGGACGATACGTTCATGATCGAGGCCAGCCCCGTCGTCAGAGATCTGTACGACGATATTTCCCGAATCGTGAAATGCCTGCAGGACGATCTTTCCGCTGGGGTCTTTTCCCAATGCGCGGCGGACTTCCGGCGTCTCCAAGCCATGGTCCACCGAATTCCGGATCATGTGCATCAGCGGATCATGAATATGCTCAAGAATGGTTGTGTCGACTTCCACGTCCTCACCGACAACGAGCATCCGCGCGAGTTTTCCGCTCTTCCGCGCTGCGTCGCGAACGCTCCGGGCGAGACGATGGAAAACCGGTCCAACGGGGACCATGCGGACCTTCATCACCAGCTCCTGGAGCTCGAGAAACAAGGCTTCCAATCCATGATGTGTGTCTAGGACTTCGCGCCCACTCGCGGTCTGGAGATATTTTTCCTCGAGCATGCGCCGCAACCGGCCTTGTCCGATCGCATATTCGACGGTGAGATTCAGCATGCGGTCCAACTTGCCTAGTTCTACACGCAAGCTGTGGACAGCATTCTTGGCGGCGCTCGCGAGATCAGGAGATTCCCCAGGGGACGCAGGGGAGGTCTCGAGAATCGCGGGCGACTCCTCAACCATGGACTCCTTGGCAATTTCGGCCATCCGCGCGAACAACTTCTCATGTGCGGGCAAAATGCTTTCTTTGCCTTCCGCCACTCTCTTAGCCATCTGCCGGAGAGCGTCCACGGACTGCAGAAGAAGATTCATCAAGTCCTTGGACAAACGAAGACTGCCGTTTCGCAATGCATCCAAAGTGTCTTCGAGGGTGTGAAGGGATAGTGCAAGCCCATTGAATTCGAGCAAGGAAGCATTGCCCTTAATGGTGTGAGCAGCCCGGAAGAGCGATGAAATCAGTTCGCGATCGTCGGGATGTACCTCCAGCGCCAAAAGGAGTTGTTCCATCTGTGCGAGGCACTCTTCGGTCTCTTCCCGGAAAGACTGCAGCAACATTTCGCGGCTGATTTCCATTGTTCCTCTACAAAGTGTTAACCGTGGCAGCGCCTGTTCCGGTCTGAAATACGATTCTTAGACCGGTGTGTGCGTTGACCTCGGTCGATTCTATTGGGATGTGTTCCTTGGCAAGAATCTCCAGTGCGATCTCGACATTGCGCCTGCCCAGGTGGTCCTTGTTTGAAGCTGGTGCGCGCATGGAATCGAACAAGCAGCCTCCCCCAAATATCTTGGCGCGAAGCTGCCTGGGATCCGCCCCCTCTTCAACAAGTCGTTGCAGCAGCGCGGAAATAGCCACGTTGCCGAATCGCGCGGAAGCCGTTCCTCGACCATCCCACGTTGGCAGCAAATAGTGCGTCGCTCCCCCGATACCATTTAGCTGATCCCAAATGCAGACTGCCACACACGAACCCAGAATGAGGACGATAGATTGCGCCTTTGCCGAAACGAAGATCTGGCCGGCATGTAGAAAATGCGCGGTTGACGCAGCGGCATCGCGACTCTCGCCGGCTCGTAATGCATGAAGAGTGGCGGCGCGATTTTTCATGGGGGGCTCGATTCTCACTGTGCCACCGGGTTGTCGCGCAATCTCTGAAACTGGACGGCGACGGCGCCATAAGTTTCCAAGAATTTCAAAAGTTCGAAATCCGCCCATTCCAAGCCATTCTTCTGCGGGAGGAGGCCAAGAATGGGGATTACACCCACTACTTCACCGCTCGACTTCAGAACCACGCAAGCCGTTAGATTTTGCTCGTGGTGACGCAGAGGAATATCAGTCACGCGGTCGCGAAACTGGGTTGCTCCTTGCCGTGCCGCACGGCCAATCAGCCCTGCGCCCGTTGCGAATTGTTGCAGCGTTTCCTCGTCTATGCCCCAGGACCAGGCCAGCGAGAAGCTTTGGTCGGAGGTATCGTAGTGAAATATTGCGACTTCTTCCGAACCGACCAAATTGGCGATGATTTCCCCAATTGCCGGGTATACGTCGCCGTCTTCCAGAGCCTGGATGAGGCGCACGCTCGCGGCGTTCAGGCGTTTCAGGAGGAAATGATTTCGCTCGATTTGGTCCCGCAGGGATAATTGATGAGTGTGCCGCCGCAGTTCCTGCGCTTGCGCGACGACTGCGGACGACTCGTTACGCGATGCCGCTCGACTCTTCCCTTTCGCTGGCGGGTGACTTCCATTTCCAGTCCCGATCATGTCTTCTCCCTGCTGCTCCGCGATGAGTTTCTCAATGCCTTATCCGATCCGCGCTATTCGCCTAGATACGCCTGCAAAAGGTCGAGGAGTTCGGTGTCGTTGACTGGTTTGGTTAGGTAGTCACTGCACCCGCTGGCGTAGCCTTCTTGAACGTATTGCTCTTCACCCCTGGTGGTCAGCAAAATGACGGGAATGCGTGAAGTTTCGCTGTCTTTTTTCAGGACGCGGCACGCTTCGAGCCCGGTCATTCGGGGCATCACAATATCCATCAGAATAAGGTCCGGCTTTTCCCGACGGGCCGTATCCACGGCTTCCTTCCCGTCCGATGCGCTAAGCAGGACATAGTTCGATTTTTGGCTGAAAATCATGCGGTTCACCAACCGCGCGGTGCAGGAATCATCCACAAGCAGAATCTTCTTCGATGCCATTTTCTCGACTCCCTCTGTTCTTACTGCCTCAAATTTCTTCTCGGGCCCCGACTTTGCCTGCGCTTCGAATGTTCAAATAAAGGTGCTCGTGATCTCCTCAATCATGAATCCGTTGGGAAGAGCCTTCGAACCTCAGGCATGAGCTTCTCCGGAATTTCGCCCTTTTCCAGAAAGCCATCGGCCCCGCTGCGGAAGCATTCCTCGCGGAGGGATAGGCCCCACAATTCCGTGAATATGATTACTCGCAAATTGTGGTCTATCTTTTTCAACTCCGCTGTTGCTTCGAGTCCGCTCATTCGAGGCATGCTCAGATCCGTTAGCACCAATTCCGGCCGGAGCCGCTGGACTTTGGCAAGCATATCCACGCCGTCTCTGGCCGTACCAACGATGTCGAAGTATTCGATGACTTCCAGAAACCTGCAAAAAGACCGCAGAGCCGTTCGCGAATCATCCGCGACCAGTACACGAATCCGGCGGCTCTTGAGGCCCATCGCACTCTCCGATCGAAAAGCTAGGTGGTCAAATCACGCAGCGTAGTGTGCAATTTGCGGCACGAGAAGAGAATTCGGCTGATTCCCTAGGGAATTACCTGTAGATGGAGGGAGGACTTTCTAACTTTGGATGATCTTGTTTCGAACTGCGTAGCGCACCAGTTCGGTGACCGAATGGAAATTGAGCTTGAGCATGATATTTGCGCGGTGTGTTTCCGCTGTTTTCACGCTAATTCCAAGAAATTGGGCGACTTCTTTGTTGCTTTTCCCCTCGGCAAGAAGCTGGACAACCTCGCGTTCACGGGGAGTCAGTCGGCTGCGCGAGAGACGCTCGGGTGATAGAGACGTGTCAGCGGGTGAACCTCCCTTGGCGAAGGCTTCGGCCACTCGTGGAGAGAGGTACGTTTTCTGGCGGCTGAGGGCCTCCACCGCTGCCAGCAGATTGCGATCGGCATCATCTTTTAAGATATAGCCCCTGGCCCCGGCTTCAAGGACCTCCCGGACGAGGAGCTCTGAATCGTGCATGCTCAAGATGAGGACGGCCGTATTGGGAGAGAGTTTGCAAATCTGGCGGGTTGCTTCTATCCCATTGAGGATTGGCATGGCGATGTCGAGCACGGCCACGTCCGGCTTTAGTTCCGTGGCTTTTTGCACCGCCTCGCGGCCTTGGGATGCCTCTCCGCAAACTTCCCAGCCCGCTTTGGACTCCAGGAGCGTTCGGAGCCCGGTTCTGACAACTTGATGGTCGTCAGCTACCAAGATTCGGACCGGCATGTCTGACCTCGCCCTGCACCGGGATTGTAGCCTGCACAGTAGTCCCCGATGGAGTGGATTCAATCGCGAGTGTTCCTCCCAATTGGGCTACTCGTTCGCGCATACCGAGGATCCCCACACCCAGGCGCATTCCTGCGCCATCTCTTGGTTCACCATCAGATTTCTTTATTCCCTGCCCTTGATCCGTCACTTCGAGCGTTATGCTGCTCGAACTTCCGCGTAAGCGAATCTGGGCTGTCAAGCTGCCAGAGTGCCGCTGGATGTTCGAAAGGCTTTCCTGCACGATGCGGAACAGTGCCGTCTCTGTTTCCTGCGGCAGGCGCCCAAAATCAGTCTGGAGATCAACTTCCAATTGAATCCCGCACCGCGCGCTGTATCCTTGCGCATATTCCTTGATGGCCGATACCAGTCCGAGCTCATCCAGCAGCGGCGGATGCAGCAGATAAGAAAGCGTTCGAATCTCGCGCGACATTTCCTGGAGGATCCCCCGCGCTTCCGCAAGTGCCTGTTGCGACCGTTCATCCATGACCACCGGGGATTGCGTGAGCTGCGCCAAGTTTAGATTTACTGCGAGCACGCTCTGCGCCAGACTATCGTGGAGCTCGCGGCCCAGGCGTCGCCGTTCTTCGTCTTGCAACTGAAGGAGTCGCCCAGAAAGTTGACGCAGCGCTTCCTCGGTTCGCTTGCGCTCCGTGATATTGGTGAAGGAGCCGAGCACACCAGCTATGGAACCATCCCGATTAAACTGTGGCGCGGCATTCGCCAAACACCAGAAAACTTCGCTGGAGCCAGGCCGGTGCCAACCGATAACTTCATTCCTTATCGGCTGCCGGGTCTTGATCACTCGGGGTCCTGGATGCTGTGAATTCGGCAATTCAGTTCCATCTTCTCGAATCGCGATCAAGTCAATAGCTGTACTCTTCTGGCCTTGCACCCGGTCAAGTGAGACACCCATCATCTGTTGGGCCGCAAAATTTGCAAACTGAATTTCAGACTTGGATCCCAGTAATATGACGCCCACTTCCATGTTCTCGACAAGAGTGCGGAATTTCTCTTCGCTGGCGCGCAGCAGTTTTTCTGCCCGCTTGTGCGCGGTGATGTCTTGGACCATGCTGAGGATCGCTGGCCTTCCGCCCACGCGAATTGGCGCGGCTGAGAGAAGACAGGTGAGAGTCTCTCCTTTCTTGGTGCGGAATAGAAATTCCTCCTCCTTCACTTCTTCTCCTGCGAGCAATCTTGCGCGGACCGTGGCCTGGTGGCCCTCGTGAACCCAGAGATGCAGATCAGCAGGAGTCTTGCCGATCACTTCTTCCTGGCTGTAGCTTGTCAGGCGTAAAAAATTGTCGTTGACCGCTAGGTATTCGGCGTTAGGCAACAAGCTGATACTCATGGTATTGGGGCTCGAACGAAAGGCGGTCGAAAACATCTCCGCGGATTGCCCATGTGCTTCTTCGGACATGCGAAGAGAGTTGGTGATGCGACGTTCTTTTTCGATGGTAATGAGCAGGCGGGTGGCGGAAATCACAAACGATGCCGCCACTGCCCCCCAGGCGATGGTCAGCTGTTGCGTGGCAATTCGTCTGCTCATCGCAAGGACCAGCAAGGGTATGCAGAAGGGCAAAACTTGACCGAAAACGGCCATCGGGCGCGTGGAATCTCGTTGGGGGAGACTGCCTTTTTCTTCTGGATTCCACCAAGCGGCGAAAACAGCGACGAACAGGTACGGCGTGCACCAGGTGAAATCTGCCCAGCTTGCTTGAGCCGGAGAGGAACTCCAAGTGAAAACTGCAACAAGTTCGGAGGCACTTGCCAGAAGGAATATGCCGGCCATCCTCCTGAAGAAATCTCGAATTGAGCGTGAAGAGATAGTAGTGGCACGAATTAAAAATCCTGAGCCGAGCAGCAAGTCACGTAACACTTGCAGGCTTAGGATCTTAATAACCATTTGAGGTCCTTCGGCTTGCCACCGCGAAGTAACATAGAAAAAATAGAGATAGGCGGTGAGCGCTACGAGGATCACCTGGGCAAAATCCAGGACCTGCTCCCACTGGATACCCCGAGATTCCGGGGGCCGCGGCAGCAGCATCAGGGCCGCCGGCGCCACCCAAAGAATGAGAAGAATGTCAGAGGGCCAGGGACCTGCGGCCGTTAAGTGGGGGATATTCTGATAATAGGTTTCCAACGACTGCGCTGAGGCGGCAAAGAATAGGGAAACGGTCAACAACATCCAGAGGTAACGCAGGTCTCCGGCCGACCGCCGCGTCACATGAAAGGAACAATATGCAGCCCACACGACGACTCCCACCTGTACGAGGTCCGAGAGCAACAAGCTTCCGGCGGGCGAATGAATTCCTTTAATAACAAAGAGGAATAGCGACGCTAGCAAACCCGCGATTAGCAGGGCGAGTTTGGGAAACTTGCCTGAGGGAAGCAAGGACACCTCACATACCCGATTTGAGTGTAGTCTAGATTGATTCGACTAGGTAGCTACCCGCCGCATAGCCTGGTAAGCCCCGCTCTTCACGCTTCGTTGACTAGTGGTTAATACGTGATCTTCTCGGAATGCTTCAGAGTTTTGTTGGCCCTTGCGCCCTCAAGCAGCAGTTGAAGGGCTTCGTCGAAACCCGCGCTTGACTCATGTGCCGCTAGGCGCATGAGGTGCTCGGTCGAAACCATGAGGCACAGGAAAGGAATCTTCTCGACGGGTTTAAGCCGGACTACTCCATCGATGGACTCTCCTTCCAAGAATTCTATGGTGACGAAATTCCCAGTGTCATCCGCTGATATTAAGATTTTGAATCGGCCCGCCCGCGATGTTTGTACTGCTTCTGCTGCGTCTTTCTCTTCCATGTTCCCCTCCCAATTGATGGTCTAAGGCGGGTGGCACATCCCCTCGCAAAGATGCGAAAGGAGGGGCGGTGGGGATCGAAACGACAGGTACATAAATAAGGCTTGTGCCCTCAACGCGTTGCAGCCACCTACTCCAGCCAACCGGAACAAACAGAACAAGCTCGCTAATTAATCCGAATCCGGAGCTCGCAGACCTACCTCCTGTTCTCGGCGTATGCACACACAACCCCTCAGGTGCTCAGAATTGGAAGGCCAGTCAGTATTGGGGCCGAGCGGTTTGAGTACACAGCCCTGACCATCGGCTTGGGGCTGCTCTAAGCTCCTAGTCACTTGTCTCGGAGCGGCGAGACGTCACACTTCTATACTATCCGTTGAAACGGATTCGAACCAGGACTTGCGGGAAAGCATCCCAGCGCAAGTTTTGAAGCCAGAGGGGCCTTACTGCATGGGGATCACAAATCCGGTCTAGCCATCGTAAATCGCGCCATCCTTGATGTCTTGGAGAACGGACAAGAATCACGAGAAGCAAAGCGATGGCTGTTGGGCACAGACTTCGACAGCTTGCAAGCGGCGGTCGACTAACCTCAGAACTTTTTTCGCATAGCTCCTGTGACTTGAGCGCCACGCTCAATCCAAGAACCTCTGTCAAATGTCTACCTAGACCCAGGTCCTCTGAGCGAAGTTGCGTCACGATCTTGACGTCACCGTCAAGCCTCCGCCAGGGCCGTTGTCTTAGGGGAGCTCTTCCCCAAGCGACTAGCGGCTTGCGCGTCTTCTCTTCGTTGAAAACAGGACAGATAGTGTGATTCACGGATGCCGGGTCCGGTTGGCGACCCAGATGCTTCATGGAACAGGTAGGGAAAGGGAGATCCGCCAATGACCTTCGCATCCACATCTGCGAGTTTCACCGGGCACACCAGCACAGCAGCGGTCAGCAAGTCCTTGCCTGTTTTCAGAGGTCGAAAAAGGAACCCGGTGCCGACATCCTGCAAACTGGTAGGTCACGAGTCGCAAAACCTTGTCGAGGCCGGACCGGAAGTCATGGGGATGGAAGCCTTTCGGGAGATGTTTGTGGCTTACCGCCCGAAATTCGTAGCCATGGCTCGCGCAATCCTGCGAAATAGAGAAGACGCAGAAGACGCAGTCCAAAATGCATTTGTATCCGGATATCTCCACTTGCGAAGTTTTGAGGGCCGATCTGCCCTTACGACGTGGTTTACCCGCATCGTGTTGAACGCTGCTTTGATGATCCGGCGGAAACGGAAATCACCCTGGATCAGCCCCCAACCGGAGACCAGCACCTCGGACGACGGCAGATGGATGCAAAGGATCACAGCCTCGCAACCTGACCCGGAAATGGTTCACGCGGAGCGAGAGACTCTTCAGTTCATCAACGGTGTGCTTGCAAGAATGAAGCCTGCGCTTCGACAGGCGTTTACCATGACTTACTACGACGAACTGTCTGGCCCAGAGGCTTGCGCACTGCTTGGTGTTTCAGCTGCGACATTCAAGGCGCGGCTCTTTCGTGCAAGACGGCAGCTCCTGAATCAAGCGCAGCGGGCTCTTGTGGCTCCCATTCGTAGGGCAAACCATTCTTCATTCTTTCCCGATAGAAATGCTGTTCGGCACCTTGTTGCAAGACCCTTGGATACCTCATCCCTGGAAGCCTCGTATTCATGACACTGCCCCCGCTAGCTCTGGCGATGGATAAGCCCGAATGGCTCACCAGCATGGAGGCCGTCCTCGAAGTCCTCAACGAGGGCGTTGTAATAACCAACGAAAACCAGCGGATTCTGTTTGCGAACGAGCGTTTTGTTGAAATGACCGGCATTCCCCGGCAAGACCTGATCGGATTTGACCCCTCTTCTTTCTATTCGTCACAGGAAATGGATTTTCTGAGGCAGCAGATTGACGTTGCGTTCCGAGCCGGTCACAACCGTTATGCTTTTGTGCTGCCGCGAAAGGGCGGCGGTCGTCTGCCCGTCATTGTCAGTTCCCGGAGGCTCGAGAATTCCCACGGCAAGTTTGGCATCGTAACGTTCACGGATATCTCCGAACAGCTGCGTGCCCAAGAGGAACTCCGCTCCGCAAACGCACAACTTCAGAAGCGCCAGATGGAAATCGAGGAAGATCTGCGGCTCGCCGCACGCGTCCAGAACAGTCTCGCACCCAGGTCCCTGGTCTGGGGCACCATGAGCGTCGACGCCTTCTACCATCCCGTGCACTCGGTCGGAGGTGACTTCGGCCTGGTCAACTCGCAGGACCACGAGCACCTCAGCTTGCTTGTCTGTGATGTTTCCGGTCACGGCATCGGTTCCGCGCTGGTCGCGAACCGCATCTACTCCGAAACGACTGCGCACATGCGCAGTGGTATGCCGTTCCTCGACATGTTCAGAGAGTTGAACCGCTTCCTTATTGAAGAAATCGCCGGCTCCGGGATGTTTGTCACATTGGCCGCCGCACGGATCGATGCTCAACGACGCACCATGGTCTTTGCAGGGGCCGGCCATCCTCCGGCTATGCTCGCGCGTCAAGGCCAGGGCCCCTTGCTGCTCGAGTCTCGCAGCATGATTCTCGGCGCTCTCCCTGACGCCGTGGATGCCACCACCAACCTGGAGGTGCAACTCCAGCCGGACGACCGGATCGTTCTGTACACAGATGGGATTACCGAAGTTTTCAATTCTAGGGGAGAAATGCTGGGCATCGAAGGCGTCCAGGAAATCGTACGCCAAACGTCCTCGCTGCCTCCTCACGAAATGAAACAGGGTATTCTCGATGGAGTGGCTGCCTGGCGCGAGGGCTCCCCAACCGATGATGTTTCCCTCATGTTGGTGCACGTTCGCTGATACGGATTGGATTTGATGATCAAGGAGAGAGGCATGACATCGAGAACCACCACGGTGCTAGTTGGAGTTGCTTCGCTTTTTGCCGGGCTGGTAATACCGGTTGCGCACGCGCAACGGACTTCAGGTCCAGTCAAGGTAGTTCAGCTTACGGGTCTCACCGGCGTCAAAGACAATGCAAAAGGAACCCTCAGTATTGAGAACGGACAGCTGCATTTTGTCCACGGTAAAGCAAGCTCAGACGTAAGCGCCGCTTCCATTCAAGACGTTGTTACCGGCGCTGACTCCCAAAGAGCCGTCGGCGGGAAAATTGGCATGATGAGCATGGCCGCGCCCTACGGCGGCGGCCGGGTCCTGAGCTTATTCCGCTCCAAGATCGAAACGCTTACGGTTCAATACCGCGACGCTGATGGGGGCCTGCACGGCGCAATCTTTACCATGCCGGTCGGTACGGCACAGGTGATTAAGAACGAGCTTGTGGCGCAGGGCGCCCACACGACTGCTTCGGGGGAGCCAACTCCAGCAGCTAACTCCAGTTCTTCACCCAACCAGGAGCAAAAACAATGAAACGTGTTCTAAACGCAGCTATCGGGCTGTCCGTATTCACGCTGGTTTTCTCTGCCGGTCCTCTGCTCGCCCAGAAAAACCAGCCCGCAAAGGTCAAGGCAGCGGCGCTCCAAGTGGAGATGATTCAATCTGATGAAATCAAGCTGCCCGCTGAATTCCAGGTTGCCCTTTACGAAAACCTGATTCGCCAACTCGAGAAAAATGGATTCTCGCATGTCTATCGCGACGGCGACCGCAACGCCACGACTGTCCGCGACCTCGTCGTCCTTCATAGCACGGTTCGGGGCTTCAAGGCCGGCAGCGAAAGGGCCCGGCAGGTGACCACCGTTTCCGGCGCCACGTCCATCACGGTCCATTGCCAGTTCACGAGCCCCGACGGAACTTCCCTTCTCGAGCAGGATGTAAACGGCAAGGTCCGGTTTTTTGGCGGCAACCTTAAGGCAACCTACGACTTCGCCAAGAAGGCCGCGCATGTCGCAAACGAAAACTTTTCCAAGCCCGGTCGCGAGTAATGAACAGGAGAGAAAGCCCGGGTACCGAGGAGGTCTGTTGTTAATGCTGGCCCTATACAGCAATCCCAAGTGGCTATCGGTTGCGCGGGCAGCGGTTGAACGTCTGGCCGAAGTTCTTGGATTCCCGGTGGAGCAGTGCAGGTCGATCACTCGCGCCGTCGATGAAGCTTTGACTAACATCGTCCGCCATTCTTACAGCAATCGCCTTGACCAACCCATCGCCATGCACTTTCGAAGAGCGCAGCGTCGACGCGATGGGCAGGTCCAGAAGGGGCTCGAAATCCTGCTTTGTGACCGCGGTCCCGCAGTTGACCCGAGCAAGTTTCAAGGGCGCCTCTCGAAGAAATATGCGCCGGCGGATTGGGATTGCACTTCATTCAACAGGCCATGGACACCCTGGAGTTCACTCGCAAGGGGCCAATGAACCGGTTGCGGCTCGTCAAGTATTTGGCGCAGGGAAGCAGCGTTCTCTGAAGGAGAAGACACAGTGAACATCTCCACTCGCCGTAATGACAAAACCACAATTTTCGACCTGTCGGGAGACATCGATTTCGCGAACTCTCCGCACGTGCGCGATTCGGTGCTGCTTGAGATACGGGAAAGCCGAGCGTCACGCGTGATGGTCAATCTGAGCCAGGTTCGTTATATCGACAGCTCAGGTGTGGCTTCCCTGGTCGAAGGATTGAAGGCGTCCCGCGATCTTGGCTCCCGCTTTATTTTGTTTGGGCTCAGCATGGCCGCTCGGGAGGTTCTGCAACTCTCCCGCCTAATTAAGGTCTTTGAAGTCTACGACACCGAGGAACAGGCGATGGCTTCCTGATATGGATATCGTTTCTCAGCTCGGCAGCACCACCCTCGACGGCCTTAGTTACATCGGCTCTCTCGCGTCACTTGGGGCTCGCGCGGCCTACTACACATTAGTGGCTCCATTTCGAGGAAAGCCGCTCCGGATCCAGCGCGTGATATCGCAAGCCATGGAGACTGGTGTGCGTGCTTTGCCTATCCTTTCCCTGATCACCTTCTTCATCGGTTTGATCCTGGCACTTCAGGCGGCCTATGAGCTTCGCCGATTTGGCGCAATCAGCGCTGTTGCGACGGCGGTCGCCGTTACCATGTCCCGCGAACTGGGTCCCCTAATTACCGCCATCGTCGTGATTGGACGCTCTGGTTCGGCGTTCGCAGCGGAAATTGGAACCATGAAGGTGAGCGAAGAAATCGACGCTCTCGAAACAATGGCGATAAGCCCTATCCGTTTTCTTGTCGCGCCAAAATTCCTCGCCATGATGGTGATGTTGCCCTGCCTGACCATCTGGGCCACCGCCATGGGCGTTCTCGGGGGAGCCCTGTTTGGCGTCGCGCAGGCAGATTTCACTCTTGTGCGCTACGTCCAGGCTTCGATCGACTCCCTGTTCCTGCGGGACATCACTACGGGATTGGTGAAGAGCGTGATGTTTGGCATCACCATCACCGCCGTCGGATGTCTGGAGGGACTGTTAACTGCCGGAGGCGCGGAGCAAGTCGGCCGTTCCACCACCCGAGCCGTGGTCATGTCCATTTTCTTGGTTGTTGTGGTGGACCTAATTTTTACCGCTCTATTCTTTTTCGCAGGCAATCGATGACAATAGAGCAAATATTTCCGGCTTCCCATGCTGAGCCAGTGATTTCGCTGCGTGACCTGCGCGTCAGCTACGGT
>Ga0307469_10000545_pt1 | contig 13849 bp, 9 predicted proteins | sample atmos_gasesAM2C__FD_203084 | JGI IMG/M metagenome (GOLD analysis project Ga0307469, IMG submission 203084) | Hardwood forest soil microbial communities from Morgan-Monroe State Forest, Indiana, United States - atmos_gasesAM2C_515 | ecosystem: Environmental > Terrestrial > Soil > Temperate forest...
GATGGGCTTATCGACGGTTTCGATCGGGATTCTACCGACCTACAAGACCATAGGCGTGGCCGCACCGCTACTTCTCGCCCTGTGCCGCATGGGCCAGGGACTCGGGCTCGGGGGAGAGTGGGGCGGCGCGGTATTGCTCGCTGTGGAGAATGCGCCGCCAGGCAGGCGCGCGTGGTACGGGATGTTTCCGCAACTGGGAGCGCCAATCGGATTCCTCTTTTCCGGCAGTGTGTTTCTCGCGCTCTCGAAGTGGCTCACGAACGATCAGTTTTTTTCTTTTGGTTGGCGCATTCCGTTCCTTGCAAGCGCCGTCCTGGTGATTGTCGGCCTTTACGTCCGGCTGACAATCACAGAGACTCCCGCGTTCCGCGCAGCCATCACCCGACGCGAGCGAGTGGCAGTACCGATCTTGGAGGTATTTCGCAAATATCCCAGGTCCCTTGTAGTGGGGATCTTGGGGGCACTCGCGGCCTTCGTTCTGTTCTATTTGATGACCGTCTTCGCGCTGTCCTGGGGCACAACCGCACTGCACTACAGTCGCGACACGTTTCTGGTGATGCAGTTGTTTGGCATGATCTTCTTTGCGATTACGATCCCGCTTGGGGCGGTTCTCGCCGAGCGTGGGCGCCGCCGCACGCTGCTTTGGGTAACTGTGGCGATCGGCTTGTTCGGTTTGGTTATGGCGCCGATGTTCCTGGCCGGGACAATCGGGACAATCATGGCGTTGGTCGTAGGTTTATCGTTAACGGGCCTATTCTACGGACCGCTGGGCACTGTCCTCTCGGAGCTTTTCCCAACCTCAGTTCGCTACACCGGGAGTTCGCTGACGTTTAACCTGGCGGGGATTTTCGGCGCGTCACTTGCGCCTTATATCGCCATCTGGCTTGCGAAGAACTATGGCTTGCAATACGTCGGCTACTATCTTTCGCTGGCATCAGTCTTGACATTCATCGGCCTGCTGGCGGCGCGAGAAACGAAAGACGAGGTGCTGTGGTGACATTCAGAACTGTTTCGGTTCCTATGGGCGCGAAGGAACGATGAAGGCGGTCATCTTTTCTCAGCACGGAGGGCCTGAGGTATTGCGTTATGCCGAGGTGCGCGAGCCCGAGATTGGCGCGGATGAGGTGCTGGTTCGCGTCCGGGCTTGTGCGCTGAATCATCTTGATTTGTGGGTTCGGCGTGGGCTGCCTGGGATCAGGATTCCGTTGCCGCGAATTCCTGGGTCGGACATTTCGGGAGAAGTGGCGCGCGTAGGAGAGAAAGTGTCGAGCGTGCGTCCGGGCGAGCGACTGGTGCTATCGCCTGGAATTTCGTGCGGGCATTGCGTCTACTGTTTGCGAGGCGATGATAATTTTTGCCGAGAGTACACCTTGTTCGGATACAAGGTAGACGGCGGATATGCGGAATATGTGGTGTCGCCCGCCGTGAATGTGATTCCGATGCCGGCGAATCTTAGTTTTGAGGAAGCCGCGGCGATTCCGCTGGTGTTTTTGACGGCCTGGCACATGTTGATTACGCGAGCGCAGCTCAGGCCGGATGAGACAGTGCTGGTGCTCGGTGCTGGAAGCGGAGTGGGTAGCGCTGCGATTCAGATTGCGAAGGTGGCGGGAGCGCGCGTGATCGCGACGGCTGGTTCGGAGGCAAAGCTTCAGAAGGCGAGGGAATTGGGTGCGGACGAGACGTTTCTGCACTCGATTGAGCATTGGTCGCGGGAAGTGAGGCGGCTGACGGATCGGCGCGGCGTCGATGTAGTCGTGGAGCACGTAGGCGACGCGACGTGGCAGGAAAGCGTGGCCAGTCTGGCGGTGGGTGGACGGCTGGTGACCTGCGGGGCGACGACCGGCTACGATGGGAAGATTGACTTGCGCTATCTGTTCAGCCGGCACATTTCGATTCTGGGCTCGTATATGGGAAGCAAAGCAGAACTCTACCCGGTACTTGATGTGGTGGCTCGCGGACTTGTGAAGCCGGTGATTGATACGGTGATGCCGCTTGAGAACGCGAAGGAAGCTCACGAGCGACTGGAACGACGCGAGCAATTTGGGAAAGTTGTGCTTCGGATTGACTGACAACGCGCAAATTAGACTAAGAAGGCGCGGGTTGCGGGTTCCCGTTAATTTGGAAATAGTGGCCCAATATTGGCAAAGGTGGAAGTTGTTTTTCCACTTCAGGCGAAATCGCTTCCATTGCATCGGGGCGAATCCCGTATGAAGAGTGGTTGCCTAACGCGTCGGGGTCCTTAAGTACTTGTTATACTTGGCTTTAGCTTTGGTTGGCCTTGATGGTACTAGTCGTGCTTCCTCTGTCCTTGCGCGATTAGGAGCCCCCTTCCATGGTTTTTGCGCTTGCTGTGCTATTGGTCGAGTTTAACACTGTGCCGAAAGTCGCTGAGCCACTCTTCTCCGCGAATCTGATCCCCACCTTTACAGCGGCCGACGGCACGAGGCCGAAACCTGTGACAGCGACGGCACTCGTCGGCGCGACCGATACAATTGTGACAACGTCTGGCAAAGGATATATCGATCCGGACAAAGTGAACCTGAGCAGCGACTCAACCGAAAAGCCCGCACCCGGCATGACGGCCATCTCCCTGACGGATCACGATACGACGCAACCGCTTTCATCGGTGCGCGTTCCCGAGCCGGCTCCCGTAAAACCAGTCAAGGTTTACACCGCCGAGAAACCGCACATGAGCCGGAGCTGGCTTGCGTTGGCATTGGTACAGCACGGTGCGGCAACATTCGATGCGTATTCGACGCGGCAGGCGATTGGGCGCGGAGCTGTAGAAGATGACCCGCTGATGAGGCCGTTCGCGCATTCAGGGGCCATCTACGCAGCGATTCAGGTGGGCCCGCTGCTTCTCGACTATGTGGCGCGACGCATGCAACATAGCGAATACGGAATGGTCCGGCGGGTGTGGTTTGTGCCGCAAACGGCGAGCACGGTGGGATTTGTCCTCTCCGGTGCACATAATTTAAGTGTGCGGGGGCGCGTCTAGAGGCGTCCTTGGACCGATAAGATAGAGTTTCTTTCTCACTCCCTGGCAGGATTTGAGAGAGGTCGAAACACCCGGGTCGGATTACCGGGTGTTTTTTTTTCGTGGCGATCAGGCACCAAGGCCGACAACGGCTTGGGCCGCAGACGCAGAGGCGCCGGCAAGTCTTTTCTCAACCCACTCCGCAGCCTTCCGCGCCGAATCCACGGCTCCGGAAATCTCCGACTCAGGGCCAATCGAATCGGTATTTGCAAAAAAAACTCGTTCGAGGGGCTGGCTGGCCGCGGGAATGATTTTCGTGAAGGTACCGGGGGTGGCGACGAACATCGGATGGCCACGTCGATAGAAGTGAACTTCTACAGGATCCGCGGCGGCGAATTCGGGTAAGAGCTTTTGAAAATCGCGCAGGACGCTTGCGGCAATTTGACGGCAATCGTCTATTTTGAGAAGTTTTTTGCGCTCGACTTCGGCTAGCGGCGCGTAGAACGTAAGAATGTTGTTCTTCTGTTTGTATCCTGGCTGCTTTTGCACAACCCAGTCCGCCACGATGAAGTCGGTGAAGCAGTTCCCCGGGCACCAGGTGTCATAACCGCGGTTGTAGAGCGGCTTGTCGAAAATCATGTTGATCACAGGGTAGGGACAATAGTGATAAGACGACATCGCGTCCTGCTGTGCGTCTGAAAGTCCCGCCACGATTCGAGAGGTGATGAATTTCGGGGTCGCCATGATGACGAACTTCGCTCCTACCGAACGCGGGGCGCCACCCTGGACGTAGGTGAGGCGAACCTCGTTCTTTTGAGGCTCGACGGAGACGATTGTTGCGTCACCTACTAATCGTTCCGAAGATTTTGGCTGGAGGATCTCGACGAGCTTACGGGTGAGAGCGCCGTTGCCGCCGGGCAGGGTGATTCGGACGTCTTTCTCTGTGGCGATGACCTCCTGAAAATCGACTAAAGCGACATACGCAGATGTGTCTGCGGATTTTGCGCCCCAGTTGGAGGGACCGTAAGCATCCCACCAGGATTTGACTTCGGGAGCATAGGAGCTCAGATATTTTGCGAGTGGAGTGTTGTCGAGCTGTTCGATATTTTTCGTGGTGTCGATTGCGAGCATATCAGCGCGGAATTTTTTGAAGCTGTCGCGGACGGATGCGGGGTAGGGAAGTTCGTCAAGGCCGGCGTGCCAGGTGTCCTTGATCCAATGGCCGTTGAGGATCGTGGGGTCGAAGGAATCGACTGGGAGCATCGTGAGACCGATTTCGCGAGCGAGTTGTTCGCTTGACGTGCCCTTCTCATCGTAGGCGGAGCCGGTGGCGAAGCCTTGTCCCTGATATTCCTCGAGGTAGGCGTTGCCGCCGAAATGCGGTTCTTTTTCTAGGAGGAGAAAATCGTACTGGCGAAGAAAATAAGCGGCGCTGAGGCCGCTGGCGCCGCCTCCGACTATGACGACGTCATAGTGCTTCGAGATTGCCGGGCGTGAGAAGGAGTGGCCGTCGCGGACTTGATGGCAGACCTCGAAATTATCGCCTTCGATTTGAGTTTTCGAGTCGTCGGGCGCTGCGAGCAAAGAGAGATCAATCGGACAGCCCGCCGCGACCGAGCCCGCGACAAAGAACTTCAGGAAGTCCCGCCGGGTGCCGCTCATGAATGCTCTCCTTCCAGAGTGGATGCCAATAGCTGCGCGCCTGCTTCTTCGGCGCGGGCGGTGCGAGTGCGAAGGCGATACCAAATCAGAATTGTGGCGATGGAGAAGGCGAGAATCAGTGTGGAGATGGCGTTGATTTCCGGCGTGATTCCGCGGCGCAAGCGCGACCAGATTTCGAGGGGCAGGGTGTTGTCGCGGCCGATGAGGAAGAAGCTTACGGCGATTTCGTCGAGGGAAAGGGTGAAGATCAGCAGTGCGGCGGCGATTATCGAGACGCGGAGATTCGGAAGCGTGATGCGCCAGAAGGTTTTCCAGTGGTTTGCGCCGAGATCGAGCGAGGCTTCTTCCTGGGCGCGATCGAGCTTTTGCAGACCTGCGAAGATTTCGGTAGTAGCGACGGATATCAGGGCGGTGCCGTGACCGAGCGTGATCGTGACGAGGCTGAGTTTCACTCCGATTGCGACGAAGAGCATGAGTAGAGACAGGCCGGTGATAATACCGGGAAGGATTAGCGGCAGAAGAACGATGCGGCGGAAAAGGTCCTTGCCTGGAAATTGCGCGCGGTCAAGAGCGAGTGCCGCGGGAAGACCGAGCGCGAGAGAAATTCCGACGGCAATTACTGCGACGATGGCGCTATTGAGGACCGCATCCCACAGCGGACCATCCTGAACAAGCTGGCGGTACCAGTCGAGCGTCCAGCCGGTTGGGGGAAAGCCGCCGACGCCGGAGCCGTTGAAGGAGTAGATAACGAGGACGACGATAGGGAAGTAGAGGAACGCATACACGAATGTGGCGTAGAGCGTCAGAAGCGGCGCGCGACCGGAACTTGAAGAGTTGCTCATGAAAGGGTGAGCTTCCTCTCAAGACGTTCGGTTGCGAAAAGGAAGCCCATGACAAGCAGAAGCATGCAGAGCGAGATTGCCGCGCCAAGTGGCCAGTTGTATGCGGCGCCGAAAAGGCTGACCACGATATTGGAAATCATGATGCCGCTGGCACCACCAACGAGAAGTGGCGCGAGGAAATCGCCGAGCGTGAGCACGAATGCGAAGGTGACGCCGGCAAGAACGCCCGGTAGGGAAAGAGGAAGGATTACGCGGCGGAATGTGGACCAGGGAGACGCGCCAAGGTCGTGTGAAGCTTCGACGAGATTTCGAGGAATGTGTTCGAGAGACGCGTAAATCGGAAGGAATGTAAATGGCGTGTAGATGTGCGTCAGGGTGAGGACAACAGCGAACGGGCTATAAAGAAAAAATTCGACGGGGTGGCGCGTGATGTGAAGATATTGCAGCAAGCCGTTGAGCACACCATCACTGCCGAGGATTGTTTTCCAGGCGTATCCGCGCACGAGGTAACTGGCCCAGAGGGGAATTATCACTAGCTGATATAGAAGATCCTTTCGTCCGGCCGCGTGAAAAGAAAGAAAGTACGCGAGCGGATATCCCAGGAGCAGAGCTAGCAGCGTGACTGCGGCGGCGATGCGGAGTGACCGACAAAGAACTGAGAGATAAGTGGGATTGCGAATCAGCTGGACATAATTCTGGAGACTCCAATTGTGGATGATAGTCTGCTGCGCCGAGACGGACCAGAAACTGTAGCAGAAGAGAAGGGCGTAAGGCACAAGCAGGAAGGCGGTAACCCACAATAGCGGCGGGACTGTGACGGCCGATTTGTAGGCTCGGGTGTACATCGTTAGGCCGAGCTTTCTTCGCGAACGGCGATTGCATCGCCCGCGCGAAATTCGAATTCGTGTTCGCCACTAAGAGGGCCGGGGCTTGCGATACGAGCACGAACGGTCTGCCGGGTGCCGCAATCAAGTTCGAGCGTATCCATCGCGCCGCCGAAAGTTTGATTCAGGATGCGAGCGCGGAAGCGCGCGGTCGAGTCGTCAGCCGCCCGGGGCATCGCCCCGCGCGCAACAAGCCAAATGCATTCAGGGCGCAGCGAAAAAACAACTTGGCGCGAGATTTCTGCCGTTCGCCATATGAGCGGGCCGGCTCTCGCCACCTGATCTTTGACGTCAGCTCGAAGCAGATTTGTTTGGCCGATGAATTGAGCTACGTACGCGGATGCAGGCTGACCGTAAATCTGGCGCGGCTCGGCGACCTGTTCGAGAAAACCTGAGCGGAGTAAGGCGATGCGATCGGAGAGCGCCATGGCTTCTTCCTGATCGTGGGTGACGAAAATGAACGTGATTCCTACTTCGCGCTGCAATGCCTTCAATTCGGTTTGCATCTGGCGGCGAAGATTTGCATCGAGCGCGGAGAGGGGCTCATCGAGCAAGAGAACGCCAGGACGATTCACGAGGGCACGCGCCAACGCGATGCGCTGTTGCTGACCGCCGCTGAGTCGAGCGGGAGGCGATTTCGAGAATTCGCTCATCTTTACCATGGCAAGAGCCTGAGCGACACGGTTGGGAATTTCGGCCTTCGCGATATTTTTTGCGCGCAGGCCGTAGGCAATGTTGTCAAAGACGCTCAGATGGGGAAACAGCGCGTAGCTTTGAAATACGGTGTTCACCGGGCGGCGATGCGGAGGGATTTGGTCGAGCCGGTCGCGTCCAATCCAGATTTCGCCTCCGTCTAGCTGTTCGAATCCTGCGATGAGACGTAATAGAGTTGTCTTGCCCGAGCCGCTTTCGCCGAGGATCGTTAAGAATTCGCCCGACGCAACTTCGAGCGAAATGTTGCGGAGAACAGGACGGGAGCCGAAACGCTTCACTACTTCGCGGATCGACAGAAGCGAATCGGTTCGCACCGATGCTGCGGCGTTTTCCGCCATTGTAGATGTCATTTGTAGGTTCCGCAGCAGCTTCCGCGATTGGTGCCAATGAAAGACATTATTGGGCGGCCTTCACTTCATTCCAGATCTCGTTGTATTTATCGCGGCGAGACACTTGCTGCCAGAAATAGATGCGCGTCATATAGAGATCGACGTTGTCGAGATGTAGCGATTTTCGCTGATCTTCTGTCATGAACTGTGCGGCTTGGGGGTTAGCCGGATCGTAGCCAGTGACGTCGGCCACCGCTTTCTGAGTTTTTGCTTCGATCATGTATTCGAGAAACTCTGCGGCGAGATCCTTATGCTCGCTCGCAGATGTAATCATCAGATGGTCAATCCATCCCGTGGTGTTTTCCTTCGGGATCGTCTCGCCAACGGGGAAATTCGCTTTGCGAAGTTGATTCGTCATGAGAGGCCAGCCCATCGCGGCGACCACTTCGTGATTCTCGAAAAGATTCGTTAGCTCACCGCCCGTGCTCCACATTTTTCGGATGTTGGGCTTCAGTTCGATGAGCTTCTTTTTCACATTATTGAGCTCTTCGTCCGTCAGCTTGTAGAGACGATTGGGATCGGGTTTGTCGTAACCGAGCACCTGCGCAGCCATGTAAATCGTGGAAAGCTCATCCCAAACGGAAATTTTATTCTTGAGATCCGAGCTCCAGAGAACGGTCCAGCTATCAGGCGGAATTGGAAAAGCCTTTGTGTCGTACAAAAACGGATTTGGTCCCCATGTGAACGGCACGCCGTATACATTTCCATTCACGCGCACGAGGGGCATTTCGCGGAGGCGTTCGGAGAGTTGCAGATAGGAGGCAAAGTTCGAAAGGTCGAGAGGCGCCGCGAGGCCTGCTGAGGCGATCATGGTGGCGACGTCGCTGGAGGGCGAGATCACGTCGTAGTTGCTGGCACTGCCGCCGCGAAGTTTGGCGACCAGTTCATCGCTCGAACCCATATAGGAAGCGCTGATCTTGCATTTGTGGGATTGCTCGAAAGAGCGGACGAACGAGGGATCGGCGTAGCCTTCCCAGACGAGCAAGCTGAGAACGGGCTGTTTGCCGCATCCGCCGAACACGAATGTGATGAAAGCCACTAGCGAGAGCGCTGCGAGTCTATCTTTCATTGTTTTGATTGAGATCCCTCGTCACTGCTGCGCGCGTTAGCTCAATGCCTTAGAATGTCGGTGGCGTGTTCACCCACAAGACCCAAGCTTCTTTCTTGCCGGGATTCACCCAGCGATGCGGAGTGCTGCTCTCGAAGTAAAAACTGTCGCCTTGTTCGAGGCGGTTCGTTTCGCCGCCGTCGAGTGCAATCTCGATGCAACCCTTCAAAATATATAGAAACTCCTCGCCTTCGTGTGTGTAAGACTCGCCGCTTCCGGCCGACGGAGCAATGCGGAAAATGTGCGGCTCCATTACCGTGTTGCCCCAGGAAAGCAGTTCCATTCGAATTCCATTGCCGGCTTCGAGGACTTTTCTCTCGCCCGGACGGACGCGGCCGGGATTCGCTTCTGAAGGATCAAAGAGCGAAAGAATGTTCAGGCGGTAGAAGCGGGCCAAGCGGCGGAGGGTGGCGATTGACGCACTCATTTGTGCGCGTTCGAGGGCAGACAAAAATCCAACTGAGACATCAACAGCTTGCGCGACTTTCGCGAGTGAGTAGCCACGTTGCAAGCGCAAGCGCCGCAAGCGCGGTCCCACCGGGCTTGCTTTCGGCTGGCCACCGCCGGACTTGGAAAGAAGCCCCTGCGTCTTGAGCATGTGAACGATGGCGGGGGCATTCATTCCGCGAGCGCGGCGGAGAAATTGTGCGCGCTTCAGCAAGCGCACGTCTGCTTGCGTGTAGAGGCGATATTGGCTGCGCGTCCGAGCGGGCGAAATCAGGCCAAGGATTTCCCAGGAGCGAAGAATGGAAGGCGAGACGCCGACGAGGCGCGCGACATCGCTGATGCGTAGGTAGCCCGGAGCGCGCTCGGGTTCGCTGGGCAATGTACGGGGGTGAGCCAAATCAGTTTCCTCTTGACAAGCCTACAGGCCATCCTCTAACGTTCGCGAATTATAGTAAGGTTTTTCCGGGACCTGCAATCGAAAAATCGGGGGCGTCTGGGGTGGACGCGAAATTTCCAAAAGGAGCGCCAATGAAAGCGATCGCGTGGGTACAGGTGTGCCTGCTCGGGTGCGCGAGCCTGGCATTCTGCGTTGGAGCCGTGGGGCAAACCAATGGCGAGATTCGAGGCAGTGTGACGGATCCCTCAGGCGCTGTGGTTCCCAGCGCGACGGTGACCGCGACACAGGTGGGCACGCAAACGACGCGCTCTTCCGCGACAGGGAGCGATGGGACGTTCGACATTCCCGAACTGCCCATCGGAACGTACTCCGTCTCGACCGAAGCGAAAGGATTCAAAAGGCACGTCGCGACGGACGTCGTGGTTTCGATCGGCCACGTAGCGGTCGTCAACGTGATCCTGCAAATCGGCGGTTCAAGCGACACTGTGACGGTCGAAGCAAACGTTGTGCAAGTTGAGACGACGAGCACTCAGCTGGGCGCAGTGATGACAGACACGGCCATCCGAGCGCTACCCTTGAGCCAGCGGAACACCTACCAGTTGCTGCAGCTCCAGCCGGGGGTACAGTCGCAGTTAGGCGCCGACCTATTCTTCGGAAGCGACCAGCCGGGCGTGGTCTCGGTGAACGGAGGCAGGGGCCGTTCGAACAATTACATGGTGAACGGTGGTGACGGGAACGACATATTCGTTAATTCGCCTGCGATTCAACCTTCGCCGGACGCGGTGGAGGAATTCCGGGTGTTGACGAATACGTTCGACGCGGAGTACGGCCGCAATTCCGGATCGGTCGTCAACGTGGTTACCAAATCTGGCACGAATGACGTGCATGGCGATTTCTACGAATTCCTCCGTAACAACGTACTGAACACCAAAGGATATTTTGATAATTCGGTCGCCAAGTACATTCAAAACCAGTTTGGAGCCACTCTTGGCGGACCGATTAAAAAAGACAAGACTTTCATTTTTGGATCCTATGAAGGCAATCGGCTGCGGCAGGGTATTTCCTCGGGACAAGTCTTCCTTCCAACCCCTGCGGAAGCTGGCGGCGACTTCACCGGGCAAACAACATTCGCCGGAACGCTGAATGACCAGAATTTCGCGCAGGCTCTTAAGAACCGCACCGGCTGTTCGGCCGCTCTGCCACTTTCCGGCCGAAATGCATTAGCACAAGCGGCAGCGGGGAACACCCCACAGGCGTTTTCAGATGTTTTCCCTGGCAATCAGATTCCAACGCAATGTTTCGACCCCACTGCGCTTGATCTCTACAACCAGTTCATCGCGCCAATCCAGCCTGCCGATGGAACCGGCATATTCAGTGCCCAGCCCGTGAAACCGGAGCGTGGCGATCAGTTTACAGTCCGCTTCGATCACAGGATCAACGCCAACCAGCAATTCAGCGCCTACTATTATTTCAATGACGATTCCCGGACCGAGCCCTTTTCCAATTTCCAGGGTGCGGGCGCGAACGTGCCGGGATTTGGTGCGGTGTTCAAGACGCGCATCCAACAGTGGAATTTGAGCCACACGTGGACTCTTGGGCCCACAATGGTAAACGAATTCCGATTCAATTATTTCCGGGAGGGACAGAAGACTCTGGATCATCCCTTCCATGTACAGAACACCGTGCAGGATTCCTGCAAGACCGTCCCTGCCAACATGTGCTTCAGCGATCCGTCAATGCCGCAAGCTGGTATAACGACGGATATTCCAGGTCACGCCGGTGTACCGTATATCAATGTCAGTGGCGGGTTCACTATCGGTAACAACTTTGAAGGTGAACTGCCGCAGGTAGGGAACTCCTTCCAGTGGGTGGACAATTTCACGAAGACTGTGGGGAAACACACGATCAAATTCGGCGCTGATGTGCGGCGTCAGCGGTTCGATCAGTTCCTCTATTTCAACATCAACGGCGAGTTCCTGTACTTTGCAGGTAGTGGAAACGATGTCGGGTCCGCTGACCTTTACCCGAACTACTTCATTGGCGAGCCCGGCTTCTACAGCCAAGGTGCTGCCCAAGCCGAGAACGTCCGTAATACCGCTCTCTATTTGTTTGCCCAGGACAGCTTCAAGCTGAAACCGAACCTGACTTTGAACTACGGTTTGAGGTGGGAACTGAACACGCCCTACTACGACACCGGAAACCGCCTGCAGACGTTCCGTCCCGGAGCGATCAACACACAATATCCGTGTTTGCTGAATCCCAACAATTTGACCAGCGCGACTCTCATCAAAATATACGGAAGCGATGACTGTAGTCCCGGCGGGCCAGCCGGCGCTGTCTTTCCAACTGGGCTCGTCTTTCCCAAGGATCCAGGAGTGCCGCGCGGCTTAACGTCGACCTATTACAAAGCTTTCGCTCCACGGATTGGTCTCGCTTGGAGTCCGGGAGCCACTGAGGGCTGGCTGGCGAAGCTGACAGGAGGGCCCGGAAAATCAAGCGTGCGCATGGGTTACGGACTCTTTTATAATCCGATCGAACAACTCGTCCTCGAGCAGTTCAGCGCGGAGCCCCCCTTCGGAGGCAGCAGCTTTCTCTCGAATACCATGTTCAACCTGCCGTTTGAATTTCAATCAGGTGGAGTTGCACCGAACGCGTTCGGGCCGATTATTACCCAGACTCCGCAAACGCCCTGGAGTTTCAACCCAGGCGGGCCCGCGGGTTGCGTGGATTTTGCCAATTTCCGGCCCTTGTTGCTGTTTGGAGAGTTTCGGCCTCATCTTCGTACGCAGTTTGCTGACCAGTACAATCTGACGCTTGAACGTCAAATGGGTAAAGCGATGGTTTTGCGCGTGGCGTATGTAGGAACCCAGGCGCATCGCCTATTAGCATCGCGCGACCTGAACGCCGGGAACATTCAGACTTGCCTTGGCTTGGCTAATCTTTCGGCCGCGAACGCGAATAACGTCCTTACGTCGGCAGGCGGCACGCCGACGACGTGTGGTACCGTCAGTGCGGACCTTTCGTACTTCATCCCTCCGGGAACGGTCGTACCCGCGGACCCGACCTTGTCAGCGCTGCCCCCGCAGCCATTCAAAGTACCTTCGATCAATTGCGCTGGGCTCGTATTGCCGTATAGCGGCACACCTGGCGGCAACCCTACGTGCTTTAGCGGGCCTGTCGGTCCGAACGGAATCACGCTTGTAGGAACGCGACCCTACTCATCTCCGAATTGCAACCCTATGACCGGCGTGGGATGCCCGGCGGATGGCGTTCCTGTCTTCAGCAACATCTTCTCACAGGATACGATCGCCAATTCGAACTATAACGGCTTGCAGCTTTCGCTCGACCGCAGCTTCTCAAATGGTCTGTTGTTTCAGGCGTCCTACACTTTCAGTAAAGCGATTGATCAGGGTGCGTCGTTCGAAAATATTTTGAATTCTTTGAACGCCAATGCCACTCGTGGCCTATCGCTCCTGGACGCGCGCCACCGCTTTGTTTTTAGTCCCTACTGGCAGTTGCCCATACCAAAGCACGACGGCATAACCGGGAAGCTTGTGAACGGATGGGCGATATCGGGAATCGTGACGTATCAGAGCGGATTCCCAATACGAATTCAAACCCAAAACGACGGCGAGCTTCAAAGCAGCTTCGATTTCGAAGTGGTCAATACCCCCGAGGTGGTTGGGAAGCCTCATTTTCTGAATCCGAAAAGGAACGGCGGGATTTACCTCGATTCATCGAACATTTGTGATGCCGTCTCGCCAACGGACACCTGTTCTCAGCCTCTCGGCCAGTTCGGTAATCTGCCTCACGCGCTGTGTTGCGGGCCGGCGATCAGTAACACCGATCTTGCCATCCAGAAAAGAACACCTATCAACGAGCGATTCAACACGGAATTCCGGGCGGAGTTCTTCAATGCCTGGAACCACACGCAGTTCGCCAATCCTGACGGAAACTTCACCGACGTTCCGCCGCCGGGCGGTACTTTTGGAGTGATCACCAAGACGCGGGAAGGCCCGCGCGTGATTCAATTTGGGTTGAAAGTGCTGTTTTAAGCGCTCGAATGGCATCGCTGAAGCGAGGGAGCTTCTCGAACCGGCCCCCTCGCTTTTTCTCATTTAGGGACGAAAGCGGATGGCTCGGAGGGGTATGAAGATTTTTGTTTTAGGCGCGGGGATGATGGGGCGGGCGGTGGTGTATGACCTCGCGGGAGCGCGAGACGTGCGCCACATTGTCGTCGGGGATTTTGATCGAGGGCGGGCTGCAGGGGTAGCCAAGAAATTCGGGCGCGGGCGGGCGCGGGCTGTTTTTGCGGATGTACGGGAAGCCGAAGAGTTGGCGAAGCGTTTGCGTGGCTGCGATGTGGTAGTGAATTGTACGCAGTATAATTGGAACCTGGATGTGATGCGTGCCGCGCTTGCCGCTCGAG
>Ga0307469_10000546_pt1 | contig 13815 bp, 29 predicted proteins | sample atmos_gasesAM2C__FD_203084 | JGI IMG/M metagenome (GOLD analysis project Ga0307469, IMG submission 203084) | Hardwood forest soil microbial communities from Morgan-Monroe State Forest, Indiana, United States - atmos_gasesAM2C_515 | ecosystem: Environmental > Terrestrial > Soil > Temperate...
TCCACAACCTTAGCCCCAGGTTTACTCCGTGGGAGTCGCTGGTTTAGTTCGGCCTTTCCGAAGTCAGTTATGTGGTAAGGGTCGCCTTTTTGTGCCTGATACAAGTGGGAGTAACCCTTTAGACGGATTAAAATCCTGAAATGGCTTGTAGGTGGATTATTTACCGACTCTGAAATCTGTTTTGCAGTCGCGCCGTAGGGATCGAACACAGGAAGGGCCAAAAACTCAAGAATCTTGAGTCCTGTTGTGGTCAACTCTGCCGACTCAGAAACTGCCTCGGCCGGCAGTAGTATGCCTGACTCTAAAACCGGCGAGAACCTGAATAGCTCTGTCTCCCAAGGCTGCCCGTCCTTCGTCTTCGAGCACATCACTCGGATAACCCCGTCACTATCATTCATCTCAATCATCGCATCTGAGGCTCCCCTCATTGCACCAGAGCCCCGCTCTCCCCGTTCGGCTCTATTTGTATGGTGAACTAAATCCACCGCAGCTTTCAGTTCCCGTTGGATCTTAGAACAGTTTTGAATAGCCTTCCCCGTATCTTTGGCGGCATTCTCGTCCCCGCCTACCAAACAACGAGCATAGGTGTCAAAGACTACTAACGCCGTTCCCGGTAGGTCTTCTTGGGTTTGCTTTATCAGACCGTCTATAGCAAAACCATCCAGTAGGTTGATCTCATGTAGGATAAAATGAAGGTTGTCTGGTTTTCTTTGCCAATAGTCACACCAAGCTTTGATTCTGATGTTTAGGCCGCTGGTGCCCTCTGCTGCTATATAGAGCACCGGCGCCGTCTGTGCGATCGTGAGTGCCTGGTGCAGCATGTAGAAACTTTTGAAGCAACCACTCGGGCCAAACAGGACATTCAGACCTCGGGCTACTATATGAGTATCTGCTAGATGATTGACTGATGGATATTTGTCAAGTTGGGACGCAGGGACAAGTTGCAAGCGCGGAGCCACGGTTTGCACCTCATTGAGAAAACGTATTCCATTCTCAATGAGATCGAATGTGGATGTGGATGGGCCAGGAACTTAGAGTTCCGTCGAACCTGCCCCTGGCCCTACGTTCTCAATGAGGCTGGTCAGACTAATAATAATCCAAACCAAACCTCCGGGTCAATCACTTCTTCGTTGAATCCTGCTCGGTGCTGAGTGGGGGAGCGGGCAGAAAGCCGTCGCAGCCACACGACGGATACATACAGAAACTCCGACCACTACAATGCTCCGGTATTGAACATTCTGTATAGCCGTGAACGGTTGAGCTATGCCCGCATTTTGTGCATCGATTTGTCACGGTAACCATCCTTCCCGCCTTCGGGTGCCGGCGTGGTGCGGAGAGCGGCACGAACAGCCCGCAGAGCGTCTACGATGTAGGGGTCTTCGCACTGTTTAACATATTCATCGGCAGACTGATTCCATCCGTCTTTAACGACGTAGGTGATGATACTAAGGGCATTTGCCCGACGGACAGCAGCCCGTCCGTTTCCCTGACAAAGAGGGCTATGAATATAGGGACCATCGTGCCCGAACATCTGATTAGGAAACGGCGATTCGGAATAGTGGACTTCCTCCAGCGCCCCATCTCGCCCCTCCAAATATCCACGTTCATAGGCCGTATGATGATACTTACAGTTCTCCGCGTGGAACCGCGTATCCATTGCACATTCGGGGCAAGGTTGCATTCCAGTAGTTGCAGACGTAGCGGCACGAAGTAACTCCAAATCGGCGCAGTAGCCATCATCGGGCATTGCTTGTTGTTCGGCGAGGCCCTCGACCACACGAACGGCTATTGCTAGTAGCCCGTGATACTCAGCCCTTCCCTCATCTTGCGCAGCCCTCAGTGCGGCGGCATATCGTTCGCGGTAATATGCAGGACAGCTTCCATGGTGTTCACCGTTCCAACAGCTACCGTAAGCATTGACACACGGTAACTCTTCCGCTTTCTTTGCTGCATCGTCGTTAGTCATCCTCAATACCTTCTTTTTTTTCTCTACCAGTCTTCATCTGGCAGTGGGCCGGTTCCAAATACCGGCTCGGATTTAGGCTTCTCGCCCCTGGGGAATTGCGGCGAGTGCTGCACCACCCAATCGAACTCGCGCTCAATCCGTGCCGCCGTTTCATCGGGAAACTGGTAGCCGTAAGTTGCTCGCCTCGCTGCTTGCTGAACGATCTGTTTGGCACCCATCCCGTTTTTCCTCTCCGTCAAAGGCTACGACGAACGCTTGCCACTGCTCGACCGTGGGATAGTCACCTGCTTCTAATCCGATAAAACCATGTGCAGCCTTTCGCGCTACTTTAATAATCGGCTCACAGGCAGTGCGAAGAATTTGCCACTGTTTGATCCTTGATGCGTGCTTATCCATTTCTACTAGCAGTGACTTATTTACCGCCTCAGCCCGTTCAAGCTTTTCGACTAGATCACGCTTGATAATCTTAACGAGCAGATCAAAATAGCTTTGTTCGTTATTATCCGCCTCAGCGATTAATTCGAGTGGTGTAGTGACACCGACCGCCCTAGCGACCTTCTCAAGCCCTTCCTGATACTCGCGATGGCGCGCTTCGGCCTGTTCAAGCAACTGGCGCAACTCGGCATTCTCCGCAAGGGCGTTCCTTAAATCAATCGTGGCATTGGTCGCATGTCTCTCGTATTTTGTCGCTCTTAGCCAGTCATCATCCTCGTACTCATCAGCGCGTTTTAGCAGCGACACATAAGCACTATAAGACAGATGCATTTTGCTGAAGTCGATTTCTCGTGCTTTAGTCTCGCTCATCATCTCACTCCAACCCTACACCGCTTCATCAACTCAACAGTCGTCGGCCGGCGCTCGGTCCAGCTCCACAGAACAAAGCCGAATAGCCTCAGCTCCCGGCGCTCCCATATAACTCCGTCACAGCTCTTTGTCTTCACCTGCTACCTCCAAAGTGGCTCCTGTAGCCTGTTTCAAGCCCCTCATGCCAGAAGCGGCCCACAATCCCACTCGACAATCTCTTCGGTTTCAGTAACCATCGCAAACTCCGTTGGAACCCGCTTCTCTACCTGCCGAGTTCCTACCACCCGCTTGGTGCATATTTGATCCTTGTAGTCTATAGCACACAGGGTGAATGGCCCCAGTTTCTTTTTTAGCCTGAACATCCAGTCGTATTCCTTTTCACAGTTGCCGAAGATTCCAGCGATCTTGGCCATCTCATCCTTGCCGTTTACATCGAAAATTTGAACCTCTCCACTTATGCCAAAATCAGGCAGTGGTAGCTCCGAGTGACGTTCGTAGTAGTCGGCTAATGCTCTCAGCCCAGAGACAAACTCGTCGTGTGTCATTATAGATTCTCCTTTGCGTTCGATGTTCCTTTGGACAGCCACCAAACCCCCTGGCTGTCCTGCCTAACCCCGACCTTGCCTTCGTTCACGAGGCGCTGAACAGTTTCACACATTGCAGTCCTCGCATGGGTTCTGATCCTCGGAAGCCGATCGAGGCAAGCCAGGACGGTTGACTCTGCAACGTTGACTGGCTGTTGTTGGTTGCTGTTCATTCTGAAACCTCCCGGGGAAGGAACGCAGTGGCCACAGAGGACCACTGCTTCGTTTCCTCCCCCACATATCTGGCAGCTCATAATGCCAAATCCGCGTTGAACTCGAACGGGCCGTAGGGGACTGTCAAGCGGACCCCGATGATAGATCGCTTTGCACAGCCGTCATTGTGATCACAGCTATGAACGGTAGTGAATTTGCGGTACGTAAAGACGCTTTTGGCTGGCATCACTTGGCGAATGGCCTTGACCGCTGCAAACTGTTCTGGGGTTAGCCCCGGCTTGCCGACCAGCTCGGAGTCATAGGTTACATCGCACGACTCGTCATCATCATCGCTGCCGCATTGCTCGTCACTGCAATTTAAGTCTGGATACTCAAGCCTGGGGAGACCATCCAGCGCAGCCAACGCGTCTCGGTTGATCAAGGTCATAATCTCCGAGACGGGCAGGACCCCCTCAGCCAATCTCTCTTTTTGGTCGTCGGTCCCGTGCTCGATTATGTACTCCGCCCGGAACTGCTTTTTCGCCGACTCACGCGCCTCGATGTCCTCGATCTTTCGCTGTTTCGCCGCGCGGGCTGCGGCTAGCTCCGCCTCTATCTGCGAGCGGGTCACGTCGTTGGCCGCTTCGAGTTCTGCGAGCCAAGCCGTCGCTTCTGGTGAGGAGACGACATCGGAGTCTGGCTCGTAGGGCCAGTGTGGCACGATGGCCTGATAGGCGCCGGTATAATTAGCTTCCACGTATCGATTCGTGGTGATAGTCTTGCGCTCATCGAGCACTTGCTGTGTCGCAGCGCGCTTCCGCTCGGTTTCTGTGGCCTTGTCCGCAGTCTTTTTCGCAGCTGCAGCAACAATCGCCTGTTCTTCGGCTGCTATAGCAGCGAGGAGTCCATCGAGCGTAGGTGCAATAGCCGTGACGAGCGGAATGCGGTGCGGTGGGTTGGCTGCTTCGTTGCGTGGCTCATTATATCGGCTGCTACCATCGGAAAAGTAGCCCTCATCGTCCCGGCCACACACCTGCATGTGGGGGTTGAGCCGTGCAGCTATGGAGTTACGTTGCTCCTCGGTGAGAGTGGACGGATCAATGTCGATAGTGACTGTGGGTTGTGGGGCGTTGATCCCCTGGGCTAGAGCTAATCGTTGATTTACTGCGAATGTGACGTTCATTTTGTCTCCTTCGCGAGCTTCCGGCTCGCGCTGTGCAGCTTCCGGCTGCTGTTATGAGGTTATTCGGGGGCCGCTAGCCCCGACCTCTCAGGACTGGCCCACGATCAATCGGGGCTAGCGGCTTGAGCTGGCGAGAGGGTTGGTATCGCGCAGCTCCTGGGTGACTCTTTCAACGCAGTCCAGCAGCTTTAACAGCTTCCCATGCTGCTTGCGGCTCAGGCGTGGGTCTATGGCTGAACCCGTCATCGCTGACTACTTGTAGCTTGAAGAAATTCCAGTTAGCAGAGTCAACCCACTTCGGTAAAACCTCTAGCGCATCCCTCTGATTATCAAAAGTCTGACAAACTTTGAAACCAGTCGGAATATGTGTGATGTTTCGACGCCTCGACTTTGGGTTATCGTCCGTTGGAGTTACTGCCAACAACCCTAAGCACTTTGCGGGGACCGTTCGAATGACTTCTCCCATGGTGTTTGTCAGTTCCAGCTCTTGGATCTTGTATAGCTTCATGATCTACAACCTCCTCTCGTTTCCCACACAACCCACGCGGCCAGCAATAGACCGCCGACCGCCGCTGCAAACTTCAGGAGCATCAATGCGAATGTTTGGTCGATCATACTTCAACCTCTGCCTCGTCTTCAGCTTCAAGCTCAATGCTCCAATCTTCAATCAACGCCTCTGCAATCTCTCGCCAGTTGACTTCTTGGATCGCTGAGTTGAGTAAATCAGCTATCCAGCTCGCCGACGAGATAACCGGCTCTGCCTGCTCCTCATGCTCATCCTTCAGCACTTCCGCCAGCTCGTGCTTGATTCGATCTGCTTGGTTCATAAACTCATTCTCATAGCTGGGATTCTCGGCAATCTCCCGTGCCCGTTCACCCCAATAGTTTGTAAGAGCCCAGGTCGTTATCCATCCACAGTTTGACGCACCACGTTTCGTAGTTTGTCCATCCATTGTATGTTTGGTCTGACATCTCTCAACCCCTCCACCCTCAAAATTGATTCTGGAAGCAGCCCCAATCTCACCCGTATAGACTCAACTGGATCGCTGGGGTACTGACATGGTAGTAGCCCGCTGCTTCCAATGCCCGCGCTTATCTCGGGCAAAGCTGGAAGCCAGCTGTTATCGCGCACAACTGGCTAGAAGCGCCCGCGTTGCGAGTTATGCAGCCTTGGCCTCCTTCATTGCATCCCCAAACAGTTCCCGTTGATACTCACAAGCCTCTGGAATCTGCTCAACCTTGTAGAACGTCCCAGTTGCCCAGTTGTCTTCGTCGGCGAGAAAATCAATGCTGCCTAGGCTGTCAACAAGCTCCCAGTCCTCACTACCTTCCCAACAATTATCTGGTAGTGGGTTATTGCTAATGTCCTCCATCCAATAGACCAACATCATAAGAGCAACATGGTTCTCAGGATCCCGGTACCATTCGCCGTCAATCGGCGCTCGGCCAGCTTCCATGTCCTCTTTGGTTCTGTAAACCGGGTCATAGCTGGGATGACTCGGATTGTAATGATCCTGTTCAAGCCAACTGAAATCAGGATCGCTATCGTGCTCGAAAACTACCTTGAATCTTGTCATCGCCCCAACCCTCCTTCACCCTCAAATTTACGCCTACCCTACCACAGTTCGCACTCACCGCGAACCATTGTATTGCTGAAAGGGAACTACTGTTATGCTGCCTCGATTGAAAGCATAGTGGTATCATCCAGTTGACCGTACGCAATGTAGTATCGGCAGTCGTCACAAACCATGTAGCCCGTTTGGATCTCCTGAGTGGTGGGATTGTATCCGATCATGTCTATACTTTTAGGTTTGTACATTGATTTAGCCTTTGATGGGCTCACCGCAGAGGCTGCATAGCGTCCCTTCCGGGACTTCTATTTCGTCAGCAGCAACCTCTTCGGAATACCAACATTCACCATCTGTGATAGCTTCGCCGCCACCAGCCAGATTGACCAATAGCGCCTTTACCATTTTAGGCATCGGTGCCTCCCCCCGTTTACCTGACAACTGCCGTCAGTACCACTTGATAAATGGATAGAATCTTGGGTATAATACCCGACAGTGGCATACATCGGTGTTTCATTTCTAGATGCCTCCGCGCTGCTCGATGCCGTTGAAGCGGTTAGCCTGTCGGGTGCTGCTCGAATGCTCGCTATCGATCGTCGCGATTTGCATAACCGACTCAACTCCAAGAATCCACCATTCAAGGTCTATCAGCTCGGTCCTAGGATGCCCCTTGTGCATCGCTCTGCCGTGCTTCAGTATGCAGCAAAGCTGAACGCCAAGCGGTTGACTGGCGACCGGCGAGTCAAGCAACGCTCACCCCGGTAGTCTGTCCTACAATCTGCAACGTAACACAGCTTACACGAACATCATAAACAACGCCCATTGCCGTGCGAACTGTAGCGCTGTAGCCTAAGCCGCTGGTAACGTATGTGCGCTCGACGGTATCTCCCGGTCGTACTAGCCGCTGTGCCAGCGCCCGTCGCTCCTGCTCTGTCATATTGAATGCGTCCATTACCGACCCTCCAACCCTCAAATGTTCGCAATGGCCCGCGAACCAACGACGGCAGCGACGCTACCATAGGCGTTGTCGGCTGTCAAGCGCTAAATCGCGCTCGGGCCGATGTCGCCGATAATAAGGTTGACAACGGCAGTAGCCGTGTGCATCGCAACAGGCTGTAGCGCCAACAGCTTGCGGCCCTGCTTGCCTGCCAGCTCCCCCAGGCTGAACCGGCTGGCCCGTAGCGCCTACAACCGTAGTAGGCTGTCGGGCTGGCCATGATAGTCCAAGGGCTGGGGGTGGCTGATGATCGGACTGCATTGACTAGACCCACGTTTTACTGCCTTAATTCCCTGTTGTATTTGTCCCATTTTTTATGGTATACTGTCCTAGATGAAATTTTTTATCTGTACTAAGTGCCAAGCAGAGCTACCTCAGACCGCCTTCTATAAGAACCGGGCATCAGCTACGGGATTTAGTGCCCGATGCATGTCCTGTATATACAAAAAGACCCTTCCTATCTTATGGGCTGAATGGAAAAGGGCCGGAGCTAAACCCTGCGCGGTGTGTAAGGATACTAAACCCCTAACTGAGTTTCATCACTCCAAAGTGGGTCCTCTTAGGCGGGGTTATGTATGCAAGACATGCTGCATCTCTCGTCATCGTAACAGGCTGTTGGCCGGCAAGTCTGAGGCAGAAAAGAATCGGGTCAGGGAGCGATTTTGGAGGTTGGAGAAGAAGGCTGCGGGACTCTGCACTCGCTGCGGAGAGCAGCCCCTATTCAATAAAAGCTCCTGCAAAGAATGCTGGGAAAAGCGTAACTTGGATAGATTATCGGCTACCCATCGCTGGCGCAGGTTGGGTCGGTGTTATAAGTGTGGGGATGCCTTGGCCGTCAATTCAACTCTCTGTCCTAAGCATCTTAGCATGCAGTCTGCTGCAAGTAAGGAAAAGACTAGGGTATTGAGGGTAAAAGTCATAGCTTTTCTTGGAGGAGTTTGTGTGTGTTGTGATGAATCCAACCCCAAGTTTTTGACTATAGATCATAGCAATAATGATGGGCACAAAGATAAAGCCATGAAGCGCAAGGATTCTCTCTATAGAGCGATTCTCAGGGATGCAAGACCCGACATTAGATTACTCTGCTTCAACTGCAATTGTGGCCGAGCAACCAATGGTGGAGTTTGTCCCCATGAGGAAGTGAAACAGTAGTTTCGTTTAACTCGAAAGCCCTTGCTTTGTTCGCGGTGGACCGCGTACTATCGCTGCTGTGTACGATGTAATCTTGGCTGATCCTCCTTGGTTCTACAATAGTCGAAAAGGTTCTTACGAGAGCTTTAAGGACAAGCGGGAATCTAAGAATGGGACCGGGCGCACGAAGTTTGGAGGTGGCGCAGAGGGACATTATCCCCTGATGAAGAATGACGAACTGCTTGCTCTAAAGCCCCAAGTAGATCGATGGGCAAATAGCAACTGCGTCCTGTTTCTGTGGGCGACTTGCCCGAAGCTAGGCAATGCTATAGAGATACTTAAAGGTTGGGGGTTTAGGTACTGCACGGTAGCATTTACTTGGGTTAAAATTAGCAGGGAATCAGGAGAGCCAGTAGCCCATCCGGGCTACTATACTGCCAGCAACGTAGAACTCTGTTTGGCCGGTTGTAGAGGATCAATGCGTCCAGATACGCCAATGATTCGACAGGTGGTTATGTCACCTCGGATGGAGCACAGCAGGAAACCGGATGAGGTTAGAAGCAGGATCGAGTTGATGTATCCAGCGGCAAAGAGGCTTGAAATGTTTGCCCGTCAGCGATATGTGGGATGGGACTGCTGGGGGCTTGAAGTGGAGGAATCACAATGTGTACTAGCTACCTGATGACCCCTGCTGCTTTCTACTCTGGCTGGACCCCGCTCGGCTCCCGCTGTGCTGATTGCAAGGCCGAGATAACGAAGGAAAACAGGTCGGCTGATCCGGTGGGGTGTGGGTGGTGCCACTATCGAAGAGAGCAGGAACAATCTAATGAAATTTGACTTAACTACTCCTTGTAAGGCATGCCCCTTTCGAGTTGGTTCTATATCGAGGGTGAGTGATGAGCGGCAGGTTGCATCTGTGCTCAACCCCTCCCATTATGAGTACAGCCAAGCCTGCCATGAACATAATCACAAGGCTGAAAAGAATCAGCAATACTGTATAGGGGCTATGCAGTCATTGTTAGCAAGAGGGCAGTCCACCAGAACTATTGACGACTGGCTTCGTGCTGATGGCATAAAGAATTTAGTATGGTGGATATACAAGGTGAAGATGGTAAGGGTGAGATGACTGGCTACTGCGACAAGCACCCAGGCAAGCATGAGCTTACGCTGGCATGCACGTTTCATCGGCCCCGGCCCGAGGTTCCGGCTGGGCCGCTTTGCATCAACTGTGATAGCCCGAAGATCGTTCATCCAACGAAGCAGTGCTCGTCGTTCGAGCCGGGGAGCTAGATGGGCAGAACCAGTTATCTGGACTGGAGCGGCGGCCTCCAACGCCAACGGCACTCTGGCTATCCTTTATACATGCGCTGCCCTGAACCGTTCAAGGATGACCTCGTGGTTGAGTTGAATCACTATCGAGGTAGTAGGCATGAGAACCCCCGTGATAGTGGCTATGAGTCCAAGTGGGAAGGCGAGGCTGATCTGAGGGATTATCCGATGGTCTGGAACTACCTCGTCAGGGCTTTCAAGGGGGCCAATCGCCGCTATCAGTTTGTGCTATCCGGGTTGCTGCCGGTTATCAGCGTGTTCGAGTACAAACGAGGCGACCGCCTCGGCCAGCATCTGGATTTCAACTACCAAGCAGTCAAGCTCAGCTCTATTACGAGGCTGGCTGGAGAGTACAAAGGGGGAGAGCTTCTGATTGGGCCTCAGCGAGAGCTTGTACCCCTTGCGGTTGGAGAAACGATAGTGTTCCCAAGCTGGCAGGTCCACGAGGTCAGGCCGATTCTCAGTGGTTGCAGGCGGGTAATGGCAAACTGGGCGGTTGGGCCGAGGTTTCGTTGATGACCGATTCCATTATCAGCACCAAGACAACCTGCCGTTCCTGTGGTGGCCGGGGGCTCGTTGAAGACCCGGTTAAGGTTGGCGCTCGCCTGCGGGCGGCCCGCCTAGCAGCGGGATTGAAGCAGTCAGTTGTCGCTGCCCGGCTTGGGATCAGGGTTGAGCGGCTGAGCGAGATCGAGAGCGGCCGGCGAAATCGCCGAGGGGGTTGGACCGAGAAGGTTCTGAGGGCTATCAATGAGCACTAACTACGCCAAAGGGGTTCCGTGCGAGCTTCAAGGTGGCCACGTTTGGCTCGATCCAATCAAATCAGAAGACGTTCTGTTCAACCCTATAAAGCTGGTCGTTTGCAAGAACTGCGGCAAGGTAAGGAGTTATGATGAGCCAGAGGATTCTGCTTGACCTGCTTGTACAACCGGAGTAGAGTGGGCCTCGATGCCTTTGCCCCCTAAGATGATCAAGCGCGAAGAACTCTGTTTCTTCCACACGAAGATATGGAAGCGCCAGCTTGATTGGCTTCGTTCTCAGAGCGGCGACGGCGTGAGGCAGGCCGAGATGGTCAGGGCTGCGCTCGATGACTATATAGAGAGGATAGGAAGCGATGGACCTGAACAGATTTAGCCGTGTGAATCTGGAACGCTGTACCTCACCTCAGGGCCTCAATCACTCCTTGGAAAGTTGGTCGGAAGCTGAATGGACTAATGCAATCGCGGGGGAGCTTGGCGAGGCCGCAAATCTAACAAAGAAACTTTTGCGGCACCGAGATGGGGTGGCCGGGAACGTAAAGACGGAAGATCAGGACATAGACTATCTTCGGCGACAAGCAGCCCATGAAATCATTGATGCGATTATCTATGCCGACTTGGCCATCCAGAGGCTCGGGTTCAACACCAGTGAGCTTTTGGTGGGGGTGTTTAACCGTAAGTCAGACCAGCTTGGATGCCCGATAAAATACATGGAGGAATGATGACAGCAATGAATAAAGCAGCGGCGGCGGAAGCAATGCAGCCGATTGGGGGTGATCCTGAACTGCCAACCCTGAAAGCAGGCGACCTCGTAGGCTTCTGCTACACCCCCAGAGAGGTCGTCCCTGCCAACATAGTCAAGGTCTACCCCGACGCCCGGAACCACCTCAAAGCAACCATCATTATCATGGAGCGCTACAAGAACAGGAATCCTGACTCGATGGATATCTATCTGAAAAGGGCGGTGGCAACCGAGCGCCTCTACCAGCGCACTCGGCAGTTTGACCCACCCGTTCAGGCCCCCGATCCAACGGTCAGGATCGAGCAGTTCACCACATCACACACGGCCAAGGAGCCGGGGGGTCCGCTCACCAGCGGCACCTGGTTTGACCTTCGGCCTTGGGTTGTCAGCATCGTCTCAACCCTGTTCGAGGTTAAGGACAAGCATGGGATGGTTGAGGTTCCGGGCGAGGTCAGGACCATTGGCGACTACGATGGTTCTGCCTACATGAAAGCCTATCAGGACTTTGATCGGGAGCGGCGAGAGGGGGGTTGGGATAGGATTGACATTACTTGGCGACTGAAGGAGAGCTTATGAACAAAGAAATAGTAGAACAGGCTGTAAGACTTTTGGCCCAATCGCAGCAGTGCTCAGATGGGTATGATGTGGCAGTGTTTGCACTGCATTGTGCCCTTAGTGGGGTTCATAGAGAAGTATTGGGCCAGCTTGTGGAAAGGGGGCCAGTTTGGGATGGTGACATAATCTCCAAGAGTGCACGCAATGATCTTATGGATTGGGGCCTTGCTACTCGTGTTTGTGTGAAAGGGGAGCAAGGTTTTACCGGGGCGAACTATAGAGGATGGGCGGTTCATTGGGGTGGTATGAAGCCGTTTCCTCCAATGATCTCTGATAGAGATAAGGCTCGAATACAAGCCGCTAACTAGGTAAAATGAGCCTGCTCTCCAACATCGCCAAGATCGCCACCGCTCTCGACGATATCCGAAACATTCTCAGGCGCTACGTCGAGCAGCAGGGCGTTCGCCTACCAGCGAGGGAACAGCAGGGCGATCCTGAACCCGGCGCTTGGTCTGTCTACGATCCAGTGCTTGAAGGCAGGCTGGAAGACCGAGCTAATAAGATGATGCTCGATGGTCGTTTTTCGAGTTTCGATGATGCCTATGAAGAGGCGTTGAAGCAGGAGCAAAAACGTTAATGAGGACTCATGAGTTCAGGTTAATGATAGACTTGCCCACCCATCTGGATCAGAGTGCCACCCCACTTTCTATCGCTGCTGCACTTGATGACCAGTATAAAAATAAGCCGCTAATCGTTGTTGTACATGGCCGAAAGTTTGAGGTGGGGATCAATGCCATTTTGGTTACGGAGGCTGACCTGAGTGCCTAAGAAGAAGCCATTAAAGAGGAAGCGGGCAAGCCGAGCCGCTAAGCCGCCGCCCCCGCCCCCAAATCCGCTTGCGCTTACCACACCAGCGAGCCTCGGCACTGTTTTATCCATGACCCTCGGTGCCGGGATCGACCACGCCTTCATCCTTCTCGGCCACATGCCCCGAGAAGCCCAAGACCCCCGGCTCGACAAGCTGCTGCTCGACTACCGGCAGGCTACGCCTGAAACTCGGCCAAAGGAAGATGAGCTGGACCAGTGGATAGTCGAGCGCGGCGTCCCAACCTGGGAGTTCCTCGGTTGGGTTGTAATGGCGATCGGGGCTCTGGGAGGCAACGCCTCTCAGCTTATTATCAACAGCGCCAAGTTGCCGCTGGTCAAAGCGAGCCTCGAACGCTCGCTGACCGACCCAGAGGAACGAAAGCTCTGGATGCAGGGCTGGGGGCACTTTCCGGTTCCCTCGAAGTCAACGGTCATTGTCAATGCTTCTGCATCAGCCCAGTCGATAGCAGCGGCAAGTGCGGAGGAGCGGGGGCTGCCGACGTTCGTCGATACTACTGAGGAAGCTGAGGAAGCTCTGCGGCAACTGCCTGAATCATCGGCTGAAACAATCGACGTTCCGCTTAAGGTTGTTGAAGGAGAAAAGGTTCATGCCAACCTTAGATCATGATGAAGTCATTCGTCTTCGTATTGGGGCCTTCTTTAAGAAGTGGGAGGATCACCGTCATTATCTGGCGGGGATGGGTGAGCCCACGGGTTTGATGAAGGATATGCTACGAGACATGAAGAAGTTGCTGAGGATAGTTCAGAAATCTTACCCTAAGAGGAGAACCAGCGATGTCCATTCCAATTCTAACCCCTGATAACAGCTTCAACTTTACCTGTGATGACAAGACTTGCGCCTTGGTGTTTCCTGCGCCTAAACCCATTCTCGAAATCATTAACACAACTGCAATCATCCCGGTTATCCTCATTCACCAAACCCCCATCGTCTGTCCTCGCTGCGGTGTTACCTACCGGGCGCTTGTGAAGCAGGCTCAGGTCGAGTACGTTTTTCAGAGGCTCGATGTTGACCTCGTGGTTCCAGATGGGAAGGTGCTGAACTTTGGGAAGGGACATTGATGGGTTATGCTTATTAACACCTGACTTAAGCAGGAGAAAACCATGAAACGCGCCAAAGAAGACTGCGAATCTAGCTCTGACGGGCATCTCTATCGAGT
>Ga0307469_10000547_pt1 | contig 13813 bp, 9 predicted proteins | sample atmos_gasesAM2C__FD_203084 | JGI IMG/M metagenome (GOLD analysis project Ga0307469, IMG submission 203084) | Hardwood forest soil microbial communities from Morgan-Monroe State Forest, Indiana, United States - atmos_gasesAM2C_515 | ecosystem: Environmental > Terrestrial > Soil > Temperate forest...
AAGGCTGGTCTTAGGACTGAGAGTCTCATGACTCTCATGACCCTCACCGATGGAAAAGGAAACACGAGAGTTTAAGTGATCCAAGAATTTTTCGCTAAAGCCTGCAGGACCGCCGGCATCCGGGTTGCTCGGAGGAAAATCCACCAAAGCGGCGTAATCGTCTCAACCTATTTTCGGGAGGCTATTTGCCGGTAGTAAATTCGGCGGGAGTGTCGCCGTAGCCGGCGGCGGCGCCGCGAGGGGCGTTTCCACGGCGGCGAGTCTCAATGCCGAGGCGCTTGATTTTCTGGTTGAGCGTGGAAAGCGGCACCTGGAAGCGCTCGGCAGCTTCGGTCTGATTCCAGTTTGTGCGTTCCAGCATGTCCACGATGATGCGGCGCTCTACTTCTTCTAAGATTTCGAAGAGTGAAGGCGCCGGGGCCGCACTACGTGCGCTGGATTCTCCCGGCAGCGGCGGCAGAAATTCAGCGAGCTGCAATCGCACGCCGCGGACAATCTCGCGCGTGCGGACATTCTCCGGCAGCAATTCTGCGTCCATGGCTTCTTGCGTGGAGAGCACCACGGCGCGCTCCACCACGTTTTCAAGCTCGCGGACATTGCCCGGCCATTCGTAGTCCATCAGCAGCTTCATCGCGCCGTGCGTGAATCCGCGCGGCGGCTTGGCATTTTCCTTGCAGAACTGCTCGAGGAAGCGGTCCACCAGCGGCGGGATATCTTCCTTGCGGTCGCGCAGAGGCGGTAACTGCAGAGAGATCACGTTCAGGCGGTGGTACAGGTCTTCGCGGAAGCGTCCATCGCGCACCAGCTTCATCAGGTCTTCGTTCGAAGCGGCCAGGATGCGCACGTCCACTTTGATCGTATCGGTGCCGCCCAGCCGCATGAACTCCCGCTCCTGAATCACGCGAAGCAGTTTTGCCTGTGTCTCCGGGCTGATGGTGGAAATTTCGTCGAAGAAAATTGTGCCCTGATCGGCCACTTCGAACAGGCCTTTCTTCGAAGCGATGGCGCTGGTGAATGCGCCCTTCACGTGGCCAAAAAGTTGCGATTCCAGCAAGTCTGCAGGAATCGAGCCGGTGTTTACAGGGATGAAAGCTTTATCGGCGCGCGGCGATGCGGAGTGGATGGCCTTGGCGATCAGTTCTTTTCCGGTGCCGCTCTCGCCATTGATCAAAATCGTGGAGCGCGAAGGAGCCACTTGGGTGACAAGGTCGAAGACCGCGAGCATCTTGTCGCTCTTGCCAACAATGGCTGGAAAACTATAGCGCTGCTTCAGGGCGCGCTTCAGCTGAACGTTTTCATCGCGCAGGTGGCGCCCCTCGATGGCCAGGGAAACCTGCGCGATCAATTCGTCGTTGGACCACGGCTTGGTGATGTAGTCCTGCGCGCCGCCTTTGAACGCGGCGCGCGCCATGTCAATCGAGCCGAACGCGGTGATCAGGATGATAGAAAGCTGCGGATCTCGGCGGCGAATCTCGCGGAGCAATTCGAGCCCGTTGCGGTCGGGCAGACTGACGTCGAGCAACATGAGGTCGAACGGGCGGTCTTCCAGGCGCTGTAGGCCGGCCTCGCCGGTTTCTGCCAGCGTGACTTCAAAACTTTCTGAAGTGAGCAGCGCTTCGAGCCCTTCTCGAATTTCGATTTCGTCGTCAACAACCAGTATCGAACCCTTAGGCATGGACGGCTTTCCTGGCTACAGGAAATTCCAGCCGGAACGATGTTCCCTTGCCCGGCGTGGAGCGGACATCAACTTTGCCCGCATGTTCCTTTATGATGCCGTAGCTCACTGAAAGACCCAGTCCGGTGCCCCGCCCGGTGGCTTTTGTTGTGAAAAACGGGTCGAATATGCGATGCAAATGTTCCGGAGGGATTCCCTGTCCGGTATCGGTCACTTCCACTTCCACCGAACCGTTCTGCGCGCCGGTGCGGACCTCCAACATTCCGCCGCTCGGCATGGCGTCGCGCGCGTTCATAAACAGATTGAGGAACACCTGCTGGAGGCGAGTGATCGAGCCAAGAACGCTCGGCAATTGTTCGGAATAGTTCTTGACCACTTTTACTTGCGCGGTCTTGAATGGATGCTGCACCAGCGTGAGCGTTTCCTCGAGGACGTTGTTCAGGTCCACTTCGACAAATTCAGCCGCGCCGGTGCGTGAGAAATTGAGCAAGTTGTTGACGATTTCGCTCGCGCGGAACGTTTGCTTCACGATGCGCTCGATTGTCTTCTGCCGTGGATCGTCCGCGGGAATCTGCTTCGCCAGCATCTGAATGTAATTCGAGATCACCGCGAGCGGCGTGTTCACTTCGTGAGCGACGCCAGCGGCAAGCAGGCCGAGCGAAGTAAGCTTCTCGGTCTGGACCATCTGTTCTTCCAGGCGGACGCGCTGCGTGATGTCGTCGAGCAGGATCAAGCGGCCCAGCCGTGCGCCATTCTTGCCCACCAGCGGCGCAATCGAGGCGTTGATCACCAGTTGGCGGCCGCCGCGCGTGTTGAGGCGGAACTTGTAAATTCCCGAGATGTGATCGCCCGCCGCGCGCGCTGCAATTTCCACGACCAGGTCCGGCGGCAGCACTTCCTGTAATTTCTTGCGAATCGCATCGCGCCGGGAAATTTCGAGCAGCCCTTCGAGCTGCGGATTCCAGGATTCGATGCGGTCTTCAAGATCCACGGTGACCACGCCGATGTTCAGCGACTCGACGATGTTCTCGCTGAAGTCTTTCAGCCGCTCGATCTGCATGGCCTTCTGCTCGAGCGATTGATAGAGACGCGCATTTTCAATGGCAATGGCCACGTAGCCGGCGATGGTGAACAGCAGTTCGAGATCGTCGGTAGATAGATAATCGCCGTCCACCGTCTTGCCCAGGCCGAGAATGGCGACGGTCCGGTCGCGGAAGCGGCACGCGATGAAATAATTCAAATCCAGTTCGTCAATCGTGCGGCGGATCGACTCGCTTTCGTGGACGGCCGCCTTCGCGGATTCAAAAAACAGGCAGCCGCGCTCGAGCGCGGGACGCGCCGGGTCGAGGAAGCTCAAATCCAGCGGCGATTCGGGGCGCACACCCATAGAGCGAGTCAGCACGAAGCGGCCGGGATTGGCAGTGTCCTCGAGGAAAACAGCGAGGCGGTCCACGAGAAGCGTCTGCGAGATGCGGTCGAGCACGGAACCGACCAGCGGCTCCAGGCGCACTTCATTCGTGAGCGCGCGGCCAAATTCGATCAGCGTGCGGCGATAATCGAGGCGGTCGCGATAGAAGAAGCGATCGAGGCGCGCCTGAACGCCGTCGCGCAACGGCTGAATCAGGAACGCGGCAACCACGATGGCGATCACGGCCCCCGCAGGACTAGCGGTCAGCGTGGTATGGAAGAGTTCGCCGATCAGCGCGACCGCCGCGAAATAAATGGCCACCACGCCGGCGGTAGCAAACGTATAGGCCAGGCCGCGTTTGAAGATGATGTCCACGTCCATCAGGCGATAGCGGATGATGGCGTAACCAAAGCACAACGGAATAAGCGCGAGGGAGTAGGCCGACGCCTTCATCCACGGCGCGGGCACCCAACCGAAAACGTATGGCACTATGTAGAGCAGCAGGAAGGGCAAAGTTCCTGCGAAAGTGCCGCCGGTGACCCATTTCAATTGCTGGCGGAGAATGCCGCTGGGCGCGCGCCGGTAACTCAGCAGGAAAATTCCCGCCGCCACCAGGAAATAGATTCCCAGGGTCGCCAGCTCCACTTTGTCGAGCCAGTAACGCGTGCTGACCGCGGGCAGAAAATTCAGCGTCCCACTGGCCACGAATGCATGCAGCGCCAGCAGCGCCGCGGGCGCGGAGTAGGCGGCAACGAGTTTGGGCCACAGCCAGCCGCGGCGCTCCGGGAAAACCAGCGCGAAGTGGACGAGCAAGGCCGGTTGCAGCAACAGCGCGACCACGTTGGCCCAGTAAATGGTCTGATCGAAGATGTTCAGCTTGCCGGTGTAATGGAAGCTGTACAGCACAAATGAAACCAGGCAGAAAATATAGAAATGGATGGCACGCGGCGCGTTCCACCGCCGCACAAAAATGAAGAGCCCGATGAAGAGATAGAGCAGCGCGGTGACGCGCAGGTAGTTTTCAATCGAAGAAGGATTTTCCTGCGGCGCGGTCACCAGCGGCGTTTCAAACTTCTCACTCCCGCGGCGCATCGCATACCGGATTTCTGTCCAAGGTCCCACATGAAATAACACGCGGGTAATATCCGTGGCTCGATGAATGGTGAACCCGCGGACCGACTGCACGACATCGCCCTGCTTGATCCCCGCCTTAGCTGCGGGTGAGTCGGCCACCACGTGCCAGGCAACCACACCCTGAGCCGAGTCCATCCAGGTGACGCCGTCATCAGGGAGAATGAATCGCGAACGCTGCTGGAAATTCAAGACGGCAAAAATCACCGCCGCCAGCGTCAGAAGCGCCAGAACCACCGCCCCTAACCGCATTCGCAATCCGTCGTTCATTCGGCAACACCCGTACCCTTCAAGTTATTGTGCCAGCACGTCAAGTTCCAGCGAATCACAGATTCCCATTCAAGTAAGTCATTTAGATTCTGTGTCCTAGAGTGTCCTCTGGAGGTCAGTTCAGAGACAATTCCGTTTATGGAAGGCATCTTACTATTTCCGGTAAGCGCTAAATTCTCAAAACTGGATGCTCAAACCGCCCCGGAAATACCGGTAAGAGGGAACGAGCATCACTCGTCCATCTCCTGTCGCGATCGGGACATACCCTTGAGCAAATAGGTTGCCGAAATCGGCGAGCGCTTGCATGTGGCCGGGGAAGAAGCTGGGCAGGGTTTGCCGAATCTCCATGCTCAAGTATGGATCGAGGTGGTAAAGCGACTCGCCGTATGCATCCTGATGCGAGACCACCTGGCCGGAGATCCACTTGTAGCCGGCGGAGACTTTGGTGCCGGACCGGGGAATATTGGCAGAGACGCGAGCGCCAAGGCTGTGGCGGTAGCGCGTTGCCAGTTGATTACGCAAAGCGGCCTCGACGGCGTCTTCGTTGGGTGCCAGCGCTCCTGCATAGGAGTACAGCAGAGTAGTGCTGAAGCTGTCGCCGAATTTCTGCTGATAGGCGGCGCGCGCTCCGAACGAAGCTGAATTGCCTGCATCGTACGCAAACAATTCGGAGAAATAATCCTGCAGGTAATCGGAGCCGGATGTGGCCCCGCGCCCGAACACCGCCGTGTGAGTTGAGCGGTCATGGAACACCGCCGCGGTGATGTTTGTGTTCTTGCTCAGTACGCGCTCAACCGCGATTTCTTCGTGCATCCCGTTCTCGAGAACCGGGCGGCCATCGCGCATGAGCAGAGTAGGAAAAGCGTCGAGCGAGTTCATGGCCGATTGCAGCGCGCTCGAGGAACCATCTGTATTTTGCCAGGGGCTCGCTGCGATCAGGGCTGAAGCCAGCCAATTCCGAGTCATCTGTAGCGCCACTTCACCACGCGGGCGCACTGCCATCGTGCTGCCCGCAAATCCCGCCATCACATAATCACTGCCATAGCGGATGCTGACGCGATCGCCCACTGTGAACTGATTGTCGTGCGACATCCGGAGCCCGCGAAACGTGGGACCATCCGGGCCGAGACGCGATTCACGCACAACGATGCTGGTTATCGAACCTGAACCCATTTCGCCGGAGGGCAGCCACTCGGCGACGAATCCGCCCGCCGGAGCAGCGCCCTGGTAGCTGAATTGACCCGCCATCAGCAGCTGGCCGTGAGAGCCGAGACCAAGGTCATAGGCAAATGCCGTGCCCGGAGAGTCCGCAAGATTTGAAATCGAGCCGGGATGATCCGCGCCCGTCATCAAGTCAAACCGCCCATGATTTCCGCGCCTTTGCGCGATTTCCATCTGGGCCGGTCCGCCCGGCTCAATCACAATCTCGCCATCCTGCCAGCGCAATACGGGCCGCGTGGCGGATGAACTGCGCAATACCCAGATCCATTCATCCGAGGGCATGTTCTGGTCAGGTGCGCGGCGCAACTTTTCGAGCGACGAGAAGACGGATCCCATCACGATTTCCAGCAGCGTGGTGCGGTCGCCACTGATCTGAATATGCTGCTCGATCGCAGGAAGAAAACCCGCCAGCGTCACCTTGATCGAGTAGGAGCCGGCCCGGAGGGCATCCGCCGCGAAACGGCCGCGATCGTTGGTCAAAAGTTCCAGTGGAGAAGCGTTGAAAAGATCCTCCGACGAGATGAGGACGGTGGCTCCCAGTTGCGGCGTTCCGGCGGTGTCCACCACCACTCCGGACAGTTTCCCCGAGTTAGGTGCGCCGGCTAGCGGAAGCGCGCAGATGCCCAGGAGCAATCCGAGGCCGAGAGCGCGAATAGATTGATAGCTCACGTCGCTTCACCTCCCCTGTGGAGCCGTTCCCGATGCCGCCTTTACCGTGAAATTCGATGCCTTGGTGATCGTTTCCTTCGCCAGATTATCTGTGACCGCCACTTCCAGGCTGTACTTCCCGGGCGTGAGCGATCCGAGCGTGACGATATTCTCTAGCGTCATCTCCTCGCCATGTTCCGGGAGCTTGCTCGGCGGGAGTTCAAACTTCAGCACCGGCTCAATTTCTTTTTCCCTGGTTACGCGGAATTGCACGCTGGCATCGGCCTTGTGCGTCTTTTCATCTACTTTCAGGTTATACACCTGCAGAAAAACGCCCATGTTGTCGTTGGGCGTGAATGCTCCGTCCATTTTCGGACGCACCTTGATGTCCCCGAGAACAAACTGGCCGAGTCCGATATCTTTCGCAGAGACGCGCTGAATCTGGTCCGCCAGTATCAGCGTGCTGCTTGACAGCTTGTCGTCTTCGAATCGCGGCACAGCGAGCCGCGTGTTCACCACGCCAACATTCCCGTTATTCACGTCCTTCACCACAATATCCAGCCGGTACAGTCCGGGGCTGAGCGGCACAGCCTTCTGGTAGATCGAAGCAGTGCCCAGCGATTGCTGCAGCAGTTCAGCGGGAAGATCGCGGTGGACCGTGTCTTCAAAGGTCTGCACCGGGCGGCCACTGAGCGTGGTAATCCGCGCAAAAAGATTCAGAGTGGCTGAATCCACGCCATTTTTTTCCTGGAACATCAACTGGCGCGTGGGAATTTGAACGGTGATGGGCACCAGCACTGTGTCCGAAGTGATGCGCAGAAAATCGAAGCGGTAATCGAATTTCACTTGATCGCGCACCAGCCGCGAAGTCACCACGGCTTCCAGATCCTTGAACTTCACCGGCGGTGCCTGCTGCACCTTCGCGTAACGCTCCAGCCGCGAGAATTCGCTGTCTTTTTCCAGGCGCCCGCCAAGTGGCTGCGCCAGATGCGTGCCGTCCGTATTGTTGAACCGATCCGTCTTGCTTGCCAACCCCATGGATTCCATCTGCGTCAGCCCCGCTCCGGGGACATACAAGAGCGCGTCTTTCTCACTCGGGTCCATCGTCAGGTGATACTCGCCGGTCATCGATGGGTCAACGAACTCCAGGATCACATCGTTGCCGACCCCTTCGAGATAGCGGTAGCGCCACTGCTCGAATGGATAGGTAGAGGTTTGGCCGCCACCTTCGCTTGCCGGGCGGTCGTACGATCCGCCGCTTGGATGCGACTCAATCTCGTCCGCCGGGCCCCACATGATGTAGATCTTTCCGCGGTCAGTCCGCCAACCGGGGATTCCGGAAGCGAAACGCTCGTTCGCATAAGCGATGCGGCGATAATGCTCCTCTTTGAAAGTGTTTTCGGGGGATTCGGGATCGGGATTGCGGCGCTGCCAGAATTGCTCGATGAATTGCTCGCGCTCCTCGTTGGTTGAAAGATGTAGAAATGCGCTGCGCTCTTCAGGCGAGATGATGTAAATCACGTCCTGATCCAGCCACTTCTTGTATTGCGAATCGAGTTCTTTCTTCAGTTGGTTGTCGCTTCTGGATTTCTGCTTCGCGGCTTGCCTGGCAGCCTTCGGGTCAGTCTGATCCTGCTTGGAGTCTTGCGCGAAGGTCCCTGGCGAAAGCGCCAAGCCTCCGGCTAAAATGCCGAAAAGAAACACCTTGGCCGAATGGCCCATATCTGCACCAATTCCCCTATTTGGTGAGAAATTCTAACCTGTACCAAAGGACAGGTCAACGAAAGTTTCCCCCGGCTGTCCCTTGCACGGTTGGAATCGCCTGTAGCCCATGGGGTTGCCTTGTGCCTCTGCCCTTACCGTGTCCAGATGAGCATCGCACGCTGCTCATGTCTGTTCGGTCCGCCTTAAAGTTAGTCCCAGCCCCAGGCACATATGTTCGGCGCTGTTTCTTTCCTCGCGAAATCGAATTAGAATGGTTCCTCGCAATCGATTGCTCATGGCTCCTGAAACCGGCTATGAGCGGAAGAAGTAAGGAGTTAGGAGTAAGGACCACAACCTGCGTTCAGGTTCCCCTGTCCTTATCCGCAACCCCGCGTCTAAGGTGTGAAACAATCTGCGCGGCTCGGTCGTATGGGTCTGATGTGGATATTGTTGCCTGCAGACTGCGTAGCCAAGGACTGACCTCATGAAGAGGTGGTATAAAATCACGATCGGGGTCACTGCAGCCGTCATCCTGCTGGGGGTGGGTGGATTCGCCTATCATCAACTGACGAAGGACATCGTCACGGTCCAGAGCGGCAAAGTGACCAAGCAGGACTTGACCTCCATCGTTACGGCCTCCGGCGAAGTGCGACCGAAGACCTACACAAACGTCCTGGGCGAAGGGTTCGGCAAGATTACCGATATTGTGGTCAAGGAAGGCGACCACGTGAAGAAGGGCGACGTCCTGCTGCACCTCGAAAACATTCAACCAGGTGCGGACGTGCAAGCTCAAATAGCCAGCATTGGTTCGATGGAAGCAGGAACGCGCGTCGCGGCGGCAAATTACGATTCCGCCGTCGCCACCCTTGCCCAGCGCGAAGCCGACTTGCAGAAGGCGAAATACGATTGGGAGCGCTCACAGAAGCTCTTCCAGGAACAGCTTATCTCCAAGCAGGAATTCGACGCCAACAAAGCGACCTACGACAGCGCCGTCGCCGCGCTGAATGCCAGCAAGGCGCAGGTGGAACAGACACGCGCAGCTCGCGAGCAGGCGCGCTCGAATCATGAACAGGCCAGCGCTATCCTGAAACACACCGCCGACGTGCTTCGGAAAACCACCTATACCGCGCCCATCGACGGAATCGTCAGCTACATCGCCGTGCGCGTCGGCGAAAACGTGGTCCCCGGAATTCAGAATGCCACGGGCAGCTTTCTGCTCACGATTTCCGACATGAGCGTGGTCACTGCCGAAGTGAAGGTGGATGAGACCGACATCACCAATGTCCGTCACGGCCAAATCGCGGATGTCACCATTGACGCCATCCCAGGGAAAATTTATAAGGGCCGCGTCACCGAAGTCGGTGAACTAGCCATCTTGCGATCCTCTGGTCAGGCTGCAACTACGCAAACCACTGCGAATACGCAGGAGGCGCGCGACTTCAAGGTCGTCATCACCATAGACAATCCGCCGGACTCGCTGCGCCCCGGCCTTTCCTCAACGGCCAAGATCGAGACGGCACAGAAGAAAGAAGTGTTGACCATACCGATTCAATCGCTGGCTGTGCGCTCGCACAAGGAGCTCGAGGAAGCGGCGCAAAAGGACAAGGGTGGAAGCAGCGTGACGCTGGCTGCTTCGAAGCCCGCGTTGAGCCCTGGTCAAAAAGACGAGATCACCGGCGTCTTCGTCATCCGTAACAGGAAGGCAGAATTTGTTCCCGTGCAGACCGGAATCGCGGGCGTGACCGATATTGAGATCACCAGCGGCTTGCGCGAGGGCGACGAAATCGTCACCGGCAACTACAAAGCGCTGCGCATGCTGCGTCCTGGCGCGGGCGTCAAGGTGGACAATTCTCCGCCAAAGCGCGAAGAACCTTTGTCATCCAGCTAGCAGGATGAGAATATTGCATCGCCGTTCGGGCTGCATGCCGGGCGGAAGCGCGCGCCACCCGGCCAAGAGCAGAAGACCGTGAATTCCAGGAGCACATTGCCCATGGCGGTCGAAGAGATCGGCGTGCCACAGACCTATCGCGAAGACCTTGTTGCGTCGGGCGTCAACATACGGACTGAGGATCTCTGGAAGACCTACGAGATGGGCGCGGAACATCTCCACGCCCTGCGCGGCGTGAGTATCGAGATTCACCGCGGCGAATACGTTGCCATCATGGGCCCTTCCGGCTCTGGAAAATCCACGCTGATGAATTTAATCGGCTGTCTCGACTCGCCTTCGAAAGGGCGCTACTGGCTGGCCGGGCGTCTGGTGAGCGAATTGAACGACGATGAGCTCGCCTACATTCGCAACAAAGAGATCGGCTTCGTTTTCCAGACCTTCAATCTGCTACCGCGTGCGACCGCACTGCACAATGTCGAGCTGCCCATGATTTACAATGGCACGCCCGCCGAGGAGCGTCTGGAGCGCGCGAAGAAGTCCCTCGCGCAAGTAGATCTCGCCGACCGCATGATGCACAAGCCCAACGAACTCTCCGGCGGCCAGCGCCAGCGCGTCGCCATCGCCCGCGCGCTGGTAAATACTCCCTCGATCCTGCTCGCCGACGAGCCCACCGGGAATCTCGACTCGCAAACCGGCGAAGAAATTATGGCCCTCTTCGCGCGTCTGCATCAGCAGGGCAACACCATCATCCTGGTCACCCACGAACCCGACATCGCCCTGCACGCCCACCGCGTGATCCGCCTCCGCGACGGCAAAGTCGAAAAAGACGAACGTACCCGCTAGCTCCATTCGTCGCAGAGCACTCACCAGATCGTCTTGATCTGTTTCGACCCGCGAATTCTCGGATCCTTAGTCACCAGCGCCATTCCTTCTGCTAGTGCTGTTGCTCCAATCAGCCGATCGCACGGATCGCTCGAGTAATCCGCGGCTAGTTGGTTCGCGAGGACGGCCACCTTTACCGTGATGGGCCGAATGGCTGTCCTCGACGAAATCTTCTCCACGAAAGCTTCCACGGTTCCGCTGATGTCCAGGCGGTTGTGCGTCGCTAGCCAAGCTAATTCCCACAACGTGATCGCTGAAATCGCAATGCCGGTTTCCTCACTCGCTCTGCGGATGGCCTCCCTGGCCTTTCGCGAGAGTTTCTCCGGCACATTCGCGAGCCAGATCAGAACATGGGTGTCGAGCAGAATCACTTCTTCATCACCTCCCACGCCTCGATGGGGACTACGGGCGACTCTACATCTCCGGTGATTCGGAACTCGCCAGCCATGAAACCGAATAGAACGTTTTCTTCGGAGGCAACCGGGACTACTTTCACAACGGGTTTCCCGCGTTTGGTGACAATGACGGGTTCACCGGTCGCCTGCACATCGGCCATCAAGGACAAGCAATGAGTCTTGAATTTTCCGGCCGCCATTTTCTTCATAGTCGCCTCCCTATGATTATGGTCATAATATCATGACCATACTGAAGTGGCAAGCGGGCCGGTCGACCTTGTCGTGAAACGCACATGGGCAAAAAAGATCTGGTCTGGCGGTGCCGAAAATCATGAAGAAACATTCACGGCGGCGAGATTATCCAGAAAAGAAATTGCGCGCGAGGAACACGACGTTGGCGGGGCGCTCCGCAAGCCTGCGCATAAACCACGGAAACCAGAACTTGCCGTAGGAAATCAAGACCGCGACGCGGTAGCCTTCTTGGGCCAGGCACAATTGTTCTGCGCGCTGGATTCCGTAAAGCATTTGAAATTCAAGCTGGCTTTTCGCGATGCCCTGCGACGCGGCCCATCCGGTGATGCGTTGGATCAATGTGCCGTCGTGCGTGGCGATGGCGGCGCGCACGCCGGCGCGGCGCGCATCCGGATTCAGCAGCATGGTCGCGAGCCGGTAAAAACTTTCATCCACATCGGCTTTCTTGGGAAACGCGATCTCCGACGGCTCGTTGTACGCGCCTTTCACCAGCCGGACGGCGGCGCCCAAGGGTATGAGCGACTCAAGATCCCTTTCCGTGCGGTACAGATAAGCCTGCACGCACACGCCAACATTTTTGTACGCTTTGCGCGCGCGGCGATAGAGCTCGAGCGTCGCGTCCACGTAAGGACTCTGCTCCATGTCAATCCACAAAGTTTTTTCCGAGGGGCAGTGCTCGATCAGTTTTGCGAGATTTGCGAAACAGAATTCGCGGTCGAGATCGAGACCCAACTGCGTGAGCTTTACCGAAATTTCCACGAGCAGATTGCCGGCGCGGATCTTGTCGAGCACGATCAAGTAATGCCGCGCAACGCCTTCGGCTTCCGCATGATCGGCGACGTTCTCGCCGAGATGCGTCAACACGCAGCCAATCTTTTTTCCCGCCAGTTCGCGCGCGGCTGCCAGTGCTTCCTCAATAGTTTCGCCGGGCATGAAGCGCCTGGTCGTCCGTCGAAAGAAAGCGTACCGCGGCGCGCGCTCGCGCAGCCACGGGCTCTGCGAAGCCTTCAGAATTGCCCGCCGCATCAAGCTCATCTTCAGTTCCCCGCGTGCGCAGCGGGCTGCGGCGCCGTGAGCGCTTTCAGGAAGCGATAGTAAAAATCCACGCCCTCGTAAAACGACCAGACCAGCAACCGCTCGTCGCGGCCGTGCGACCGGTCATCATTCACGTCCATCCACATTCCGGAAATTCCGTAGGTCGGCATTCCGGCGGCGCGCGAGATGGCGCCGTCGCTCGCGCCAGTTTCCATCACCGGCACCACCGTCACGCCGGGCCACATCGTCGCACTCACTTTTTCAAGCGTGCTCATCAGGTCCGGGCGAAGGGGCGACGGGGGATTTGATTTTCCTCCGCCCACGCCTGTGAAAATCGCGGCGACAGAAATTTGCATGTCGCCGAGCACCTGGACGAGCGTCGCGCGCGTCTCTTCGGACGAATGTCCCGGCAGAATGCGGCAATTCACGTTGGCGCGCGCCATCTGCGGCAGCGCGTTATTGGCGTGGCCCGCCTCCAACCGCGTGGCGACGCAAGTGGTGTGCGTGATGCCGTTGTAGAAGGGCATGTTCGACAGCCGCGCGAGGGCCGCTTCGTCCGGCGGATTCTTGAGGATGGCTTTCATGTCTGCGCCCACCGCCCCGCCGACGATCGCGGACATGCGGTCAAAATACGCGCGCGTGACTTCGTTCAGCTCGAATGGGAATTTGTAGCGCTCCAGGCGCGTGAGTCCCTCGGCGAGGTCATAGATGGCGTTGTCCGCCACAGGCAGCGAGCTATGCCCGCCGGGATTCGTCACCTTGAGTTCGAAATCCTGATAGAGTTTCTCGCTCGCCTGAATGGCGACCACAGATTTCTCACCGCTCACCAGTTGGAACGCGCCGGCATCGGGATTGAGCACGTACTCGGCATCCACCAACTCGCAGTGATTCCGAATCAGCCAGTCCACGCCATTGAAGGCGCCGCCTTCCTCATCCGCGGTGAGCGCGAGGATAATGTCGCGGTCAGGTTTGTAGCCTTCCTGCTTCATGCGAATCAGCGCCATCATCAGAAATGTGTCGCCTGATTTAATGTCCAGAGTGCCGCGCCCGTAGAAATAGCCATCCTTCTCGATCAATTGGAAGGGATCCATGGACCAGTCTTCGCGGCGCGCTTCCACCACGTCGAGATGGCAAATGAGCAGAATCGGTTTATGCGCGCCGGTGCCATGCAGACGCGCAACCAGATTTCCTTTTCGCGCGTTCGGGCCGCCCACGTAGATGTCGCTCGCCGGAAAGCCCGCGTCGCGGAGGCGCTTGGCCATAGCTTCGGCGGCCACCGTCGTGCTTCCCACGGAGTCGGTGGT
>Ga0307469_10000548_pt1 | contig 13795 bp, 12 predicted proteins | sample atmos_gasesAM2C__FD_203084 | JGI IMG/M metagenome (GOLD analysis project Ga0307469, IMG submission 203084) | Hardwood forest soil microbial communities from Morgan-Monroe State Forest, Indiana, United States - atmos_gasesAM2C_515 | ecosystem: Environmental > Terrestrial > Soil > Temperate...
GCCGCCCATCATAAGCGTGCGGTCAATCACTGCCACACGCTTGCGTAGCTTTGCCGCGCAAATGGCGCCTTTTTGCCCCGCAGGGCCGCTGCCGATTACGATCAGGTCAAATTGTTGGTCAGCCATGGAAGCCGCTACTTTATCTCCGATTAAAATTGCGCACAACGCTGCAACGGCGCCTTTGCTGCCCGTAGAGGAAGGCGACTCCGCCTTTTACCTTTTCAGAAGGGGATACGGAGGCGAACCCCTGAAGCAAGTCTTGCAGAAGTATCTTACAGAAGTGTGAACGAGCAGCGGGCCTAGAAATCAACGTCCCTATTCAACCCCATCCAAGCGAGTGGCAGGGTCGGGGCGAGAGGAACGACACGCGCGCGCATTTTCTCAGACAGCTTCTACTTGGCGTTTGTGTCCGGTTGCATCATGCCAAATACATTCCCTTCGGTGTCCGAGCAGTACGCCAGGTAACCGACCCCAGGGATGACTGTCTTCGGCATCACCGTCTTCCCGCCGTGTTGCGTGACGTTCGCGACCGCCTGATCCACGGAAGAGACGCCAATCGTATTGCAGGTGCCTGCGCCGGGATGCTGGCGGGGCAGCAGCCCTCCATTGATGCCCGGCTCCGTGTCCGGGCCGGTGCTGACCAGCCAATATTCCTGCGGACCGCCCCACTTCTGAAAATTCCAGCCGAAAACTTTCCTGTAGAAGTCGACGGCGCGTTCGGGTTTGTCTGCAGGAATCTCAAAATGAATGACTCGACTCATGGCCGTTCTCCTCATGTTTACCGATTCTCAGGATGAGAGACGAACCCCGGCCGGCTCAGGTGCGCACGGACGACGCGGGGCTTCTGCTACCGTATTTCTGGGTTGCGTAGCCGACGATTAATCCCACCAGGCCGCCCGGAAGCATGATTTGCAGATAATAGTGCTCACCGGTCGTGGAAGGCATCGCGGCGACGCCAAATGCCAGAAGCAGTCCGACGCCCAGACCAAACAGGACACCGAGCGGAAGCGAGTTCACCTTGCGCGCGAAAAATCCAATCAGGACCCCAGCGATGATCCCCTTGAATGTTGAACCCACAACAATACCGAGCAGTTGCGAGCGCACCGCCGGCGTGAACCATGCCGTGAGACCGTCGAAGATTCCCAGAATCCCGCCGAGGACCAATCCGTACACGATTTTATTCACGGCTTGCCTCCTGAGTTGCCACGATCTTGGACCCTCGCGATTCTATTAAGCGCGAGATGGAATTCCTTTAACGCCGGAACCATATCAACAAAACGGCGCGCAAGACGAGATACGTAAGCACCAGGACGATTGCCAACTGGTATCGCGATCCCCAACGTGCTGCCTTCTGAAAGATATTCTCGGGATAGGCTGAAACCGGCAGACCATCCAAAAACAGCGCGATGTCTTCGCTCAGTCGGCTTGCGGAAGCATAGCGCCCGGCCGGGTTTTCGGCCATTGCCATTCGCGCAATGGCAACAACGGCACGGGCTGCCGGCGCGCTTCCAATCAGCAGAAATTGCAGAATGGCGCCGAGGGAATAAATATCGGCGCGCTCGTCCAATCTTTCCACATCTCCGCGCGCTTGTTCGGGAGCCATGTAACCAGGCGTACCCAGAATCGTTCCGTGGCCTGTCTTCACCGCGGAGCGCGCCATTGCATCGCGTGCCACTCGGCTCGATTCCGCTGCTGATTCCGGTGGTTGGTGCAGGATCTTTGCGATGCCCCAGTCCATCACGAGAACCTCGCCGAAGGGCCCAATCATGATGTTATCCGGCTTCAAATCGCGGTGGAGAATTCCGCGGGCGTGCGCGAACGCAACCGCGTCGCAAATCCGTTGAAACACCCGCAAGCGATCGGAGACCGCGCCCATGCTCACGATCAGCCGGTCGAGCCGCTGGCCCTCCACGAATTTCATGGCGTAGAACACGCGTCCATCAGGTAGTGTGCCAGCGTCGTGCACTGGGACGATGCCGGGATGCTCCAGGCGCGCGAGGATGTGCGCTTCGCGCAACAGGCGCGCGGCCAGCTCTCCGGATGCATCGGGAAAATCGAGAATTTTTAGAGCCACGCGGCGCCCAAGCGTCGCATCTTCCGCCAGGTACACGGTGCCCATTCCGCCGCTTCCGATTCGTTGAATGATGCGATAGCGCGTCCCCGCCAGATCCGGCAGCGCGCTCGCAGCCTGCAGCCGAGTAATTGCGTCGTCGGAAAGCCAATTCATTTGGGTTCAACTCCCAGCAACGCCCGCGCCTCGCTGCGGAATTCTGCATCCGAAGCGGTCATCTCCTGCAGCTTTTCGAGCGCGATCCTGCGAAATTCGCGGCGGGCAAAGGAAAGATAATTGGTCACGTCCGTCGTTGCAATTCCAAAATTGCGCGCAAGCTCTGCGTAGCCGGCATGATCGCTTTCCTCGGCCGCGAGATCGTACGCTTCGAAAAGCTGAAAATGCACCTCTTTCCCGCGGCCGGCGCAGAATTCGCGCAGATTTTCTACTGCCAGACCAAACAAGCTGCGAATGAATTCCTTCTCTAGAAAATCATCCATCGCGTGAGGCGTGGCGGCGCCTGAAAGAGATGTCTTAGTCCGGCTCAGCTCCGCCTCCGCAGCCCCAAAATCGAACGAAACGTGTTGCACACCGCCGCCGCGTTTCAGGCGTTTCGAAGCCTTGAAATCGTTCGCCAGAAAACGATCCGCGCACACGCGGAGGAAAGTTCGCAGCCGTGCTTTTGCGGGATCAAAACTGTTTAAAAACTCCTTCTCGATAACACGCGTGAAGAATTCCTGCGTCAGGTCTTTCGCGTCTTCATTGGACTTGCCCCAGCGGAGGCGGAAATACTTGTAAATTGGTTTCCAGTAAGCAGCGGCGATGGCCTCGAGCCCGCGCGACCTTTCGCTCGAATCTTTGCTTCGCGCAGCCAATATCGCGGACCAACGCGTGATAGGAAATTGCCCGCTGCGGCCGCCGATCTTCGTGTTGCTGGTCATCGCCGGACGCCACCGCCTTCACTCTGGGATATCCATGAGGCAATCGCGCTTCTTACGCGAGCGCTATCAAGTCAATTTCGACGCGGAGGTCGAGCGGGAGGCGCGCGACCTCAACCGTTGTGCGCGCCGGCTTGTTCTTCGGGAAGTAACGTGTGTACACTTCGTTCATTGCCGCGAAATCATTCATGTCTTTCAGAAACACGGTTACCTTCACGGCGTGGTCGAGCGACGACCCTCCGGCCTCCACAATCGCTTTTAGATTGTCGAGCGCGCGGGCGGTCTGCTCCGCGATCCCACCTGCCACCAACGCGCCGGTGGCGGGATCAATGGCTCCCTGTCCGGAAATATAAATGAAGCCATTCGCCCGAACCGCCTGCGAATACGGGCCGATCGCTTTTGGTCCTTTTTCAGTTGAGATAATTTCTTTCACGTTTCCTCCGTGAATGAATGTCGCCAGTGAGTGTTGGATGCTCTAAGGTTGCATTTCGATAGCAGTCTGGTATCGCTCGCGAAAACCCTTCGGGATTCCTTTGCCGTAGAGCCAGATACGAAAAAGGTCCGCAAGGTTTTTTCCTGTTGATTCCTCGAGCGCCGCGCGCAAGTCGTCGTAGCCAACCTCCCTGCCACGGAGCAGTGTGACCATGCGATTCAGCCCGGCGCGGACGGGCGCTTCGCCATATAGATCCTCGAGCGCAATGAAAAAAAGCGGCGCTTTAGCCAGTGCGATTCGCCGCTGTTCTGGCGGGTCGAGCATAGTCGTCACGCCGAGCGGTTTTTCGGCGGCCTGTTTCAGCGCACCGTCGTACGCCCGCAGAAGGCCGTTCACGCGCTGTTGCCGGGCTGCGTTACCTTTGCGGGCTTCGTCAATCACGATGGCTGCGTAATCCGGCAGTCCCTCGCCCATACCGATTGCTGCATCGGAAGTTGGGTACAATTCGTTTCCGAACCAGTCATGCGCCAGTGCATGTGTCATTTTTTCAAGAAACGCTTCGCTGCTGATTCCCAGCGCAAGGGCCTCGGAATTCACCAGTGCGCCGCCGGGAAACGACGCAGCAGCAGGACCTTCCTCGCCAACAGTGTGCGCGCGTAAATTTGGACATTCGACCACACGAGGAAAGCGAATGTTCCTGTCGAGGGGGCCGAAATCTGTTTGTAGGACGTTCCACGCCGCTGCGATCCGATATTCCGCCGACGTGGGATCTTCCTTGAGCGGCGCAAGCGTCCAGAAAATCGCGGAGTTCGACTTGCCGTGCGAAGAGGATTCCGTATAGCTGCCTGCAACCACGTAGGGCGCCAAATCATCCTGGCGCAGCAGGAAGCGATGCTCCATGTCACCGCCTTGCTGCTTCCGCCCCGCCGGGGTTCCCCGCGATAGGACGAGAAAGTCCGGCGGCACACGAATGGAAACCATTGTCTTGTCCGGCCGGTTGGGATAAGCAGCGAGCACGTGCTTGGGGGGCTGCAGGACGGAAAACCATCCGCGGAATCCGAGATGAAAACTGTTCTCTGAGATCGCAATCCTCGCGCCGGGATCTTCCGGTGAACTCAGCGCGTACTCGATCACCAGCTCGCGCTTCTGTTTGTGCGCCCACGCCGGTTCGAGCGTCATCCGAAGTGTGTTGGGCGCGTCATGCTGATATTCTTCTGGCAATTTTGAAAGCATCGCGTCGCGGCTGTCTAGCTGCGCGTGGAGATTTCTCCTTCCGAACACTTTTTCATCCGGAAATATTACATCGACAAATTTCAATTCTCCATTGCCTGTATTTTCAAGCGTAAAGTTGGCGCGGATCCGCAGCTCCGGAGATCGTCCGCCGACAAAGCGCACCTCACGCGATTCCTTCAAAATGCGATAGCCCGGCGCGAGCGGAGTCGTACAGACTGAGTTGTACAAAATAAAATAACCGACAGCGAGAAAAAGCATAGGGCGCGAGCGAAGTGCCGTGCGGGTCAAGATGCAGAGATTCTACCGGGCCGGCCGGAGAGGTGAAAGACAGAAAATGCGGAAAGGGGAAAATTCCGTGTGGGTTAGGATCCTGCGTATCGGCGGAGAATGTCGGCGTCGCTTGCGCCGTGGCGTCGATAGGCGATGATGGCGGCGGCCTGTGAATCCGGAATTCCGCGGCGAGCAAGCTCGAGAAGCGTGGATTCGCGCAGGCCGGCATTCTTCATGCTGGCAAGCGAAACACCGGACAATTCAGGCTTGCCTGCCGCGCGGTGCCGCGCGACTTCGAGGACAACCGAATCCGAAAGCCCGGTCAGGCGAATGGCTTGCAGCTCTCCAACGCCAAGGCCCAATTGATTTAATCTTGCCAGTTCGAGGACGCTTGGCTCCCTCATTCCCACTTGGATGAGACCTGCGACGACATCGCCGGAGGCGAAGACCTCGCCGCGTCCGTGAGAAATTTGAATAATCTCGATGCAGCTCGCATCGGAAAACCCGGCGCTACGCGCTTTCGCGAGCTCCGTACCTTCAGGCGCCGTGATTTGCAGCGATTCCAGCTTCTTGATCGTGTCGTAACTCATTCCGGAGGCGTCGAGCGGCTTGGTGTCGAGTGGCTGAAGATGCGTGCATCCGGCGGCAAACAAGCTGAGCAATAGTAAAGCGAAAATCGGCCCGCTGGCCGAGCGCGATCTTGTGCGCCTTGACGGCCAAGGGCCGAGAGAGTCTCCCAAGACATTCCTCATATGCTTCATTTTACAGAGCAATGCGCGGCCGGAGAAATGCGTGACGCGGAAGTGTTACTGGCGCGGAGGGATGGCGCAGCGGCCAGATGGGCGTGCGAGCGAGAAATCATCAGACGTTGTAAACGCGTTCGATATCGAAAACGCCGGGGATACGTTTGATGCCGGCCAAAATGCGCTCGAGCTGTTTTCGATCTTTTACATCGAGCGCCACTTCGATGCGCGCGTGGAGCTCCTCGCCGCCGCTTTCAAATGTGCGGATATTTGCGTCCGCGTCGCTGATCACAGTGGTGATGTCCGCAAGCATTCCGGGGCGGTCCTCCGTGAAAATTCGCAGGCGAACAGGGAATGTGGCTTGCGTCGAGCCGGCCCAATCCACGTCAATGCGGCGCTCGGCCTCGTAGAGAAGATTTTCGACGTTCGGGCATCGCTTACTGTGGACAGCGATGCCGCGGCCGCGCGTGACGTAGCCGATGATGTCGTCGCCCGGAATGGGGTTGCAGCATTTCGAGCGATAGACCATCAAGTCGTCGTGGCCGCGGACAACGACGGCAGCGTCGCTCAGACCGAGCATGCGTTTGACAGTCGAGACCAGCTTCGGGCGCTGATCTTCGGCAGGCTCTTGCAGCGTCTGCCCGCTGGCTTTTGAGAGCACCTGGCGCGCGGACCATTTGCCGTAGCCGAGATCGGCGTAGAGATCTTCCGCGCGCCCGCATCCGTATTCGGAGGCAACGCGCTGCCAGTCCTCTTCGGTGATTTTCTTCAGATTGATGTTCGCCTGGCGCGCTTCTTTGTCGACCAGGCGGCGGCCGACTTCGGTGGCCTGCACGCGCTCGTGGAGATTGATCCACTGGCGGATCTTGCTGCGCGCGCGGGAAGTGTGCACGAAACTGAGCCAGTCGCGGGAAGGCTCGTGGCCTTTCTGCGTGAGGATTTCAACCACGTCTCCATTCGCGAGCCCATGGCGCAGGGGAACAATCGCGCCGTTCACTTTCGCGCCGTTACATTGGTTTCCAACTTCGGTGTGGATGGCGTAAGCGAAATCAATCGGTGTGGCGCCACGCGGGAGAACAACCACGCGCCCCTTTGGTGAGAAGGTGTAAACCTCTTCGGGATAGAGGTCCACGCGGAGCGTGGAAAGAAATTCGCTCGGCTCCTGCATTTCCTGGACCCACTCGATCAGTTGGCGCATCCAGACGATGCGCTGGTCGTCCGCCTGCGAAACGTCGCGGCCATCCTTGTATTTCCAGTGGGCAGCGACGCCCTGTTCGGCGATGCGGTGCATTTCCTGGGTACGAATCTGAACTTCGAAAGGCTGGCCGGCGTGGATAACGGTGGTGTGGAGTGACTGATAAAGGTTCGGGCGCGGCATGGCGATGTAATCCTTGAAGCGTCCGGGAACCGGCGGCCAGATCTGATGGATCACACCGAGGGCGGCGTAACAATTTTTTACCGTGTCCGTGACCACGCGGACGGCGAGCAAATCGAAGACCTGGTCGAGTGTGCGTTGCTGCTTCTGGACTTTCAGATGGAGCGAATAGAGGCGCTTGATGCGCGCCTGAACCTCCGCAGGGATTCCGCTTTCAACCATTTTGGCTCGGATGGTGTCTTCGGCTTCGCGCAGGAATTTGTCGAACACTTTCTGCTTGATGGAGATTTTTTTCTGAATGTCGAGGAAAGATTCCGGCTCGAGGTAGCGGAAGGCGAGATCTTCGAGTTCCCCGCGAATCAAGCCCATTCCGAGGCGGTTGGCGACCGGCGCGTAAATGTCGAGCGTTTCGCGCGCGATGCGCTGTTGCCGCTCGGAATCGAGATACCCGAGCGTGCGCATATTGTGAAGCCGGTCCGCGAGCTTGACCAAGATGACGCGCACGTCGTTGACCATGGCGAGCAGCATCTTGCGGACGTTTTCTGCCTGGCGGGCTTCAGGAGCGAGCAAGTCGAGGCGGCTGATTTTCGTTGCGCCTTCGACGAGTCGAGCGACATTGTCGCCGAATTGGTCGGCGATTTGCGTGAGAGGGATTTTCGTGTCCTCGACCACGTCATGAAGCAGCGCGGCGCAGAGAGAAGTGACATCGAGGCGCATATCGGCAAGCAAGTGCGCCACTTCGACCGGATGCGAGAGAAACGGTTCACCGGACAAGCGCGTCTGCGTTTTGTGCTGTTCGGCGGCAAAATCGTAAGCGCGGCGGAGGAGCTCAAGATCGTCGCCGGGACGGTTGCGGCGGAGCTTGTCCATCAGCTCGACAAAGCGCAGGTCAACGGCGCGCCGAGCGGCCGGTGAAAAGGCGGGTTTGTGTGCCGGGTCCATGGGAGCCACTATTCTAATGCCAGTGGGGGCCTCCTGAGTTGGATGTTCCACAAATGCCATCGGATTGTATGGAGCCGCCGACATTGGTACGAACGCCCGGGGCTTGCCGGAGAGGGCGAAGAAAGAGCAAACCCGAAGTATGCTTTCTGTTGCGATTAGAAATTGTTACTACTCTGTATTTTGAATAAGTTAGGGAGAATTCTGAATTGGGTAGTGTTGCGATTAGCCTTTTCTTCGCCTGCGAACCAGGGTGCCGGCTGGCCAGATGGAGTTTTGAGTTGTAGAGAGCCGTCATGGCAACGGGATGTTATCACAACGGTAACTAGTATGCAAGAAGAAAACGACGGATTGAAGTGATGTTGCGTCGCGCTGTCTGCGGACATTCAGCTCTACGGCTCTGCCGTGGCATGCAGGACCACGGTCAAGGGCGTCAAATGGTCCGGCTTGACGTAGCGGTTGACGAGGAAGCGGTTGCCGTCTTTGGCGACGTCATAGCTAAAAATGTCGGTTGAAGAGATGGCCGCGCGGCCGTGAACCTGAAAGAGAGGGGTGGGATTGCCGGTTGAGAAAGAGTCTGCCGTGCTGGCGACGGGGGCGGCGGTCAACATGCCCTTTGGTCCGATGAAGAAGATTTCCTTGCCGTCGGCGCGCCAGCGGGGCTCTGTGCCACCCCCGCGAGAGACCTGCCAGCGTCCGGCGGCGGCGGGGAAAGTGGTGACGTAAATCTCCGAATTCCCCGATTCATCGGAGGCGTAAGCAGCCCATTTTCCGTCCGGAGAAATCATTCCGTTACCCTGATTGGACCTGGAAGTCAGGAAAGGAGTCCTGTTTCTACCGGACACGGAAACAAGCTCCAGGTGGGATCCACCGGAATTAATGAGGGTGCAAAGAATATGTTTATCGTCCGCCGACCAGGAATTGGGAAACAAGTCATCCCAGTTATTAGCTTCGCCGATCGATCTTTCGCGCTCAAGTCCGGACGCTCGCTTGAGGAACAAACCTATTCCAGTGGAAATAATGCCTCGATAGGCCACGGTGTTGCCATCACGCGACCAAATACCCACAACTTCTTCGGCAGGGTCAAAGGTGAATCGGGAATTGCCGGCCTGTGCCAGACTGAGCAGCCAGACATCGACGTTGTTGGCCTTCTGATCGCTAATGTCAACGGCGACACGGCGCCCATCGGGCGAAATTGTAGGATTGGCTATAACCGCCGGATCTCCTATGCGGCCGAGGTCCTTGCCGGAGCGGTCCATCCAAGTGAGCACGGAAAGGACAGCGCCGGTGCTGGTGTTGTAAACCAGAGTCCCATTTTGAGCGACGGCGAGAGACGCCCAATAGGTGGACGGTTGGAAGCCGACCGGGCTGACCACAATCGTTGAGCTGCCGGAAACAACAGCCTTCGAAGGGTCAAAGGGCACGCTGAGGAGTTGCCGCTGGCTATTCGCAAAGTACAAGTGGCCCGAGTCGTACTGGAAACTGGAGCGGTCGGGAATAACGAGGCGCCGTTCCTTCTTGTCTTTGTCCAGGGAACTGACATAGATGCCGCTGGAATGATCGTCCAGAGAGTTGGTGAAGTTGCCGCCCCAGAACAAGAAGTGGTTCCCGTCGGGGAGAAAAACGGGCCAGCGATGAGTTTGGTCGCTCTGGATAGTGATAGTGTCGGTCAAGGGGGCAGCGCCGGTGCCGTCGGCATTGATGCGCCAAATCGAGGTGCCGACTTTGGGAGAGTAGATAATCACGCCGCGGGATCCCCAACTTCCGCCGCGGGCTGCCAATGCACTAGTTAAGACCTGCGGGGGCCCGCCGGAGACGGCAACCTTCAGGAGCATGTCGTTGGCAAAAAATCCGAGATAGGCTGCATCCGGCGACCAGAAGGGGTAGCTCGCGCCCTCGGTTCCTGCCAACAAGATGGCATTTGGAGAACCGATGCGCTGTATGTAGAGCATGGGAACCCCGGAGGTCTCTTCGGGCGAGACAAACGCAAGCATGGAGCCGTCGCTCGAGAGCGCGAAGTGGCTGACTTCACCGGGAACCGGAATGGCAAATTGCATGCGAGTGGCTGGGGCAGCGCGCCTGGCAACGAACCAGGTGACGGCGGAGACCGCGGCGAGCACGAAGGCGAATGCGATCCAAGTTGGGACGCGAGCCTTTGTAGGTGGCTCCACAATTCGCGCCGAGCCGCCGGTTTCCGTCCCGGAAAGTGCACTGAGCGCGAACGAGAGATCTTTGGCGGATTGGAAGCGCTGCTCGGGATTTTTTTCGAGGCAGCGGCGGATGATGCGATCCAGGGCCGGGGAGACAGGATGAGCAGCGTCGGCTAAATCCGGAGGGTCCTCCCTCAATATCGCCGTCATGGTTTCAGCAGGAGTGTCGCGGCGGAAGGCGCGGCGACCTGAGAGCATTTCGTACAAGACGGCGCCGAAGGCGAAAATGTCTGTGCGCGGGTCCGCGGGCTGGCCACGGACCTGTTCCGGCGCCATGTAGCTGGCAGTTCCCATCACTTCTCCGGCGGCGGTGTGGGAACTGGTGCGCGTGATGCCATCGGGCCCGGCTGCTGTGGCGCCGGCCGTCTGCACCAGCCTGGCCAATCCGAAATCGAGAATTTTGATGCGGCCGTCGCGGGAGACGAAAACATTTTCGGGTTTCAGGTCGCGGTGAACGATTCCCTTGTCGTGCGCGGCGGCCAGCCCCTGGGCGATTTGCACGCCATATTCGATAGTTTTCCGCTGCGGCAAGGGCCCGCGATCGAGCACGGCGCGCAGGCTTTCTCCCTCAAGAAGCTCGGAAACCAGGAAGGGTGAGCCGAGGTGCTCGCCGATGTCGAAGACGGCAAGAATACTGGGATGGTTCAGCGCGGCAACGGCGCGGGCCTCCTGCTCGAAACGATGCAGGCGGTCGTTATCGCGAGCAAACGATTCCGGGAGGACTTTCACGGCGACATCGCGACCAAGCCGCGTGTCGCGGGCGCGATACACCTCGCCCATGCCGCCCGCGCCGAGCGGGGCAAGAATTTCGTAGGGGCCAGCTTTCGTGCCAGTGGCGAGCATGGCGAAGCGAACGATTATACATGCAGGAACGCTGTGGGAACCGGATGCGTACGGAATCTCAATGTGCCGCACCTACGGCGCTCGGGGGCGATGACGGATCGTGTTCCCAGCGTTTCCGCGCTGGGCTAACTACTGGCGCGCCTATGGCGCTTCTGGACGCGGGATGTAGGAAGGATATATTGACATTCTTCGATGAATGGGCTATGGTTGTTTTGTTTGCAAGGGAGGCACGGCCGTTGGCGCGCAAAAACAAATCAGCGGGGAGCAATGGCGTATGTTGCCGCACGGCAACTTCGCCGAAGCTGGGGCAAAAGCGCGCGCGGGAATATGCCGGATGGTTCAAGGCGCTTGCTGACCCTACACGCATCCGGATTTTGAATCTGCTGGCGGCCAACCGCGATCCGGTGTGCGTCTGCGACATCGTGAAACATTTTCCGATCGGGCAGCCGACCATCTCGCATCATTTGAAAATTTTGCGCGCGACGCGGTTCGTGCTTTCGGAACGGCACGGGACTTTCATGTACTACCGCGTGAACCGGAATTGCCTGGGTGAATTTCCGCACGCGGCGAGATTGATCATGGATGTCTAGTGGGAAGAAAGCCTTGGGAGCCACAGATTAACACTGATAAACACAGATAAATAAAGGAGCAGGAACTTTCCACGGAGACACTTAAGTGCAGACGATCTAATCGAATATCGTCAATATTAAATGAATGAGGAGGCGAGTTCATGGTGAACAGCGGCATCAAAGAAGTGGTGAAGAGCAAGTACGGCGAAGCGGCGCGACGGGTGGCGGCGGGCGAGCGAGGCGGGTGCGGAACGCAGGCGAGCGCGATTCCCTGCTGCGATCCGATTTCCTCGAATCTGTATCAGGCGGGGGAAATTGCGGAGGTTCCGCAACAAGCTGTTGCGGCGTCGCTTGGCTGCGGGAATCCTACGGCGCTCGCGCAATTGAATGCGGGAGAGACAGTGCTTGATCTCGGGTCGGGCGGGGGCATTGATGTCCTGCTTTCGGCCAAGCGTGTGGGGCCGACGGGGAAGGCATTCGGCCTAGACATGACGGACGATATGCTGGCGTTGGCGCGCGAGAACAAGCGCAAGGCGGGCTTAGAAAACGTTGAGTTTCTGAAGGGTGAAATTGAAAATATTCCGCTGCCTGAAAATTCTGTGGACGTGGTGATTTCGAATTGCGTGATCAATCTTTCGGCAGACAAGGATCGCGTGCTGCGCGAGGCGTTTCGAGTGCTGCGGCCGGGCGGGCGGTTCGCAGTTTCTGATGTTGTGGTGCGCGGGCCGGTCCCTGCCGACATTCGGAGGAGTGTAGAGCTGTGGGTGGGCTGCGTGGCCGGGGCGCTCGAGGAGGGGGAGTATCGCTCGAAGCTTGCGGCGGCGGGATTCGAGGAAATTGAGGTGGAACCGACGCGCGTTCACGGTGTGGAGGATGCGCGGCAGTTTCTGACCGCTCAGGGGATGGACGTGGACGCGATCGCGCCGCAGGTGGAAGGAAAGTTCGCGAGCGCTTTCCTTCGCGCAAGAAAACCGGTGGAACCACAGGCGAACACAGTTCAACACTGATGCGGAGTGATGACGATGCAAGGACGATACAACGTACTTTTTCTCTGCACTGGCAATTCTGCTCGCTCCATCATGGCGGAGACGATACTCAACCGGAAGGGTCTGCCGACTTTCACTGGTTACAGTGCGGGTAGCCATCCCTCGGGGCGGGTACACCCTCAGGCGCTGCGGCAACTGGAGCTTGCACATCTGCCGACGAATGGTCTGCGTAGCAAGGATTGGGGTGAGTTTGCGAAGCCGGACGCGCCACGGATGGATTTTGTGTTTACGGTATGCGACAACGCGGCCAAGGAAGTTTGCCCCGTGTGGCCGGGGCAGGCAATGACTGCGCACTGGGGCGTGCCGGATCCCGCCGCGATGGAGGGGACGCCGGAACAGATTGAGCGAGCCTTTCGTGAGGCCTTCGTGATTCTTGACCGGAGGATCAGTCTGCTTCTGTGCCTGCCGATCTCGAGCCTCGACAAACTGGCAATCAAGAAGGAAATCGACCGGATCGGGCAAGCATGAAAATTACGCTGGCGCGACGGGTCGCAGCGGAATTCCTCGGTACCGGATTTCTGGTAGCCACAGTAGTCGGGTCGGGAATTATGGGAGAGCGGCTGGCCGGTGGAAACACGGCGCTGGCTCTACTGGCAAACACGATCGCAACCGGCGCGGCGCTGGTGGCATTGATACTGACTTTCGGGCCGATATCGGGTGCGCATTTGAACCCTGTGGTGACGCTGGCTGATGCCCTCGAAGGCGGACTTCCCTGGAAGGAGACACCCCATTACATCCTTGTTCAGGTTTTGGGGGCGTTTAGCGGAGCTATCGCGGCGCATTTGATGTTTGGGCTCCCGGTGATTTCGTTGTCACATCATGCCCGGAGCGGGCGGGCGCAAATGTTCAGTGAATTCGTGGCCACGTTCGGTTTGCTGTGCGTCATCTGGGGATGCTCACGGCTGCAGCCGAGTACGATTGCATTTGCGGTGGGAGCCTATATCACGGCAGCGTATTGGTTCACGGCCTCAACATCGTTCGCAAACCCGGCTGTGACCATCGGCCGCTCGTTGAGCGACACTTTTTCCGGCATTCAGCCTGATGATGTGCCCGGGTTCATTCTGGCTCAACTCGCAGGAGGGGCTGCGGCAACGTTGTTGTTTCGTTGGATGGTCCCGGCATTGCCCTCTATCGCGATGGATATCG
>Ga0307469_10000550_pt1 | contig 13754 bp, 10 predicted proteins | sample atmos_gasesAM2C__FD_203084 | JGI IMG/M metagenome (GOLD analysis project Ga0307469, IMG submission 203084) | Hardwood forest soil microbial communities from Morgan-Monroe State Forest, Indiana, United States - atmos_gasesAM2C_515 | ecosystem: Environmental > Terrestrial > Soil > Temperate...
CGTTCTCCAGACCCTGGCGGACGAGGATAAGCGCGCGAGGGTGATCAGCATGTACGTCATGTGCTTCCTCGGTTTCGCGCCGATCGGCAACTTCACCGCAGGGGCGCTCGCCGAACTGATCGGGGCTCACTGGACTCTCTTCGGATGCGGCCTGATCGTGGCCCTCGCGGGTGGCGCATTCGCATTGGGGCTGAAGACTTGGGCGCGAGCAGTGAGGCCCGTCTACCTGAAGCAGGGAATCATCCGAGAACCACGGGCGTAGGCTACGATCGGCCGATCGCACCTGCGATCGCTCACCTCTTCTTCATCAGGAAGGTGAAGACTTTGTCCGCTTCATCGTGCGAGAGCAGCTGGTTGCCCGTCTGTTTTGCAAAGGCCTGAAAATCCTTTACCGAACCAGGATCGGTCGCCAGAACCCGAAGCACCTCGCCGCTCTTCAGCTCCGCCAAGGCTTTCTTGGCGCGCAGGATGGGAAGCGGGCAATTGAGGCCGCGCACGTCCAGATCCCTGTCGAAAGTCGTCATCGTCTCTCGTGTGCACTCGAAGCGCGGAAACTATATACCAAACCGCACGTCCGATGAAGCCGCGCACCCGGATAAGCCAGACTCCGGGTTGCCTAAACGGTTTGCGATACTTAAACTGGAACGCCGATAAGGGGCACCTTCACCGAGGAGCGGCCTTGCCCAAGGAATCGCCACCACCTGATCCGAAATGGCTGGTATACGTCGCCAGTCTTCCCATGGATGATCCGGCCGCGCGAATGCGGGTGCTGCGCACGCTGGAATCCATGGGCTGCGCGGTGCTGCGCGAGGGCGTCTACTTGCTTCCCGACAGCGAGGCGAATCGGCAAGGCCTGCGGCGCCTGTCCGAGCACATGAGCCGCATCAACGGCACGGCGCATATCCTGCCGACGACGAATTTGGACGCCCAGCAAGAACAGGCGTTCCGGTCGCTTTTCGACCGGGCGGGAAAATACGAGGAATTGATCAAAGCGGTCGAGGGCCTGCGCGCGGGCTTCGGAATTTCCGAGCCGAGTGCGATCGCTCGAGTTCTCAACAAGCAGCGACGTGAATTCGAAGCGATCAGCGCGCTCGATTTCTTTGGTTCGCCGGCAAAGGAGCAGGCCGCGCAGGCGCTGCGCGATACGGAAGGCGAGGTGCGAAAAAGAATGTTTCCCGATGCCCCCAACTCCGGCCGCCTTACCCAGACGGGGCGCTATTACTTCAAGCGCACTTGGGCCTCCCGCAAACCCCTCCTGGCCGACCGGCTCGCCTCCGCTTGGCTCATCCGTCGTTTCATCGACCCGGAGGCGAGCTTGATGTGGATGGAAAAGACTCAGCAGTGCCCTTCGACTGCGGTCGGGTTCGGTTTCGACGGCGCGACCTTCTCCAACAGCCGGGACAAGGTGACATTCCAGGAGTTGCTCGCGAAGTTTAGCCTGGACAACAACGAGACGCTCACGAGGATCGGAGCGCTCGTGCATTACCTCGAGACGGGTGCTGCGCCGGTCGCCGAGGCGGCGGGAGTGGAAACGCTGCTCGAGGGAGCGCGCCGTCGCTGCAACAGCGACGAGGAGCTGTTTACCGAAAGCGAAAAAACCTTCGATCTCCTGTACGAAGCCTACTTCGACGCGCCGGGCAAAGACCCCGTTCCCCGCCACTGATCCCGAAACGCGGGGCGTGCTTTCAGTTTGCCCTGGCGGTTTTCTTCTCCTCGGCCTGCAGCGAGCGCAGATCCCGCAAGCGCGCTTCGACGGCGGAAAGCTGGTAAAAATCTCCGTCCCCGCTCTTCTGCGCGAACTGGAGCTGCTCGATCGCAGCCGGCAGGGTTCCCTGCAGAACGTAGGTTTCGGCAAGGGCTTGATGGTGCAGTAGGCGCTTACCCGATGCGGCATAGGACTTGGCTTGCATGCTGTACAACCGCGCATCTCGCGGGTAACTTTTCACCAGCTCCGCGAGCCATGCGAGCGCCGCCTGATGCTGTCCCATCCCTTGCAGCACATCCACATAGGCGTAGTGAAGCGGCCGATAGTTGGGGGCGCGAGCGAGCGCCTCGCGCAACACGTCGCGGGCGCCCGCCGGATCCCCGGCGCCGAGGCGTACCCGTGCCATCAGGAGCTCCACCATGGGGTGAGTCCCGAGCAGCTTGCGCACGGTTTCGATTTCGGATGACGCGCGGGAAAACTCGCGTGCCCTTGCCAGAGCGCTCGCCAGGCCGTAGCGGGCGCCCGCCTCCTCGGCATAACGGTGCTCCTTCACCAGCTCTTCGAAATGCGCGACCGCTTCGCGCGGCAGCCCCTGTTCGGCGCGAACCTTCGCCCGCGCAAGATGAAACTCGATGCTATCGGGCGCCTGCTTGTACACCGCGGACTGGGCGCGATTCTGCATATCGGCGATGCGCTCGCTCGTAAGAGGGTGCGTACGCAGATAGGCCGGCGCGTTGTTCTCATACAGGCGGGTCGCTTTCTGCATCCGTTCGAAGAACGACCCCATGCCGCCGACGTCGAAACCCGCCTGCTGGAGAAATTGGAAACCGATTCTGTCGGCCTCGCGCTCGAAATCACGGGAGTAATTCAGCTGCGATTGAATGCCGCTTGCTCCTGCACCGGCGATGACCGCCTGCGCCAGATCGGGACGGGAGCGCGCGGCCAGGATGCCCAGAACCACCGCCGCCAGAGTGGGAATCGACATCTGCTCCTGTTTTCCAAGGAGACGCGCGATGTGGTGCTGGGTCACGTGAGCCACCTCGTGCGCCAGCACCCCGGCGAGCTCGGACTCCGTCTGCGCCGCGAGCAGCAGGCCGGTGTGCACGCCCACGAATCCCCCGGGCATCGCAAAGGCGTTGATGGTGTTGTCGCGCACCATGAAGAACTCGAAATCCTGACGCCCCTCGTGGTTCGCGGCCACGATGCGCCCGCCGACTTCGTTCACGTACTCGGTAAGCTCCGGGTCGTCGAGAAAGCTCGGTTCGCGGGAACGAATTTCCCGCATGGCCTGCTCGCCGATCTTGCGCTCGAGGTAAGGCGACAGCAGGGCACCGGATGTGTCACCCAGCTCCGGCAGGGTCTGTGCCTGTGCTCGCGGAACCAACAGCGCGAGACCCAGGCAGGCGACGAGGATTCTCATGGATAATATGATACCGCTCTCCGGGTAGGGTTCCCGGACGCGTTGCTTTACACGCATCTGCGTGTCGCTCGAAGGCGGGAAAAATGAATCGGCCAGGAAAATTGAGCCATTTCGACGGGTCCGGGCAGGCGCATATGGTGGACGTCGGAGACAAGCCCGAAACGCATCGCGTCGCGCGTGCCGGCGGCACGATCCGCATGGCGTCCCCGACCTTGAAGCTCATCCTCGCGGGAGACACCAAGAAGGGCGACGTCCTCGGAGTAGCGCGGGTCGCCGCGATTCAGGCGGCAAAGCGAACGGCGGAGCTGATCCCATTGTGCCATTCCCTCGGGCTTACACGAGTCGCGGCAGAGTTCACGGCGGAGAGGCGCCGGCCTGCGATTCGCCTCGTGGTCACCGTCGAGACGATCGGCCGCACGGGAGTCGAGATGGAGGCACTGGTAGCGGTGAGCGTTGGTCTGCTCACGATCTACGATATGTGTAAAGCGGTGGACCGCGCCATGATCATCGAGGACATCAAGTTGCTTGAAAAATCCGGCGGCCGCTCCGGGCACTTTCGACGGACGCAAGCCTAGGCACCAAGGCCGCCGACAACTCCGGCGGCCCGATCACGGCTCCTTTTCCGCGCGCGGTCGGGCCGACCCTCTCCGGACAGCAAGGTCCGCGCCGGAGGAATCCAGGCGCTTGATTTCGAGGTCTGCGCCTTTGAAGCCCAAATCGGACGCGCGCCCGTACTCCGCCTTCGCCTCCCGCGTCCTGCCGAGTCGCTCCAAAACCAACCCGAGACGATGGTGTGCGATCCCGCTGTCGGGCTGCAGCTCGACTGCTCGAGCCAGATGGCGAAACGCCAATTCGTATTGCCCCTGGAGGAAATGAATCACTCCGCGGGAGTAATGACAGTGGATGGTGTCCGGGTACTGGGCCATGCATCTCTCGGCAATCTCGATGGCTTTCTGTGGCTGCCCTCCGTACGCGTATTCCCTGGCTACCATGTACAAGGTCCGCGAACCCCAGGGAACGGGCTTTTGCGGAAGTTTCGCAAGCGCATCTTCCCAGAGGAGAAAGGAGCTGGAGAACGTGACCAGGCGGTCATGGGCCTGGAACAGAAGCAAGGGGATGGCCAGTATTGACGCTGCCATCGCTGCCCGGAGAGGAAGCGCGCTCAGCGTCGCTGCCAATGCGATCAGCACTCCGGGCGCCCACAGGTAGCTCCGGTAGAGGACGAAGGGTTCCTGGAATCGAGCCGTGCTGAACTCGGCCAGGAACAGAATCCAGGTGAAGAGCATCCCGAACCCCGCCACTCCGATCCTTCCGCCCCGGCGCAAGAGCGCCAGGCCGAGCACGCCGAACCCGACGAATGCCGACACCTTGAGAATGACCCAACCCATCGACCAGGTCTGGAAGAAATCCACGCGGAGGTCGATCGACATCGCGCGGGTATCGGGCCATAGCCACAAGGCGAGATACTTGAAGAAGAGCCCCGCCTGAGTGACTGCGCTCAGCGACCATGAGAAATCCGACATCGCATGCCCGAAGACGCCCTCGAGCTGCGTGGCGACGCCCCCGTAATCGGGCTCATACGGCTCGCCGATCAACCATCGGCTGCGGAGCGTCACGAAAATAGCGGCGGGCGCACAGGCCGCCAGATAGAGGACGGTGTGACGAAAGGCGAAGCGCCGTTCGGTCGGGAACAGGGCGACCGTCAGCACCGCCGCGGCCGGCAACAGCACGCTGTGCTCCTTGGAGAGCACCGCTATGGAATACATGAGTCCCGCCGTGATCGCGTCGGCATGGCTGCGGCGCGTGATCCCCCTCACGAACAACACGATCGACAACAGCGAAAACAACGTGGCGAAGACGATGGTGCGCTGGACCAGATAGCCCGCTCCATACACGGCCACCGGATGAATGGCGAATAGGGCTGCGCCGATGAACGCCCACGCCGCGGCGTTCGTCCCGGGCGCGGATTCCGGTCGGGTCGCAGGCAGCCGCAGCAGATCGTAGATGAGCTTGTAAGTCACCAACGCGCAGGCGATATGGAAGACGAGACTTACGATCCGGTGGGCGATCATGCCCCCGATTTCCACCTCCGTGACGGCGAGCGAGAAGTACGGAGGAAGCCTCAGCTCAAGGCCGAACGGGTGCGTGGCAAAGTAGGAAAAGTTCCGTCCCGAGAAAAACACCCAGTCGTCGAAGACCCGAGGGCTTCCCAGAAAGGGCCCATAAAGGACGCAGGCGAGCCCCGCGACGAGGATTGCCGCTATCCAGTGCCGGAACCGCCAGAGGATGTTTGCGAACATCGGGGAAAAAAAAAGGTACCCCGAAGGGTACCTTTTTTCACAGCGGAGTTGCGGTTAGCCGCGGCAGGAGCCAGGCAGGAACTTCGGGTTCAAGGTCGTGCCGTCGCCGGAGTTGCCACAACGCCAGCCGAAGACCGTCGCTCCACCCACGTCGGTAGAGGACATCGGCACCACGCCAGCGCCACCGGGATTCTTCAGCGGAACCAGGGTGACCACCGTACCGTTGATGGGCGGGGTAAGGGTGGCGGCGAAGCCTTGTATCGTCACCGAGACCTTCCCGTTGGCGTCCGTGGCAATGAATTGCACGTACTTCGAGGCGCCGCCGGTCGTGGCGCTGGTGACTTCGCAGCCCCAGTTGTTGATCCCAGGTGTGCTGGTGCCGCTCTGGAAGACCTCGGTGATCGAGGTGCGGCATGCGCTCGCCGCCAGGATCACTTCGGATATCTTCGCGCGGTTGCTGTAGTCCTGGTACGCCGGCAGTGCTACTGCGGCGAGAATGCCGATGATCGCAACCACGATCATCAACTCGATCAAGGTGAAGCCCTTCTGAATCGCTCTCATGGATACTCCCTTCTCGACACGCCGGTATGGCGCTCGGGTGGATAGGAGCAAGTCGCATGCCGACTTTGGCATTGCGCATGTAATCAACTGTTTTTATTTATTTTTATGCCATTTACATCAAGTAATTTCAGCTCGGACCAAGACGGCCTCGATCTAAAATGCGGCACAGTCTGACGCTGAACGTCAAGGGCTCCGGCCGCATCGCGCCGCTGCAGCGTCACTTCGCCACCTCGGCCAGGAAGTTCTCCAAGGCGCGTATCGGCGCAATATCTTCGAAGAGAACGTGGCGTTCCGCCTCGATGCGCTGGCGGGTGCGCTCGCGGTATTCACCGTCCCGGATGAGCTTGACCGCAAGCGAGATGTAGTCTTCGTCCGACCCGGCGACCAGCTCCTGCAATCCCATCCGCTTCAGGATGCCGCTCGCCAGCCTGCCGCGCAGGAATCGCCCTTCCCGAGTCACTATCGGGATTCCGCGCTCAACCGCTTGCATTGCCGTGTTGAAGCCGGAGAAACCGATGGTGTCAAGGAAAACATCGGCACGACCGAGCAGTCCGTCAAACGCCGGGCCGTTCAGCCAGGGGATGAAGATCACATGTTCATCGATGCTCAAGCCGCATCGGATGAAAGCGGCTTCAAGTCGCTGCCGCAGCTTTTCCGCCAAATTGCTCACGTCGGGTGTGAAGAAAATGAACAGGCACCGGCCCAAGCGGCGGGCGATTTCGGCAAAAATCCAATCGTGCTGAGGTGCGTATTTGAACGGCATCCCGGGGCACAGAAAAAGCGGAGACTCGAGGTCGATGCCCAGTTTGCCAAGATCAGGATCGATGGCTTTGCCTCCCCGAGGTCGATAGAAACACCCCAAATTGGGCAAGGTGATGAGCCGTTCGGAGTAATTCTCCTGCGCATCGGGAGGCTCCATTTCTTCCGCGGACAAGTAGTAATCGATCGTCGGCAGCCCGGTCGTCTCGGGATGTCCCCACGTCGCCACCTGGACCGGCGCAAGGCGCAAGCTGGCGAGCTTTATCGACATCGGATCCATCCCGATCTCCGGATAGATCAACACGTCCAGTTGCTGGTCGATGATGCCCTGCACCCATTGCTGCAGGGGTTTCGCTCCCTGCTCGAAATGGGCCGAGGAAGACTTCGCAAGCAGGGTCTCCTGATCTTGACGCGCCCCGAAATGAAACGCGTAGAGGGCGAAGCGCTCGCGACCGATTTCCTCGAACCAGCCCTTGACGATGGCGTTCCAGACCGAGTGGTTCCAGAAGTATTGCGAGGCGATCCCGACACGGATCATGCCGTCGGGTCTGCGCCTTCCGGGAACGACAAAGCCTTGCCTTCCGAACCACTCGCCCATCAGCCGCGCGCAGAGACTTCCGTAACGCTTGAGCAAACTGCGGTTGTTTTCTTCCTGATAGGCCAGAGCAAACGGTTGCTGGACGCCCACCGCCTTGAAACCCTCTGCGCTCCGAGTCCCGTCAAACCAGCGTTCCAGCTCATCCAGCTGCCCGACGAAGGCGGTTCTGCAGCTCATGGGATCGGTGTCCGTCCCGTACATTTTGGGTATCTGCGACATCGCAAGCGCCCAGCGCGCCTCGACGTACTCGGGATCGAGCGAAAGCGCCCTCTTGTTGCAAGCTAGCCCTTCGTTCAATCGGCCTTGGTTTCTGAAAACGTGACCCAAATCGTAATGCGCTTCGGGGAGGTCCGGCCGTAGCGCGAGGACCTTTTCGTAACAGGGAATCGCCTCATTCAGTCTGTTTTGATCCCGCAGAACGTTCGCGAGGTTGTAGTGCGCTTCGAGCAGATCGGGGTCGAGGGCGAGCGCCTTCCGGTAGCAGATAATGGCCTGGTCGGGTTTGCCCTGGGCATTGAGCACATTGCCCAGGTTGACATATGCCGGGGAAAGATCGGGAGCCAGAGACAAGGCTTTTTCGTAGCTGGCGACGGCTTCATCCCATCGGGCCTGGTCTTTGTAGGAATTTCCCTGATCGAAGTGCCATTCGCAGGATTCAGGCTCAAGCGTCGCTGCCTTGTCAGGGCGGGATGCGGCTTTACCGACATCGCTCTGATCCCTGAGGACGTCCTGCAACCCGGCGCGCGCCGCAGGAGCGTTGGGTGCGAGAGCGAGGGCCCGCTGGTAGCAAGCGCGGGCGCGGTCCGGGCTGCCCTGGGCCCTGAGCGCGGCACCCAGATTGACGAGCGCGTCGACGTAATCCGGGTCGAGCGCCAGAGCGTTCAGGTAAGAGACGACGGCCTCCTTGAGCTTTCCCTGCGCTCCCAGCGCATTGCCGAGATTGCTGTGGGCGGGCGCATTCGAGGGATTATGCGCGAGCGCCCGCGATATCAGCTCGGCGGCTCGTCCATGTTCGCCACGCTGATGGAAGATGACGCCCAGGAAGTGCAGCGCATCGATGTTCTCCGGTTCGACTGCCAGCATTTCTCGGTAGGCCGCCTCTGCCTCGGGCAGACGCCCTGCCTGATGGTGTTGCAGGGCGGCGTCCAGCTTGCGTGCCACGGAAACAAGATCTTCGTCCGTCCCGGAGGGGCCCGGAGCGGGATGCTTTTCCGCTGCCCCCTTACTGGACCCGAACAGCCGTCCGAGCATACGCTCAACGACCCGGCGCCCGCGGAGGCGCCGATTTGAGCGCAACCAGAGTGATCAGCTCGTAAGTCCACGTCTCGACGAACGCCTTGGGGTATCCGGCTTCCTTCAGGGCCCATCGGAATTGATTGCCCAGGCGCGCTTTCTTGTAGATATTGAGCCTGTGGGTGCGCGCGAATTGCTCGGCGCGGGAGAAGACGGCGTGATGCGTATTTCTCAGCCGCTTGGACGCCTTCTCGTCGTGCGCCTCCAGACCCGCGGGGGGGGCGCGCTTGACGAGTTCGGCGGCGATCGACTGCGCAAACTCGTCGATCTCCTTCGTATCGAACCACTGAAAAATTGCCATCATCGATGGAATCCAAGAGGGGCGTCAGTCCGGGCGGCCGATGTCGGCTCGAGCGGGTTCAAGCGGCAAATCCGGGTATTTTGCTTTCGTCGACCTCGTCGATCTGATCGGGATCGAGAAATTGCTGGGCATAGCGCAGATAGATCTTCTTGCGAACAAATATGTCGAACAAGTCCGGGTCGATATGTCCGTTCAGCCTGAAGTTCCCGAGGATCTCCAGCGACTCGGAAAGCGTCTTGCCGCGCTTGTAGGGTCTGTCCTTGGCGGTCAGCGCCTCGAAAATATCCGCGATCCCCATGACCCTTGCCTGCACCGACATCTGCTCCCGCTTCAGTCCACGAGGATAACCCTTCCCGTCCATGCGCTCGTGGTGACCCCCGGCGTACTCCGGTACGTGACTCAGATGCTTCGGCCACGGCAGCGCTTCCAGCATCTTGATGGTCGCAACGATATGGTGATTGATCTTCTCGCGCTCCTCGTCGGTGAGCGTACCCCGGGAGATCGTAAGATTCTTGATTTCATCGTCGGTGAGGAAATCCGCCGTCCCTCCTGAAACGTCGATCCACTTGTACCCGGTGCCGATCCGGTTCACCCTTTCCCGCTCTTCAGGGGCCATAGCCTCACCGCCGACATTGGCGTGACGGAGAAATTCGCGGTCGCCTTCGACCTGTCGCAACCTGTCCCCCAACGTCTGATCGATTTGGGCCAACCGCTTGCGCGCAGCTACCTCATCCAGCGCCGATTCGCCAAGGAGCTTGAGCTTCTCCTTCAACGCGGCGATTTCCAGATCGCGTTTCAGCACTTCGAACCGCGTGTCGACGAGATTGATGCGGTCGAAGATCGTTTCCAGTTTGGTCGCCTTGTCCACGACGTGCACCGGCGTCGTAACTTTCCCGCAGTCATGCAGCATGCCCGCAATCTTGAGTTCGTAACGGTCCTTCTCGCCCATGTTGAAGTTTCCGAGCGGCCCTTCAGTCGTCTCGTTGACGGCTTCGGCAAGCATCATGGTGAGCACCGGGACACGCTGGCAGTGTCCGCCGGTATACTTGGACTTCTCGTCGATCGCGGTGTTAATGAGCTCTATGAAGGACTCGAACAGCTCCTCCAGTTGATTAATGAGGCTCCGATTGGTGAGGGCGATGGCGGCTTGAGACGCGAGCGATTCCGCCAGGCGCTGGTCAGAATGCGAGAAAGGTCCGATCTCGTTCGTCGCGGGATCGATGCTGTTGATGAGCTGGAGGACGCCGATGATCTCGCTCTCATGGTTCTTCATCGGCACCGTGAGGAACGCCTTCGAGCGGTACCCGGTCTTCTTGTCGAAATTGCGCGTCCCGGAGAAATCGAAACCCTCTTGCGAATATGCATCGGCGATATTCACCGTCTTGCCGGTCAAGGCGGTGTAAGCGGCGACCATCTGGTTGTTGGGCGTTCCGTCCTTTCCGTACAGGTGCACCGGGTAGAACGGTATCGGGTTGCCGGTGGTCCCGCCCATCGCGATGCCCATAGCCTCGTTTCGCATGATCGCAAACCTGAGCTGTGGTCCCTCGTCCGAGGGCTCCAGAACGTACAAGGTGCCGCCGGCTGCGCGCGTGATCGCTTTCGCCGCGAGGAGGATTTTCTCGAGCAGGTGGTCGATGTCCTTTTCCTGGGACAGCGCAGCGCCGACCTCGTTGAGCTGCTCGAGGCGGCGAAACAGATCTTCAACGGTCTCCAAGAGCAATCCCCCGGTCCGAGCGGCAGCCGGCGTGGAGCGAGCCGCTACTTGATGCAGACCGCGCGCACCTGCGGCATATCGGTAATTCCCTGAAGTACCTTTTCGATCCCGTCCATCTTCAGGGTCCGCATGCCTTCCTCAAGACTCACAGCGAGGATTTCGGCGACACGCGCGTGCTCTTGGATAAGCTTCTTGAGAGTGTCGGAAGCGATCAGCAGTTCATGGAGGCCGACCCGGCCTTTGTAGCCGGAATTGCCGCAGGCATCGCAACCCTTGGCCCTGTAGAGAGTGAAGTGACCCTTGTCAGCCGCGTAGCTTCTCGCCAAATCCCTGTAGACGTTCTCGTAGGCCGACTTGGCGTCCCTCTTGAACGGTCCGGTGTTGAGCAGCTCGGAGCAGTATTCCTGGAGCATGTGCTTCATCTCGTCCGCGCCCGGCGAGTAGGGTTGCTTGCATTTGGAGCACAGGCGCTTGGCCAGCCGCTGCGCAAGGATCCCGAGCAGCGCGTCGGCGAAGTTGAAGGGGTCCATGCCCATGTCGAGCAGCCGCGTGATCGACTCCGGCGCGCTGTTCGTGTGCAAGGTCGCGAACACGAGGTGGCCCGTCAGCGACGCTTCTATGCCCGTGGACGTGGTTTCCTTGTCGCGCATCTCGCCGACCATGATGATGTCCGGATCCGCCCGCAGAAACGATTTCATCACGACTGCGAAATCGAGGCCGGCCTTCTTGTTAACCTGGACCTGGCGCAGGCCCTTCTGCGTGATTTCGACGGGATCTTCCGCCGTCCAGATCTTGGTATCCGGCGTGTTGAGAAAACCCAGTACCGAGTGGAGCGTCGTCGTCTTCCCCGAGCCCGTCGGACCGCAGCAAAAGAACAACCCGTAAGGCTTGCTCACCGTTTCCTTGAGCTTCGGCAGATTGGAAGGCGAAAGGCCGAGCTTGTCCAGGGGGATGGGCTCCCCGGCCGCGAGAATACGCATGACGATGTCCTCGACGCCGCCTTGAGAGGGGATCGTGGCCACGCGCAGCTCGATATCGAGCGGTCCGAATTTCTTGAATTTGATTTTCCCGTCCTGCGGCTTGCGCTTCTCGGAAATGTCGAGGTCGCACATGATCTTGATGCGCGCCACCATCGCGTTTCGGTAGGAACCCGGGACCTCGATGTAGGGAACCAGCGTCCCGTCCTTTCTCAACCTTATCTCAGTCTTGCCCTTGCCGGGGTAGGGCTCGATGTGGATGTCCGACGCGCCCTGGTTGTACGCATCGATGATGATTTTGTTGACCAGCTTGACCAGCTCGTTGTCGGCCGCCGCGGACACATCGTCGTCGCCGCCTACCTCGATGGGGGCCTCGTCCTCTTCGAGGTCGTGAAGCATGTCGCCGATGTCGCCGGTGTCGGCGGCTTCCGCCCCGTAAAACGCCTTGAGCGTTTCCCTGAACTCTTTGAGAGTCGTGACTCGATAAGCGAGCTTGCGCGCTGCAAAGACATTCTGGACGATTCTGGAGCTCTTGACCCTCTCGGGGTCAAGACAAAGGATGACCAGACCTTCCTTCGCTTCCTCGATCGGCACCCATTGGTTGGACTCGACGTAGTCGCGCTTCAGGTTTTTCAGCAGATCCATCGGTTTGATGCGGTCGGGCTTGAACGGTTCGTAAGGCACCCCGAAAAACTTCGCAAGGGCTGCGCCGATCGCGGGAATCTTGACCTGGAATTCCTCGATGAGCACCGTTTCGACGTCGACGGCCTTCTTGCGCGCCGACCGGGCCGCGAGCTCGAACTCCGCGGCCGAGATCACGGCATCGCTCACCAGAAAGTCGTACTTCGTCTTGAGGACCTGCGGCTTCTGGCGCTGCTTGAGCGCAATAGCCAGCGTCTGGCAGAGTTCCGCCACGCCCTCCTCGGCCAGCTGCCCGAACGGCACGCCGGCCCTGTTGTTGATCAACTGGACCACGCCCACGAGCTCGCTGCTGCCCGGCTCCGCAACGGGCGCGACCAGCATCTGCTTGGTGCGATATCCGGTGCGTTTGTCGACCTCCTGCAGGAAGCGCAGGTTCGGGTTGTGCGACTTGAGCTCGCCCTCGTCGTACACGTCCTTCAGGTTGAGCATCCGCTTCGACAATCCGACGTACCCCGCGATCGAGTGTTCGGCGATCGGCAGCTTCAGATCCTTGAAGGAGTTGAGGCCGGTCTTGACCTTGGAGACGATGGTCTGTTTGTCCTCGCCCACGGTATAGATCGTCAGCCGGTCGGCGTTGAACAGGGTACAAATGTCGGCGCTGACTTCCAGCATGATTTCGTCCACGTTGCTCGTGGCGTGGATCTTGTTGGTGACGGTCTGGAGATTCTTCTGGAACGTCAGCCTGCTGTTGACGTCAGACGCAGCGCCCGGATGCGTTTGCAATACCGCGCTCATAGGCAATCCACCTTAGAGTTCATCACCGCGAAATATCCCGATAATCAATTACTTTACCACTGTTCAGCCGCCGTGGCTGGCCCCGGAGAGGGCGTTTTCCACATATCGGCCCTCAAACGCCCACGCACTGCAAGGCCGGCTGCGGGACCGAGCTCTTGTCGCCAAGCGAAAATCGCGCCCGCCGCCGGATCCGACGGCTGCTCCCGGGCCGAAGCTCGGCGTGCGCGCCTTCTCCCGTCCCTCATACTCCACGCTTCGTCTCCCCCCAGAGTCCGCCCGCGAGCACGAACGCGCGGTACCCGCGCTGAGCGAGGAGAAATGCCGCAGCAGCGCTGCGTCGGCCGCTCTGGCAATAGAGGACGTACTCTTTCCCCTTGTCCAGCACCCCGAATGCGTTGCGGATCTCCGACAGAGGAATGTTGATGGCGCCCGCAAGCTTGTCGTATTGATATTCCGACGGATACCGCACATCGATCCACTGGGCTCCATTGGCGATCTTGTCGCGCGCCTCCTCCGCCGACAGGCGCTGCAGCAGCGGTTCCCGGAGGAGCGCTGCAAAGTCCGTCCTCGACAGCCGCAGGAGCGCCCCGTCCGTCTTCATCGTAACGGTGGCGTTTCGCCTGGCTTCCGACACCAGCGCTTCCTCGCCGAATGCATCGCCGCTTTTCAGCTCCGCGAGCAGCATCGAG
>Ga0307469_10000551_pt1 | contig 13753 bp, 14 predicted proteins | sample atmos_gasesAM2C__FD_203084 | JGI IMG/M metagenome (GOLD analysis project Ga0307469, IMG submission 203084) | Hardwood forest soil microbial communities from Morgan-Monroe State Forest, Indiana, United States - atmos_gasesAM2C_515 | ecosystem: Environmental > Terrestrial > Soil > Temperate...
CTGTAAATCGATGGTTCAGCCTAGCCCTAGTCTTCCCCGCCTACATCGGAATATTGGCTTGTCTGGAAGGCTCAATGTCATTCTGTGTCCTACACGCAGCTAGGGGGACCTATGACTTGCATGAACTTCGAGGATTTGCCTCAAAGGGGTCGGGAACATTGGAGAAAGTCGGGTCCGAGGACTGGAAGAAGCTTGACCGTAGGAAAGCTTTGAAGATGCACCTTGAGGCTGTGACCGGAGCCGTCTTGCTGGCTCTGCTACTTGCCCTTACCTAGGTGGGCTCCAACCGTCGGGGGTCTCCTTCGAGACAGGTCAGCGGTGAATCTCTCCAGGGGAAAGGTTGGCTTCCTGCCCAGGACGAGATCTGAAAGTAGTTTTCCGATTAGGGGAGCGAATTTGAATCCGTGCCCTGAGAAACCGTATCCGTACGCAACTTCTGGATTGACAGGGTCGATGTCTAAGACAAAATCAGAATTTTCGGTCATATCGTAGAGACAGACCTTGGTATGGATGACTTCGCCATCGGCGAGGTCTGGCACGAACCTGCGACATACGTCTCTGCATACAGCGATCTGTTCCCGGTCGACGGATCGGTTCGCCTTGTCCGGATCGACTGGATCGTTCAACTCTTTCGGTGAAACTTTGACACCGTCGATTCCGGCCGCGGGTAGACCATAGTGCTTGTCTGTGAAAAATACAGGGCAGGTTCTCGGCCGAAACAGATCTAGACTCTTCCTAGGTCTGATGTAGATCAGTTGTTGTCTGGTCGGGATCATTGAAGTTAGCTTTGGGTTCAGGAGACTGTTGGACCAGGGTCCAATCGTCATGACGAGCTTGTGAAATTGTACATTCTGGCCCTCAGCGGTCTCGACTGTCGGGTGATCCCCGAAGAGCAGTCTCCGAGCCTGTCCCTTGAGAATCTTGACCCCGTGTTTCTCTGTCAAGGAGCTGAGAACTGACAGGGTCTTGGAAGCAAGCAGGACCCCTCCATGCGGGTCGAAGAGTCCTTTCTCGGCTCTAAACTGCGGGAAACGCTTCCTGAGTTCGTCCGCCTCGAGCTGTTCAGCTCCAAGTTTCATACTTGATAGCGTGCGGTAGCTGGCTTCGTTGAAGTCGTTCGCGCTCTGGTCCTCTCCTTGAAGCATAAGAAGACCTGTGGGAAGCAGAAGTTCTTGTCCCGATTCTCTTTCTAGGTCCTTCCAGAGTCTGCGGCTCTCAACTGCCATTCTTGTGTAAAGCTCGTCCTGGCCGTACGAGTATCGGAAGACTCTGTTGACATCGTTGGAGCTGCAGTAGTCGCTTCCTATTCCGTACCGGTCGAGGATGAGAACTTTGGAATCACCCGCCTTGGTTATCGAGTAGGCGGTTGCAAGTCCCATGACGCCACCACCCAGAATGCATATGTCGGTGTTGACTACCAATGGATATCCTCGACAGACAGGTTTCCTAACCTACTCAACTTATCGGGAGACCCGTGCTCTTAGTTCCCGGATCCGGGGTTACTTGGGCTGGCATAGGACCGCGTCTTCTGTAGAGAAAGCCAATCAGTGCCAATGCCAGTGAAACTAACAGTGGCCATCCGACGAAGGAGAGCATGATTATTGAGATTGCTAGAGAGATCCACGGGAACAACTTCTTTGCACCCCTGATCTTTAGGAGCTTGATCCCAGAACTCGATCCGATAATGTACACCAGTATGGCGGCGCCGCTGGGAATCAACAGTTCGGTTTGCAAGGGAACATCAAACGCGTAGAATAGTAACAGTGTAACCCAGGAGAGTCCGAGCAGAAGCATTAGCGACCGGTCCGGGACCTGGGTATTACCATTGACACGCTCAAACAACCGTGGTAGTCCTCCATCCTTGGCGGTGGCATAGATGACGCGGGAGATGCCGGTGGTGTACGCGTTCATCGTTCCGAAAATGATGATTACAGCGAGGATCGCCGTTCCCACAGCGCCATAGATTCCGAGAGCATTGGAGAGTATCACTGCAAACGGAGCGACACTTCCAGCAGCAGTGTAGGCCTTGGTCCCGATGGTCGCAACAGCCACCGAGATGTATAGTAGACCGATAACTATCACGCTGAAGAGAATACTTCGGTGAAAGTCCTTTTCCGGGTTCTTGAACTCCTCGGCAACATTGGACACGTTCTCGTAACCAAGGTATGACCAGAAGATCAACGCAGCGCTGACCCCGATGGGGACAAGGCCATTAGGAAAGAAGGGAGTAAAATTTGCAGGATTCACAGAGGGCGCGGACGCGACCACTGCGGTGATCAGCAGACCCACGATAGCGATTATGACGGCGAGCTGTACTCTGCTGCTGACAACGATTCCTCGATAGTTGACCAAGAACGCTCCAAGCGTAAGAACCCCAGCGATCAGGAAGATCTCAGTTCTTGTCAAGGGAAACGCATATGCCAAGTATGATGCTGCGATCACCGTTACTGCAGGCGCTCCTGTGATGTACCATAGAATGAACAGCCAGCCTACAGCGTTCGCCGCCCCTGGACCGAGACTCTCGCGGGCAAAGGAGTAGACTCCCCCTGATTCTGGTTTTCGCGCCGATAGGCTTGCGAACGTGTAGGCAAGTGGATAGCTGATGAGCGATAGCGCAACCCACGCAACTAGCGAGGCCGGCCCGGCTATCTGGGCTGCAAGTCCGGGAAGTACTAGGACTCCTGAGCCAAGGACTGAGCTCATGTAGAGAGCAACGGCATAGCGCATCGTCATTGCCTTGCGAAGAACCGGGTTAGGCGCCGACATGTCTAGAGGCAGACTCTGCGCGGGGACTAGCTCATGATAAGCCCTACTCGCGAAAACTAAGGAATAAAATGACTCCTGAAATCCTAGTATCAGTGTTTGCGAGTCGCAAGTGCGACTCCGGTAAACATTAGGATAGCTCCTAGAACCGTAAGGATGGTCACCCCTTCTCCGAGCAACACGACTCCTCCGACTAGACTTACCAACGGGACAATGTAGAGCTGGATTGAGAGCCTGGACACTGACCGGTTCCCTATGAGCAGGTAAAGGATCACATTTGCAAGCACTGTACTGAGAAGCGCCAGGTAGATGACCGACAACCAGGTTATTGTCGAGAGTTGTTGGATCTGAGTGATGAAGTTCACTGTGATCAGAGGCAGTGTGAACGCGGTGCCGATCAAAGCGACCCATATCGCGGTGGGTAGAGCTCCGTACTCCTTCACTAGGGGTTTTGAGCCTACCGCGAATACTGAGTACATGAAGGCTGAGAAGACAACGGCAAGCGGACCTGTTAATTCTTGAAAGTTCAATCCCGCGTTCAAGGACAGGACTACCGCTCCGGTCATGGCTGCCGCCAGGGCCAATGTGAGTCTTGCCCCGATCTTCTCCTTGAGGAACAGTGCCGAAAGCACCACGACGAAGATGGGTCCAAGTGAGATGAGTAGACCCGCAAGGCCAGCGGATACGATGGTCTCAGCATAGTTTAGCGATAGATGATAGCCAGTGACACTGGCTAGGGACACGACAAGGATTCTAGGAATATGGTGTCTCTGGACTGGTTGCTTTGGTTTACCGAAGAAGGGCGCGAGAGCTAGAAAACCTGCGGAGGCGATGAGCCAGCGGAGTATTGTAAGATTGACCGGGCTTAGTTGGAAATCCGCCGTTCTTATCGCGACGAAGGCAAGCCCCCAGATCACGCCCAAAATGACTACTAGAATGTTGGTAAGGATTCGATGATCCCTAAGGGATCTGTGTTCCGTTTCAGTTTCGAGTCTAGTCTCCGAAGTCATTGGATGAGCTTCTCTTTGGCCTGGCTACGCACTAGTTAGGTCCGATTGAGGCTTTCTCTAGCGATAACAAGGTCTTCTTCCGCTTGACTCCCCACGCATAGCCGCGCAGACTTCCATCTTTCCCGATCACTCTATGGCAGGGGATCACGATCGCAACAGGGTTTGTCGCGCAAGCCCTAGCTACTGCCCTCGTCGCTTGAGGCGCCCCTAGGGACTTGGCTATGTTGCTGTAGGTCGCAGTTTGACCATAGGGAATCGACTGTATCTCTTTCCACACTTTCCACTGAAACGCGGTTGCTTGAACGTCTAGCGGTAGGTCTCTTGGAATTTCGTGTCCGTCGAAATATGATCGGAGCGCGTCTGTCCATTTCTTCATACCGGCGTCGTCCCGGTGGATATCCGCTGCATAGTAGTCCTCTCTGAGCGCTGCCTCGACCGCTTCATCAGAGGCGCCCATGCAGACCGCGCATGCGCCGCGTTCCGTGGCTGCAAGAAGGACGCGTCCGATGCGAGAATCAACTATCGTGTAGTCAATGCGTAGGCCTTCTCCACCTCGTCGAAATATTCCCGGGCTGACTCCTAATTGAGGACGAGTCTTCTCATAGAGCCGGCTCTTGGAAGTGAAGCCTGCGTTGTAGAGGGAGTCGGTCACCGTCTCTCCACTCGTCAAAGAACGTTTCACCTTCTCGAGGCGACGGGCCTCAACGTATTGGCGAGGAGAAATGCCGAGTATTCTCTTGAAGGTCCGCTGGAAGTGAAAAAGGCTTAGACCTGCTTGACGGCTAAGATTCTCAAGAGTGAGTTTTTCATCGAGATTTGCCTCGACGTATCTGCAGGTGCTCTGGATTAGCTCGGTACTAGGGGAGGGCCTCGTATCTCGAGGACGGCAGCGTCTACAGGCTCGGAATCCAGATCTTTCTGCCACATCAGGCCGTGAGAAGAACACAACCTGTTCAATCTTGGGGTGTCGAGCGGGACATGAGGGTTTGCAGTAGATTCCAGTGGAGCGGACGGCAAAAACGAAGAGTCCATCCTTGGTTTCGTCTCTCTCAACCACAGCCTTCCAATTCTCTGCGATTGATGCGATGCCCTGCTGGGTTTTCTGCAACTGTTGCAGGTCAGCATTGGTTGGTTGGGCCGTCAGCATGGGAAGATGTTCGGCTGAATTGAATAAGTAGTTTGACTCCAAATCTTGCTCTCAAACTACGAGATCATGAACGAACCGAAAACCATCCTTGGAGGAAACTGTAATGTTCTAATCATACGAATTTAAGGGAATTGGAATTTTTTTCGAGCAGAACAGTAGGCGGCTCTTTTCTAGTCACAGACCTCAAACGCATATCCCCAAGAGAATGTCTCAGAATCCTGTCAACTCATCTAGAAAACTACTGTTCGGAGGGATACTCCTCTTCGCGATTGTCAGCTTCGCTGCGATTTCCGCGACATTTGTCAAGGTTTCACTCGCGGCGGTAGTTTTGGTCCTAGTTGCTTTCGCTGAAGCTGGTTTGATAATTCTCGGACTCATGATGGTCCAGAGTCGGCAAGCGGGCTCCGTCAAGAACCAAGAGAATTTCGCAGGCAAGTCGTTGGGAGAAATGCCTGTTCGGAGCGAAGAGGACAGGGAAGATAGGCCACTCAAGACTCGCTACTTCAGAGAATATTCTTTTCAAATGGCCGTCGTCGGGATTAGGATATGGAATTTGCCAGAGTGGTTCGGAAGAGGCGGATGATACGCGCTTTCAAAGCTGTTCCCGTCCCAGAGGCTAAGATTCGTCGAATACTAGAATTGGCGCAGCACTATCCGAGCGCTGGCTTCAGCCAAGGAATGGCATTCATTCTCATCACGGAGCCCGGGAGAATTCGTAGACTCCAGGAACAGAATCGTCTCCGGGGAGAGGCGCCTGTGCTGGTCGTTCCTTGCGTGAGCGAGAAGCTCTACCACGACAGATACCATGAGCCTGATAAGATCAGGCAGGATGGGACAGAGATCGACTGGCCCGTACCTTACTGGTATTTCGATGCGGGATGCGCCTCCCTCCTAGTGCTGCTGGCCGCGGTCGACGAAGGATTGTCGGCGTACCTTGCCGGTGCGTTCCGGCCTGACCTTCTGAGAAAAGAGCTCGAGATTCCGGATCACTTTGTCCCGGTCGGCGTAATCTCCATCGGATATCCTGATCTTGAGAGGCATGTTCCATCTCCATCACTCAATCGTGGAAGACGCCCCACTAGTGACGTTGTTCACTGTCAACACTGGTGACCACAAACACCGAGAAGCCTTAATTCGACCAAGGAAATAGTAGCATCTTGGTCGCTCTAAGTGCAAGAAGCCCTTGTAAAAGCACGAGACCAGATCATTCTCAACCCCGACGATCTTCCCGGCTCATGGTACAATGTCCTCGCTGATCTGCCCGGCGAGTTTCCGAAACCAAAAGATCCGGAAGATGGGCCGTCAAGACTCGAATATCTCTCGAGAGTTCTTCTGAAACATTGTCTACAACAAGAGGTTTCTACGGAGCGATGGATCCCTATCCCGAGTCCCGTTCAGGACCTCTACCGTCAGGCGGGTCGGCCGAGACCTCTCTACCGTGCGCGACGTCTCGAACGTTTCCTCGGGACCCCCGCTAAGCTCTACTACAAGCGTGAGGATCTATCGCCCACCGGGTCCCATAAGGTCAACACGGCCTTAGCACAGGCCTACTACGCGGCCGAGGAGGGTTGCGCCGGCGTTTCGACGGAGACAGGCGCAGGTCAATGGGGGACTGCACTTGCCTACGCGGCTAGTCTCCAGGGCTTGAAGTGTATCATATTCTGGGTTCGCTCAGTCTACGACTGGAAGCCGGATCGCCGCGCCCTGATGCAACTCTACGGAGGCAAGGTCTTCGCATCACCGAGCCATGAGACAGCTGTAGGGCGGGACATACTAGCGAAGAACCCCGATCACGTGGGAAGCTTGGGCATCGCTGTTTCCGAGGGATTGGAATATGCTGAGAAGAACCCTGGCTATGCTTACTGTCTCGGAAGCGTTCTGAATCATGTTCTGATTCATCAGTCGATTATCGGATTGGAGACGATGAAACAGTTCGACATAATCGACGAGAAGCCCGACGTGATGATTGGGTGCCTTGGTGGGGGAAGCAACTTCGGAGGCTTCATCCTGCCATTTGCGGGAGAGGTTGTCAGAGGAAAGAGAGAGTGCAGATTCCTCGCCGCCCAATCAGCGTCCGCACCCAATCTCTCCAAGGGCGAGTACCGGTACGATTTCGGAGATCACGCAGAGAAGACTCCCCTCCTGAAGATGTATACGCTTGGTCATCAGTCGGACATGGATCCGATCAAAGCGGACGGTTTACGATATCATGCTGCAGCGCCCTTCATCAGCTACCTCAAGCATCTCGGAAGAATAGAATCGGTCGCCTATCCTTCTGATGAACAAGCCGTTTTTGAGGCAGCTAGGACCTTTGTCCAGGTGGAAGGCTTCTTGCCCGCGCCTGAGTCTGCGTATGCTATCCGGGCTGCCATTGACGAGGCTCTCGAGTGTAAGCTGAAGAATCGGTCCGAAGTAATAGCATTCAACATTTCAGGACACGGATTTCTGGATCTTGCTGCTTACCAGGAGAAACTGAAATTCTAACATATACTGATCTTACCCCGACTCTTTGAGGTGGTGCGGGGGGTGGGATTCGAACCCACGAAGGCCTACGCCACAGGATTTCTCCTGCGAGCCGGATCTTAAGTCAAGCCCCGTTCGACTGTGCGAACGGTCCTGCCCCTTTGACCTGAATCCCGCCACGATAGGACGAGGATCCTTGCATGGTCTCGGGTACCCCCGCATACAGCAATGCGCCTGGCACTAGGAGGCTCTTAATGATAATTCTCATCAGAGAGTTATCTGCAGAAAATTATCTACAAGCAGGACGCGTCGCCGGGGGGTTCGCTCTAGATGGGCTGTTAGACCCGGAGCTTCGGGATTCGGACGCTGGCCAGCATGAGCATGAACCCTATCAGGATGAATAGAATCCCTGAGGTCAAGTAGATGTTCGCAACTATCCCACCGTAGGCGACCTTAGCAGTCGTAATGTACAGTGACTCGGCCACGACACCTGAAAGTAAGAGTATCACGCCGATCAGAAGTGTTAGCTTCCTCATACCGTTCCCCATGCCTTATTGGATTTTGAACACTTAAGCCGTGTTTAACCCGAGAGTGATGAGGAACGGAAATGGACGAATAACTCATTGATGATTGAAAATTCCGAAAAAAGAGATTGGCTCTGGCTTGTAACCAGAGCTTCCTCTTGTCGGCGATTCTCTAGTCTTGTTCTGCTTCTGTGGGCGTTATCGTCAGCTGCGTAGGCTTCTCGCCGCGTAGCACTGAGATGTTGACGTGTCTACCGATGGCTTTGTCGTCTAGGACACTTCGTAGGTCTGCGAGGGTCTCGACTGGTTTGCCGTCGAGCTTGACGACTACGTCGCCTATTGCGAGGCCTGCTTTCTTAGCAGCGCTGTCCTGGTCGACGCCGTAGATGATTAGTCCTGCTGATTGGCCGATGTCCGTTTGCTTTGAGAGACTCTCGGGGAGACCGATTGTTTCAGCGGTTATGCCCATGTATGCGCGCTTGATCTTTCCGTCGTGTAGTAGTTTGTCGACGACTGTCTTGACCGTGTTGACTGGGACTGAGATTCCGCGGTTGTTGGCGTAGGCTGCGTTGATTCCGAGCATTCTACCACGAGCGTCTACTATTGGTCCGCCGGAGTAGCCTGGGTTGAGTCGTGCGTCTGTGACTAGTACCTTGTCGAGTCCTCCGCCGCCCCACCATCTTCTGGTGCTGAAGGCTGGGTTCGTGACTATGCCTGAGGTTGCGCTTGGTTGTCTGCCGAAGGGGTTGGCGACTGCTAGGACGAATTGTCCGACTTTGAGCCCGTCGGAGTTGCCTTGTTCGATGGCTGTGAGATTGTCAGAGTCTACTTTCAATAGTGCGAGGTCCGAGTAGGGGTCCTTGCCTACTACTTTTGCGGTGTGTTTGGTTCCGTCGCTGAAGCCTACTTCGACTTCGCGCATTTCACCGATAACGTGGTTGCTGGTTACGATGTGTCCGTCCTTGCTCCAGACGGTGCCTGTGCCTCCTCTCCATCTTCCAGCTCCTACTTGGACGACGGATCGTGATACGCGTTCAGTAACTTCGACGATTGCGTCTGAGACTGATTCGAGAATTGCTGACGAACTTGTTTGTTTACTCATTTTTTCACCTTACCCTATAGGGGTAGGGTGGCCTATTTGTTGACCAGTCACTACTGAATACCGGTCACAATCTAGGCGAAGTCTAGGCTGGGATAGTAGGCTATCTGGGCAGTAAGGTGTTGTCTGCGCCGCGTTGGGGTCCCGTATAGTCCTGAGACATGTCCGAGCAGCTGGTGGGCAGCCTTGACCGCCTGACTGATCTCTCTTCCCTCAGCAACTTTGGCATCAATGCTCAGGTAGCTATCAGTGAATCTTGCGTCTATCTGGACTCCGTCCTCTTCTGCGATCCATTTCAGGACCGTCCCTTCATCATTCTGGGTGTATCCTAGCCATCGGAGTCCGCCGAACCATCGACCCTTCAAACCTGAAATTATCTGCTGAAGATCAACATCACGCGGAAGAAGCGACTGAACAATGGGAATCGGTTGTAGGCTGGAGCTTAGCGGATGAGGAATCGTCTCGTTTCCTCTCGTCGTTATTCTATAGCCCTCTGCTACCTTCTCCAGCAGACCTTCTTCTTCTAAACGGTCAATAATCCTGGAGAGTTTCTCTTGGTGTAGTCCTGTTAGTCGTTTCAAGCCGTCGAAGGTGAATACTGTCAGGCCTTCTTCCATTACTGTCTGGAGTACTCCAGTATCCCTGGGCGTAAGGTTGCTCTCTTCGGAATCGTATGAGACTGAGTCTGTTGGGGAAGCGTTCAACTGTCTGGGAGTTGTCATTGCTCATCCTGTCTCCGCTCCGTGTTATATACTTAGTAGTCAATGTGAACTGAGTAGGTTGCGTTGACTTTAGCGAGCCGAGGGTAGTCCTGCGACGGCTAATGCGTACTCCGTGAGGTTTCGTTCTCCGGGGACCCCTATCAAGGGTACAATCTTCTCAAATGGCCTGTCGGAGCCTCACACATCATCGTGGGGCGTAGAGGCTAATCGCAGATTGAGTCCGGCGAGGAGCACGGTAAAGCCTGTTACTCCAAGCTCCGTCAAGATCCTGTTGATAGTAGAGGCGGGAGTCGTCGGGTTCCTTGCGTACTGGATCGTCAGTGAATACGTCTTCAACGCATACTTTCATGATTACGTGGACCAGCTGTTTGGAACTCACGTCACCACTTTTACGGCGGCTCTCGGGCTGGGAATCGGTCTGGCTGGCTCGTCGATTGCCGCGGCTCTCTACCGTAACTTGCAGCATGCAAAGAGTCGTCTTGAAACGATAGGGGCTCCGAGGATCAAAGGGGCCGTCGAGAAGATACTCTCAAGCTTGCCAACGGTTGAAGAGCTTCACCGTGTCAGCGTTCCGAAAGCAGTTCCGTCATCTACGTTGGCTTCGTCGCCGCCGTCTCAAGTAACGTCGCCAACTCCGGTCTCAATGGGGAAGGAAGAACAGAAGCTTGACGTTCCGAAATCCTAGAGATTCTCTCCACGTAGTCGAGCAAGCTCTAGCAACAATTCTCGTTCGCGCTTGTTCAACTCCCGCGGAATATCCACGTCGACCTTTACCAGCTCGTCTCCTCGGCCCCAACCTTCGACACGCGGGAAACCCTTTCCCTCTAGTCGGAAGACTGTCCCGGCCTTGGTCCCAGGCGGGATTTTCAGCTGAGCCTTTCCATCAATTGACGGTACCTCCAGCTCTCCGCCGAGAGCCGCTTTGGGCATGCTAATCTTCGTTTCGTAGAGAATGTTATCGCCTTCGCGCTTGAACGAGGGGTGAGGCTTCAGGTGGATTCGGACGTACAGGTCTCCGGCCCTTGCGCCCAGAGCAGCGTTTCCTTCTCCCCGCAGTCTCAAGCTCTGTCCCTCATCTGCTCCCGCCGGCACTTTGACCTGGAGCTTCGTTCTCTCCCTGGTGAGCCCGTTGCCGCCGCAGTTCTTGCACGGCTTCTCGACCACCGTTCCAGCGCCGTTACATTTGGGACAGGTGGTTATCTGAATCATCTGTGCGAAACCTGATCGCCGGACTTGCTGTACCTGTCCTCGCCCGTAGCACGTCTTACAGGTCTTCCGCTGGCTTCCAGGTGCTGCACCGGACCCGCCGCAGACACTGCACTGGGCTAGTCTGGGAACCTCTATCTCCCGGTTGGCTCCATGGGCTGCGTCGTCGAAGCTAATCTCGAGATCGTACGCTAGATCCTCGCCTCTTGAGGGTCGTTGTGGGGCTCCGAATCCTTGGAAGGTGCTGAATCCGCCGAATCCTCGGAGTATCTGCTCGAAGATGCCTCCTAGCCCGCCTATGTCGCGGAAGATCGAGTCGAAGTCTGCGCCGCGGAAAATATCCTCTGCATTGTATCGTTCGTAGATTCCAGCTCGGCCGAATTGGTCGTACTGGTTCCTCTTCTCATCATCGGAGAGAATGGCGTATGCTTCGGAGATTTCTTTGAAACGTTCCGTTGCTTCAGGTGCCTTGTTCCGGTCTGGGTGGTATTGGAGTGCGAGTTTTCGATAGGCGGATTTTATCTCGTCTTTGCCGGCGCCCTTCTGGACTCCAAGGACGTCGTAGTAGTCTCGCTTGTCCATATGCCGTTCATTCTACTCGTTCTCTACCGGGAACCCTCGTCTTTTACTTCCCGATACTCGGCATCGACCACCTTGTCGCCCTGTCCCGATGCCTGTGTTCCCGGCGGTGGTGGCTGTTGTGCTTTCTCCTCACTTGGCTTTGAGGCGACCTTCTCATAGATTTCTGCACCAATCTTCTGTAGGGCTCTGCTCAGCTCGTCACTGGCACTCTTGATCTTGTCCGGTTCCTTTCCAGCCAAGGCCGCCCGCAAGACGCCGGCTGCCTTATCGATCGTCTGGACCTGCTCGCTAGTGATCTTGTCTTTCAACTCGTCCTTGGTCTTGTCCGCTGTGTAGAGCATGCTCTCCGCAGTATTCTGCAACTCAACCTCTTCCTTCTTCTTCCGATCCTGTTCTGCGAATTCCTCCGCTTCTCTGACCATCTTCTCCTTGGATTCCTTGGAGAGTTTTGTGGATGCGGTGATTGTGATCTTGTTCTGCTTTCCCGTGCCCAAGTCTTTGGCGTTCACATTCAGCATTCCGTTGGCGTCAATGTCGAAGGTAACTTCGATCTGAGGCACACCTCTCGGCGCAGGTGGTATGCCGGTCAGGTTGAACATTCCCAGCGAGATGTTGTCCCCAGCCATCGCTCTCTCTCCCTGGAGGACATGTATCGTCACGGTAGTCTGAGAGTCTGCTGCGGTCGAGAAAACCTGACTCCTCTTTGTGGGAATCGTCGTATTACGTTCCAGAATCTTTGTGGCGACTCCTCCTAGCGTCTCGACTCCCAGAGATAGCGGTGTCACGTCTAGTAGGAGAATATCTTTGACCTCGCCCGCCAGGACTGCTCCCTGAATCGCGGCTCCGACTGCGACGCATTCCATCGGGTCAACGCCTCTCTCGGCAGGTTTCCCGATAAAATCCTCAACGAATTTGCGGACCAATGGCATCCGGGTCTGGCCTCCGATCAGAATTATCCGGTCGACGTCTTTCGTCTGGAGTTTTGCGTCCTCGAGCGTTCGCCGTAGCGGTGCCTCGACCTTGCGGACTATTGGGTAGGCGAGTTCTTCGAGCTTTGATCGTGTGAGGGTGAGGTGGAGGTGTTTTGGTCCGGAGTTGTCTGATGAGATGAAGGGTAGGTCGATATCAGTGGTTAGGAGTGTTGAGAGTTCGATCTTCGCCTTTTCCGCTGCCTCTTTCAGTCTGGTCATTGCTGACTGGTCGTTTCGGAGGTTGATGCCCGTCTGGCGTTGGAACTCAGTGAGTAGATGATCAACGATTGCGTTGTCGACATCGGTGCCGCCTGTCTGCGTGTCGCCGCTCGTTGCTAGGACTTGAAAGACGCCTCCGCCGAAATCCATCAATGTAACATCGTGGGTTCCTCCTCCGAAGCTGAAGACCATGATTTTCATCTCCTTGTCCGTCTTGTCCAAGCCGTATGCAAGGCATGCAGCGGTTGGCTCGTTGATTATGCGGTCGACTTCGAAACCTGCGATCTCACCCGCGTCCTTCGTTGCCTGGCGCTGGTTATCGTTGAAGTGTGCCGGAACGGTGATGACCACCTTCCTTATTGGACGTCCGAGAAATGTCTCGGTATCCCGTTTGATCTTCTGCAGAATGAAAGCGGATATTTGCTGGGGAGTGTACTGTTTTCCGTAGACGCTGACCTTGTAGTCGCTTCCCATTTTCCGCTTGATTTCTTGAATCGTTCCCTCAGCGTTGGTTGCGGCCTGTCTCTTCGCAGGCTCTCCAACAATCATCTGACCGTCCTTTGTGAACGCGACTACCGAGGGGAACATCTTGCCGGCAGCCGTCTGTCCTTCACCGCTCGGAATGACTAGGGGCCTGCCGGCCTCCATTATCGCTGCGGCGCTGTTCGTCGTTCCTAGGTCTATGCCTAGGATCTTCTCGGTCTCAGGCTTACTCATTCTCTGTCAGCCTCGTTCGTTTCAGCTTGCTCATTTTCCCCCATAGGTTGCTTCCCTGCCACTTTAACTATGCTCGGACGGAGGACCCTTCCTTTCAACATGTAGCCAGCCCGCACTTCTTCAACAACTGTTCCCTCTTCCTCGTCGGAGACGATTCGGAGAGCCGCTTCTTGATAGTCCGGATTGAACATAGTTCCCTCGCCCGGTATTCTCTCTACCCCTTCTTTTGAAAGGATATTCTGGAGTCGTTTCTGGATCATGCTGACTCCTTCCAACAAAACTGGGTTCTGCTTCGCTTCACGGGCTTTCGCAAAAGCTAGGTCAAGTTCG
>Ga0307469_10000552_pt1 | contig 13732 bp, 13 predicted proteins | sample atmos_gasesAM2C__FD_203084 | JGI IMG/M metagenome (GOLD analysis project Ga0307469, IMG submission 203084) | Hardwood forest soil microbial communities from Morgan-Monroe State Forest, Indiana, United States - atmos_gasesAM2C_515 | ecosystem: Environmental > Terrestrial > Soil > Temperate...
CTCCCGCCGCATATCTAACTTGCCACCTCAAAGGGACTGAGGCGCAAATCGGCCTGTTGGGAGTAAGTGCGAGCCACCAGGGCAAACGCCTCGGTACCCAGTTGACGAAGCACTTTCTCGCCTGGAGTCGCGAACAGGAGGCGAAGCGGGCGTTGGTGGTAACCCAAGGGCGTAATTTGGCGGCGCAGCGCCTGTACCAGCGCCAAGGCTTTGTCACGGCCTCGACGCGACTGTGGTACCACCGCTGGTTTGCGCGCTAGGTTCCCCGCAATTTCGTGCGCGGCGGACGACTGATCGCGTTACAATGTTAGTGCTCGCCTTGTGTCATTCTCTTCTCACTCATTCGGCGACCGCGGCAGGCTTGCTTCCGTTTTCATTCTTCATTCCTTGCGATTGCGCACCAAATAGAGATTGTCACCGAAGGAGGATCCATGTCGATCTACCTGCGTCGGGTATTTGGGAAAGCAACGTGCTTAGCCTTGCTGACAGCCACCTCGCTGTTTGTATACGCCCAGGCCGGCTCCGCCCCGAAGTACGATTTGACGAGCGAGTCGAAATTCAAAGTTACGGTCCAGGACCTGAAGCTACCTGCCAAGGGTAGCGAAAAGGACGCGGCGCACCTGCTTGGGACCAGTGGCGCCGACTCAATCGATGTGTATCTCTGCCCAAAATCCTTTCTGGACGATATGGGCGCCAATTTTGCCAAGGGTGACGAGATCACGGTGACAGGATCCAAGATCAAACAGAACGGAACGGATTTAGTCGTGGCTCGCGAAGTCGTGAAGGGCTCCGACACCATCATGCTGCGCGACGACAAAGGCAAGCCGGTGTGGTCGTGGCATAAATGACGGCCACGCCTCGTGACCTGACGAGAGGGTCTAAGTTGCGAAATCGTGGCTAGTCCGAGTCGCGCCCATCGCGGCTGTCGTAGGCCGGGCCGTCTCTCCGCCGGGCATCCCTTATACTGGTAAACATCGGGGTTTGCGGACGTGCAAACTCTTTGTGCTGACTGCCGTCCAATACCCAGCCGTCTCATCTTCACGGAGAATGGATGAACATTCAGCGCGTTCTGGCGCTCTTACTCGCTCTTTTTTTGCCTGCCGCAGCACAAACGGACGCGCCTCGCACGGCCCCCAAGGCGGACGATCGATTCAAGGCGGACGTGCTGCTGATTGTTGCGCACCCGGACGATGAGACCGGAGTCTCCGCCTACCTCGCGCAGTTGCTCGATCAGGGGAAGCGCGTGGCCGCCGTCTATCTGACACACGGCGAAGCCGGTCATAACAATATGGGGCGAGAGCGCGGTCCATCGTTGGGCGCGGTGCGCGAAATGGAGTTGCGCCACGCGATGGCGGCACTGGGCGTGCAAAATGTCTGGTTCCTGGGAGGAAAAGACACTCCCAGCCAGGATGTTCTGCAAAGCCTTGCCAACTGGGGGCACGGCGCGAACCTGGAGGCCGTGGTGCGCATCGTGCGCTTGACGCGGCCGGAAGTGGTCCTTTCCTGGTTGCCCGCCATTTTTATCGGCGAGAATCACGGCGATCATCAGGCGGCGGGCGTGATGGCGGTCGAAGCTTTCGACTCCGCCGGTGATCCCGCAGTTTTTCCTTCGCAGTTGGCCCAGCCGCGCAAGGTCAATGAGACTCTGCTGGAAGGCCTGCAACCCTGGCAGCCGCAGAAGATTTACTTTTACTCCGATGCCAGCGACGACAAGAACATCAAGGGGAAAGGGCCACAATATCCCACGACCGCCATCTCTCCCAGCCGCCATTTGCCGTACTGGCGTGTCTCGATGGACGTCTTCCGCTTCCACCTGACGCAGTACCGGACGTATATCGAGAAGCTGCAATCGCTGAATGATGAGCAACTGGAAAAACTCGCTGGCGCGGATCAGGACAGCTGGTCGACTCCTGTGGAATTAGTGTTCGGCAAATCGATCGTGCAAGGCAGCGTGACGGGCGACGTTTTTGAAGGCGTGCAGGCGCAACCGCTTCCCTTCGACCGCTTGCCCAGTCCTAACCCCCACGTGCATAAGGGACTATCCATCGAAATCGGCGGGCCGTGGGCATTCTACGAAGATTTCCGCGCGGCACACGACCTGGTCGATCTGCCTAAGGCGGCGGTGCCGGAGATTTCGATCGCAGCTGGTTCGGTTCTGCAGTTGCCCGTCGTATTGCGCGACGACGACATCGAACCCGCCGAAGTCACGCTGTCGGTTCTGTTGCCGGAGGGTTGGGCTCCAAAAAATCCTTTACCCCACTTTAAGCTTGTGCCGGGCGATGTCTTTCCATTAGAAATCGAGATCACGACTCCGGGAAAAAAGTCTGACCAGATCAGCGAGTTGACTTGTCGTGCTGAAGCGGCCGGCAAAGAGATTGGGACTGTCAAACTACGCGTGCGGCTTGCCGGAGGAGGCCTGCCCCAATAGTTGTCACCGGGAGTGGGCTCGCCAGTCTAGGTGGATGCCTTCGCGCTGTGCCGCTTCCAATAGAGGTAGAACGGCACTCCCAACAACACGATGAACGTCCCTGCCAGCGCCTCTTTGGGTCGAGTGAAGATCGTGTTGATCGTCCACCAACTTCCCAGCAGAACGTAAATGGCGGGCAGCCAGGGATAGCCCGTGCAGCGGTAGGGCCGCTCCACATCCGGGCGCTTCCAGCGCAGCACGAAGAGACCAATCACCGTCAGCGTGTAGGAAAGCACCATTCCGTAGATGACGTAGGTGTAGAGCTGATCGTACCGCCCGCTGACGGTCAGTATGCATGCCCATACCGCTTGTCCGATCAGACTCAACGCGGGAGTATGCCATTTGGGATGAACATTGGCCATGCGCTGGAAGAAGACTCCATCACGCGCCATCGCGTAGTACACGCGCGCGCCAGAAAGAGTGCAGCTGGCCATCGCACCAAAGCACGACAGGGCGATCACTGCCGAAAGCCAGATGGCGGCGCGGGGCGAGAACAGCACTTCCGCCGCGGTGGCTGCGATGGTCTCGTGCTTGGCAACCTCGGTCAGGGGCAGTGCATACACGTAGGTCAGATTCATGGCGAGGTAGACTACGGCCACCACGATGATTCCCAGCACCATCGCCCGGGGAACATTGCGCCTGGGCTCTTGCACTTCGCCGGCGACCCACGTGATGTAGACCCAGCCGTCGTACGCCCAGAACACTGCGATCAAACCTATGCCGAGCGCGGAAACGAGCTGGCTCATGCTCAAGCCCATCGCGATACCAGCCGATGCGTTTCCTCCATGCTCCGTGAAATTCCCCCAGTGGCCTTTGCCCAGCGTGAATCCGAGGAGAACGAACGCGCCCATGGCCACAAACTTTGCCCAGGTTGCGACATTTTGCAGAATGGCCCCGCGGCGCAGGCCGATGACGTTGATCCAGGTAACGAGCACGATCGAGATCAGCGCGACCACGTGTACCCTCGTCAAAGTGATGCCCAGGGCCGAACCGATTACGTGCACTTGCGAAATCGCCGGAAAGATCGCGCCCAGATAGGCCGCCGAGGCTACGGACAACGCTGCGATCGTGCCGCCGTTCGCCACGGCGAACAGCATCCAGCCGTACAGAAAAGCGATCAGGTCCCCGAACGCTTCGCGCAGGTAAACGTACTGCCCGCCGGAGTCAGGAAACATCGAGCCTAATTCCGCAAAAGCAAATGCTGCACACATCGAGATCAGGGCGCCAATTACCCAGACCAGGAAGAACAGAACCGGGTGGGGCAGGGGCCCGGCGATATCTTTCGCTGTAAGGAAGATGGAAGACCCGATAATCCCGCCGGCCAGCAGCAAGACGGAATCCAGCAGCGATAAGCCGCGGATCAGACCCGGTTTGGAATCGGTCGAGTTGACGGGCTTTTCTGTCGCGATGCTGGAAGATTCCATTCGCTATCCGATTCCTAATTCGTCCGGAGATTCAAGGGGGGAGCCGCATTGCCTGCAGATGACGGCGGCGCAATCCCCACAGGTGAGCGGGTCGGTGACTTCGCGCGCGCACTGCGGGCAATAAAGAACGGGAGGCTGGGAGCCCGATTTCAAGGCCTCCTGCTCGCTTGGTGCCATGAGGATGGCAAATGTAGCATAGGAGAGGCAGAGAAGCTACGAGCCACGAGCCGCGAGCTACGAGCAACCAGCGTGAAGATTCGCAAACGTTTGCTCGAAGCTCACAGTTCGAAGCCCGAAGCTTCCGCATGACGATCAAAGATTAAGGACTACGACCATGCCCGAAAAGCCACACACTCCCGACGAGAACCTGCAGCAGGAATTCAATCGCTGGGCCGAAGCTGGTGAAGGCGAGAAGATGCAGAATCACCATCTCGATATCACCGAGAAGACGCTTCGCCGCATGGATCTTCGCCCCGGGGAGCGCGTGCTGGATTTGGGCTGCGGTTCGGGCTGGGCGACCCGGCTTATTGCGCGCTTGGTCGCCGACGGCCCGGAAGGTTTCGGCCAAGTGGTGGGTGTAGACATCTCCGACGAAATGATCCGGCAGGCGCGTGCCGCGTCCAAGGAATTTGAAAACATTATGTATGTTTGGGGATCGGCCACGCAGATTCCGTGGGAAGAGAACTTCTTCGACAAGATGCTGTCGGTCGAGTCGTTCTACTACTATCCCGATCAGGACCGCGCTCTAGCCGAGTTGTTTCGGGTCATGGCGCCGCGGGGAAACATGTTCATCCTGATCAATCTCTACCGCGATAACCCGTATTCCCTGCAGTGGGTAGATAAGTTGAAAGTTCCCGTACACGTGCGCTCAGCCGCCGAGTACGTGGAATTGCTCAGGAAGCATATGTTCGAAAACGTCGAATACGCGCTGATTCCCGATGACACGCCGACGCCCGACCACTACGTTACGAAATCATTTCGAAGTCTGGACGACCTGAAGGCGTCCAAGCGAATTGGCGCACTGTTGTTGATCGCTTCGAAACCCGACTTCCGCACGCCAGCGCCGGGTTACACGGTGTACTGAGCTAGCTTAGCGCCCGGCTGAAGTCGGACCACTTCTCATCGGGTCCGAAGGCTGACGGCCAACGACTGACGACCGACGACTGAGAGTTGACGACTGCCGTCAAATCGTATCGTCGTCATCCTTGTCGCCCCGGTCGTGATCGAAGCCTTTTGCTGGGCTCAAAGGACGATTGTCGTTCGCGTGGCGGATCTCGATCCGGCCGTTCACGTTGCTCACGCGCACGCGCGTTCCGCCACCACCCAATTCGGCGTTCAATTCGTGCCCTACCCAGCGATGGCTGGCGACGGTAATTCCGAAATCGTTGGAGATTGCACCCGAGATGGTGTTTGCTTCGATGTCGGCTTTCGCGTCAGAGGGGAGGGTCAGCAGCACCGAAGCGTTCACGGAGGAGACTTCCACCGGAGCTGCAAGACGGTCGAAGCTCGCTTCCAAGTTGCCGTTCACCGTTGAAAGTTCTGCGCGGCCTCCCAGATTGTGAGCGCTAAGCCGGCCATTGACGCAGGCGGCGCGCACCTCGCCATTGCTGCCCTCGATGTCGAGATTTCCGTTGACCAGGTTGATGTCGCTGAGACGCGCGCTGCGCGGCACCATCAGGGAATACTCAACACTCGCCGGATCATTGCGGACGAAATTGTGATTGTGTTCGGGATAGTGGGTGCGGATGGAAAGATAGCTCTTTTCCGATTTAATCCGGATCTCGACCTCTTGTAGATCCCGTTTGCTGTTCGCCCGTTTGATCGCGTCAACCTTGACGTCGTCACGATCCCAGACCTTGATCGAGACGGGCCCGTTAATGTTGTCCAGTTCAATGTGTCCGTTTGCCGACAGGGGATAGGTCTGGTGGAACTCTTCCGTCTCCGCGCCTTCCCACGCGGAGGCCCGTGCCTGGAGAGCAAACGCCAGGAATGCAATCAGGGCACCCAGAACAGCGCCCATCCAGGTTGCGCGTCGCGAGTTTCTGTTCATACGAGTTCCTCAGTCGGCGGATGGAGTTTAGACGAAACAAGACCAGTTTGGTGAGTCGAAGGCAGCAGACACAAAGCCTTGATCCGGGAGCGACCGCCCGCAGTTACAGCAGGATGAGGCCCTTGCGGACGCCGAGCGTGACCGCTTCGGTACGGCTGGCCGCCCCCAGTTTCGCCAAAATCGAGCTGATATGGAACTTCACTGTATGGTCGGAAATTCCCAGCCGAGAGGCAATTTCCTTGTTGCCAAAACCTTCTGCCAGCAGGCGAAGCACCTCGATTTCGCGCGCGGTTAGTTGCTCGACCATGTCTAGGTCGTCCTCGGCCGCACCCGAGGTCCCGTTGGCGAAGAGTCCGCGGACGAGATCGGGTTCCAGCAGAACCAATCCTTCGCTGGCCGCCCGCATCGCAGACTGCAGTTCCGCTAGCGAGGAATCCCTGGCTATCAGGCCGCGAACTCCTGCCCGAAGCGCACGGGCTGTCCATCCGGCCTGGGGATCGTCCACCAACATGATCACAGCCAGGTTGGCGTGCTCCAAAGGAGGAATCAGCTGATCCAGTTGGGGATGTGGCTCTGCGAGATCAACGAGCGCGACATCGGGATGGAGTATGGAAATTCGTGCCTCCCACCCCGCCAATCCGGTCATGGAGCCCGCGAGGTGGAACAAGGTGTTCTGTCCAACCATTCGCTCCAGTTCGGCTCTGCGAACCGCTGAGGCAGCACTGATTAGCACACGAAGCGCCCTGCCGCCATTCTTGCTCGTCATGCGGCCTACCTGGTGGGTCGGTCCGCGAGTGCCACGGAAACCGTTACCGGTGTTCCCGCCCGTAGCAAGGTGGCTTGTACGGCGTCTCCGACCTTTGCGGAACCCAGCAAGTGCTGGATGTCGGACGTATCCTCGAGGGGATTTCCTTGAACGCTCGTCACCAAGTCTCCCAGGAAGATGCCGGCTTTTTCCGCGGGGCCCGAGGGCTCAACGTGCACTACGAGCAGCGCATTGCTTTGCGGCGTTACGAGTTTGCTCCGCAGCGCCTCCGGGAGCGCCACGGGTTGCATGGCGAGGCCCAGGTAGGGCCGGGCGATGTGTCCCTTTTCCAGAAGCTCATTGACGATGCGGTTTACCGTCGCAACCGGAATGGTGACCGCACGGCCGCGCGCCAAACCCCGGGTATTGAGCCCGACGATCTTGCCCTGCGCATTCACGAGAGGTCCACCCGAGAATCCCGGGTACAGCTCTACATCGAGGCGAATGTGCTGATCCAGGCGGCCACCTCGTTTCGGTTCCCATTCGCCGCCCAGCCCTCCGATAATGCCGGCGCTCGCCACCAGCTTCGATCCCCGGGAACGGCCCAGTGCCAAGACGAAGTGGCCAATCTTCAAACTGCTGCTGTCCCCGAACTGCGGCATCGCGGGAGCGTCGCCTTCGGCGATCTTCAGGATCGCCAGGTCGGTGCTGGGATCGCGGCCCGCGAGCCGGGCCTTCAGCGGCTTTCCTTCCTCCACGAACACCGGGATTTCCTCCTCACGGCGAATCGTGTGATCGGCCGTCACGAACACGCCCTTCTGCCATTGGATGCCGCTCGAAGGCATCCAGCGTCTTCCGTAGATTGCGGCGACCGAAACACCGGCAGTGCTGGCCGCCGCCGCCAACTCATTCGATAAGGTTTCCAGTACTGATGTCGCCATGGATCGTTTCTCCCGTTCTGGGTAAGTCGATGGATCGTGCAACCCCAAGATGAGGCTGACGAGAAAATTGCGCATCCGCCAATCGGGTAGGGTTGGATTTGTGGACGATGGCGGTGCCGCATGGCTGTGCTATAGTGCCGCCGGTTTCCGAAAGAAGTCCTTCATGCGCCGCGCAGTCTTTGTTGGGCAGTCGGTTGTGCGCCTGCTGGTTTTGGCGACCAGTGTCTTGGCGGCGGTTGCATCCGGCTGGGCGCAAGCCTCGCTGCCCACGGATTTGCGGGAGAAAATCGACCGAGTGGCACAGGTGGTTCTCAGTCAGACCGGCGTGCCTAGCGCCTCGGTTGCCATCGTGAAGGAGGGAAGCATTGCCTATCTGCAGGCTTACGGCGATGCGCGGCTTGAACCGAAGGCTGCAGCGCGGCCCGAAATGCGCTACAGCATCGGTTCCATCAGCAAGCAATTCACGGCTGCCTCGATGATGCTGCTGCAGGAGGACGGCAAACTTTCGATCGACGATCCGGTTGGCAAATACATTCCCAATCTGACGAGGGCAAACGAGGTCACCATCCGCGAGTTGCTATCCCACACCTCGGGCTATCAGGATTACTGGCCGCAAGATTATGTGCCGCCTTTCATGCTGCAGCCGATTACCTCCGAAAAAATTCTGGAGTTGTGGGCGCGCAAGCCGCTCGACTTCGATCCCGGAACCCGGTGGCAATACAGCAACACGAACTACGTGATTGCCGGAGTCATTATCGAAAAAGTCAGCGGGATGCCTCTGCTGCAGTTTCTTCAGAATCGTGTCTTCACGCCGCTCGGTATGAAAAGTGTCGCCAACATCGATCAGCAGAAGCTGGGCGATACCGATGCCACTGGCTACAGGCGCTACGCCCTCGGGCCGCCACGGCTCGCTCCCAAGGAAGGCAAGGGTTGGCTGTTTGCGGCCGGAGAACTGGCCATGCCGGCGGGCGACCTCGCCCGGTGGGATATTTCCGTGATCGAGCAGAAACTCCTGAAGCCCGGCTCCTACGTCGAACTCGAGTCCGAGGTTCGCTTGAAGAACGGTTTGGGCACAGAGTACGGGCTGGGGCTGCACGTCTCTTCATTCTCCGGCCACCGCATGCTGTCACACGGCGGCGAAGTGTCTGGCTTCACGACGCAGAATAGTGTTTTCCCCGACGACCGGGCAGCCGTTGTCGTTCTGACCAATCAGGATGCGGCTCGGGCGTCGAGCGAGATCGAGCGGCAGATCTCCACGTTGCTGTTTACGACCGACGACGCGACGTCCCGTGGCAAGACGGAGCAAGCTCGCGAGATTTTTGAAGGCTTGCAGCGCGGCACCATTGATCGCTCCCTGTTTACCGATAACGCCAACAGCTACTTCGACGAGCAGGCTATTCGGGACTTTGCCAGCAGCCTTTCCCCCTTGGGCGCTCCGGAAGAATTCGTTCAAACCCGCAACGAATTGCGCGGCGGGATGGTCCTTCGGGTCTTTAGCATCAAGTTTCGCCAGAAACGGGTGCGCGCCTGGACCTTCGAAATGCCTGACGGGAAGCTCGAACAGTACCAGGTAGCAGCGGAATAGCCATCGGGAAAGCTCACCAGGCCGGATGGCAAACACCTCTGTTCTGGGCACTTGCAGGGAAGTCCCTCGGTCCGTACAAGCCCTTCCGTAACCTTCTTTTCGTGGTTACCCCAGCGGATACTCTATACCTGAACTATGAGCACCCTCCCCCAACAGCATTCTGTCCCGCGGACTCCTCGTGTCCATCTAGACAAAAATACTCCTGCCGTCCTTCGATTCGAAGGCGGCAGTAGTGTTTCTGGCGAACTTCAGGTTGTTTCCCTGACGGGCGGTCTGCTTTCGCTCCCGCGGCCTCTGGCCAAGGGTTCGCAGGTAAAGCTGATGTTTCTGATCGGTCCGGGCTCGGTTCTGGCGGGCGCAGAACTTCTGAACCCTGTTAACCACACGCTTCAGCCATTCCGGTTTGTTTCGCTCGGCCAGAAAGACCGCCGCAAGCTCGAAGCCATCATCCCGCTTTCGGTGTACGAAGACATTGCAGAGCCGACTTGGATGAAGAAGCTGCGTGTTGCGTCCGATCGCCGCTATGAGCCTCGCAAATGGCGCGTCCGCGCAGCTGCTGGGGCGATCGTGTTGATTACCCTGGGACTGGCAAGCGCGATCTACCTCCGCCACCTGCAGTTTCTCAAGTAGCCCAGGGCCCCAATGATGGGATCAACTCCCAGCCCGCGGCAGCCCACGAACACCCGGCGTTGGCCCCGGTTTCAGGTACATCTGCCCGTCTTGATTGCCGCCGAAACCGCGGACTCTCAGATCGCCATCCCCGGCATGGTGAGTGCGCTCAGTCGGGCCGGCATGGAGGTCTATGGTGGTGTGCCCTTAAACCCGGGCGACCTGATGGAAGTCGAGTTCCGATCCTCGGGCGGAGTTCGGGTTACGGGGATTGTTCGAAACCGTTCCGGCTATTGCTTCGGTCTTGAATTTCTGCGCGCGATGGTTAGCGAAATTCCCGACCATGTGCTGGCCGCAGAGTTCTCCGCGGAATCCGCACTGCCAGACTGGGCTGCTGCGGACATCGCCGCACTGACCGACGGCCTGATCGGTCCGGAGCAGATTGAAGTGGCGTCAGCTGACGAATCGCTGGCCGCCTTGTTTATCGAACGGCATCAGTCGTATCTACGCGCCACCCAAAAAGAGATTGACCGGCTGCGCCGAAGCGCGCTCCAGATCCGTCACATGCGTCAGGCGATGGAGCGCCTGCTGGAAAAGCGCAGATCCGAACTCTAGGTGCTTACGATTCCGGGCGACTGCTATGGCTGTGCCTTGGGTAGCGGCAGGGAAGACTGGCCGAACACGTAGATCCATCCTTTTGGAGTGCGTACGTAGGTGTCGCTAAACCACACGGTGTAGTCGAACGGTTTGCCGCTGTCGGTTCCTTTCTCCCGTAACTTGGCGGTCACCACGGCGGTGTCCCGCCATACCCGCACGGTCTGCTCCGTGTCCTCCTGATGCTCGTATTGCACGCGACCGCCGCGCGCTTCTGCGACCAAGTCTGCCTTGGTGTACTTCTTTCCCGAACCGGTCACCAGGACGAAGTCGTCGGCGAGAAGGCGATCCATGGTGGCAGCGTCGTTTACTTTGACGGCCTCCTGATATTGGGTGTCGAGGGCGGCGATCGTTTTCTGGTCGTCGGCCACGGACGCGCGTAATGTGCGCACAGCGAGAAGCGCCACGCATCCAACCACCAGGCCGAGGGCGAGCTTTTGCAAAATCGAGGTGGGATATCTCGCCGGGATCATGAGCATTCCTCTCCGCGAATCATTGTGTTTTATGTGCTCGGAACATCAGATCGAACCAGGGCTTCCAGGTCTTCCCACCGTCCAATGAAGTGACGGCGGTTTCGCGGACACCGCTGTCCACCTGTTTCCAGGTCCCACGAATCATTTTGTCCGTCCCGTCGGGGGTGCGTTCGGTCGCGTTGAGCACCAGGTCCTCCCCTCGGAGATTGCCATCGAGCAGCAGAAGTTGGCCCCGGTTCGTGACCCAACTCTGGTGCCAGTTTCTTCTGGAAGCATCGTAGATGCTGAAACTCTGGCCTTTATGCCCTTCCGTATCCTGATAGTCCTCGCGCAGAACGCAACCATCGAGGATGGATTCGACTCTGACTCTCGCCGTCTGGGTTGTCGGATTGTCGACGTCGAACACATCCCAATCTCCCACCCAGAAGTCGAGTTGATGAAATTCCGCGGCGGAGCAGGGTTTCGGCATAGTCGCCGAAACGGATTGCTTGCCGCCGCCGGCCACCGCCTGCAAGCTCACAAGGACGAACCAAGTAAACGTCGTAACTTGCCATGTCTTGGCCATCCCATTCATTCCGAACTCGTCCTCCTCGAAAAGTGACTACCGTCGAGAGAGTCGCCAGCCCTTGCGGCCGGGCGCAAACGCCCGCTTACCGGAGCAATCTCCTCGCAAGTTCCAAACCCGCGATCATGAGCCTCTTTGGACACCGTGTAGCTCTTCAGATCGCGCGCTCTCCATCGACTGGGAGCGACCGGACGGCGGCAAGCGCAGTAAAGGGTGTATTCCTCCGCAGAGCCGTGCTCGGTCGAGACCAAATAGGCCCCATTCCGGTATGGACTGAATCCGATCAGGTACCGGGTGAGGCATTGCGGACATTCCACGCAGCGGCGAATATGCGGCGGCATAAAAAAACGTCGTATCACGATAGGGCGTTTGCCAAAGAAAGTCTGGACGTTTGCGGACGTCTCTCCCGTTCTCTCCCCTAATAAATTCAGGAGGCAATTCCGGGAGAGACGAGATTGAAGCATGTCCGAAAACGTCCACTTGAAAAAGGGAAAGCGGCTATGATGAGGCAGAACACATGAAACTCGACTGGCAGGTCTGTTCTCGGGCTCGGTTATCGCGCGATGCGCGCTTCGACGGGAAATTCTTCATCGGAGTGCGTGGGAGCCGCGTCTATTGCCGGCCCATCTGCCCTGCACCGACGGCGAAAGAGAAGAACGTGCGCTACTTCCCGAGTGCGGCCGCCGCTGCAGAGGCAGGCTTTCGTCCCTGTTTGCGTTGCCGCCCAGAATGTTCGCCGGGCACTCCGGCCTGGCTGGGCACGCCCAGCACTGTTTCGCGAGCGTTGCGTCTGATTGCGGAAAGCGGCCTGGAGGAGGGTGGCGTGGAGACACTCGCGGACCGGCTGGGCGTCGGGTCACGTCATCTGCGACGGCTCTTCGTTCAACACCTGGGAGCAACTCCGAGTGCAGTCGCGCACACGCGTCGCCTCCACTTCGCAAAGAAATTGATCGACGAAACCAATCTGGCCATGAGTGAAGTCGCTCTGGCTTCAGGCTTCGGGTGTGTGCGGCGCTTCAACGCGTCGATCCGTAAGGTTTACAAGCGCACTCCCACGCAGATCCGCCGGCTGTCGAGACAGCCAGGCCGCCAGCCCGACAACGAGTACCTCTTTCGATTGCGCTTTCGTCCGCCTTACAACTGGGATGTCATGCTACAGTTTCTCGCAGCCCGGGCTACGCCCGGCGTTGAGGCAGTTCAGGATGGCCACTACTACCGTTCGATCTCCCTGAACGGCAGCCATGGCTATGTGGACGTTTCGCTCGATGCGGAGAGCGATGCCCTGATCGCGCGCGTGCAGTTCGGCGATCCGCGGTCGCTGTTTCTCATCGTGGAGCGCTTGCGTGCCATGTTCGATTTGAACGCCGATTGGACCGCCATCGCTCCTGGACTGCTGTCTGATCCAGCACTTCGTGCAAGAGTACAAGCTCAGCCCGGACTGCGTGTGCCCGGTTCCTGGAGCGGGTTTGAACTTGCTGTCCGGGCGATTCTCGGCCAGCAAATTACCGTAAGGGGCGCAACCACGGTCGCCGGCGCCCTGGTGCGCACCTTCGGAAGCTCGCTGGCGAATCCGGGCCCCCTGTCCCACGTTTTCCCATCACCTGAGAACTTGGCGGATGCCGACCTCACGACTATCGGGCTGACGAAAGCCAGAGCCGCGACCATTCGCGGTCTTGCGCAGGCAGTCTGCAAGAAACGAATCAGTTTTGAGGGTATTGCCGCGCCCGATGACTTCCTTCTTCGCTTGCGGGAGATTTCCGGGATCGGTAAATGGACGGCTCAGTACGTGGCGATGCGGGCTTTGGGCGAGCCCGATGCGTTCCCATCCGGAGACTTGGGGTTGCTTCGCGCCTTGGGCATCGAAGATTTCGCGGAACTGGAACGCCGCGCCGAAGCATGGCGCCCCTGGCGAGCTTACGCGACCATGTACTTATGGAGCGTTGCGGGAGAGGACCGCCCCCTGCCTAAACCGATATCTATGAAGAGCGAGAGAGCGCGCCGGGGAGCACTCACTTCGCGGCAGACCGTCGCATCCGCCGCTGTGTGATCTTCAACTCTGCTCCGGGATGGGTGGCTTTAACGAAGTTTCCGGCGTGAGGTCTCAGACACGTTTGCTCCGTGTCTTGCGCATGCGCCTGAAGATGCGCGCCGTCGGGGTGAGCCAGGTCAGCCCAACTGCGAAGAGCAGGATTGCTGTAACCGCGACATATGATTCGGTC
>Ga0307469_10000553_pt1 | contig 13730 bp, 14 predicted proteins | sample atmos_gasesAM2C__FD_203084 | JGI IMG/M metagenome (GOLD analysis project Ga0307469, IMG submission 203084) | Hardwood forest soil microbial communities from Morgan-Monroe State Forest, Indiana, United States - atmos_gasesAM2C_515 | ecosystem: Environmental > Terrestrial > Soil > Temperate...
TCTCCGTCGACGTCGCGAGCAGCTCGTCGAGCGTTCCCGTCGCCACGCACCGTCCGCCTTCGAGCAGCACGATCTGATCGGCACGTCGAAGCGCCGCCGGACGATGCGACACCACGAGGCAGGTGACGTCGCGGCCGCGTGCGAAGAGACGCGACCAGAGTTCGGCCTCCGTCTCGGCGTCGAGGGCCGACGACAGGTCGTCAAAAACGAGCAGCTCCGCGTCGCGCACGAACATGCGCGCGGCGGCCGCGCGTTGCACTTGACCGCCGGAGAGCTTCACGCCGCGCGGACCGACCGGCGTGTCCAGGCCGTGATCGAGCACCGCGACGTCCGATTCCATCACCGCCGCGTGGACGGCCCTGTCCAGCACTTCCGCATCATCGTGCCGTCCGAGCAGCACGTTCTCGCGCAACGTCTCGCTGAACAGACGCGGCACCTGCGGCGTGTACGCGCTCCGCGGCGGGACGAAGAACGTCGCCGGGTCCTCGACCTGCCGTCCGTTCCACCGGATCTCACCGCTGTGCGTCGGCAGCAAGCCGAGGACGGCGTGCACGAGCGTCGTCTTCCCCGACCCGATCCGTCCGGTGACGACGACGAACGAGCCACGCTCGACGGCGAACGACACGCCGCGGACGCCGGGCGTGCCGTCGCGGTGTTCGCACGTCAGGCCGCGGACATCGAGTCGTTCGAAGCGCTCGCGCGCCGGCGGCAGCGCGGCGTCCGGAGGTTCGTCCTTCAGATACACCGGCGCCGGCGCCACGAGCGCGGACGGCGGTTCGCTCGGCAACAGACGCGACATGCGCTGCATCGAGACGTCGATGCGTTGCAGGTCGTTGATCAGGCGCGCGATCTCGGTCGGCAGGAACATCAACTGATCGAGGAACAGGACGAACAGCGCGAAGTCCCCGACGGTGAACGATCCGCCGCGGATCCCGCGCGCTCCGAGCAACAGGACGACGCCGACGGCGACCTGTGCCATGTGGAAGTGGATCGAGTCGAGCATCACGCCGAACAACGTGTCGCGGAGGGATGTCTTCCGGCGGTGCTCCCCCATCTCCTCGAGACGCGCGACGGCGTCGTTCGTGCCGCCGGCGACCTTCACCGCGAGCTGCGCGCCGATGAGCTCACCGAGGTATCCGGTGAGTCGTCCGGTCGCTTCGCGGGACGCCGCACGGTACGCCACGATCCTGCTTTCGAGGAGTCGCGCGACGAACGCGCTGAGCAGGATCGGCACGAACAGCACCGTCGTCATCAGCGGACTGATCCGCCACATCAGGAAGCCCGCCGCGATGGCGAACATCGAGCGTCCGATCAGATCGGCGAACGCGTCGAGGGCGTCGGCACAACTGCGAGGGTCGTCCCGGAAACGGCTGATCGACTCGCCGACCGTCTCCGGGAGCCCGTGACGTCCGAACCCGCGAAGGATCGCCGCGAACATGTTGCGTTGCATCAGAACCTGGCTCTTCTGCTGCACGGAGTTCCACGGATTGCCGAGCAGCGGATCGATGAAGAGCTCGACGAGTTGGACGGCGACGATCACGGCGATCGCCGTCCACGGTGAGAGCAGCGTGTGTTTTCCGGCGAGCGCGTCGAAGAATCCTCGCGTCGCGAGACCCACCGGGATCGGGACGAAGAAGAAGATGACGATCGCGAACAGGACCGTCTTTCCGAAGTAAACCGGACTGAACGCGCACAACCGCAGGAGCGCTCGGAACGGCTTCATACCAGCTCCTCCGCCATACCGGTGCGGAGCAATCGCGAGAACCGGGACGCCGGATCCCGTGCGAGGTCGTCACGACGGCCGAACTCCTCGACCGCGCCGTTCTCGATGATGAGGATCTTGTCCGCGCGCTCGACCGTCGCGAGCCGGTGCGCGATCACCACACCGGTTCGCCCATCGAGCAGGCGCGTGATCGCACGCTCGAGCAACGTCTCCGTGGCGGGATCGAGGCGCGACGATGCTTCGTCCAGCACGACGAGCCCCGGATCCTTGAGGAACACGCGCGCCAGCGCGACGAGCTGCGCTTCACCCGCCGACAACCCACGTCCGGCGGCGCCGAGCGTCGTATCGAGGCCGTCCGGGAGCCGGCGGAGCCACTCGGCGAGACCGAGCTCGTCGAACACGACACGGAGCTTGCGATCGTCGACGTTCGGGTCGAACAGCACGACGTTGTCGCGGAGCGAGCTCGCGAAGAGCTGCACGTCCTGTGTCACGAGTCCGATGCGTGAACGGAGCGCGTCGAGTTCGGCGTCGCGTACGTCGACTCCGCCGAGCCGGACGCATCCGACATCGGGATCGTGCAACCGGAAGAGGAGGCGCGAGATCGTCGTCTTGCCGGAACCGGTTCGTCCGAGGAGGCCCAGCACCTCACCCGGCTCGAGGTGGACGGACACATCGCGCAGGACGGGTTCGTCCTCGTAGGCAAACGTCACGTGCTCGATGTCGATGGCGAGTGGTCCGTCCGGCACGGCCTTGCCCGTCCCGTCGACGATGAGGGGCTCCGTCCCGAGCAGCTCGCGCACGCGCACGATCCCTCCCGTCGCTTGCTGGAACGCATTCATCTGACGCGACAGACGTTCGAGCGGCATCCGGAGCATCGTTGTGTAGCGGAACACGAGGTAGACCGTGCCGAGCGAGATGGCGCCGGCGAGATGGAGGCCGGTGGAGAGCGCGAGGGCAGCGCCCGTTCCGACAACGAAGAACAATCCGATCGTCGAGTTGAAGAGCGACGAAGCCCTCGCGGCGTCCGCGACGCGGTGATAGCGGTTCGCGGAGCTCTCGTGGAAGCGTCGCATCGCGTAGTCGTCGGCGCCGGACGTCTTGACGTCCGGGAGTCCGCCGAGGCGCTCCTCGATATAGCCGGTGAACGCGGCAGCCGCGCGTCGAGCGTCTCGCGCGCGTCCGCCGACGAAGCCTCCACCGCGGGTCATGTACGCGAGCGCACCGAACGAGAAGAGCGTGAGCAGCGCGCCGATGCGCCAGTCGGCGATGAAGAGCAGCACGAGCACGCCGACGAGGAACACACCGCTCCCAAGGATCTGGACGACGAACGACGCGAAGAAGTCCGCGATCGCACAGACGTCGCCGTCGATGCGTTCGATCAACTCGCCGGCGCCGTGCTCGGCGTGGAACGACCCGTCGAGCGACAGCACATGACGCGTGAGATCGGCGCGGAGCACGTTGGTCGTCCGCCAGCCGAGGTCTTCCGCGACATATGTGTCGAGGACGCTCATGACTTGCGTCAGGAGCGCGACGACGAGGTAGACGACCGCGATCCGGACGAGGTTATGGAACGTGTCCCCGGCCTGAGCGTGGTCGATGAACGTCTTCGCGATCTCGGGGTTGGCCAGCTGGGAGCCGATCCCCGCGAACAGGACGAGGCCGAGCAGGACGACACGCGGCCACTGGGGTACCAGGTACGTCGACAACAACGAACGGTCGAGCTTCGATAGCACGTAGCGCTCCTTGGGCAGCACGGAACAAACACAAGAACTACTGAGTGCTGCAGGCCGCCGCTACGGTGCTCTTAGACGTGAGCAGCCGGAACGGGGGCCGTGCCAAGAAACGCTGTCATCTCGGACCTCCCGTTTGACCGGCGTGCATCATAGCGCGCCCGCTCACGCAACATCGAGATCGCCAGGACGGCCATCCACGCGAGGAAGGCGCCGATGCTGATGCGCTCGTAGACGCCGGCGAACGGCGTCGGGAGATCCTTCGGGATCCGAGGTCCAAACACACTGGTCAGCGCGCCGAAGGCGAGCATCGTGCCGACCGACACGTACGAGTAGATCTTGAACCGATTCCCGAACACCTTCGAACCGAAGAACATCGCCGCGAGCATCAACGGCACGCCGATCGCGGTGAACGCGATGTGTCCGGCGTCCGTGAGCGACGTCGTTGTCCCGCGCAGGTGCATCGGGGGCCAGGCGAACCCGATCAGTCCATCCGCGATCAGGAAGTATCCGACGCGGCGGAGTGCACGGCGACCGCGCGCGGCCATCGCGAGCCCGATGCCGAAGGCGATGAGCAAGACGCCATACGCGGTGGCCATCCACAGCCACAGTGACCGGGACGGAGCCCCGATCGCCGACAGCTCGCTCACCGTCTGGTTCACCGTGCTGTACCCGGGGAAGTGCAACGCTGCCGCGATGTTCGCCGCGACGTACACGACCGACGCTGCGATCCCGCACACGAGCAGAGCGGTTCCGTATCGCTCCATGGGCCGGAGCCTCATGACGATCACCTCCTGCCAACGCTCTCAACCGATTCTCCGGCCGCGGGCAGGCGGTGCCATCCGAGGGCACCACGGGTTGGCGCTACGGGTGCGACGGTGCGGGCGGTGCTCCGTCCAGCTCGAAGAAGAGGTCGTCGGGGTAGCAGTAGTACCACTCCTCGCCGGGCTCGTACGACCGCACGATGGCGTGCGCCGGTACGTTCTTGTTGTGCGCCGTCGCGTGCCGGGCGGGCGAGTTGTCGCAGCAGCCGACGTGACCGCATGACTGGCACACGCGCAGGTGCACCCAGTCGTGTCGTCCGGCGGCGAGGCAGTCCTCGCAACCATCGGACGACGGCGTCACGTCTTGGATCGTGTCGAGATGCGTGCACTGATCTGCCATCAGGACCTCCGAGCTTCGAGGGCCGCGCGATCCCAGCTCGCGCTGTTTGCCGCGGCCTCGTACGTGGATTGCAGGAACGTCATGAGTGCTTCGTCCGGATCGCTTGCCGTTCGTACCTCGGTCACCGGGAGGACGAACTCACCGAATCCGTCGTCGTAGTGCGCGTCCGCCGCGGTCTTGAATCCCGGGAGCTCGGGATACGCGTACGAATAGAACATCCCCTCGCCTTCACCGTTCGGCCAGTACCCCGCGCTGCTGACCTCGTGGCTGTACGCGATCTGCTGCACGTAATCCGGACAGTTCGGGACGCCGCCCCGGTGGCGCGGCGCCGGGCGTCCGGAGAAACGAGTCACCGCGAGATCGAATCCGCCGAAGAACAGTTGGACGGGACTCACCTTCCCGATGAACCGCGCACGGAACTCGGAGAGCACGTCGGTCGTGGCGACGAGCATCTGATGGAACCGTTCGACGGCGTCACTGTCGTACGACGCATGTGTCTCGTCCCTCGCGAACGGGATCGCAACGGAAACCTCGACCGGACGCGCGTACATCGTGACGTCGATGCCGAGCTCGGTGAGCTTCGTCCGGAACTCGTGATAGAAGTCGGCGACCGAGCGCGGTGCGAGCGCGAGCGTGCGCCGGTCGCCGTCGGTCGTGTCGATGGTGAGCTCGTGGTCGCGGAAGTCGAAGACGATCTGGACGTCGCCCAGCAGGATCGTCTCGTACCCGCGCGCGGTCACGCGGAACGTCGACCCCCACCAGTGATTGATCGGCGGCGCGAGTTTCAGTGCGACCTTGCCGACGATCTGCGTCCACATGTGCAGCGTGTCGCGGGTGTCGGCCCAGTCCTCGACGCGGAGCTCGGGCCAGCGGGTCATCAAGCTCTATACAACAGCATCGGCGTCACGGGCATTCCGCGGGAATACGGACGGCGCGATGCGGGTCTCCCCGTCGATGGAACTCGGACTCGACACCTTCGGCGACGTCACCTTCGGACCGGACGGTGAGCCGCTCCCGTACGACCAGGTCCTACGGAACGTCGTGGACGAAGCGGTGCTCGCCGACGATCTCGGCGTCGACTTCTTCGGCGTCGGTGAGCATCACCGCGCCGACTTCTCGATCTCGGCCCCCGAGGTCGTCCTCGCGACCATCGCCGGGCGAACCAAGAACATCCACCTCGGGACGTCCGTCACCGTCCTGAGCTCGGACGATCCCGTTCGCGTCTACGAACGCTTCTCCACGCTCGACGCGCTTTCGAACGGACGTGCGGAAGTCATCCTCGGACGGGGCTCGTTCACGGAGTCGTTCCCGCTCTTCGGATACGACCTCGCCGACTACGAGGTCCTCTTCGAGGAGAAGCTCGACCTCTTCGCGAAGCTGCGCGACGGCGGTCCCGTCACGTGGTCGGGGACGAAGCGCGGGCCGCTGAACGACCAACTCGTGTATCCGCCGGACCCGGCGCTGAAAGCGTGGGTCGGCGTCGGCGGCAACCCGGAGTCCGTGATCCGTGCTGCCCGTTACGGCTTCCCGCTCGTCGTCGCGATCATCGGCGGCGATCCGTTGCGCTTCGCGCCGCTCGTCGATCTGTACCACCGCGCGCTGCAGAAGTTCGAGCGTCCGACGCTCTCGGTAGCCGCGCACGGTCCCGGACACATCGCCGACAGCGACGAGCAAGCGCGCGAGGAGCTCTGGCCGCACTACCGCGTGATCATGAACCGCATCGGACGCGAGCGCGGCTGGCCGCCGACGTCCTACGCGCAGTTCGAAGCGGCGGCCGGGCCGGACGGAGCCCTCATGGTCGGCGCTCCGGACACCGTCGCGGAGAAGATCGTGCGAGCCGTGGAGGGCCTCGGGCTGGCGCGCTTCACGCTCAAGTACAGCAACGGGACGCTTCCACACGACGCGATGATGCGGAGCATCGAACTCTTCGGGACGAAGGTCGCGCCGCTCGTTCGAGAGCATTTCGCTACTGTCTCGGAGTGACGAAGACGCGACTCCGGCAGGTCGTCCTCGCGGCGCGCGAGCTCGAGCCGGTGGCCATGGAGCTGGAAGCGACGCTCGGCGTGCACGACGGGTTCAACGATCCCGGCGTCGGCGCGTTCGGACTGAAGAACGTCGTGTACTCCGCCGGCGAATCGTTCGTCGAGGTCGTCGTCCCCGTGCAGGACAACACGGCAGCCGGACGAACCATCGACAAGACCGGCGAAGGCGGCTACATGGCGATCTTCCAGGTGGAAGACATCGCAGGCGTGCGGACCCGCGTTGCCGCTGAAGAGATCCGCGTCGTGTGGCACGCGGAACTCGAGGACATCCAAGCGATGCACCTGCATCCGAAGGACATCGGCGGCGCGATCGTCTCCATCGACGAACCCGTGCCGTTCGAGTCGTGGCGCTGGGGCGGGCCGACGTGGATCGGCGACGGAACGCCGCCCGTCAGCGGCGGTGTGCGCGAGATGACCGTGTGCGTACCCCACCCGTCCGAGACCGCGGAGCGCTGGGCGTCCGTCCTCGGTCTCATCCCATCCGACGACGCGATCGTCCTGGATGAGGGACGACAGACGGTGCGGTTCGTCCGGCTCGAAGATGGGGAGCGCGAAGGGATCGCATCGTTCGTGTTCGCGCTCGACGGTGTCGAGCCGGCGGCCGTTGACATCGGCGGCGTGACCTTCACGGTCAACTGATGGCGTACGACACCGAGCTCGGCGAACGCCTGCGTGAGCTGCTCGCGACCGAGAAGGGCGTTACCGAGAGCAAGATGTTCGGTGGCCTCGCGTTCCTCATCGGCGGGAACATGGCGATCGCCGCGAGCGGACAAGGCGGTCTGCTCGTCCGCTGCGATCCGGACGGATCCGCGAAGATCGTGTCGTCCTCGAAGGCGACGGAAGCCGTGATGCGCGGCCGCGCGATGTCCGGCTGGCTCCGGGTCGAAGCGAACGACGTGAAGACGAAGCCGCAGCTCGCGAAGTGGGTCAAAGTGGGAGCGACCTACGCGCGATCGCTGCCCCCGAAGGCCAAGAAGAAGCGCTAGGCCTTCGTGTAGTTCAGGTAGAGCACGCCGTTGTCGTAGGCCTCCGAGCGTGCGAGCGACCACTTCGTGTCGGGCGTGCCGTCGAAGAGCCGGTTCGTCCCCTGCATCGTGACCGGGTACACGACGAGGTTGAGCTCGTCGACGAGACCGTCGCGCAGGAGCGCGCGGACGAGCGTCCCGCTGCCGCTGATATAGATCCCCGTCTTGTCGTCCTTGAGACGCCGGATCGCCGCCGGATCGTACGGACCGAGCACCGTCGAGTTGCGCCACGTCGTTTCCTTGAGCGTCGACGACACGACGAACTTCATGGTGTCGTTGAAGAAGGGCGCGCCCGGATCTTCTTCGACCGTCCGGACGGACCACGCCGGCTCGAACATCTCGAAGGTGGTGCGTCCGAGCAGGATCGCGTCGCAGCCGCCCATCGCCGCGGCGAGGGCCTCGCCCATCCGGGGGTCGAAGCCGTACTCCCTCGTCCACGTCGGGGCGTCGATGACTCCGTCGAGGGACATGAACTCGTGCACCTTGATCGTTCCCATCGTCATCCTCCTCGTGTCCGTTTGCAGTATGGACGTCCGGAAGCAGCCGAACTCATCGGCGGGTAAGATGCCCGGCATGCCGCTCGAGGGTGAATACGCGCCGAGTCCGTGGGGCTTCTCCGCCGACCAGGTGGCGCTGTACGAGAAGTCCGGCGGAACGGAAGGGACGGAGCTGCAGGGCGCGCCGGTCGTGATCCTGACGACTCGTGGACGCCGCTCGGGCAAGATCCGCAAAACACCCCTCATGCGCGTCGAGCGCGAAGGGACGTACGCGGTGGTCGCATCGCTCGGCGGCGCGCCGAAGCATCCGGTCTGGTACTACAACATCGACGCGAACCCCAACGTCACGCTGCAGGACGGCCCGAACCTCTACGAGATGCGAGCGCGCGAGGTCTCGGGGGCCGAACGCGACGAGTGGTGGAGGATCGCGACGAAGGCGTGGCCCGCCTACGACGACTACCAGGCGAAGACCGAGCGTGTGATCCCGGTCTTCGTGCTCGAACCGCGCTAGGACGTCAGCGTCGCCAGCGCGTCGAGGTCGAGGGCATGTTGGGCGTGGCGCTCGGCCATCACCATGAACATCGCGTCGCCGCGCTCCGTCCGCTCGACGAGCATCGATGCGCCGACGGCCATCACGAGGCCCGCGAACGTCCCGCGGCGGTAGTCGCGATAGCACTCGTCCCAGCTGAAGTCGGTGACGCCGGCCTTCAAGAGGTCGTCGTAGTACGTGCGCAGCAGCTCGTCCTCGTGCTGCCGACGGACTTCGGGCAATAATCCTGCACCGATGAAGTACGCCGCGTCGGACGCGGCCGTCCCGAGCGCGATGGTCTGCCAGTCGACGACGGCGACGTCGTCCGGGCCTGGACCGAGGAGCAGGTTGTCGAGGCGGTAATCGCCGTGGACGATCGTCTTCGGCCCCCCGGCGTCGGTGACGTACGCGCCGATGTTCTCGAACAGCTTCGTCCCGACCTTGCGCACCTCGTCGGTGGTGCGGTCGTCGTACCGATCGACGAAGCCGCTCCAGAGCATCGGGAGCATCATCAACGACGACGAGCGACCCTCGGCCGGATCGACGTAGAGCCAGTCGTACTGCTTGAACGTCGGATCGTTCCAGCGCGGTGCATGCAGACCGACCATCTCCTTGAGCGCAGCCCGCGCGACCTCCGGCGTGCAACCGGCGATCTGGTCGCCTTGCACCGCCGGTGCCATGTCCTGCATCAGCAGGACGAAGCTCACGCCGCTGTCGTCGATGTCCGCGTAGAGCACGCGCGGCGTGCGGATCGTGAGCGTGCCGATGATGTAACGGTAGAAGTTCACTTCCTTCACGTAGTTGCGGAGCATCATCGCGGTGTTGCGACTCGTGGGATCGGCCGCGGGCAGCTTCGCGACGAGCGTCGGCGGTGCTTCCGTCTCGCCTTCGTAGGTCAGCCTGATGCGCACGCTGTCGCACATCTGTCCCGTACCGAGCGGCGACGTTTCTGCGCTGGCGACCTTCACGCCCAAGACGGACGTGAGCCACTCGGCGGTGAGCTTCTCGGGTGTGTCCGCGATCACGACGGGAGCACTCCCGTGACTTCGGTGTCCGGGAAGAAGTGGCGATGGCGAGCGCCGGTGACTTCCCACACGGCGGAGCCGGTTCGTCCGTCGTCGGTGCGCACCGTCATCAGGTTGAGGCCGCCACGATGGAACGGTTCGTACGGACGCGCGAACGAGCCCGTTCCTTCGACGCCGATGGTGCGTCCGTCCTCGAGGACGTACTCGGCTCGGCCTTCGAGCCCCGTTACCGACTCGCCGTGCAGGCCGTACGGGCCGCCGGTCCACTTCGCTTCGTAACGGAAGTCGACGATCGGGACGGGATCGCTGCCGTCCGTGGGGGCCCAGCAGCCGTCGGTGTACACGCGCGCGCCGTTCGGATACTCCCAGTGCCAGACGCCGAGGAAGCCGTCGTCGAGCTGCGTCTGCCACCAGATCCACAAGGGACAGCGTCCGTGATCGCGGATGCCCCACGAGTGGTCGCGCTGTCCGATCCAGTTCCTGATCTCGTGCGTCGTGCCGCGCGCGGTGTAGGTGCCGTTGTAGGTGCCGGACTGGAAGATGTGGCACTGGTCCCAGACGATGTCGTCGCCGGCGCGCATCGTCCCGCGACGAAGGCCGTACGGTTGGGTGCGTGCGCGCCACGTGACGTCGAAGGAGAGCTCCGATCCTTCGGCGTCCAGATGCACCTCGCGCATCGGCTCAATGATCTCGACGCGCGCACCGGGCATCGACGTGGTGTGCGGATCCCCGTCGTATGGACGTCCCGAGAATCCGGTGATCCGCTCGCCGCCGATGGTTGCCATCTGGAGGGAGTCCATGCGTTCCTGCGCCGGGTAGTGCGCCATCGTGAAGAAGATGACGTCGCCCGTTCCGGACGGATCGTGGAAGTCGTAGAAGTAACTCTCGCGCCAGTGATGGTGATGCGTCTGCACCTGCGGGAGCATCTGCGGGATCTGATGGACGAAGTACTCGTCCATCGCCGTCGGCTTCGTCATGCCGGACATCGTAGTTCCACGCGTCACCGCGGCGTCAGGATGCAGAACTCGTTGCCGTCGGGGTCGGCGAGGACGACCCACGGGACGTCACCTTGCCCGATGTCGACGCGCTTCGCGCCGAGCGCGAGGACCCGTTCGACTTCCGCTTGTTGGTCTTCGCCGAGGGGCGGCGCGATGTCGAGGTGCAATCGGTTCTTCGTCCTCTTCGCGTCGCCGCCGGGCGGACCGAAGGTGATGAACGGCCCGCGCCCGTCGGATGCGCGGATCGCCGTGTCGCCGTCGCGGTCGTAGACGAGCGGCCAGCCGATCGCTTCGCCCCAGAAGCGGCCGGTTACCGGCTCACCGGGCTCGAACACGACGGCACCGAGCAGGCCGGTGTCCGCGAGGAATTCTCCACGCCGGACGATGCAGAACTCGTTGCCCTCGGGATCGGCGAGGACGACGTGCTCGGCGTCCGCGGGTTGACCGATATCGGTGCGCGCCGCGCCGAGCGACAACAGCCGGTCAACGATCTCCGCTTGGTGCTCGACCGACTCGCTCACGAGATCGAGATGGATCCGGTTCTTCGAGGTCTTCGGTTCCGGTACGGTCACGAAGTCGAAGATGAACGGTGTTCCGTCCGTCGGCAGGAGGCTCACGACGCCGTCGGTTTCTTCTTCGATCTCCCACCCCAGGGTGGCGGCCCAGAACCTCGCGAGGATGAGTGGATCGTTCGCGTCGAAACAGAGACTCGAGAGCTTGGACGTCACCAGAGGATCCCTTATCCACTGCAGACGCCGCTGCACGGCGGCGGCGGGGGTGAGTCGTCGTTCACGATCACGCCGACGCCCTTCGGATCGACGAGGACGAGGCCGGACGGGTTCGAGAGCCGCACCAAGAACGTCTCGTTGCGTTCGACGTTCCTGTCGCCCTTGACGAGCACGACGATCGGCGCGATTGTCTGGCCGGCCGCGAACGTCAGCGTGCCGGACGTTGGGACGAAATCGGTCCGGTTCGCCGTGCCGGCCGCGGTCGCATAGTCGAGGGTCTCTCCGCCGACGGCGGGCGAACTGAGCGTGACGTGGAAGACGAAGCGCTTCGTCCCGCTGTCGCCTTCGGTCTTCCGGACGTTCGAGATCGTGACGCCGGGGAGTGCGCGGAAGGTCGCCGTCACACTCTTGTCCGTCGTCATGTCGAGGTCACACGTCCCGGTGCCGGTGCAATCGCCCGACCATCCGTCGAAAACCGAACCGGGATCCTGGTGCGCCGTCAGCTGGACGCCGGAGTCGAACGGCGGGTGGCTCGAGCACGTCGACGGACAGCTGATGCCGCTGGGGCTCGATGTGACCGAGCCCGATCCCGTCCCCGCGAGCGTAACGGCGAGATGCGGGACGAAGACTTCGAAGGCGCCGATGTCCGGCTGTCCTCCGACGCTTCGCGGCGCGCCGCGCTGGTCGAACTGGAGCGCAAGCGGGTTGGCGCCATTGTTGATGGCCAGCGAGGTCGGGCCCAGTGCCATCGTCGACGTGGGGCCACCGTTGTCCACGAGGCCGCCGAGCATCGGGTCGATCGGATTCGAGGTCGTCCCGACGATGTCGTTGTTGACCCCGTTCACGAAGCTGGTCCCCGAGCCGTTGCCGATGAGGTTGTGACTCTCGGAGGCGAACGTCCCGCTGGAATCCGGAGAGGTCACGGTCGCAGTGTTGTTCGCGACGATCACGGAGATGAGACTCACCCCCCCGCCGCTGATGCCGCCGCCGGTGGCGGAGGTCGAGTTCCCCGCGATCGTGCTCGAGAAGAGTCGGATCGCGCCGTTCACGGTGTTGCCGATGCCTCCCCCGTTGCCCGCCGCGTTGTTCAACGCGATCGTGCTCGAGAAAACGGTGGCGGCCGCGCCGTAGTAGAGGCCACCGCCTTCGCCGCTCGCCACGTTGTTCGAGATCGTGCTCGAGCCCACTGTGATGGACCCGCCGCTGAAAAGGCCGCCGCCGTCGGCGCTCGTCGTGTTGTTCGAGATCGTGCTGGAGGCGACGCTGAGCGAACCGAGGTTGTCGACCGCTCCGCCGTTGTTCGCACCCGCGTTTCCGTTGGAGAGCAGGACGTGGTCGAGGTGAAGAACGCCACCGGATGCGACCTCGAGGATCCGGAAGTTCGGAGTGCCACCGGCGGTGCTGCGCTTGATCGTCCCGTTCTGGATCGTCAACTCGCCTGCCGTCGCGGAGCTGAGTATCGAAGGCAAGCCGTTGTTGCCGTCCGTGATGTTGTTCACGGTGGTCAGCGTGAAGGTTTGGCCACCGAGATCGATGACGTCGTTCTCAGAGCTGGCGTTCGCTGCCGTGATGTCCGCGATGAGGTCGGCGACGGTCGCAGGTGTGTAGTTGGCCGCGGCAGCTCGGGGTTGAGGGAGCACGGCAAGGGAGCCGAGCAGGAAGAGGGCGACGAGGATGCTACGTGCGGGTCGATCCACGGTCGGGACGAATCTACACGTCCCGGTAGGCTTCCGCCTGTGACGATCTCCTGGGACGACTTCGAGAAGGTCGAGCTTCGCGTGGGACGGATCATCACGGCGGACGAGTTCCCGGAGGCGCGGAAGCCGGCCTACATCCTCGAGGTCGACTTCGGAGACGACATCGGGACGAAGCGTTCGAGCGCGCAGATCACCGAGCACTACCGACAGGACGATCTCGTCGGACGACTCGTTGTCGCTGTGGTCAACTTCCCGCCGAAGCAGATCGGGCCCGTGCGCTCCGAGTGTCTCGTGACGGGATTCGCGGACACGGATGGGCGCGTCGTCCTCTGTGTTCCCGAGCGTGACGTGCCGCTTGGATCGCGTCTGTTCTGACGACAAGTCCGAGCAGCTAACACGTCAGCCGGAGCCGATGTGGGAGAGATCAGGCGAACTTCTACAGTTCGCGATGCAGAGGTCGCTGGCCTGGTTGGACCGCTTTCGAACCACGATTTCCAGGCCGAACTTGCCGTTTTGGCAAGTTTCGAGTCGAACTCAAAATGATCCCGCAAGAAAAGAGGGCGCTGACCCCT
>Ga0307469_10000554_pt1 | contig 13723 bp, 16 predicted proteins | sample atmos_gasesAM2C__FD_203084 | JGI IMG/M metagenome (GOLD analysis project Ga0307469, IMG submission 203084) | Hardwood forest soil microbial communities from Morgan-Monroe State Forest, Indiana, United States - atmos_gasesAM2C_515 | ecosystem: Environmental > Terrestrial > Soil > Temperate...
CGACCGCGATTTTTGTCGCGCACGTCTGGTGGCCGCCCACCGACATTTCCGTACACGGGCCCGCGATCGATCATCAACTGCGGGAGACGATGGTTTCGGCGGGCATCCTGTTCGTAGTGTCGCAGCTCGCCCTGGCGCTGTTTGCCTGGCAATACGGCGATCGCAAAGACGGGCGTCCGATCAAGCTGTTTCCCGGCGGCGCGACGCCGATGGTGGTCTTGGCCATCGTGCTCGTGGGCGCCGAGATCTTGGCCCTGACGTTTGTGGGCTCCAAGGTGTGGGCCAGCGTGTTTCAGTCGCCACCGGATCCGAATTCGCTGGTCATCGATGTGCAAGCCGAACAATTCGCCTTCTATTTTCGGTATCCGGGCCCGGACGGCTCGTTCGGCGCGACCCATCCGGAATTGATCAACGAGGCTAACGAGAACTACTTCGGGCTCGATCCCGCGCACGATGTGGACGCGCGAGACGATATCGTGGTCCCGAGCTTGGCAATCCCCGTCAACCGTCCCGTCCTGTTGCGAATGCACGCCAAAGACGTCAATCACTCGTTCTACGTGCCCGAGCTGCGGATCCAACAGGACTTTGTCCCAGGCCTCGTCATCCCGCTGCATTTCACCGCGACCCGGACGGGGAAGTACGAGATCGTCTGCACGCAGTTATGTGGATTGGGGCACTACAACATGCGCGCGTATCTCGAGGTGATGTCGCCGGAGCAATTCGACCAGTGGCTGAAGGAGAAGGTGGCACAACAATAAGTCAGCGAGGCAGGCACATGGATCACGCTGCGGCGCCAGCGGCCGTTCATCACCACGCCCCTCCCCAGGGCTTTCTGCGGAAGCACGTCTTCAGCCTCGACCACAAGGTGATCGGGAAGCAGTATCTCGATCTGGCATTGGTGGCGGTGTGTATCGGTATGGCGCTGTCGTGGCTGATGCGCGTGCACCTGGCCTGGCCCAACCTCCCGATTCCGGGTTTGCAGAAGTTGTCGCCCAACGGTGCCGCCAACGGCGTCATCACGCCGGAGTACTACCTCTCGCTCATGACGATGCACGCCACGATCATGGTGTTCTTCGTCCTCACGAGTGCCCCGTTCGCCGGGTTCGGCAACTACTTCCTGCCCATTCAGGTCGGTGCGGAAGACATGGCGTTCCCCCGGTTCAACATGATGTCGTTCTGGACGACCTGCGTGGCGTTTCTCGTGCTGATCAGCTCGTTCTTCGTCTCGGATGGACCCGCCTTGTCCGGCTGGACCGCCTACGCGCCGCTCAGCGCGGTGGGGAAGGACGCCGGTCCGGGTCAGGGGCTCGGGCAGACGCTGTGGACGCTCTCGATCGCCATCTTTTGTGTGGGGCAACTGTTCGGGTCGCTGAACTTTATCGCTACGACGCTTGACCTCCGGACGAAAGGCATGTCGCTAGCCCGCATGCCGTACTCCACCTGGGCGTGGTTTATCACCTCCGTGATCGGCCTGGTCGCGTTTGCCGTGTTGCTGCCCGCCTGCATCCTCCTACTCCTCGACCGGGTAGCGGGAACGAGCTTCTTCATCCCGGCGGGGCTGGTGATCAGCGATCGGCTGCAACCGCACTCCGGCGGCTCCCCGCTCTTGTGGCAACATCTGTTCTGGTTTTTCGGTCATCCGGAGGTGTACATCGCCATTTTGCCGGGCTTCGGCATCGTCTCCCACATCCTGCCCGTGTTTGCCCGCAAGCCCCTGCTGGGACCGCGTGTGCTGATCGGCTGCATGACCGCGATCGCCTTTCTGAGTTACACGGTGTGGGGTCATCACATGTTCCTGAGTGGGATGAACCCGTTCTCGGCGTTGCTGTTTTCGGTGCCGACCCTGATCATCACGATTCCGGCTACCATCACGACCCTACTGTGGATCGGTACGATCTACGGCGCGAAGTTGCGGTTCACGACCCCGGCCCTCTTCTGCCTGGGCTTCGTTTCCGTGTTCGTGAGCGGGGGGCTCAGCGGCTTCTTTCTGGCGCAGCCTTCCATCGATACGTACCTGCACGCCACCTATTTTGTCGTCGCGCACTTCCATTTTGTGATGGCCGTCGCCGCCATGTTCGGCATCTTCGCCGGGACCTACTTCTGGTTCCCGAAGATGTTCGGCCGAATGATGAACGAGACGCTGGGCAAGTGGCATTTCTGGCTGACCTTTATCGGTGTGTATTGCATCTTCATGCCGATGCATTATCTCGGCCTAGCCGGCAACGTGCGTCGTTATTCCGCGTTCACGGACGACTACCTGAAGCCGCTGATCCCACTGCACCAGTTCATCACGATCGCCGCACTGTTTACTGGGGCCGCCCAGTTCATTTTCCTCTATAACCTGATCCGCAGCCGGTTCCGCGGGCCCCCGGCACCGGCCAATCCCTGGGAGGCGACTACGCTCGAGTGGTCTACGACGTCACCGCCGCCGTTCGACAATTTCGGCGGCCACCCGCCCGTCGTGTCTCATGGTCCGAACGAGTATGGTGTGCAAGGTGCCACGGGCGACTACGTCATGCAGGCCGCGCCCGAATCGGCACGGATGCACTGATGCGGCCATGACGACGGTTGCGTCACCTCCGAAGGTGCCACCGACGGCCGCACTGCCGCCGCGACCGGTAGCCACGCGCGGGCCCGAGCCCAAGCCGGCCGAGACGGGCGTCTGGGTCGCCATTGCGACCATTTCGATGTCGTTTGCGGCGCTCACCAGCGCGATGGTGGTGCGGGCGAGCGCCGCCCCGGACTGGCAGCATTTCCGGCTGCCGCCGATCGTCTACTTCAACACGTTCGTGCTCCTCAGCTCCAGCATCACCCTGGCGACGGCGCGCCGCAGGATCACCGCAGTTTCGGCGCTCGAGGGCCTGCGCGGACTCTATCTCACCCTGGGCCTCGGCCTCCTGTTCGTCACGGGGCAAGTCGTGGCATGGCGCCAGCTTGCCGCGCAGGGACTGTTCCTCGCGACGAGCCCCAGCAGCGCGTTCTTCTACCTCTTCACGGCGCTGCATGGGCTTCACGTGGTGGGCGGCCTTGCCGGGCTGATGTACGTGTTGCAACGCCTCCGTCGGGTCGGTCCCGTCCCGACAACGGCGCTCGGGGCGGCGGCGCTGTATTGGCACTTCATGGACGTCTTGTGGCTGTACCTGCTCGTGATCCTGATCATTCGAGTGTAAGCAGCCGCTGCGAGGAGGCATTGTGGGTGAATCGGCGATGACGATGGGAATTAGGCCCGGCGCGTTGACGGAGCCGTCTCCCTACGGCATTCAGTCGAAGAAACTGGCGATCTGGCTGTTCATCATCGCCGACGCGGCGACATTTGGCGCGGTCCTGTTTGCCTACGGCTACCTCCGCGTCGCCAATCCGAACTGGACCAGGCCCTTCGAGTTCTGGCCGACGATCGCGAACGGCATCGCGATGACCGTCGCGTTGCTCACCAGCAGCCTGGCCATGATGGGCGCGGTTCAATCAGCCCAGGCTGGTCGGAAATCCCCCAGCCTCCGCTGGCTCGGCATGACCATCGCGCTGGGGCTCGTGTTCGTCTTGCTCCTGGTGCGCGAATGGTCCGCCATGATCGGTGCGGGCTGGCGGCTGTCGCAGAACCCGCAGGGCGGGTCAGTCCTCTTTGGCGCGACGTTCTTCGGCATTACGGGGCTGCACCTGCTCCACGTGATTTGCGGTGTGGTCGCGATCGCTGTCATCGCCATCGGATTCGACCGCAATCGCCTCGACGCCGGCCATGTCGAGACGACCGCCTTGTACTGGCATTTTCTCACTCTGGTTCAGATGTTCGTGTTTCCGCTCGTGTATTTGATGAACGTACGCTGAGGAAGAACCCGACCGGAAAGGGCAGGCCATGACCGAAGCGCGGCAGAATGCGGGCATGAAACCGTACATCGTCGTGTGGATGGGGTTGATCCTCATTGTCGCGATCGAGGTGTGGTTGACATACCAACACCTGCCCGCGGGGAGGCTACTCGCGTCGCTGCTCGTGCTCGCGTTCATCGGGGCCGCGTTGGGCGCGATGTACTTCATGCACTTGCGTTACGAGCGTGCCAGCCTCTCTTGGAGCCTGATTCCCTACCTGATATTCGCGCTGGTCATGATGGACCATGTTTGGCCAGACGCTTTTCGTCTCATGCATCAACGGCTATCGGCGCCGTAACGCACGTGGGGACTTGCGCGTGAGCATGGGAGCACTGATGGGCGGCATGCTCATCCTGACGGTGATGGCCTTCTTCCTGGTTGCTGGGATCGCGGTCATCACATACCGCAAACGCAACACGGGGCCCCGCGACTAGAGCACTGGCGCCCCCCGTCGCTTGCCCGCCAGGTCGTCGAGGATCCTGAATCGGGCGGCTGGGTTTCTAGTTGCGCCGTTCCAGCAGCAATCCGACCCCGAATCCCGCCAACATCGTGCCGGTTATCTGGTCGATCGTCCGCGCCACCCGCGGACGCTCGAGCCAGCTCGCGAGCGGTCTGGTGGCCAGGGTCAGCAGGGCGAACCAGAGGATGCCCTCCGTGGCGTGAATCCCCGCCAGCAGCATGCTGAACCACGTGACACTCACGCCGGCCGGCACGAACTGGGGGAGAAACGTCACATAGAAGATCCCCACCTTCGGGTTCAAGAGGTTGGTCAGAAGCCCGCGGGTGAACCAGCGTCCGGCGCCGTCGGCCGAAGGTTGGTCACCACCCCATGCGATCCGGTGCGGGGTGCGGAGCAGCATCCGGACGGCGAGGGCGATCAGGTAGACCGCGCCGGCGAGCCGCAGGGCGCTGTAGGCGAATCGTGATACGCTGAGCAGGGCTCCGAGGCCGATCGCGCTCGCCAGTCCCCACGTCAGGCACCCGAGACAGATGCCCGCCCCCGCGAGCATGGCGCGGCGCGTGCCTTCCACGGCGGCGGTCCGCAACAGGAGCGCCGTATCGAGGCCGGGCGTGATCGTCAGGAGTCCGGCCGCGAGCGTGAAGGCGATCAACGCGTGGATCATTTGGTTCGGGGAATCTGGAGGTGGCCGCCTCGCCAGGTCTAGTCTGGCTACGCCTTTGTCAGCTCCTGACCATCATCGCCGCCCCGCCCGGTGGGCTCGGCCTCCAGGCCCCTCCACCACGCGGTGACGATCCCGCATTCCAGCGCCGGATGAGGGAGGGTGAGGAAACAGTCGACCTGGGCGACGTGAGTAAGGAGACCTTCCATAAATGTCCGGGTGCTCCGCGGTAAACCTCTCAGGACGAGAAGGAGGGCGTACAACAACGACCCGGCTGCCCTCCTTCTTCCTGCGCGAGGTTATGCCTTCAGCGCCTTTTCTGGCGTGACTTCCACCGTGATCAGATGAGGCTTGGCCGTCTCCGCCTTCGGCAGCGTGATCGTCAGCACACCGAGGTTGGAGCTCGCCCTGATCTTGCTCGGATCGATCGAGGTGGACAGTCTGAACGTCCGCTCGAACGCGCCATAGGTTCGCTCATAGCGATGCACTTTCTCGGCGTTCTCCTCCGCGACCTGCTCCTTGGTGCCCTTGATCGTCAGTAGGTTGCTCTCTACCGTGATCTTTACGTCCTCGGGTTTCACCCCGGGCAGCTCCGCCATCAGGCGAATGACATCGGGCTCTTCGAAGATGTCGACGAGCGGCTGCCAGGCGGTGGTCGCCGCCTCGTGTAAGGGCCACTCAAATGTGCGGAACGGGTCGTTGAAGACCCGGCCCATGCGGTGCTCCAGCTGATGCAGCAGCTCCATCGTCGGGTCCCTCTGCGTGATGCTCACCATATCGTCCTCTGCTTTCTTGCGAGTCTACTTCACAATCCGTCCTGTCTTCTAACTGTCGCAAAGATGTCTCAATGTACTTATTTTGTCAACTAGATGGCGTCTTGCGATCTTGTACTTGACAACAATAGTAAAGCAGGGTAAGGTGCGAACAGCTAGGAGAGAATCACCCGTAGTCAGCAGGTCCATGTTGGTTGCCAAGGAGTCGATCATGTACGCACGCAATGTCACGCTGCACCTCAAGGCCAATTCGGCCCCGGAGTTCGCTCGGACGCTGGAAACGGACGTCCTGCCCGTCCTGCGCAAGCAGAATGGCTTCAAGGACGAGATCACGTTCCTCGCGGCCGGCGGCGCGGAAGCCGTTGCGATCAGCCTGTGGGATCGGAAAGAGAACGCGGACACCTATAGCCGCGACACGTATCCCGAAGTGCTCAAGAGTCTGGCGAAGGTGGTTGAGGGAACACCAACGGTTGAGAATTACGAGGTTGCGAACTCGACATTCCACAAGATTGCCGCGCGCAACTAGGCCCGTCGGGGCTCAGCAGGAGCCGGCGGTCTTTTCGGGAGAGGGGGGTTCACGTTCGCCCCCTTTTCTTCTCCCTCGAGCCGCGGCGGCGCGCAACGCAAAGGAGCACACGACAGCGTCATGGATGGTACAGTCACGCATATCGCAACGCGCGAATGTCTCCTCACCCAAGCCCATCCGTCGATGGAGTGCGGAGTTGTGAGGGCCCGGCGGCACGGTCAAGAGGTCGCCGACTCGGCCAGGCGTCGGCAGCGGGACGAGGAGCGAGCAGCCATGATCAGGGTGAGGCACACAGCGGCCGTAGAAGGGCGGAGTCCAATGGCACCGATCACACTCCAGCGCTTCGTGCAAGAGCTGGGCAAGCTGAAGGACGAGACGGACGCGGGACGGCTCACGTCGCACAGCTACGACGTCCGGCTGGCCCGAATCATCCGAGAACTGCGGGAGCGAGGCTTAGATGCCGATCGGGCCGCCGCGACCGCTGCGCTCGCGGATGCCCTCCATCTGGGCATCATCACGGGTCCGGTGGAAGCTCACCTACAACACCGGGTCGGGCTGGTAGCGTGACGGTGAGCACCGGGCCGGGACACGACCTAGGCGGTCTGAAAATGGAGCGGGTCGCGGAGGTTCTGTAACTCCCGGTAATAGTAGAGCCGCGTCGGCCGTTTGCCCTTGAACTTGAGCCGCTTGAGAAACTCCACCTCCTCGGCCGTTGCCGTGCCACTGAGAGACGAATCCCGAAGGAATTCCTTGAGGCCGGGCTCTTCGACGACGTGCTGGTCGGACTCGAGCTCGATAAACTCAAACTTCTTCACATTTCCATCGGCGAGTCTGTCGTTGAGGACGATTTCCAGGCCAAACGTCGCAAGGTCGATGTCCCAGGATTCGATTAGCGGATCCAAGAACGCGGCACAGTCCTCGACGGACACATGGAAGATGTCCGTATCGAGGAACTCGAGGACGCTGACGCGCGTCGCTTCGTAGCTTCGGCCACCGAGTTCCGCCACCGTCCGGAGCCATGCGGAGTTCTCCAATTCCTGTTGTGCTAATCCCTTGACCACGTCGAGCAGCTTCTGGGTGACCAGACGTTCCAGTTCCCCGAAGGGCTGCTTCTCGAACACCGCGCGCACCTGATTTACCGTCTCGGGGTTGCACTTGCGGAGGATCAGCGCGCGGACGTCTCCAAACAACGGCGCGGCCCCGTCCCCGAGCTCGCGCTTGAGTTGCTCCTTGCGCTGATGGTCCGCCAGCCGCGCGAGCTCCCCGGTCGGCAGCTTCAGGAACTTGTCCATCTTGTCGTAGATGTCCGTGCGGTTCGGGGCGGGGGGCGCTCGCTTCCCCGTGAGCAACTGAGAGATGTAGGACTCGGTCACTTCGGCGGCACGGGCGAGATCTCGTTGCTCGAGCCCGAATTCGTCCAGCCGGCGCCGGATCACAAACGAAACATCCACGGGATTCCTCCTGGAGCAGCCTTGGACCAACTTCTTGACAAGAACAAGTTAACCGGCGCTGGATATATCGCAACGGACTGGGCCGAACTTGACAACCTTGGTACATCGTCATATGCTGACGGGTCTTAACTGCAGCACGTTGACCCGCGCAACTGGGGCTAGTCGCTCGGTTGGGACAAGAGGCTCCGGCTGACACCACAAAGCCCCGCGGCTCGGGAAGTGAGCGCGGGGCTTGTCGTTAGGCGGATGCGCCAGCCGCGATTCGAACGCGGGACCTTCGGCTCCGGAGGCCGACGCTCTATCCAGCTGAGCTACTGGCGCGAAAGGCTAGTGACCAGGAAACAGCAACAGACGCACAGACGCAACGGTGGTGACCAGCCAACAGGCGAGAGGTAGGCCTACCTGATGGCTCGCTCCTGTTCTCCTCTGTGCGTCCGCTGCGTCTGTCGCTGTCTCCTGTTCTCGAGCCGTTCAAGTCGGGGCGAGTGGATTTGAACCACCGACCTCCTGGTCCCGAACCAGGCGCGCTAACCGGGCTGCGCTACGCCCCGCTGTAAAGCTAGGTGGCAGCTGACAGTAACAGACGCACAGACGCGCCAGCTTGTGCGTCTGCCGCGTCTGCTGCGTCTAGCCTACCATGCGCCCACCAGGAGTCGAACCCGGAACCTCTTGATCCGTAGTCAAGCGCTCTATCCAGTTGAGCTATGGGCGCGTAAGGCTCGATGACCAAGAACAGTAACAGACGCACAGACGCAGCCGTGGTGAACAGCGAACAGTCGACAGGTAGGCCCATTCTGACAGCCCGGTTTCTGTTCTCCCCTGTGCGTCTGCTGCGTCTCTTACTCTCTCCTGCTCTCGAGCCTCAGTGGGCGGTACTAGACTCGAACTAGTGACCTCCACGATGTCAACGTGGCGCTCTAACCAACTGAGCTAACCGCCCTCAACAAATTGCGGATTGCGGATTGGCGATTGCGGATTGAAGGTGCCATCCGAGCCTCAATCCGTAATCCGCAATCCACAATCCGCAATCGAAGTAGCGGGGGTGGGATTTGAACCCACGACCTCCGGGTTATGAGCCCGGCGAGCTACCAGACTGCTCCACCCCGCGTCGTGTATCCGTCTAACCGGCTAGGAGAGCGGGAAACGGGACTCGAACCCGCGACCCCAACCTTGGCAAGGTTGTGCTCTACCAACTGAGCTATTCCCGCGTGCGCTGCAAATGTAATCGCTCAGCGGCCCCGCCCACCATCCCGCCCGAACGTCCCGCCCTTCCCAACCTCCCCCATCCCGCTCTTGTTCGGTTCAGTGGAGGCGAGGGGGATCGAACCCCTGACCTCGTGAATGCCATTCACGCGCTCTCCCAACTGAGCTACGCCCCCGTTATATTGGGCCCCGCAAAACGCGTTCCGGCGGGAACACGGCATCTTATCGGGACGTTATAGCGCTGTCAAGCGATTTCACGCCCAAACGCGAACTTTTCGCCCCGTGGCGCGTATCAGAAGACGCGTCCCGAGACCAACGATATGACCAAGCATACCCGACGGAAGAAGCCCATCTCCCCCGCCCGGGCGAAGCCCCGCGCGGTGGCCCGCACCACGGGCGCGGCACCTGTCGCGACCGCGTCTCCGGCCGCCGCCGTCGCGAAGGCGAAGCCCGCCAAGAAGCGCGGGCGGCGGCGCGGTCTGCTCACCGGTCTCGGCACCCACGAGCACGAGCGGGACATCCTCGACCAATACCTCCATGAGGTGTCCAAGACTCCCCTGCTCACGCAGAAGGAGGAAATCGCGCTCGCCCGGAAAGTGCGCGCCGGCGACCAGGACGCCATGCAGGAGCTCGTGAAGCGCAACCTGCGCTTCGTGATCTCCGTGGCCAAGAAGTACCAGAACCGAGGCCTGCCGCTCACCGATCTCATCGGCGAGGGCAACGTCGGGCTGCTCACGGCCGCGCGGAAGTTCGACCCGGACCAGGGCGTGAAGTTCATCTCCTACGCCGTGTGGTGGATCCGGCAGGCGATCCTCGCGGCCCTCGCCCGCCAGGGCCGGACCGTGCGCGTACCCCTGAACCGCACCGCCGACCTCTCGCGCATCGTGCGTACCGCCGAGTTCCTGCGCCAGACGCTGCGGCGCGAGCCGACGCCGGAGGAGATCTCCGATGCGACGAAGCTGTCGCTCGAGGTGGTGCAGTCGCTCGCCGCGCTGAACACGGGTGACGTGCGCCTCGATGCGCCGCTCGATCCGGATGGCGACCGCTCGCTGATCGAGCGCTTCATCGCCGAGGACCTCCCGGATACGGAGGATCAGGCGATGGACCGCTTCCTGTCCGACGAGATCGAGCAGGCCCTGAGCACGCTCCAGCGCCGAGACGCTAAAGTCCTGCGTCTCTACTTCGGTCTGGACGGTGGGCGCGAGCACACGCTCGAGGAGATCGGTGGCATGCTGGGCGTGACGCGCGAGCGCGTGCGCCAGCTGCGGGACCGGGCGCTCAAACGGCTGCGGGACGGAGAGGTGGGGAAGGCGCTCGCCAGCTTCGCGGCATGACGGGCTAGACGCACGGACGCAGCAGACGCACAGCGGTTAACAGTCGACAGTGGCCAGGGGTCCTCCTCTGGCCACTCGTGCTGTTCTCCCTGTGCGTCTGTGCGTCTTTGCCCCCGTTCACTGTCCGCACTAGCTTTTCAGCCGTGATCGAGCGGATCGGCCGCAGGACCGTCGACGCGATCAAAGCCGTCGGCCGCTTCGGCCAGTTCATGCGGGACGTGGCGCAGGCTGTCCCGGACATCGGCGTGTGGGGACGACTGACGCTCGTCCAGCTGCGTCGCGTCGGGGTCGACTCCCTGCCCGTGGCGCTCTTCATCGCGGCGTTCACCGGCGTCGTGCTCGCCTTGCAGGCATCCTACACGTTCCGAAACACGGTCCCCCTGTATTTCGTCGGCACGCTCGTCGGCAAGACGATGATGCTGGAGCTCGGCCCCGTCCTGGCCGGACTGGCGCTCGCGGGGCGCGTGGGAGCGAGCATGGCGGCGGAGCTCGGTACCATGCGCGTGACCGAGCAGGTGGACGCGCTCGAGACGCTGGCGTACGACCCCAACAGCTTTCTCGTGCTCCCCCGGGTGTTCGCCGGCACGCTGATGTTTCCCGTCATCGTGGCCCTCGCCATCGTGACCGGGATCGTCACCGGGTGGCTCGCGAGCCTCGCGCTGCTCGACCTCTCGACCCAGGAATTCCTGAAGGGCCTGAAGCTGTTCTATCGCTTCAAGGACACGTGGTTCGGCCTGTTCAAGAGCGCGACGTTCGGGTTCACGATCACGCTCGTCGGATGCGTGGTGGGGCTGCGCACCCGCGGCGGCGCGGAAGGCGTGGGCGTGAGCACGACCCGCGCCGTGGTGTACTCGGCCGTATTGCTGCTCGTGCTCGACGCGTTCTGGGCCCTGGTGCTGTTGCGGTGATCCAGTTCCAGGACGTGCACAAGAGCTTCGGGGCGAAACCGGTGCTCATGGGCTTCACGCTCGCCGTGCCGGATGGGGAGACGATGGTGATCATCGGGTACTCGGGCACCGGCAAGAGCGTCGCGCTGAAGCACGTCGTGGGGCTGTTGCAGCCCGATGCGGGGGACGTCATCGTTGACGGTCGAGCCGTGTCGACACTCGAGCGCGACGCCTTGACGGCCTTGCGCCGCGAGATCGGCTTCGTGTTCCAGTTCGCCGCGCTGTTCGACTCGATGTCCGTGTTCGACAACCTCGCGCTGGGGCTCAGGCGGCGCGATCTGACGGACGACGAGATTGGCGAGCGCGTCCGCGAAGCCCTCGCGCTGGTGGATCTGACGGGGACCGAGGATACCTTCCCGGCCGAGCTGTCGGGTGGCATGCGGAAGCGCGTGGGAATCGCGCGGGCGATCGCCCTCCGGCCCCGGTACATCTTGTACGACGAGCCGACCACGGGTCTCGATCCCGTGACCTCGGCGGTGATCGATCAGCTCATGGTGAGGACCCGGGAGCACCTGGGCGTCACCGGCGTCGTGGTCACCCACGACATGCGGAGCGCCTACACAGTGGGGGATCGCATCGCCATGTTGTACGAGGGCAAGGTCCGCCAGGTGGGCACGGTGGCCGAGATTCAGGAAACGGAGGATCCCGTGGTGCGGCAGTTCATCGAGGGACGCCCCGCGTGAAGCGCGAGAACGAATTCGCCGTCGGCATCGTCGTCATCGCCGCCTTCGTCGTCGTGGTGGGCGGTGCCCTGTGGCTCTCCGGGGCGCACATCGGCCGGACCGAAGCGGTGTACACGGCCCGCTTCCGCACCGTCGGTGGCTTGAACGTCGGGGACCCGGTGGTGCTGCGCGGTGTCCGCGTCGGTCGCGTGGAGGGTATCCGGCTGGCGAGCGGGAACTGGGTCGAAGCGGACCTGAAGATCTACGCCGGTACGCAGCCTCCCTCCAAACCGGCCGTGATCGCCGCATCCGCCTCGCTCTTCGGCGAGTGGGCCGCCTCACTCGTGCCGCTCGACCAGCTGCCGAACGACCCGAACATCAAGCAGGCGATCGCCGAGGCACAGGGGGCTGGCGGCGGCAAGTGGCCGGGCGCCACGCTCCCCGACATCGGCCAGCTCACGGCGCAGGCGAGCCGGATCGCCACCGACATCGCCACGGTGTCGAGCCGGATCCAGACCGCGTTCGACTCCGAGGCCGTGAACGAGCTCCGTCGCTCGATCAAGGACTTCGGACGCATCGCCGACCGGCTGGTCCAGGTCACCAACGAGCAGGCCGACGTAATCGGCTCGGTCGGAACCAACCTGCGCCAGGGCTCGGACGCCATGGCCAAGGCGGCGACCCAGGTGCAGTCGACCCTCGGCCGGGTGGACTCCGCGACCAACCAAGGCCAGCTCGCCACCATTCTCAACAACTCCGCGACGACGAGCGCCAACCTCAAATCGGCGTCGCAGGATTTCCGCGACCTGCTCGACGCCGCACACAAGAACCAGGAGAGCCTGGTGCGCGTCCTCGTTTCCGCGGACAGCGTGATGTCCCGCATCGCGAACCGCAGCGGCACCCTCGGGCTTCTGGTGTCGGACTCGACACTGTACCGCGAGACGACGCTCACGATGATCCAGCTGCGACAGCTCATGTCCGACATCCAGGCCAACCCGCGGAAGTACTTCTCGTTCAGTGTCTTCTGAGGCGATGCGGATTTCGCCATTGCGAATTGCGGATTGGGGATTGCGGATTGGCAGTGCTTGCGTCGAGGGGCCCGCCACCACCAATCCGCAATCCGAGATCCGCAATCCGCAATTGTCGCGCATCACGTGAAGCGCCGGCAGCGCCGCGCTCAGCGCGAGACGTCGGCCGGCGGCGTGGTCTTCCGGCGCGGGCCAGACGGGGAGCCGCACGTCCTCCTCATCCGCGACTCCTACCGCAACTGGGGCTTCCCCAAGGGTCACCTCAAGACGGGGGAACCCCCGGCCGAGGCGGCGCGCCGAGAGGTGGCGGAGGAGACTGGCCTCTCGGATCTGGTGCTCCACGGTCCGATCCGCGTCATCGACTGGTACTTCCGGTTCCGCGGCAAGACCATCCACAAGTACTGTCACTTCTTCCTCTTCGAGTCGAAGCAGGGCGAGCCCGTGCCACAGACCGAAGAGGGGATCACTGACTGCGCCTGGTACGGCCCGGAGGACGCCATGCGCACGATCTCGTACGACAATGCGCGCGAGGTGCTCGAGCAAGCGACGGCGATGGTGCAGGCGCTGACCCACGTGGACGGCGAGCCGGGCGTGGGGGGAAAAGGGGGAGGGGGCTCCGGATGACGGTGGTCCCTGTGTTTCACCCGCGTGCTGAGCCGCGACGCGCGGTGAAGCGCGGGTATCCGCGGAACGTCGGGACCGTGCGTTTGTGTCGGACGGTGGCGGCCGTCGAGCGGCTGTTGTACCAGCGGCTCGTGGACGCGGTCGTGCTGGACGTGAAAGCGGCGCCGGCGGCGCTCGCGCTGCCCGGCCGCTTCCC
>Ga0307469_10000555_pt1 | contig 13696 bp, 15 predicted proteins | sample atmos_gasesAM2C__FD_203084 | JGI IMG/M metagenome (GOLD analysis project Ga0307469, IMG submission 203084) | Hardwood forest soil microbial communities from Morgan-Monroe State Forest, Indiana, United States - atmos_gasesAM2C_515 | ecosystem: Environmental > Terrestrial > Soil > Temperate...
TGAGCGTCTCGCGGATTTGCATCTTGTGGAGTTTCGCGACGGCGAAGTTTGCCTCACGGAGACGGGCAGCCGCCGCGCCCGCGATGTGGTCCGCCGCCACCGTCTCGCCGAACGGCTGTTTAAGGACACCTTTGCCATCGACGATTCCGAAGCCCACCAGCAAGCTTGCAAGTTCGAACACATCATCAGCCCGGAGCTTGACCAGCGCATCTGCGCGTTCCTCGGCCATCCGAAGACCTGCCCGCACGGCAACCCCATTCCGCCGGGCGATTGCTGCGACAACGGGGCCAAGAGCTGATCGCGGTTCCGTCTCATGCCCATTCCACTCGATCCCCGGAAAAAAGCGCTCGACGTAAAGATTCACGTCTCCACCGGTGCGGGCATCGATATCGCCTGGGCCGACGGTCACCGCAGCCACTTTGACTTTGCGTATTTGCGCGATGAATGTCCGTGCGCCACCTGCAACGACGAACGCGGGAAGAAGGAAGCGTTTACCGGGGCGGCGAATAAGCCTTCGGCCGTGTTGCCGATGTTCAAGCCCAAACCCCGCGCGCAATCGGCCACGGTCATGGGCAACTACGCCGTTCAGATCAATTTCTCCGACGGGCATTCCACGGGGATCTACAGCTACGACCTGCTCAGGACCATCTGTCCCTGCACCGAATGTGCGGCTGCGTTTCGCGAGGCGAACCATTAAATTTTAGCGCCGCCGATTTTTTCTTCCACAAAGCGGTTACAATCACGGGCGGAAATTCTTTTCGAAAATTGCAAATGGGGGATCTGGCAATCTCAGTGACCCACTTCCGGACTTCCGCGAATCGAGGTAGACGATGAGAAAAACCCTCCGCTACAACCTGTTTTTATTTGCCGCCTTCTGCATCCTTTCCTTCTCAAAAGTTGCAAATGCCCGGCCAGCCGGCGCTTGCCGCGATGCCGACCTGATCGTGCGCAACGGGAAAATCGTCACCATGGATTCGGCGCGTTCCATTGTCACCGCGATGGCCATTCGCGCCGGGCGGGTCGTGGCGACGGGAAGCGATTCCGAAATTGCCGCTTGCGCCGGCGCGCGCACGCAAACCGTCGATTTGCAGGGCCGCACCGTCCTGCCGGGTTTGATTGATGTCCACACACACGCGCTCGAATGGGCCCAAGGGCTGCTGCGCAATCAAGTGGATCCCAGCTATCCGAAGGTGCACTCTATCGCGGAGATACTGAAGCAGGTGGCGGAGCAAGCTGCCGCCTCTCCAAAAGGCAAATGGATTCGCGGGGCCGGTTGGGACGATTCAAAGCTCACCGAGCGCCGCTACATCACGCGGAAAGATCTTGACGCAGTGTCACCCGATAACCCTGTTTGGCTCGAACACTTCACCGGCCATCTGGGAGCTGCAAATTCTCTTGCGCTGAAATTGGCTCACGTTTCCCGCGACACGCCAACACCCAGCGGCGGCGTCATTGACAAGGACGATGCGGGCGAGCCAACGGGAGTCCTGAAAGACAATGCGCAGAACCTTGTGCAGGCAGTTCTCCCGCCCGACCCGCCCGACCTGGCTCTGCGCGCGACACGCGTTTTGACGGAAAAGGCTCTTGAAGTTGGCCTGACCACTATTCACGACATCTGTGTCCCCGCTGCCGGCATGCGCGCGTATCAGGAATCCCGCAGCAATGGCTGGTTGAAGATTCGTGTGCAAATGGCTCCGCTCGTGTCCTCGATCCAGGACGCCGAGGCGCTGGTTCGCGGCGGCGTCTATACGGGATTTGGCGACGATTTCCTGAAATTCGGTGCCGTCAAAATGTTTGCCGACGGTGGAATGGCGGCCAAGACAATTGGCCTGTACGAACCTGCGGAAGGCGAGCCGGGGAACCTGGGCCTGCTCATTTGGAAGCCGGATGAAATGCAAAAAGCGCATCACATTCTCGCGGGTGCGGGCTGGCAGCTCGAGACTCACGCCATCGGTGATCGCGCGATGGATGAAGTGTTGGATTCCTATCAAGCCGCAATGAAAGATCTGGGTTTGAAGGAGCCGAGATTTCGCATCGTCCACGCAGGTTTGTTGACACCGCCGATCCAAAAGCGCATGAAAGAATTGCACGTGCTCGCAGACGCGAATCCCGTGTTTGTCTACTGGCTTGGGAGCTTTTTCCAGAAGTACGGTCCCAACCGCGTCCGTTGGATCTATCCCGCAAAATCCTTTTTTGACAACGGCATTGTTGCGGCGGGAACTTCCGATGTCCCCGTCACTCCGATTAGTCCGTGGTGGGGGATCTGGGCCTCGGTGGCTCGCAAGGAGTTTCGCACCGGTCAGGTCATTGCCCTCGAAGAACGTGTCAGTGTTCTACAAGCCCTCGAAATGTATACGCGCAATCCCGCTTATATCGGCTTCGAGGAAAACCAGAAAGGCTCGCTCGAGTCCGGCAAGCTCGCTGATTTTATTGTCGTGGACCGCGATGTTCTGACCGTGCCCACGGACGAATTGAAGGATGTGCAAGTCTTGAAAACGTTCGTGGGGGGCGAACTGGTCTACCTCAAGTCCGTCAGGCGTTAGTTGTATTCATAAGATATGCCCTGATCCGCGGTGATGCGAGGCCGGCCAAATTGTTGCAAATTTCTAATCCATAGCCGCTCCTTTGCTAGACTTCGCTGCGGAAAAGTGCGAGCATTCTAGCCTGCGATTTACAGACACCCGTAAATGAGCTCCACTTTTAATGGCCCTGCCGCTGCTGGCAGCCGCGGCAATGCGATTCCACGCGTCATCGTTGCCACCACCGCTCTCCTGACATTCATTTCGTTCTGGCGGGCCGCAGCCATCGTCCTGAACGACCTGGCTTCCTCCGCCTATTACGCCGGTGGCGAGGCGGAAGGCTACATCGGCAAGACCGCGCCCTGGTTCATTCTGGCCATCATGTTGTTTTCCTACGCCGTGCGGGCCGTCTACGTCGAGAGCTGCAGCATGTTCGTCCGCGGCGGCGTCTACCGCGCAGTGAAACAGTCCCTCGGCGGGTCCCTCGCGAAATTCAGCGTTTCCGCGCTGATGTTTGATTACATCCTGACCGGCCCTATCAGCGGCGTGGCCGCGGGACAGTACCTCGGCGGCCTCCTCAGCGATCTTTCTCAACTCGCTCATCTTAGCGGGCCTTTTTCGACGCTTACCATCGGCCGGATCGCCGCGGGTTTTGCAATCGTCATCACCCTTTATTTCTGGTGGGAAAATACCAAGGGCATCCCCGAGTCCAGCGAAAAAGCGCTCCACATCATGAAGCTCGTCACCGTCATGGTGGTGATGCTGATTGGCTGGTGCACGTATACGGTCATCGTGCGCCATTCCTCGCTTCCCCCGCTCCCTCAACCCAAAAATTTGAAATTGGGAGCCAGCGCGCTCGGCTGGCTTGTCCACAGCAGCCTCCCTCATATGTTTGGCATCATCGCCATTTTCATTGCCCTGGGGCACTCCGTCCTGGCGATGAGTGGAGAAGAATCTCTCGCTCAGGTGTATCGCGAAATCGAGAGCCCCAAGCTGCCGAATCTGAAGAAGGCGGGGCTGGTCATTTTTATCTACAGTTTGGTTTTTACCTCGCTGGTTTCGTTTTTCGCGGTGATGATTATTCCCGACGACGTCCGCCAGGGTTTTCTGCAAAACCTCATCGGCGGCCTGGCCATGAACCTGCAAGGTCCCCTATTTATTCGGCTAGTCTTTCACGGCTTTGTCGTTGTTGTGGGCACACTCATTCTGGCGGGCGCTGTGAATACCGCCATCGTAGGTTCTAACGGTGTGCTGAATCGCGTCTCCGAAGACGGTGTACTCAGCGAGTGGTTCCGCCAGCCGCACCCAAGGTTTGGCACCAGCTATCGCATTATCAATATCGTTGTGGGCTTGCAGATCCTGACCATCCTTATCAGCCGTGGCGATGTAACCTTTCTCGCAAACCTTTACGCGTTCGGCGTCATTTGGAGCTTTACCATGAATGGCCTGGCCGTCCTGGTCTTGCGCTACACCCGGCCCGGGCACCGCGACTTCCAGGTGCCGCTCAATTTTCATATCCGCGGCGTTCAGATTCCTGTCGGCCTCGGCTTGATCACGCTCACGCTATTCCTCATCGCCGTTGTGAACCTCTTCACCAAACCGGTTGCCACTATGGCCGGGGGTGTTTTCTCGATCCTGCTCTACATAGTCTTCACCATCTCCGAGCGCCGTACCCACAAAGGGGGCGCTGCTCATGTCGAGATGGACCAGTTCAACCTGGAATTGGAAGGAGAACTAACGCCGGAATCGGTCGGCGCGCGTCCGGGCAATATTCTTGTTCCCATCAGCAATCACTTCAATCTCTATCATCTTGGAAATGTTCTGGACCGGGTCAAACCCGGCCGCCGCGACGTTGTCGTTTTGCATGTGCGTTTGTTGCGGCGCTCCGCTTCTGGTGAGAACGAGCTCGACGCCGACCAGCTTTTTGGCAGTATCGAACAGCATCTCTTCTCCCAGGCGCTTTCCATGGCCGAAAAGCGCGGCAAATCGATTCGCCTTGCCGTTGTCGCTTCGAACGACCTCTGGGACGGTATCTTGCGTGCCGCCGGCTCGCTACAATCGAGCACGATTGTGACGGGGCGCTCGGCCAAAGAGACGAACGAAGAGCAAGCCCGGCACATCGGCGATGCCTGGGAAAAACTCGGCGATCCCAAGCCGCAGTTCAACCTGGAAATTCACCTGCCCACTGGGGACAAGATCTATAAGGTCCTCGGCCCGCATGCGCCAAACCTGACCACCAACGAAGTCAATCTCTTGCACAGGTTGTGGCTGCGCTTCAGCGATACCCTCACTGCGCAGGAACTTCACCATCACGATGTCGTGCACTTCGCGCTCGAGGAAGTACAGAAGGAGCTCGAAGAAGGGCAGGAACAAGCAGTCGTTGACCGCCTCCGCGCGCATCTCGAAGCCAACCTGAAAAAGAAAACTCCCTCCTCATAGTTTTCAGGCGATCCTCGGCTCGCGCTCCGCGCACGTGGCTGTTGCAATTTCAATCTATGCAAGCTGTGTCGTGCAGTGCCCGCAGCGCTTCGCGGCGATGGGAATAGACATGGCGCACTGCGGGCAATCCTTTGTCGTTGGCGCCGCGGGTGGGGCGGGCTTTTTCGTCCATCGGTTGACCTGATGCACCACGAGGAACACGCAAAACGCAACGATGAGGAAATTGATGACCGTGTTGATGAACAGGCCGTAGTTCAGCGTCGCCGCTCCCGCAGCTTTCGCGGCGGCCAACGACTCATAGGTTTTGTCGCTTAAGTTGATAAACAACCCGGAAAAATCCACTTTTCCCAACAGCTTCCCAATCGGCGGCATGAGCACGTCTTCCACCAGTGAAGAAATAATTTTCCCGAAGGAGGCACCGATGATGACTCCTACAGCGAGGTCAATCACGTTGCCCCGCATGGCAAATTCTTTGAATTCCTTGAGCATGTAGGGTCTCCTTTGTTTTGTTGAGGAATAGCCCTCCTCCCCAATGCGGCATAGCAAAACAGGGAGGTACACTTCGTTTCGCGGATTATAGCCGAGAGAGTTCTGAAGAAGGAGAAGAATAGCGGAAGGACCGTTCAATGCGGCCGCCTGCTTAACTCAGTCGGTCGTTCTAGTGTGATCGCAAGACCAGCGCGGTGCCGATTATCCCGCGGACCGCGAGAAGTCCTCCGCCCACGGCCAGAAGCGGGGCCACCCATTCGAATGGCACGCGCGAAATCACCAGCATTAAAACTCCGAGCAGGGCAAGCGAAAGGCCGCGCGTCCAGTTTTCCCAGCGCAACCACCACTGTCCCGGCCTGTAGAGCGCTCGCAATCCCCAGAACACTAGCACTCCACTCAGGATGAGCCATCCCGGCCTGTGGCGGTCGACCATGATCCGTCCCGTCAGTCCCAGCCAGATCACGAGCGCACCTAAAAGTACAAAAATCGCCTCGATAATAAGCCGGAGGAGGCGCTCCGCTGTGAGCATGGCCATCTCGCGGGATCAGGCGACTCGTTCGATGCGAACCTTCTGCAAAGTCACCGGCGTGCGCGGGCGGTCGCTCGAATCGCGGGGCAAGTTGGAGATTTTGTCGGCCACGTCCTGGCCTTCGACGACTTCGCCAAAAATTGTGTGCTTGTTGTCCAGCCAGGGTGTCGCCGCCACGGTGATGAAGAATTGACTGCCGTTGGTGCCCGGTCCGGCGTTGGCCATCGAGAGCTTGCCCGCTTTCGAATGTTTGAGCGAGGGATGAAATTCATCACCGAACGTGTAGCCAGGTCCGCCGCGGCCGTCTCCGCGCGGACATCCGCCTTGAATCATGAATTGCGGGATCACGCGATGAAACGTCAGGCCGTCGTAATACTTCTTTTTTTGCTTTTGCCCGCTTCTCTCGTCGATGAATTCCTTTGTGCCTTCGGCTAGCCCGATGAAATTCTCGACTGTTTTGGGCGCTTCTTTCTCGAGAAGTCGTACCACGATATTTCCTTGCGAAGTTTCAAAAATGGCGTAGATTCCTGCGGTTCGGCTCATTCGTTCTCCTTCTGTGCCCGAACATCGTACATGAGCCGCCGCGCCCCGCGCCACCTGGGCCCCGCCTCTACCAGCCTTTCGTCTTCCGGAGTTCAGTGATGTGTGCCGTATGGTGCCGCCCGTGCCATTCGTACAGGAAAAGCAGCCAATCGACCGTACGCTCGCCATGCTCCGGGTGCACTAATATCCGTGCGAAGTGCTCCGGTTTCATCGAGCGCCACAGCCGGTGCCAGCGATCATGGACACAATCAAGAAGCGTTTGGGAAACTTCGATCGGTGTGGACTTCGAGTCCGCGAGGTCCGCCCAGGCTGCCTCATTGTAGGGCTTGATCGTGGGCTTATCCTCCGTGAGCGCGAGCTTCAATCTCACGTAGGCATTCAAATGACTGTCCGGAACGTGATGTACCAACTGGCGCACCGTCCAACCTCCCTCTCGGTAGGGTGTGTCAAGCTGCGCGTCGCTTAGACCCTTTACCGCGGCTCGCAGTCGCTCTGGCGTCTCCGCAATCGACGCAATTGCCTGTTGTCGCATCGCGGGCGTCACATCCTTGGGCTGTTCGTACTTTCCAATCGGGTAGCGCGGGTCCATTGGGGTTCTCCTTGTCGAATACACTCTGCCAGCAATCTAGCTCCGCCCGTTTAACCGGTCAAACAGCACGCCCAACCGCGATTCTCCAATTTGGCCCCTGCTTTCTTCCTTGGAACCTTCAAGACGCCCCAACTCTCGGAACGCGCCGGAGTCTTACTGTCGAGAAGTTCTCAGGTTGGATGCGATCGACAGCAGCAGAAAGAGCCCGCCGCCTCGATAAAATGCGCCGTAAGCACTTAGCCAGCCGGGCAGATTAGGCACCCACGTCCCTAGCGCAAAGAGGCCGCGCAAGAGAACAGCCAGAACCACACTGATCAATCCTAACCAGTACGCAACAAGGGATATCTGTTTTTCCAAAGTTTTGCTCCTCTGCTTTGAGATCTCACGGATGGGCCCTTTGAAGGCGCACGCTACTCTGGGCCACACCCCCTGTCAAGCAACTCAGGGGGCATTTTTTCCAGCGGTGCACAAGTTTCGCGCAACCGAAGGAACAGCGTGGGAATGTTACAATATCTCGCCCAGTTGTATCCCAATGGCACGGTGATGAATCTAATCACAAGAGAGAATGCGAATGTATAACGTCATCATCATCGGCAGCGGCTGCGCCGGCCTGACCGCCGCGATCTATGCCGCCCGCGCAAACTTGAAGCCCCTCGTATTAGACGGCCATGAGCCCGGCGGGCAGCTTTCCCTCACCACTCATGTCGAGAATTTCCCCGGGTTTCCTGATGGCATCATGGGGCCTGAACTCATCGAAAACATGCGCAAGCAGGCGGCGAAGTTTGGCACGGAATTCAAGGCTGGCGCGGTCTCCGAAGTGGATCTCAGCCGCCGCCCATTCCGGGTCACGGCGGGAAAAGAATCCTTTGAGGCCAAGGTCTTGATTGTCGCCGCGGGAGCTTCGGCGAGGCTGCTTGGCCTGCCGGAAGAGCGCGGGCTGATTGGCCATGGAGTCTCCACTTGCGCCACCTGCGACGGCTATTTCTTTCGCGGTAAGCCCATCGCGGTCGTCGGCGGCGGTGATTCCGCCATGGAAGAGGCAAATTTTCTCTCCCGCTATGCCAGCAAAGTGTATTTGATTCACCGGCGCAACGAATTTCGTGCCTCGAAGATCATGATTGACCGCGCCAAAGCCAATCCAAAGATCGAATTCGTCACTCCTGCGGTGGTGGACGAAATCCGAGCTTCGAACGGTCTCGTCGAGGGCGTGCGTTTTCATAATCCGGAGACAAAGGAAGCGCGCGAGCTCGCTCTCGACGGCGTCTTCGTGGCCATCGGCCACGACCCCAACACTACCGTTTTCAAAGGCAAGCTGGAGATGGATTTGAACGGCTATCTCCTGGCCAAACACGGCAGCCTGACCTCCATTCCCGGCGTCTTTATTGCAGGCGACGTGCAGGATCACCGTTACCGCCAGGCCGTTACCGCTGCCGGCTCCGGCTGCATGGCCGCCCTGGACGCAGAAAAGTTCCTGGAAGAGCACACCGCCTAGAAGCGGACCGCGCACACAGGCATAATCGTAAGCGCATGTTGCGCTCGACTCTGCTCAAGCTATCGGAGAATGCCCGTTTCGCGAACTGGGTCACCTCCAATCCCACCACTCACCGCATGGCGCGGCGTTTCGTCGCGGGTGAAACTCTCGATGAAGCCATCGCCGCCGCCCGGCAATGCAATAACGCTGGCATGCTGGCGAGCCTCGATTATCTCGGCGAGAACGTCGCCACCATCGCCGACGCTCAGCGCGCGCGCGATTCCTACCTCGAGATTTTTGAGCGCATAGCCAGGGAAAAACTGCACGCCAACGTTTCCTGCAAGCTGACCCAGCTCGGCCTGGACATCAATTCGGATTTTTGCCAGGGTCTCGTCGTCTCGCTCACCGAGCGCGCCGTGGGCTTTGACAACTTCCTGCGCGTTGATATGGAAGGTTCCCTGTACACACAGCGCACCATCGATCTCGTCAAGCGCGCCCGCGGGCGGAATCCTGCTGTCGGCGCCGTGATTCAGTCTTATCTTTACCGTAGCGAGGGCGACATCAAGGACTTACTCTCCTACGGCTGCCGCATCCGCCTGTGCAAGGGCGCCTACAAGGAACTGCCGGAAATCGCCTACCCGCACAAAAGGGATGTGGACGCTAATTTCGTGCGTCTGATGCAAATGCTTCTTCCCAGCGGCTTTTACCACGCCATCGCCACGCACGATCCACGCATGATCGCGGAGACGATTCGCTTCGCGGCCGCGCAGCGCATTTCCAAAGGCGATTTCGAATTCCAGATGCTGTACGGAGTCAGGACCGACCTCCAGCGGCGTCTCGTGCGTGACGGCTACCGCCTGCGCATCTATATTCCCTTCGGCAAGGACTGGTTCCCCTACGTCATGCGCCGTCTCGCGGAACGCCCCGCGAACCTCGCCTTCTTCGTGCGCAATCTCTTCCGTAAGTAATTCTTTCAGCCCGCTTTTGATTTAAGCCCCTGACTTTCAGTCAGGGGAGCGGCGCCTTCAGGCGCCGCGGAACTCGAGGTCGCCCGAAAGCGGGCTTCAGCCCTGGTTCCTTCCGCACGCAATCCAGGCAAAGAGAGTTTCATGCCTGAAGTAAACCGCGGTCGCGGATGCCAGCTAGCCCTACGAGGTGGCGGCCCTCGGCTTGGCGATCATTCGGATACCCTGTTTTGGGCGCAGCGTGACGGAGGCAAGAAGCTCGACAGGATGGCCGGGGACAGTTTCGAGACGATAATTTTGCTGGATCATAGCCAGCAGCAACATGCCCTCCATCATCGCGAAGGAAGCGCCAACGCATACTCTCGGGCCGCCCCCGAAGGGAAAATAGGCAAACCGGGGAATCTTGCCGGAACGCATCGGGTCCTCTCTCCAGCGTTCCGGGTCGAATCGTTCCGGGTCAGGGAAAAAGCGCGCATCGCGCTGCGTCAGCCACTGCAGAATGAAAATGTTCGAGCCCGCCGGCACCCGGTAACCTCCGAGCTCACACTCCGCCTTCGCCCTCCTGCCTATGCCCCACACCGCCGGATACAGGCGCATGGATTCTTTCAGCACCATCTCCGTGTAACGCAATTGTCCAAGGTCTTCTGGCGTTGGTACGCGCCCCCCGAGAACGGTGTGCAATTCCTCGGCAAGTTTTGCTTCGACGTCTGGGTTTTGCGCAATCTGGTAGCACGCCCAGGACAGCGCGATGGCCGTCGTTTCATGGCCCGCGAGAAAAAGTGTCATCACTTCATCCCGCAATTGCGCGTCGCTCATCGGTTGGCCGTCCTCGTCGCGCGCACGGAGCAGCATGTCCAGCAAGTCTTCCCTCGGTTGATTGAGAGAGCGCCGCTTCCGGATGATGCCTCCGATGATTTCGTTCAATTCAACAATGGCGCGGCGTTCCTTCGGCACGAGAAAGAGCGGAATATCAAACGGAAACAGAAACGACTGACTTGCGTTGATGACGAATCGATTCATCACAACGTCCATAGCCTTGCCAACCCGCTCGGCGGCATTCGAAACTTCCGCGCCAAACAAGCACTGCGCGACGATTTCGAGGGTCGCGCGCATCAAGTCGTCATGAATGTTCCGTTCGTTCTGCTCCTCCCACGAATCCAGCATGCCGCGCGCCGCCCCGGTCATCACCGCGGCATAAGCCACAATGTTTTGGCGGTGAAATGCCGGCTGGATTAAGCCTCGCTGGCGTTTCCAAAAATCGCCCTCGCTCGTCAACAAACCTCTCCCGAGTACACGGGCCAAAGCGCGATAGTCCACGGACTTCGTAAAGTTTGCTGCGTTGGTGACCAGTACGCTTTCGATGTCGCGAGGATGCACCACCAGATAAATAGGGACGTGGGCGATATGCACGCGAACGACGTCTCCATGCTCCTTGACGCATCGTCGATAAAATCCCAGCCAGTCGCGGGAAATCTCGATCATGCTCCCCAGCAGGAACCGTCCCTTGGGTCCTGGGGGGAGACTCAGGGAGATTTTGGGCGCGGATGTGGAAATGGTTGCCACGCGTTCCGTTATTTCTTCACGCAAACGGTGACCCCGTCTCGCAACGGAAGCAGCACCGTATAAAGGTCTTTCGCGGAGGCGACGAGCCGGTTGAATTCCTGGACACCCAGCGTATTGGCATCGTCCGCCGCAGCGGGCCGCGCCGCTTTCCCATTCCACAGCGTATTGTCCGTGATGAACAAGCCGCCGCGTCGCAACTTCGGCAGCGCCACACGCAGAGCCGTGGGGTATTGGTGTTTGTCCACGTCGTTGAAAATAAGATCGAACTTACCCGTTGGCTTCTTCACAAGCTCCAGCGAATCGCCGGTCTGCACCGTTATCCGCTTGGCCACACCCGCCCGCCGAAAATATTCCCGCGCGAGCCGCGCCTTCTCCGGGTCCCCATCCGTGTAAAAAACTTTGCCCTTGGGTCCTGCCGCACGCGCCAGCCACACCGTCGAATAACCGATCGCCGAGCCCATCTCGAAAATCCGCTTCGCACCAGAAATCTGCACCAGCAGTGCCAGCAGGCGCGCTACTGCCGGCCCGATGATCGGAATGTCGCGCTCCTCGGCGTACTTTTCCATCTCCGCCACTACCGCGTCGCGCTCCGGCAGCAGTTCATAGATATAATTGTCCGTCGCTTCTTCCGTGAAAGCGCTGCGCAGATTCGAATTAAGCTTCATAGCGATTCCCCGTAACTCGATTGCCCTTGGTCTTGAGCATCTCTTGCCTCCCGGGAAAGTTTTCTGGCGGGTGAGAGCTTATCTTGTGTTTGGCGCGCTTGTCCCTGTTCCGGAGGCGAGCAGCGCCCGTATGGCTGTCTCGTACGACGCGCGTGTGCCTTCGCCGAGCACATGGCCGATCTGGTGGCCGTCTTTGGCGTAAAAGAATGTGGCCGGGAGCGCTCCATTCCAGCCTTGCAGCACAGACTGGCTAAACGCTCCTTCGTCTCCCTTTTTCTTGCGATAGTTCGGGAAAATGGGTTTGTAGCGCGCCAGGAATCGCCGCATCAGAATGATGTCGCCGTCATCGTCGAGATTGATTCCCACGACGTGGAGTCCCTGTGGCGCATATTGCTTTGCCAGTTCGTTGAGCAGCGGATACTCGTCACGGCAGGGCTCGCACCACGTGGCCCAGAACGTGATCACCACGTTTTTCCCGTGGTATTGCTCGAGTATTTTCTGAAAACCCGCCCCGTCGATCACTTCCGGGTCGCGCGGGGGTTTGCTTTGTTGCGCTGTCAGCGTACTTGCAAACGCTAGGAAAAAGAGTCCTGCCACCATGGTCCGAATTCTCATTGGGTATCCTCGTCTTTCATTCTACCGCACAAGCCGAGGTTGAGAATCCCACCCTCCCCGCGTACAATTCTCTTGTACTGCTTGTGGGCCATCGCAGCCCGTGGTATAAGAAAAATTTCGCCGGCCGTGTCGATTCCCCGATGAAGCCGCCGGCCCCTGCTGGAAAAAAGGAGATCGTGCATGGCTTATGTGATTGCTGAACCCTGTATTGGGACGAAGGACAGCGCCTGCGTGGACGTCTGTCCCGTGGATTGCATCCACCCTCGCAAAGACGAGCCGGAGTACGAAAGCACGACCCAGCTCTATATTAATCCCACGGAGTGCATCGACTGCGGCGCTTGCGTCCCGGTCTGCCCGGTCACTGCGATTTTCGCGCTCGAAGACTTGCCGGAGAAGTGGGCGAGCTTTACGCCTGTCAACGCCGATTGGTACACCAAGAAGACCTAGCTCTCCCGTCCCGATAATCTCTCGGAAACACAAAGCGGCACCCGCTACGACGAGTGCCGCTTTTCCTTTTCTATCCCCTTGCTGTCCAAAGCAAAGTTGTCATTTCGACCGGAGGGAAGGCCGCTTTTGCCGTCCCGGAGCAGAGACCGCCGCCCCTCCGCGCGCTTTGTGCGCGGAGAAATCTCTCTTCAGCTTCAGGCTCACGCGTCCAGCCGAGCCAAATTCGTTTCCGCCATTCTCCCGTTCAAAGTGCGCTTGCGCACATCCTCAAACGACGTCGCAAACAATATCTTCTCCACCGCTCCCTGCACGTCCCGCCAGGTCTGCTTCAATCCGCAGCTCTGGCCTTCCACGCACACGCCGCCCATCGCCTCGTTGTGGATGCAGCTCGATTCCGCAAACGCCCCGTCCACGATTCGCAGCACTTCGCCCACCGAAATTTGCTCCGGTGAGCGCGCCAGCGTGTATCCGCCGTTCACGCCCCGCTTGCTTTCGAGCACTCCGCCACGTTTCAATTCCAGCAGGATCTGCTCGAGGTATTTCAGCGGGATGTGGTGCCGCTGCGCGATGTCGTGAATCGTCAGCACGCCCGGATACTGCAGCGCCAGATAGAGCACCGCCTGAGTCGCGTATTCGCCTTTTGCCGTCACTCGCATCGTTCTCAATCACTAGCGTTCCACACGCGCAACTCCCTGTCAATCGCCCCGCCTCTCCCTCTCTTCAGCTTGCTTCCGTGTTAGTGGCAATCCCGCGCGGCAGGGTATGATATTTATTGGAGCCAGCTCGCGTCCCCGTGCCGCAGAATTTCCATCTCGTCCTCCTGATCCACGCGCACCAGCCCTGCGGCAATTTCGAGCATGTG
>Ga0307469_10000556_pt1 | contig 13693 bp, 11 predicted proteins | sample atmos_gasesAM2C__FD_203084 | JGI IMG/M metagenome (GOLD analysis project Ga0307469, IMG submission 203084) | Hardwood forest soil microbial communities from Morgan-Monroe State Forest, Indiana, United States - atmos_gasesAM2C_515 | ecosystem: Environmental > Terrestrial > Soil > Temperate...
GTTCTCGTTGGTGTAGGTGACGGTGAAGTAGTTGCCCTTGGTGTCGGAGACCTTGTTCACGGCCCAAGCCCGTGCCGTGAACTGGCCCTGCGCGAGAATCTGCGAGTCAGGCGTGTTGCCAAACTCCAGGACCTGCCCTGCCTTGGTCGACACCTTGAACCACGCAGGGCCGTTACCCGCCGTGCCGTACGAGATGATCTTGCTGAAGCTCTCGCGCTCGGTGCGATACTCCGCGCCGGAGGCTCCATAGGTGCCGTATATCAATACCAGCCGTTGCCCATCGAGACAGTAGCGATCGTTCGAATCGTAGTTGATGCCACCGCGTACCCCGTCCTGGGCAACCGTGCGCGGGCAGCGCGTAATGGCTGAGAGCCCTTCTAAACCCCATCCCAATCCCAGAAGACCGTTGCCCGCCTGGCTGTTGTAGACGAGAGCAAGGCGTGGCTCCATGCCCGCGGCGCCAGGCGGCACACGAATGGGAATGCGGTACGCCGCCGCTCCCGTCTCCGTCACCCGGAAACTTCCCGGGGTGAATCCCGCCACAGTGGTTTGCGCCTGGACGGGCGCCGGAACAATCAGGGCACCAAGGAGTGCCACCCAAGGCACCAACACAGCATGAATCGCTGCCACGCTGAACCGATCCATAGGCGTGAGCTCCAGACGCAATCGAGCTCAAAAAGCTATTCCCTCGGCGACACAGCGTCCAACGAATTATTGCGATATCTCGGATCCAGATGCATCCAGACGCGGCCATCTAATCATCTCGAAAAGAGATATCACAACAATTCGTTGGACGCCTCGGACCTCGGCGATTAGTTTCTGGCTTGCTTGCATCCGCCGGATGAGAGGCCTCGCCATGAAGACAAGGCAGATGTTGCTGTGCCCAGTGCTCCTCGTTTTCACGGCCGCGCCGGTGCTCGGGCAATCGCTTCGACTCGAAGGCGAAGGCGGGGCTGCGACCCTTCTCAGCGTGGCAAAGCAGGACTATGAGCGTGCGAAGCCTCGGACCAGGCAGCTAAGCGTCGCGACGAGCAGCACGGGCAGCTCGATCGGCAAGCTGTGCCGCGGAGAGATTGGAATCGTCGGCGCCGCTCGGGCTATCGCAAAGGCCGAGCGCGATGCTTGCTCGCAAAACCGCGTGGAGACGCTGGAGATTCCGCTCGCAAACGATGCCATTGCCCTCGTGGCGAATCCGGCCAACACCTGGGCAAAAGAGATCAGCGTGGAGCAGCTACGGCGCACCTGGCTCGAGATGCCAGGCAAAGCTGCCTCATGGAAGCAACTGGACTCCTCCTGGCCTGACATTCCGCTCAAGCTCTATGGGCCGGGACCCAAGATGGGCCTTGGCGCGACGCTGCGCACTGCACTGCTGACCGGGAACGCCGCTCCTGCGCCCGAGCTGCGTCGCGATATAAGCGCGACCGACGTGCTGTCCGTAGTGATCGAGGGCGTCGCGCGCGACCGTGCGGCGTTGGGGCTGCTCGACTGGCCGAGCTATGTCGCTAGTGCAAGGCGTGTCAGGCTCCTTTCCAACGGCGCGCTCACCTTTCCAATTTACCTCTACGTGAGCACCAAGGCGCTCGACGACGCAGACACCAAAGGGTATCTGGAGCATCTCTTTGCTAACGCGGGTCGGCTCGTCACCGAAGCAGGCCTGACGCCGCTCAGTGCCTCGGCCTATCAAGAAGCACTAACGCGCATCTCCAAGATGCGCTGACCGAGCCACGCGGTTAGGGAGCATCACCATGAAAAAGATCCTCAAGGCGCTCACGGTTGCGACGCTCGGACTCATGACGCAAGCAGGTCTCGCGGCCACGCAGACGCGCACCTCCGCTTTTGAGTACGACGCTGCGACCGGGCTGCTCACCAAGGAAATCATCGAGCCCGATAACTCGACTCCGTGCCTCGTCACGACATACGTCTACGACGCGTACGGCAACAAGACGAGCGCCACGACCAGGAACTGCAACGGATCTTCGAGCGAGGCGGCGGCCCCCACCGGTGATGCGGTCTTCCAGGCCCGCACATCGACTTCCAGCTTCGCCGCGGGGTCCGTGGTAATCGGAGGGGTCACCTACAACTGGAGCGCAGGTCAGTTTCCCACCACCAGCACCAATCAACTTAATCAGTCGGAGACGAAGGAGTACGATCCGCGCCTTGGCGCTGTGACGAAGCTTACCGGCCCCAATGCATTGGTGACGCAGTGGACGTACGACGGTTTCGGCAGAAAGTCATCCGAAACTCGCGCAGACGGCACGACCACGACCTGGGCCTACACGCGGTGCGTCGATAACCCGGCAGGCTGCCCGACCTACGGGGTTTACCTGGTTACCGAAACATCAACTGGAGCGCCAACCAAGACCGTCTATTTCGACAGCCTCAACCGCGAAATCCGGTCTGAGGTGCAAGGCTTTGACGGCACGCTGGTTCGCAAGGACACGCAGTACGACGCACTTGGGCGCGTAGCGCAGGTCTCAAAGCCTTACTACGCCGCGCAGACCATCTACTGGACGGCGTTCAGCTACGACGTCCTAGGACGCATTACCGATGCGGTCGAGCCCACGACCACCGCCGGCACGCCGAAGACGCATACCGACTACAACGGCCTCGTAGTCACGGTCACTGCGTCGAACAACGGCGCAGGCACCAACATGCCCGGCGGGGCTGTGCAGACCAAGACCACCACCAAGAATAGCCAGGGCCAGGTCGCTCAAGTCGCGGACACGCAAAACAACACGATCGCCTATTCCTACGATCCGTTCGGCAATCTCACCCAGACGAATGCGGGCGGTGTGATCACGACGCTTGGCTATGACCTGCGCGGTCGCAAGACGTCGATGGCTGATCCCGACATGGGGAGCTGGACCTACGCCTACAACGCGCTGGGCGAGCTGATCCGTCAGATCGACGCAAAGAACCAGACCGTCAGCATGGCCTACGACTTGCTCGGACGGATGACCACTCGCACCGAGCCCGATCTCATTTCCACCTGGACTTTCGACACCTGTACCAAGGGCGTGGGCAAGCTCTGCTCGGCTTCGGCCGACAACGGCTACGCGCGCACGCACGCCTACGATAGCCTCGGGCGGCCTTCGAACCTCTCGATCACCATCGATACCAGCTACAGCGTCACGACGAGCTACGACAGCGCAGGCCGCGTCGACACGCTGACCTATCCCACGGGCTTTGCGGTCAAGAATATCTACAACAGCTACGGCTACCTCTCAAAAGTACAAAGGACCAACGACCTCGACACGACCATCTACTGGCAGGCGAATAGTTTGAACGCCGCCGGGCAGGTGACGGGCGAGCTTCTGGGCAACGGGCTCACTTCGAGCTACACCTACGACACGCTCTTCCGCGAGACCGGAACTACCGCCTCCAACGCCGGCGGCGCGGTACACAACCTGAGCTTCACGTTCGACGCGATCGGCAACGTCATTCAGAGACAAGACTTCGTCCAGGCGATCACCGAAAACTTTGCCTACGACACGCTGAATCGCCTGATATCTGCCTCCGGCGCCGGGCTTACCACCCGAAGCTTCGATTACGTCAACGCGGGAAGCGACAACAACAACGCCTTAGGCAACATTCATTACAAGTCAGATGTCGGTACGTACACCTATCTTTCCGCCTCGAACACCCGCCCGCACGCGGTGTCGAGCGTAACCAATGGCAGCGTGTCGAACTCGGTCACCGCGACCTATTCCTACGATGCCAACGGTAATCTCACCTCCGCTTCCGGCACGATCTACCCCGCGAGCGGCTCGGTGACCTTCAGCCGCACGCTCACCTACAAGAGCTTCAACGCTCCCGCGACCCTCACCCACATCCAAGGCGGCGCGACCTACAGCTATACCTACACCTACAGCGTCGAGCACGAGCGCGTGAAGCTCGTTACCACGCGGCCCGACGACACGATAACGACCATCTACGTTCACCCGGCGGGCAAGGGCGCACTTCTTTATGAAAAGGAGATGCACCAGGTTACAGGGGTCACCCAGTACAAGCACTACGTGAACGGCGGCTCTGGGCTCGTAGGGGTCTTCGTAACGAAGAGCTCCTATGCAACGGGCGATGGGCCCGAGATGCGCTACTACCATCGTGACCACCTCGGAAGCATAGTCGCGATCACCAACCCCGCCGCGGCTGTCATCGAGCGTCTGGCCTACGAACCGTTCGGCGAGCGGCGCTACCCGAACGGCTCCCCCGAGAACCGGGCAAGCCCGCTCATCGGCGTTACTACCGACCGTGGCTTCACCGCGCATGAGCATCTCGACGAGATGATGCTCATCCACATGAACGGGCGCATCTACGATCCTGTCGTTGCCAGATTCATAACGGCGGATCTAATCGTGCAAGCCCCTGGCAACCTTCAGAGTTACAACCGGTACTCATACGCCCTTAACAACCCGCTCCTATATGCGGACCCGACTGGCTATTGCAGCGTTAATCCGTTCGCCAGCCACAATTGCTACTCACAAGCTGTACAAAGCATCACTAAGTCCTTCGAGACGATTGTGCATAACGTCTTGCAAGATCCGGTTCGCACTGCTGCCGTGGTCGTTGCCGCTTATTACACCGGACAATGGATTGGAGACACGTTCCTCACATCTGCTGCGAACGCTGCGGCGGCTTCGCCGACGCTTACGGCGAGCACTGCCTTTGCCACAGCGGGCGTAACGCTCGAAGCAGGGACACTCACATGGGCCGGCTGGGCTACGGTCGGAGCGGGAGCGGGGTTCGCTGGTGCCTTTGCAGGAACCGGCGGAGATCTTAACGCGGCATTCAGATCAGCCTTGGCAGGGTCAGTTTCGGGCGGAATCGCGGGTTACTTCGGTGACGAATATCCGATTGGACGAGTTGGTGCAAACGCGCTTGGCGGAGGCCTATCGTCAGTGTTGCGCGGTGGAAGCTTTGCGGCGGGATTCAGAAATGAACTCTTCTGGTCGTCGCTTACCTATGCGAATATACAGATGCGGGAATTTCAAAAGGCGCTCTCACGTAAAGATCCGATAAATGATGGGACGGGGTTAAGCCAAGGACTATTCCGCGATTGGTTCAAGCTTGCTGGTGGGCGCTCAGGCGTTTGCACCTTTCTTGGCTGCTCGCAGAGTGGGCCAGGAATGTTGTTCGACGTCCCCTATAAAATTGGATCATTCACAGACATGATGCTCGAGGCTTTCGCTGGGCCGCACGATACTGCGAACATGCCGTGGTTCTATGATCGAGAGTCAGGAGGCCTAAGACCTCTCACAGGCTTCCAAAATCTGACTGGCGAAGTGCTGGGCGATTTCACAACGAGTTTATTATTTGCCGCTCCATTCGCTGCAGGCGCCATCCGCGAGCAGACATATTTCCCGGCCTACGATCGAATTAGGAGGTGAAAAAGATCTCTACAGCTCACGTTGCCTTTGTTCTGGGAATGGCATTTCTCGAGACAAGCTGTGCATCGTCCCAGGCGGCGAAAGAGGCCTTTGAGCGTTATGCTGAAAGCAGGATCGGAAGATCGACCAAAGCTCTGGACGCTCGAGTTGAATGCGGCACGCGCGGTAGCGAGTATGGATGCCTGCGTACAGACGCTCGTGGCTGTCGAGTTTGGTTTACCGTCAACAAGAGCACAGACCGCATAACGGGATGGCGTTACGTAGAACCGGCGGAAAGCTGCTGGACGCGCAGCGGTCTCTTGTAAAGCGGTACCGAGGATTTTATTTCCATTGCATGACAACGCCCCTTAGCCGCCTGCCGCGACGAACCCAATCGGCCGGCGCTTGGGCACGGGCGGCGCTAGAGGTTGAGGATCGGGTTCATGCGGCCGGCGATGGCTTGGTCGGGGGAGGCGACCCTCCCTTTCGCTCCTCCAGGCGGCGGGCAGGGCTTAGGGTGCGCGCCGAAGGTCCATTTTCGCCCGGATCGGACATCACAAAAGTGTGAATCTCCAAGCCTCGAACTCTTCGGCGAGAGCCAGAACATAAAGTGGGCGGGGACGCGCTCGCGGTTTTGTTTGACCGCCTGGTTAGGACATGCGTTATTCAATTCGCAGCCGCTATTCGCACTACACACTGCTCTGAAATTCATTGTGGCGAAGATGCTCAACGCGTGTTGCCATAGAAAGCAGGCTGCAACCACGGCGAATTGGTCAGAGTGTTCGCTGACGACCGGGGAAGGCGCCATAGTCGTTCATGAGGCGGCCCTTGCTGGAGCGGCAGGTGGCTTGTAGATAAACCTCCAATCTGCATAGGTGACGGCCTTTTCAACCGAGCTAATGGGCTTTGCGCGAGATGGGCTATGCACACCCATGATTCCGCCGCTTGGGGCCACAATCACTTCCCAATCAGCCTTCCCGGTCATCGGATCGGTGTAAATGCGGCGCAGGTAGCGCTGCGTGTTGACGAAGCGGCGGTCTTCCAGTAAGTCTTCAAGCTTTTCGGGGTAGCGCTTCATCGCGCCGGGGGAGCGCTGGTAGTAGAGGCCGATCGCCTGTTTGAACTGGTTGCCGATCCAAAGGAGCTCGGCTTCCTTTTCGCGCTGCCGCGCGTGCGACCACAGCTCCGAGATTGCGGCGAGGCCGGCCCCGGCGACGGCGACGAGGAGGAGGGCGCAGAGATAGGTGAAGCCGCGCTGGCGCCTACCACTGCTCATAGGGTCGGCCATCACGTGCTGAGCTTTTCGCGCCGCTCCTGACGTCGTACACCGCGCCGAGTTGTGGGTCAGCAGGCGGGACGACAACCCACGTCGTCTGGGTCTGGGTGAAGGGGTCGGTGGGCACAGCGCGGATGTATTTCTTGGCGGCCAGCTCGTCGAGCGACGCGGGGTAGCGGCCGGTGTCGGCGAAGTGCTTGTCGATCGCATCGCGCATCAGATAAAGGTTTTCCTTGAGGACGGCTTCGTCGGCGCGGGTGAGGCTGCCGAAGTAACGCGGGACCACGAGTGAAAGCAGCAAGGCGATGATGGCGAGGGCCACCAGCAGCTCGATGAGAGTAAAGCCGGCCCGGCGGGTCACGCTACCATTCCTTGTAGGGAATGCCGTTCAGTCCGGTGCGCGCGCTAAGCGAGTACACGTCGAAGACATCCTTACCCGGCTTCGGATCGGTCGGCGGGCTTTCGTAGCTGCGCAGACCCCAGATGCGTTCCGCCGGCGTCGTTGTGTCGGCGTAGAGCGGATCGCGCGGGATACGGCGGAGGAAGTAAATTGTCGCGTGCGAAGGGCTCTTGACATCTGTGACGCCATCGACGAGGGCGACGAGGGTGGGCGGATACCCCGACTGGTCTGTCGAGCGCAGGATGCGGCCTTCGTCCGAGGCGCGCTTGTACGCGTCGAGCGCGTCGCGGATCTGCTGCAGCGCGCGGCGCAGTTCGGTCTCCTTGCTTCGCTGCGCAGCCAGCTCCGAGAGCGGCAACGCGATCGAGGCGAGCGTGGCGACGATCGCCGCGGTGATCAGCACCTCGATGAGCGTAAAGCCGTGTTCTCGGGCCACCTTGGCCCCTAGCGAGTGAGTGAGAGGATGGTCGGGGGCGGCAGTGGCGCCGCAATCGGTTCCCCCTTCGGGCCGCTAAGCGATAGCGCCTCGAGCCGTATGGTGGGAGCGCCTGCGGCGGCGCCGACGACCTGGAAGCGCAGCTTGGCAAGCTCGCCGGAACCGGTAACGTCTGCCTTCGCGGCAAAGCTGATGTTGAGCCGGCCCATTGCCTCGGGAGCATTGGCGCGGAACGAGGGTTCCTTGTCGACCGAGGTGAGCAGCGCGCCGGGCTCGGCGCTGGCGAACCTGAGGCGCGAGGGATCGAAAGCGAAATCGAGCAGTCCGCTGCGCAGCGCATTCTCGGTGCTCAAGGAAACCTGCAGCGTGAATTCCTGGCCGGCGGGAATGCTCGCGGGCGCTTCCAGGGTGATCTTTACAGCGGAGGGCTGCGCGCCGCCGAACGGTGCCGGCGCCGCCGACGTCTTGCCGGACGTCTGCACGGCGGTTCTCTGCAGATAGAGCGGCGGTGCGCCAATGGCCGCCTCCGTGCCGCTCGGAAACTCCTCGAAGCGCAGCTCGGGCCGCGCAAGGTTGCGAATCACACGTGGAGTGATGAGCAGGACGATTTCGGTCTTGTTTTGCGTGTCCAGGTGGCTACCGAACAGCCGCCCCAGGACTGGCAGGTCGCCGATGCCGGGAATCTGGTTCGCGGTCTTACGGTCCTCGTCGCTGATCAGCCCCGCCAGGACCTGTGTCTCGCCATCCTTGAGGCGAAGCGTGGTCGCGGCGTTGCGGGTACCAATCTGGTACGTGAGCGTGCCGCTAGAGCTGCGTATTTCGCGCGCGATATTCGACACCTCGAGGCCGATCTTGATAGCGACCTCGTCCTCCAGGAAGATCGTCGGCTCGACATCGAGCTTCAATCCGACATCGAGATAAGTGACCGACTCCGCAGCGAACCCGGTGGCTGTCGTGGTGGTAGTGATGACCGGAACCCTGTCGCCGATGTGGACCCTGGCCTTGTCCTTGTTTTTCACGCGGATACGCGGGTTGGCGAGCAGATTCGAGCGGTCGAGCTGGTTGCGAAAGTTGAGCGCGAGGAACGGATCGCTGATCGTCATGCGCACCAGGTCCGAGTTCCGGTTTTGCCATTCGCGCAGCGTCAGGGTGCCTGGCGTGCCGCCAGAGCCGACGAGGCTGAAGCTGACCGAGCTGGGATAGTGGATGCCAAGCTCGGTAAGAACGTTCGAGCCGACCTCCATGACCTCGACCTCCAGCATGACCTCCGGCTCGGCGAGATCCTGGTTCGCCACCAATCGCTCGGCCATGCGCACCGCATCCGGGGTATCGCGGATCACGACCAGGTTCAGCTTCTCGTCGACGTGCATATCCTTCGTCTTGACCAGTGTGCGGATCATGTTGCCCATAGTCTTGGCGTCGGCGTTGGCCAGATAAAACGTCTTGGTCACCAGCTCCTGGTAGTCGCGAAGCTTGGCGGGAGTATTGGGAAAGATTAGGACCGTGTTCTCGGACAGCACTTTTTTCTCGAGCTGGTTGGTCACGAGCACGAAGCGCAGCACGTCCTCGATGCTCGAGTTGCGCACGAAGATGGTCGTGCGCACGTCCTGCCGAACGTCTCGGTCGAAGACGAAATTGAGGCCGGTGCCGCGCGCGACCGCTTCGAAGACATTCCGCAACATCGCATCGCGGAATTCAAGCGAGATCGGATTTTTGAGCGAGTCAGAGAGTTGCGGCCCGGCGGCCGCGGCGCGCAGGGCGCGCTCCTCAATGCGCCGAATGAATAGCTGGGCGTCCCGGTTCGACGCGTTTTCCGCCAGCACGCCGCGCACCGTGGCTTCTGCCGCGGCAGAATTTCCCTTTTTCAGGAATTCCTCCGCTTCTGCGAGCTGGCCCCGGTGTCGCCGCTCGGTTCTCACAGCATCGATGCCCGCTTTGGCGCGCGGGTTTTCCGCATCGACCGCGAGCATCCGCTTGTACAACTCTTCGGCGGCATCCGGCTTTCCCTGCTGCCTTGCTGCCTCCGCGAGCGCGAGGAAGCGCTGCAGCGCGAGATCGCGCTGGCGGAAATACGTCTGGCGGTACTCCCGGTTGCTCGGGTCGGCCTTCGCCGCCTCGTCAAGCTTCGCCAGGCCCGCTTCCACATCTCCGGCTTCCAGCAGGTTCAGGCCTTCCTGAAATGTCGGGTTCTGCGCGCAAGCGGAAAGCGCCACACACAGCGCGACGACGTAGACGGAGCGGCGCATGGAACCTCCTATGGCTCGACGGAAATACTCAACACCTGCCTGGTCCCCAGCGGCAGGTAGAGAAAGGTCACCGCGGTATCGCTGATGCCCTCCACGCGGTAGTCGCTTTCCAGCGTGCTGCCCGTTTCGGCGAGGAGCATGTCCTGGTTTTTCAGTAGATAAATGATGATCCGCTCGCCGTTCTGCAGGCGGCCGAGGTACGAAAACGGCAAGGCGGGAGCCGTAGGAGGTGGCGGCGGCTCGGATTTCACCGGGGCCGGCTCAGCAGCCGGCGCGGGCGGAGCGATCGGCGCCGGCGCAGGAGTGGAAAAGAGATCCGGCACAGCGCCGTCGCGTCTTTGCCGAACGATCTTCATCATGTCCAGATCCTCCGCGACCACCGGGACCTCGGCCGTTGCCTTCGGCGTCGGTGGAGCTGGCTCCGGCGCCGGTGGAGTCTCGCGACCGGTCACGACGCTCGCCAGCAGCCCCAGCGCTACGATGGCCGCGGCGGCTCCGCGCGGAATATCACGCTGTAGCAGCCCTTTCATTTATGTAGCAAGTGCAAGGTCAGCACGATCTCGGCTTCGATGCGCGTCTCGTTCGTGCCGTTGCGGCGGAAGCTGGCCCGGTCGAGCGAGAGAACCGGGATCTCCGCGAGCGCCCCTTCGAGGAACGAGCGGATTTGCGTGTAGCTGCCGCGCACGGGCAAGTTGATCTCGTAGCGGTCGATGCGACGCTGCGCCTCGGCAAGCCGATAATCACCTGCACGAAGCTCGAGGCCGGATGCGGTGGCGATGCCGTGAAGCCTGGCAAGCCAGTCGTCGATGCGCTGCTGCCTGTCGAAATAGCGGTAGAAGTCCGCGACGCGGGCAGCCTGGAGGCTCGCCCCGACCAGCTTAAGGCCCTCCGACCCCTTGGATTGCTGCGCGGAGTGCTGCTCGTGCTCGAGCGCCCGCAGACGCGCCTCGAGGGGCTTTACGACGAGCAGAGAAAATGCGGCCGAAAGGGCAAGAAGTCCGAGCGAGCTGAGGCCGAGCAACCCGAATTGGTTTTTCAGGCGCTTCAGCGGGTGAATCATCGGTTCTCTCTCCACGATGCGGACACCGTGAAAGCCAGCGGTCGCTGCGAAGACCCCTGCTTGAGCTCGTGGCGGACGAGATAAACACGCCGCAGGGTCCTCTGCTCGCCGAGATTGGCGACATACGTGAGCGCGGCAAGATAGTCCTTGGCCTCGGCCGAGATGCTCACCGTTCGGTTCTCGACATCCGGCTCGATGGCGAGCAGCGCCACGCGCTCGACCTGAGCCGCTTCGAGCGCTTGAAAGAGCTGATCCCACGGAGTCGACAGCCTCTTTGCCGTATCGCGTGCAAAGGCGTACTCGTCGGCGCTGAGCGACTCCTGCACCTTCGGCGGTTGTCGCGTGCGCGGCTCTGCATGCCTCGCTTGCCGCGCCTCGCTGAGTGCCAGCTCGGTTTTGATCGTGCGGTAATGGAACAGCGTGTCCGCGGCGAAGACGAATGCAAATGCCGCGAGCACGTGGACCGCCAGCCTGGCTCGCCTAGCGGAGCGCAGATAGTCGATGTGCAGCGGCCGCATGGTCAGTTGAACGCCATGGCATGTCCGCGCAACTCGCGGGTCGCGCCGGCCGGCAAAGTGATGTCCATGATCTGGTAGCGTCCCGCCCGGCCAGGAGGCTCATCTTCGGCATACGCAAAGACGCGTTGACAATCGTCGGCGCCCGCCAACTCGCGCTCGCGGTCAATCAGATCGGACAGCGCATGGCGCCAGTCACCGTGCGTCTGGCGCGTCCGCACGAGTTTCCATTCGGCGTCGGCAATAAAGGCGAGCATCACGCGGCCCCGCTCTTGCAGGACGAACCACGCCGGCTCGCCGTCGAAGGCGCGGCGGCGCGCGTTGAACGCCGACACCAGGTAAGGCTTCACCGACACGACTCCTGGCAGCTCCTGCAGGGAGCCGAGCAGGGTAGCGTCGATCGCGCTGGCGACCCTGCTTTTGCCAAAAAGGCGGCGGTCGAGGCTGATCTGCCAGTTGGCGGCATCGCTGCCATAGATCGAGATGAACGCATGCTGCGCGTAAGCCGCCCATTCGGCTTCGGTCTTCAATGCGGAACTCCAGGGCAGCACGGCGTACCGTACGAAATGATTCGATAACACGATCGCAATAGCCGCTCGACCACCAAGCGCTCCGAGTTCGCGGACGGGATCGGCGTCGACGTGCTGGACCAAGTGCGACATCTGGCCGCGCCATCCGCGAGCACGCCGTGCCATGACCAGACGGTCAGGACACAAGCCCACGCGCAGCTCATCGCGCCACAAATGTGACACGGTCGATTTCCTCCATCGTGGATTCGCCGCGCCTGACCAGCTCCATGGCGGCATCGCGCAGGTTTCCGGTTCCCGCCGCGCGCGCGGCTTCCTTCAGCTTCCGCATAGGAGCCCGGCTGACGATGAGCTCCCTCAATTCGTCGTTCAGGATCATCAGCTCTGCGATCGCCTTGCGCCCGCGGTATCCCGTGGCATTGCAGTCCGCGCAGCCTCTGCCCGCGCAGGCCTTGCATACTTTGCGAATCAGACGCTGAGCCATGACGGCGTTGAGCGCCGAGGCCAGGTTGAAGTTGTCGACGCCCATGTGCATGAAGCGGCCTATGACGTCGAACACATTGTTCGCGTGCACGGTGGTGTAGACGAGGTGACCGGTAAGGGCCGACTGCACGGCAATCTCGGCCGTCTCCGGGTCGCGGATCTCGCCGACCATGATGCGGTCCGGGTCGTGGCGCAGGATCGAGCGCAGGCCGCGCGCGAACGTCAGGCCCTTCTTCTCGTTCACCGGGATCTGCAGCACGCCGGCCAGCTGGTATTCGACGGGGTCCTCGATGGTGATGATCTTGTCGAGGCCCTTGTTGACCTCGGAAATCACTGCATAAAGCGTCGTGGTCTTGCCGCTGCCGGTGGGCCCAGTGACCAGCAGCATGCCGTGGGGATCCAAGGACAGCCGGCGCAGCTCGGCTACGATCCCCGGCTCGAAGCCGAGCTGCTCGAGCGTAAGACCGGCCAACTCGTCCGAGAGGCTGCGCTTATCGAGGATGCGCAATACGGCGTCCTCGCCGAACACGCTCGGCATCACCGAGACCCGGAAGTCGATTTCGCGGCCTTTGCTGCGCGCCCGAAACCGCCCATCCTGCGGTACGCGGCGCTCGGCGATGTCCAGTTCCGACATGACCTTGACGCGCGAAAGCACCTGGTCGGCAAAGTCCGCGCCTTCGACGGTCTTGATCGTGGCGAGGACGCCGTCGATCCGGTATTTGATGACGAGCCCGCTGCCGGCTTTCTCGAGGTGAATATCGCTTGCGCTCGACTTGAGCGCGTCGTACAGCGTCGAAGTTACGAGCTTGACAACAGCGCTGTCTATCTCGCTGATTGCCTCGATGGAGATATCCTGCGAATCCTGGGTAGCGGCGCCGGCCGCGTCGGCCTGCAACCCCACATCGTCCATCGCGCGCAAGCCTTCTTCCTGCTGTGCGAGATAGGCCGTGAGCTCTTTGTGGTGAACGACCCGATAGGAGAAGGGCAGCCGAAGGTGCTCCTCGAGCCAGTCTTGAGTGGAGCTGTCGTAGGGATCGGCCAGCGCAGCAAAAACGTCGCCTTCCGGGGAACGCAGCGCCGCGCAACTGCGCCGCACCGCTTCCGCATAGGGAATGAGATCGAACGCGGGCGAATAGGTACGCATTTCGTCGAGCCTCAGCGTCGGCATGCGAAAGGCCTCGCTGAGATGCCCCAGCACTGCGTCTGGCCTCGCACTGAAGCGTTCTTCAAGCTGCGCGAGCGATTGCCGCATCACCGGATGCTTCCGGCCAGCTCGAATACGGGCATGTACATCAGCACCACGACGAATCCCACGGCGAGCCCGAGCAAGGTCATCAAGAGCGGTTCAAACACGCGCGTAAATACCTCGACGAAGCGCGCGGTC
>Ga0307469_10000557_pt1 | contig 13688 bp, 9 predicted proteins | sample atmos_gasesAM2C__FD_203084 | JGI IMG/M metagenome (GOLD analysis project Ga0307469, IMG submission 203084) | Hardwood forest soil microbial communities from Morgan-Monroe State Forest, Indiana, United States - atmos_gasesAM2C_515 | ecosystem: Environmental > Terrestrial > Soil > Temperate forest...
TGAACGGGTTCCCCCGCTACGACCTCTCGACGATTCGAATCATGGGTGTGCTGCAACGGATCGCGCTCGTGTATCTCGCGACCGGCATCCTGTACCTCACCACCGGCGAGCGTGCGCAGCGGTGGATCGTCGTCGGGCTGCTCGTGGGCTACTGGGCGGTGATGACCCTCGTTCCGGTGCCCGGGTTCGGCCCGGGCATCCTCGAGCGGCAGGGCAACGTGGCCCAATACGTGGACCAGCTGGTGCTCGGGGCGCATCGCTGGAAGCCGGACTGGGACCCCGAGGGGATCATGAGCACGTTCCCAGCGGTGGCCAGCTGCTTGTTGGGCGTCATGACGGGACGCTGGCTGCGGGCGGACCGGTCCGAGGTCGAGAAGGCCCTCGGCCTGTACGTCTGGGGCGTTCTCGCCATGCTCGCGGGGGTCGCCTGGAGCATCTGGTTCCCGATCAACAAGAACCTCTGGTCGAGCTCGTACGTACTCTTCACAGCCGGGTTTGCCTTGGTCCTGCTGGCGACGATCTACTATGTGATCGACATCCGCGGACGCGACCGCTGGGCGTGGCCGTGGTACGTGTTCGGCACGAACGCCATCCTGGCGTTCGTCGCATCGGGCCTGTTTGCCCGGATCCTCTTGCTGTCGAAGGTGACACAGCCGGACGGGTCGATCGTCTCGCTGTACACGTGGATCTACGAGCGCGCCTTTGCCACGTGGGCGGGGCCGATGAACGGATCGCTCGCGTTCGCGCTCGCGTACGTCGTGCTGTTCCTCGGCGTGATGGCCGTGCTGTATGAGAAAAAGTGGTTCGTGCGAATCTAGCGGCGGCGACTATCTCACCCCGTGGTGTGGGACCCTAGGATCGAGCGCATCCTGGAGGGCGTCGCCGAGCAACGTGCAGGCCACTACGACCAGCACGAGAGCGATCCCGGGCGCCGTAGCGACCCAGGGCGCATTGACCAGGGTATCCCGTCCCGACGCGATCATGTTGCCCCACGACGGCGTCGGGGGCTGGACACCCAGCCCGAGGAACGAGAGGCCGGCCTCGAGCGTGATCGCTTGCCCGAGTCCGAGCGCCGCGGACACGATGACCGGCGTCAGCGCGTTGGGCACGATATGACGCGCGAGCACGCGGCGCTGGGACAGGCCCAGCGCGACCGCGCCCTCGACGAACGGACGGCTCGCGAGCGAGCGCACCTCTCCCTGCACCAGACGGGCGACCGACATCCAGCCGGTGAGCCCGAGCACCAGGATGACGAGGCCGGCGCTGGGTCGCGCAAGGGCGGCCAACAGGAGCACGAGCACCACGCGCGGGATGGCGATCGTGAAATCGGTGATGCCGAGCAGCACAACCCGTGGCGTGCCGGGCCAGTAGCCCGCCGCGGCGCCGACCAGCAGACCGATCACGACCGAGAGCATCACGGCGACGACGCCGACCAGGAGCGACACGCGAGCACCGTACACCAGGCGTGTCCAGACGTCGCGCCCAAAGCGGTCCGTGCCGAGCGGATGGAACGTGCCGGCGCGGTCGCTGGAGAGCGGCGGTTGAAACCGCGTGGCGACTACGTCATGCTGCGCGGCCGGGGCTCCGGTCGAGATGAGCGGTGCGGCCGCGCCGGCCCCGCAGACAAGGGCGAGCATGCCGATGCCGAACAGCGCTCGTCGGTCGCGTCGCAACCGGCTCACGCGTCGCGCCTCCCATGCCTGACCCGCGGGTCGATCCAGGCGGCGCACAGATCGGCGATCACGTTTCCGGCGACCACCAGGACGGCCGTCACGACGGTCGCCGCCATGACCACGGGATAGTCACGCGCCTGTACGGCTTCGACCAGCCGGCGACCGACGCCGGGCCACGCGAACACGGCCTCCACGAACACCGCGCCAGAAAAGAGGGCAGGGAGGGACATGCCGAGCAGAATGATCACCGGGAGCATGGCATTCCGCGCGACGTGCCGTCGCGTGACCTGGAACGGCGTAAGCCCCTTCGCCTCGGCCGTCGTCACGAATGGCTGGCTCAGTACATCGCGCATCGCGCCGCGCACGAAGCGCGCTGCCCCACCGACGCCGATCAAGGTGAGTGTGACGAGCGGGAGCGCCAGATGACGTACGCGGTCGGCCACGCGACCCCACGCGGTGAGGGCATCGAGGTCGAATCCCGCGGCGCCGAAAGCCGGGAGCCAGTGCGCCCAGTACGTGAAGACCATCATGAGCATGAGCCCGAGCCAGTACCCCGGCATCGCGAACAACGTGACGGTCGCCACCGAGATCAACGTATCGACGCGCCGATCGGCGCGCGCCTGCCAGGCGCCGATCAAGAAGCCCAGCCCGTAACTCGCGATGAGCGACAGGCCCACGAGCACGAGCGTGGCGGGAAGCGCGTCGCCGAGCACCGCCCGCACCGGCCGACCGGTGGCGATGCTCCGGCCCCACTCGCCATGGGCGAGGCGACCGATCCAGGCGGCGAACTGCCCCGGCAAGGGTCGGTCGAGACCGAGCGCGTGTCGCTGCGCGGCGAGCTGCGCGGGCGTCGCCGTGGGGCCGAGCAGCCGCTCCACGGGATCCCCCGGTGCGAGCCGCACCAACAGGAACGTGAGGGCCAGGACACCGGCAACCACGCCCGCGCCTGCGAGCGCGCGCCGTCCGAGCTGGGTGAGCATGTGCCGAATCTCGCGCGCGCCTCCGGGCCCCGCTAGAATCCGGACGTGCGACCACGGACGTTGAGCCTGGTGATGGGAGGCGCGATGATCGCGGCATGCGCGCCGGGGGGGGCCGCGGCCCGCCGCGCGCGGACCGTCGTGTATGCGTCCGGCGCGGATCTGCAGACCGTGAACCCGCTCCTCACCGAGCATCCGTTCGCCAAGCAGGTGGAGCGCTACGTGCTCCTCACCACGCTGGTGCGATACGACTCGGCGCTCGGCGTGCAGCCGTACCTGGCGCGCACGTGGACCTGGTCCGACGATCGGAAGACGCTGGTGTTCCGGCTGCAGCCGGGCGTGCGCTGGGACGACGGCGTGGCCACGACCGCGCGGGACGTTGCGTGGACGCTCTCCGCGGCCCGCGACCCCGCGACCGGGTACCCCCGGCTGAACGATTTCGCCGACGTGGCGTTCGTGAACGACCCCAACGACACGACCGTCGTGGTGCGCTTCGCGCAAAGCCAAGCCACTGTGCCGGATGTGCTCACCGATCTCGCCATCCTGCCCGCGCATCTTCTCGACTCCGTGCCGCGCGCCGAGTTGCGACGCGCGGCGTGGAACGAGCACCCGGTGGGGAACGGGCCGTTTCGCTTCGTGGCACACGAGCCGAGCCGCCGCTGGGTGTTCGCCGCGAATCACGACTTCCCGGCGGCGCTCGGCGGCCCGCCCGTGCTGGAGCGTTTCGTCATCGTCGTGGTGGACGAGCCGACCACCAAGCTCGCGGCCCTCACCTCCGGGGAAGTCGACTTCGCCGGCATTCAGCCGGCGCACGCGGCGTTCGTCCGCAAGAATCCCGCACTGGCGGTGGTCGACTATCCGTTGATCTTGCCGTACGGGATCGTGTTCAATACGCGCGTCCCCCCGTTCGACGATGCCCGGGTCCGCTTCGCGGCCGCGCTCGCGCTCGATCGCCGTGAGATCGTCGAGGGCTACCTGTACGGCTTCGGGGCCGCCGCCGACGGTCCGGTGCCGCCCGGGGTCCCCGGGTACGTGACCGTGCCCTTCCTGCCGGTGAATCCCGACTCGGCACGGCGCCTGCTCGGCGGCCGACGGATCGCCTTCGAGCTCCTCGCGGTGGGCAGCGGCGAAGCAGCGCTCGAGCAGATGATCCAGGCGCGCCTCGCCGCCGTCGGGTTCGACGTCACGATTCGCCAGCTCGAGCTCACCGCGTTTCTCGCCCGCGTCAGTGCCGGCCGGCACGACTTCGTGGCGGCGGTGCTCGGAACACCGGGAGATGTAGGGTTGGGGTATCTCTCGAACCTCGCCGACCTCACGGGGTCCCGAGCACCGGCCGACCCGAGCCGCGCGCAGCGCTGGTTCCGGGATTCGCTCCCGGTGGCATTTCTCTACCACGCGCGGGGAGTGCAGGGGATGAATCGGCGCGTCAGCGGGGTGCGCATGGATCTGCGCGGGGAGCTGCCGACCATCACCCGCTGGCAGACCACCCCTCCTCCGTGAGACGTCGCGACCTCCCTACCGAATTTCATGCCGAAGCGCCGGTGCGGCTCGACTTCGCGGGCGGCTGGACAGACGTTCCGCCGTTCTCCGCGAAAGAGGGTGGCCTCGTGGTCAACGCCGCGATTACCTTGCCCGCGCGCGTACACGTGAAGGTCGGCGGGGCGCGCATTCGGCTCGTGGCCCTGGACCTGGGTCAGGAGCTCGAGTGTGAGACCGCCGGCGGCCTGGTGCTGGACGGCCGCCTGGACCTTCTCAAGGCGGCGCTCCGCATGTTTCCCGTACAGGCTGCGTGCACGCTCACCACGCAGTCGGCCGCGCCGCCAGGCTCCGGGCTCGGGAGCTCCGGCGCGCTGGACGTCGCGCTCGTGGCTGCGCTCACGCGGGCCCGCGGTGAGCGGCTCTCGGAGCGCGAAATCGCGGAACAGGCGTGGTATCTGGAGACGGTGGAGGCGAGGATCCCCGGCGGGAAGCAGGATCAGTTTGCGGCGGCGCTCGGCGGCGTGCAGCGACTCACGTTTCGCGATCCGGACGTCGGCGTCGAACCGATCACGCTCGACCCGGCGTTCGCCGCCGCGCTCGAACGGCAGACGCTGCTGTGCTACACGGGCATGTCGCGCGTCTCGGGGGCGACCATCGCGCGCGTGATGGCCGCCTACGAACGGGGAGACTCCCGGGTTACCGGGGCGCTCCGGGGGCTCAAGGACGTCGCGGCGGCGATGGCGGAGGCGATGCGCGCCGCCGACCTCGCCCGGGTGGCGGCGCTCCTGTCCGACAACTGGAAGCACCAGCAGGCGCTCGACCCCGACATGTGTACGCCGGAGATGGCCCGCCTCGAGCGCGCGGTCCGAGCGGCGGGCGCGGTCGGCGGCAAGGCGGCCGGGTCGGGCGCCGGCGGCTCTATGTTTTTCATCATGAAAGACGATTCAGCGGAGGCGTCGGCGGCTGCCCGCACGGCGGGTGCCGAGGTGCTCCCGGTGCGCTGGGCGTCGGAAGGCGTGCGCGCGTGGTGACGGCAGAGGAAGTCGTCGCGCGCCGCGAGGAGATCGCCCGCTCGCCCGACCTTTCCGCGTTGTACGCCCACCTTCGCGAGCGCGCGGCGCCGCTGCTCGCGCGGCTGCCGCCTCTGCCCGAGGCCAAGGCTCTCCTCTCGAGCGACGGAGGCTTCTGTCCTGACGACGGGGCGGCCCTGACGTTCGATCCGTGGAGTCCGGCGGAGCACCGCTGCCCGCGCTGCGCGAAGGTCGTGACCGGCGAGCGCCACGATCGCAATTGGGCGCGGTTCCAACACCTCTGGCTGGTCGAGCGGGCCGCCCACCTCGCGACACTCGCGGCTCTGGGAGAGGACGCCCCGGCCGCCCGTCGCGCCGCGGAGATCCTGCGCGCCTACGCCGCGCGGTACTGGCGCTATCCCAACCGGGATAACGTGCTGGGACCGAGCCGGCTGTTCTTTTCGACCTATCTCGAGTCCATCTGGATCGGGCACTACCTCTCGGCCGCCGTCCTGCTGCGTGCCGCCGGCCTGTTGGACGACGACACGAGGCGGGGCGTCACCCAGTTGGCGGACGAGGCGGCGAACCTGATCGGCGACTTCGACGAAGGGTTCTCGAATCGCCAGACGTGGAATAACGCGGCGCTCGCGGCCATCGCCGTGTGGTTCGAGGACGAGGACCTCGCCAAGCGCGCGATTGAAGGTCCGACCGGACTGCTCGAGCACTTGCTCCGCGGCTTCGGACGGGACGGCATGTGGTACGAGGGAGAGAACTATCATCTCTTCGCGCTGCGGGGCCTGCTCACGGGCGCTGCCTGGGCCCGTCACGCCGGCGTGGACGTCTTCACGGAGCCGCCGCTCGCCACGCGGATCCGGGCGGCCCTGCTGGCGCCCGCGCTCACCGCCCTGCCCGATTTCACCTTCCCCGCGCGCAAGGACTCCCCGTTCAGGGTCTCCCTGGCCCAACCAGCCTTCGTGGAGCTCTGGGAAGTTGGGCTGGCAGGACTCGGGGAGCGGGGAGCGGGGAGCGGTACCGTCGGGCTCGCGAGCTGGCTTTCGGCCGTTTATGGCGAAGCAACGATGAAGCCCCAGCTATCCGAGTCCTATCTGCACGACGCACCCTTGGAGCCGCTCCCCGCTCCCCGCTCCCCCACGCGGACCACGCTCTCTTGGTGGGCGCTGCTGTTCGTACTCCCCGAGCTTCCCGCCGATGCACCTACCTGGTCACCCGGCAGCGTGTTGCTCGATTCGCACGGCCTGGCCGTCCTGCGCGCGGGCGGTCGCTACGTGAGCATCGAATGCGGCCGGTATGGCGGCGGACATGGACATCCCGATAGGCTCCACCTCACGTTGCACGCGAGCGGCACGCACTGGCTCGCGGACCCCGGAACCGGCGCCTACACCTCGCGCGACCTGTTCTGGTATCGCTCGACTTTGGCGCACAACGCGCCACGGCTGGATCGCGCATCCCAACCCGAGGGCGATGCCACGTGCGACTCGTTTGACTCGGCGGCCGGGTGGGCATGGGTGCGGGGCCGGTATGGTGAGCTCGTGCGCATGGTCGTCTCGGGACCGACCTACGTGATCGATGTGCTGGAGCTAGCGAGCCGGACGGATCACACGGTCGAGCTGCCCTGGCACTTTGCCGGGACGGGAGAGGTCGGCAAGGGCACGTGGGCATCGGCGGATTTGGCGGACGAGTTCGTCACACAGGTGGAGCGGTTCGTTCCGGACGGCGCCGGGCCGATCGCGCTCACGTTCTCCGAAGGTCCGCATACGCTCAACGCCTTCGTCTCGCTCGACGGGGAGCTGCTGCGCGCGGAGGGACCGGCGCGGCCAGGAGCGGGGCGGCGCGCGTTCCATGTCGCGCGCGCGACCGGTCGCGCCGCCCGGTTCGTGTCGGTACTCGAGCCCGTGAGCGCGAGTCCATCGGTCCGCGCCCTGCGGGTGAAGGGGAGCGTGATCGAGGTCGAAACCGATCAGGGTGTCCATCGGCACGCGGCCACCGCGCTCGGCTGGGAAATCGAGACGGGCGGGGCGCGCGTGCGCCTGGCCGGCGCACGCACGCCCGAGCCGCCGCTCGAGCCGTTGCTCGAGCTCGACAAGCCGACGCCCGCGGTCGGCGCTGCGTTGCGGACCGGCGGGCGGCCGCCGCTCGACGGATCGCTCGACGGTTTCGACACGATCGAGCCGCTCCGGCTCGAGCTCGAGGACCAGTACCGTCGGAGTGAGGAGCCGTTCCCGGGCCCGGACGACTTCAGCGCCGTCGCCTACGCCTCCTGGGATGATGACGCGCTGTACCTCGCGGTCGACGTGACGAAACCGGAGGTGTGCGTTCGGGCCGAAGGCGCGCCGCCCCTGCATCTCGACAACGAGCCCGACGAGATCCATTCGGACGGCATCCAGGTGTACCTCGGGAATCCGGAGGGCGACGCCGTGGGCTATCTCATCGTGCCGGCGCGCGGGGACGGCGGCTCGATTCGCGCGCGGGGAGCCGGCGAGTCACCGGGCGATGCAGCGGCGGTTCATGGCGGCTGGCAACGCACGCCTCACGGGTATCGAATGACCGTCGCGATCGCGTGGCCCGAGTGGCATCGCGCGCACGTCGGTGGGCAGCTGCGGTTCGATCTGCTGGTGAATGAAAAGGAGCCGGGCCGCGAGCGCCGCAGTGGCCAGCTGGTGTGGAGCGGTGGGAATGGCTGGGTCTACCTGCGCGGGGACCGGCAGGACCCGGGGCGGTTCGGGGTATTGGAGCTGGTTGGATGATCGCCGTCATACTCCACGAGCCCCAGGACCTCGTCAACATCGCGCACGTGGTCCGCGCGATGAAGAATTTTGGGTTCACCGACCTCCGGCTCGTGGCCCCCCGCGAGTACGACGCGTACCGTGTAGAGGGCATTGCCCACCAGACCCAGGACGTGCTGGCGCGGGTACAACGCTTCGATCGCCTCGAGGAGGCACTCGCGGACTGCGTGCACGTTGTGGGCTTTACGGCGCGCGGCCGCACCGCCAAGCGCAACGTCCAGCGCCCGCGAGAGGCGGGTACGGAGATCCTCGCACAGGCGGACGCAGGTCCGGTCGCGCTCGTGTTCGGGCGCGAGGACAAGGGCCTTTCGAACGAGGCGCTCGACCGGTGTCATCGCGTGGTGACGATTTCGACGAGCCCCACGTATCCGTCGCTCAACCTCGGGCACGCCGTCGTGCTGATGCTTTACGAGCTGGCGCTGGCGCGAGGCGACGAGGGTCGGCCGTTCAAGGCGCCGCGTCGGGAGGGTGGCCAGCCGGCGACGGTCGCGGACTTGGAGCGGCTGTTCGTGGACGCCCACGCGGCGCTCGGCGTGATCGATTTCTTCAAGACGCGCCAGGCCGAGGGCGTGATGCGGACCCTGCGCGAGGTGCTGCATCGCGCGCCGCTCGACGAGCGGGAGGCGAAACTGTTGCGGGCGATCGCGATCGAGGTGGTGAAATACAGTGAGCGACTGGCGCGTTCCGGGCTACACGTCGACCGGTAGCAAGCGGCCCGACGCCCTGTTCGGCGCGGCGACGCCGGATGAGGTCGAGGGACTCCCCACGCGCCTGACGCGCGCGTCGGGATGCCGAGTGTGGGATGCGAACGGCCGCGAGTACACGGACTACGTCATGGCCCTGGGCGCCGTGGCGCTCGGCTACGGCCATCCCGAGGTGAACCGAGCCGCCGAGCAAGCCATGGCGGCGGGCGTAGTCGGGCCGCTGCCGCCCGTGATGGAAGAAGAGCTCGCGGAAGTGCTAGCGATGCGCATCCCCTGGCTCGAGCGCGTGCGCTTCTTGAAGACCGGCGCCGAGGCGGTTGCTGCCGCGGTGCGGCTGGCACGGGTCGCCACGGGCCGGGAGCGCGTCTTGGGTTGCGGCTATCACGGATGGCTCGACTGGTGCCAGGCGGGAGAAGGAGTGCCCGCGGGCACCCGGGCTCTCTACTCCGAGATTCCGTTCAACGACGTGGGGGCCAGCCGTCGGTTGATTCGGGACGGCGGCGACCGCTTGGCCGCCGTGGTCGTCGAGCCGGTCGTCGTCATCGAGCCCACGCACGAATGGCTCGAAACCGTGAGGGTGGAAACGGCGCGTGTCGGCGCGGTCCTCGTGTTCGACGAGATCAAGACCGCGTTCCGGATGGCGATCGGAGGCGCCGCGGAGCGCTACGGCGTGCGGCCCGACCTCGCGGTGCTGGGCAAGGCGCTCGCGAACGGCTTCCCGCTGGCTGTCGTCGGTGGACGAGCGGACGTCATGGCCGGATCGGCCCGGACGTGGATATCCTCCACCCTGGCCACCGAGACCGTGGCGCTCGCGGCCGCGCGAGCGACTCTGGAGGTGATGGTACGTGACGACGTGTGCGGTCATTTGCATCGCATGGGCACCCGGTTGCTTCACGGACTGCACCGCTTGCACCGCCAGCACGCCGATCTGGTGACCGGCGTGGGTGGCATTGCCGAGATGTGCTTCCTGCACTTCGCGAGCGACCACGTTTCAGCCGACGTGGCGCGTGGCTGCGCGGGGCGGGGGCTCTTGTTCAAACGGACGGCATACAATTTCGTGTCGCTGGCGCACGACGAAGCGACCGTGGATCGAACACTCGAGGTGCTGGCCGACGTGCTAGGATCCCTGGAATGAGCCGAATCCTGACGGGGGCTTGCGGCAGATGAGCGGCGCGGGAATCGTGGGGGCATCGTGACCCTCCAGCGTAAGCTGCTGCTCGGCTTTTCCCTCATGGTCCTCCCGGCCCTCCTGGTCGGCCTCCATGCCATCCGGACCAACACACGGGAGCAGGAAGCGCTCGGAGGGCTGGGGCGGCGCCTGGCGCAGTCGCGTACGTACGCCGAAGTGGAAGACGCGATGTTCAATCAGACCCAGGTGGTCTGGCGCTACCTGAGCGGAGATCCCTCCGCCAAGAAGGAGTTCCCGCTCACGGAGCAGGTGGTGGATTTCTGGCTCGACCGCTGGACCGCCGGTCTCCCCGCGGACGAGGTGACGCTCGCCGACGGGGTCCGCAAGATCGAGCTCGAGATCCGGTCCGTGGCCGACACGGTGTTCAAGCTCTACGATTCCGGCCGGCACGAGGCCGCCTACGTCACCGCGCGCCAGCAGCTCGTGGAGCGCCTGCAGCCCGCCCTCGCGGCGGTGAATCGCGACATCTACCGCAAGGCTCGGGAGTTCAGCGTTCAGCGGGCCCTGGTCGAGGTCGAAGGCATCGTCGAGACGGAGCGGCGTGTTCTTTGGTCGATCATCGGCGCGGCACTGATCGCGGGCCTGATCGCCTCGTGGCTCATCTCGCGCAGCCTCGCACGGCCGCTCAACGAGCTGCGGCAGGCCATGGCCGTCGTGGGGGCGGGCGACCTGGATCACGTCATCGAGCCTCGCTCCCGCGACGAGATCGGGGACCTGGCGCGGTCGTTCGCTCAGATGACCGAGCGACTGCGCCAGTCCCATGCGCGCCTCATCCAGTCCGAGAAGCTGGCCTCGATCGGTCAGATGGCGGCCGCGGTGGCTCACGGACTCCGGAATCCGCTCGCGAGCCTGCGGGCGGCGGCGCAACTCGCTCGGCACCGCGTGGACGCTCCGGCCGCGCGCGAGCAGCTCAACGCGATCATCGAGCAGGTGGACCGCCTCGACCTCCGCATCACTCACCTCCTCGCGTTCTCGCGCCCCGCGCCGTTTCATCCGCTGCGGGAGAGCGTGCGGGTGCTGGTCGAAGCGGCGCTCGGCAGCGTCGCCGAGCTCCTGCGCGAGCGTCGCGTCGAGCTCGCCGTGAGCCTCTCACCCACGCTTCCGGAGGTGCGGGTGGACCCGATGCGACTGGAGCAGACGTTGACCGAGATCGTTTCCAACGCGCTCGACGCGATGCCGCTCCCCGAGGGCGGGCGACTCGTCATCGAGGGACGGCGAGAAGCGAGCGACGACGGTGCGGACGGCGTGGCGCTCACGATCACCGACTCGGGTGGGGGCATTGCCCCCGAAGTCCTGGCCAACGTGTGTGAGCCGTTCTTCACGACGCGGGCCGAGGGCACCGGCCTCGGATTGGCGATCGCCAAACGGTACGTGGAAGAGACCGGCGGCCGGCTGAGCATCAGCAGCGTCGTCGGGCGCGGGACCACCGTACGCATTTGGCTGCCCAGCGCTGGGGACGCCGCGCCCGCTCCGGCACTCCCGCCCGCGTCTGCGCGTCAGCTCGCATGAACGGCTCCACGGTCCTGATCGTCGACGACGAGCAGTCCCTCGCCCGGTCGGCCAAGGCGTTTCTGGTCGATCACGGGTACGAGGCCGAGATCACCGGCTCGGGGGAGCAGGCCCTCGAGCTGCTCGAGCGCTTGCAGCCCGACGTCGTCTTCGCGGACGTCCGCTTGCCGGGGATGAGCGGGATCGATCTCCTGAAACGGATCCGCGAGTTCGATCCCGTGCTTCCCGTGATCATGCTGACCGCGTACGGCTCGATCGAAGGCGCGGTGGAAGCGGTGAAGCTCGGCGCCTTCGACTACGTCAAGAAGCCCGTGGACCTGGAAGAGCTCAAGCTCCTGGCCGACCGTGCGCGGGAGAACCGTCAGCTCAAGCAGGAGCTCTCGTACTATCGTCGTCGGGCGACGGAGGACGTCGGGTTCGCGACCATGGTGGGCCAGTCTCCCGCGGTCCGGGCGATCCTCGAGCGGGCCCGCCAGATCGCCGAGCTGGTGGATACCCCTCCGGTGTTGCTCACGGGTGAGACCGGCACCGGCAAGGGTCTGCTCGCGCACGCCATCCACGCCTCAGGTGCTCGGGCTGCCAAGCCGTTCATCGAAGTCAACTGCACCGCGATCCCAGCGACCCTCATGGAAGCCGAGCTGTTCGGCCACGAGCGGGGTGCGTTCACCGACGCCAAGGAGTCGAAACCGGGACTGTTCGAGGCCGGGGAAGGCGGTTTCCTGTTCCTCGACGAGATCGGCGACGTGGACCTGTCGGTGCAGGGGAAGCTGTTGCGCGCGATCGAAGACCGCGCCGTCCGTCGCGTCGGCAGCGTGAGAGAGCGAAAGATCGATGTGCGGATCATCGCGGCGACCAACCGCGATCTCGAGCGCGAGGTGCAGCGCGAGCGGTTCCGGTCGGACCTCTACTTTCGGCTCGCCGTGATCGTGCTGCACGTCCCGCCGTTGCGCGAGCGCGGGGAAGACGTCTTGCTCCTCACCGAGCACTTCCTGCACCTGCTCAATGCCAAGTATGGGCGCGCGGTGCGAGAGATCAGCGCGCCCGCCCGCGAGCTGCTGCTCTCCTACCCCTGGCCGGGTAACGTGCGCGAGCTGAGTCACGTGATCGAGCGCGCCGTGCTGTGGAGCCGGGGACCGATGCTCGAGGTCGAGCAGCTCTCGCTCACGAGCCCGGACCACGGCTCGTCGCACGAGCCGCAGGCGCCCGGCGCGTCCGCGCTCCCGCCTCAGGGCGTGGACCTCGCTCACTGGGAGCGGGCTATGATCGAGCGGGCGATGCGTGACGCGGGCGGCAACCAGACGAAGGCGGCGCAACGCCTCGGGATCTCCCGGGACACGTTGCGCTATCGGCTCAGAAAGTTCGGGCTTCAGCCGTAAGCCCACTTCGGTGGGTGATTTCACCCAAATTGGGTGATATCACCCAACGGGGAGACTCCGAGAGCGTCCGGGGGCAACGGACTAAGTGTCAGTCGCGGATGGCGTTGCACGTTTCCACCACGCTGGAGGCGTGCTGGCACATCCCGTGCGAACGTCAGCTGACGAGCGCTTAGTCGTGGCCGACCATTGTAGCCCTCGGAGGAATGCTAAAATGACTTGGACGAAACCCGAATTCGCAGTTGTTGAGCTGGGGATGGAAGTCGGCGCGTACGCCGGCAATGCCTGAACCAGGCCGCAACGGTTAAGGGGGGGCCGGGTGAAGAACCCGGCCCTTTTGTTCAATGCACATCATCATCCTCGGTTCGGCGGCAGGCGGTGGGGTGCCGCAGTGGAACTGTGGCTGCGCGAATTGCGTCGAGGCGCGAACGGGTGGTGTTGGGCGCTCGCAATCCTCGGTGGCAGTCAGCGCCGACGGCGAACGGTGGGTCCTCCTCAACGCCTCTCCTGATCTTCGCACCCAGCTCGCGATGCATCCGCGCCTCTGGCCCCGCGGCAAGCGGGGCTCGGCCGTGGCCGCTGTCGTGCTGACCGACGGAGAGATCGATCACACCCTCGGGCTCCTGTTGCTGCGCGAAAGCGCCGCGCGGCTGCCGGTCTACGCGCCCGCAGGCGTAACCGCCTTGCTCGGCGACGCGTGGCCGCTGTATCGCGTCCTGTCCGCGTACTCGGGTGTCGACGCTCGCACGCTCGACGAAGCTCGCCCGATCGCCCTGGCTGACGGCGCCGGTGCGCCCCTCGGGCTGTGCTGCTCGGCGACCGCCGTGGCGCGGCGCCCGCCCCGATACGCCCGCTCGGCGCCCGCCGCGACCTTCGACGTCGGCCTACGCATCACGGATGAGCGCACCGGGGGGATATTCACCTATGTTCCGACGGCGGGCGGAGTGGACGACGGCCTGCGCCGGATTGC
>Ga0307469_10000558_pt1 | contig 13641 bp, 15 predicted proteins | sample atmos_gasesAM2C__FD_203084 | JGI IMG/M metagenome (GOLD analysis project Ga0307469, IMG submission 203084) | Hardwood forest soil microbial communities from Morgan-Monroe State Forest, Indiana, United States - atmos_gasesAM2C_515 | ecosystem: Environmental > Terrestrial > Soil > Temperate...
CCTTTTCTACCACGACGGACGCGTGAATGCGCCGCATGCCGCGCTCTTCTTGGAATTTTTCGATTTCCACGCCGGTGCTGTACGGAAGTTCTTCGCCGAGAAGGCGGAACAGCTTTTCCCGGATCAGGTCAGCTGCGAGAAACCGCTCGTCCCGGTCGGTCAAGTCGTCCTCGGCGTGGATCGCGGGCTGCTCCGGCAGATAGCGCTCCAGCGCCCGCAGCAATTCCTCGATACCTCTGCTGCGACTGGCGCTGACCGGGACGATTTCGGCGAACTCGGCCTCGGTCACGGCTTTCTTCAGAAATGACATCAAATCCGCCGGCTTCGTAGTGTCGATCTTGTTCACAACCAGAAACAGCGGCACTTTCGCGGGCGCGAGTTTCAGCAATTTTCGATCTTCCGCTCCGAAGCGTCCCGCCTCGACGACCAGAGCCACCACGTCGACCGCCTCGAGCGCCCCCCGAACCGTGCGATTCATCATGCGGTTGAGCGTGCCGCGATACCGGGTCTGGAACCCCGGCGTGTCTACGAATACGAACTGCGCCGTCCCGGTGGTGAGGACTCCGCGAAGGCTGTTTCGCGTGGTCTGCGGCTTGCGGGAGGTGATGCTGAGTTTTTGGCCCAGCAACGCGTTCATCAGCGTAGATTTGCCGACGTTGGGACGTCCGATCAGCGCGATCGCTCCGCAGCGATACGGCTCCGCGGGTATCACGGCACGGCCGTTCGACGCTGGATCTGCTCGAAGGCGCGCATGGCGGCATCTTGCTCGGCGTTTCGCCGGCTGCTTCCGCTTCCCTTGGTCCGCACCGAGAGCTGGGGAATCAGGCACTCGACCTCGAAGTTCTGGCTGTGAGCCGCCCCATGGGTTGCGAGCACGGAATATTGAGGCAGCGCGATCTTCCTGGCCTGAAGCAGCTCCTGCAGAAGCGTCTTGGGGTCTTTGCCGAGCGCCGCAGGATCCAGCGAAGCGAGCAGCGGCTCATACAGGCGCCGAACGGTTTCGCGGGCCGCCGAAAAGCCCCCGTCGACAAAGATGGCGCCTATCAGGGCTTCGAACGCATCGGCCAGGATCGAGGGCCGCGCGAATCCGCCGCTCCTCAGCTCGCCCTCGCCCAGCTGCAGGTAGTCGCCGATGCCGAGCGTCTGCGCCACCCGATGCAAGGTCTCCTCGCGCACCAGCTGCGCGCGCAGTCGCGAAAGGTCTCCCTCGGAAAGCTCGTCGAAGCGTTCGAACAGCTCGGCTGCGACCACGCAGTTGAGAATGCCGTCACCCAGGAACTCCAGGCGCTCGTTGTGCAGGGCGCTGTGACTGCGGTGCGTAAGGGCCCGCAGCAGCAGCTCGGGCCGGGAAAAATGGTATCCGATCTGTTGCTGAAGGCGCCCCCGGTCCATGGACCGCGTCGAAGAGCGGGTCGAGCGCGCGACGGAACCCGATCCCGGCGCGTCGTCAATTATTGCTGCTCGCGGCAAAATCGAACACGACGCTGACATTGCCGAACAGCGAGACGCGCTTCGGATACGCGAACGAGATCACGATATCGTTGCCTTCCTTGGTGACTTCGAGGTCTCGTCCCGCGATCACGTCGATGTCGTCGATCGCCGCGCGGCGGTCGAACGCCGTCCGCACCTCCCCGACGGTAGCCTTGCTGTTCGTCTGTGCGATGCCGGTGATCGCCTTCTTGACCTTGAAGTACTCGATGTAAGCCGGGGCGATCTTCAGGCCGCCTATGGCGACCAGAACGATGACGATGCACACCACCACCATTCCAATCAGGGTAATGCCTCGCTGGCTCTTCATGAATCCCCCTTCACTTGAATGTTCCGAAGCGCCGTGGCTCGCTGAAATTGAACCAGATGAAAAACGCCTTCCCGACGATGTTCTCGTCCGGTACGAAACCCCACACCCGGCTGTCCGCCGAATTGTCGCGGTTGTCGCCCATCATGAAGTAGTGCCCGGGGGGCACGGTACAGGTCACACCCTCGCTATTGTAGTTGCAATTTTCGCGAAACGGGAATGTCTTCGTGAAGGGGACCGCCGCAGGCGCATCGCCCTCGAGGAGGATGGGGTGCTCCACCCCGTTGACCGTCTCGATGAACTGAGCCGAGTAGTGGATCCGTTCGCGATTCAGATAGTCGGAAATCTGCTTGCGAGGCTGTGCGACCCCGTTGATGAAGAGTTTCTTGTTCTCGTAGACGATCTTGTCGCCGGGAACGCCGACCACGCGCTTGATGTAATCGAGCGACGGGTCTTCCGGAAAGCGGAACACCATCACGTCGCCTCGCTTCGGCTCCCCGACATTGATGATCTTCTTGTTGATGAGCGGGATCCGGATGCCGTACGCGAACTTGTTGACCAGGATGAAGTCCCCGACCACCAGCGTCGGCACCATCGAGCCCGAGGGAATCTTGAAGGGCTCGACCAGGAACGAGCGAAGCAGGAAAACGATGAGAATGACCGGGAAGAAACTCTTCGGATATTCGATCCACCACGGTTCCTTGTCGTCCTTGCGGCGCTGCTTCGAGAAATAGACTGCGTCGGCCAGCGCAAACGCCCCCGTGACGACCAGCAAAACGAAGAGTATCAGCGCGAAATTCATTTGCTCTCAACCTGCAGTATGGCGAGAAACGCCTCCTGGGGTATTTCCACCGTGCCCACCTGTTTCATGCGCTTTTTCCCCGCTTTCTGCTTTTCCAGCAATTTTCTCTTGCGGCTCACGTCGCCGCCGTAGCACTTCGCCAGCACGTTCTTGCGCAGCGCCTTGACTGTCTCGCGCGCGATGATGTGCGAGCCGATGGCCGCCTGCACTGCGACGTCGAACATCTGCCGCGGGATCAGTTCGCGCATCCTCGAAACCAGATCGCGGCCGCGATAGGTCGCGTTTTCCCGATGCACCATCAGCGACAGGGCATCGACGCGCTCTCCGTTGATGAGGATGTCGAGCTTCACCATGTCGGCCGCGCGGTACTCCTTGAATTCGTAGTCGAGCGAGGCATAGCCGCGGCTCGCGGATTTGAGCTTGTCGAAAAAATCCATCACCACCTCGTTGAGCGGCATTTCGTACGTCATCATCACCTGGCGTCCGTGATATTGCATGTTCTTCTGCACTCCTCGCTTTTGCGTGCACAGGGTCATGATCGCGCCGACGTACTCCTGCGGCACGAAAATCGTCGTTTCGATGATCGGCTCGCGGATCTCCTCGATCTTCGAGGAATCCGGCATTTTCGCCGGGTTCTCGATACGGGCAACCGTGCCGTCGCGCAGCTGAATCTCGTAGACGACCGTCGGAGCGGTGGTCACGAGCGCCATGTCGTACTCGCGCTCCAGACGTTCCTGCACGATGTCCATGTGGAGCAGGCCCAGAAATCCGCAGCGGAATCCGAAGCCGAGGGCCTGGGAGGTTTCCGGCTCGTAATGCAGCGACGCATCATTGAGCTTCAGCTTCTCCAGCGCGTCGCGTAGCGCTTCGTATTCGCTCGCCTCGACCGGATAGAGGCCGGCGAACACCTGGGGTTTGATCTCCTTGAAGCCCGGAAGCGGCGCGGCCGCGGGACGGTTTACGAGGGTGATGGTGTCGCCGGCGCGTGCTGGAGCTCCCTCACCCCGGCCGTGACGAATCCCACTTCTCCCGCGGAAAGCTGCTCCCGGGTCTGCGCCTTGGGCGTGAATACGCCGACCTGCTCGCACAGATGCACTGCCTGCGTGGACATCAGCAGCAGCTTGTCCTTCGGCCGGATGATCCCGTCAACCAGGCGCACCAGCATGATCACGCCGACGTAGTTGTCGAACCACGAGTCGATGATCAATGCCTTCAGCGGGGCATCGGGATCCCCCTTGGGCGACGGCATTCGGTGGATCACGGCCTCGAGGACGTCCTCCACTCCCTCCCCGGTCTTGGCGCTGACGAGCAGAGCATCGCTTGCCTTGATGCCGATTACGTCCTCGATTTCCTGGATGGCGCGCTCCGGATTGGCCGAAGGCAGGTCGATCTTGTTGAGCACCGGCACGACCTCGACGCCCTGCTCGATGGCGGTGTAGCAATTGGCGACGGTCTGCGCCTCCACGCCCTGGCTCGCGTCCACCACAAGAAGGGCCCCCTCGCAGGCGGCAAGCGAGCGCGACACTTCATACGAGAAGTCTACGTGCCCGGGAGTATCGATAAGATTCAAGTTGTAGGTCTTTCCCTCGCGCGAAGTGTATTGCAGCGCCGCGGTCTGGGCCTTGATGGTGATGCCGCGCTCACGCTCCAGATCCATCGAATCGAGCACCTGCTCCGACATTTCGCGCTCCGACAACCCGCCGCAGCGCTGGATGAAACGGTCCGCGAGCGTCGACTTGCCGTGATCGATATGCGCGATGATCGAAAAATTGCGGATGTGCTGCATTGAGACTGCCGGTTATAAAAAAAGGTGCCACCGAGCACCCTTTTAAACTACAAGGCTTTGAATTTTAGCGTAATTTGGCGGTGTATGCAGAAAACTTCGCGGGGTCGTAATGGTGACGGAAGAGTTCGGTATCCCCATCCATCAGAACCGGTACGTGCTCACCGTAACGCGCCTTGAGCGCCGGGTCGCTGTCGACGTCGACGATCTCGACGGGAAAACCCGCTCCCATCTGCGCCCGCAGCGCTGCGAGCATTTCCTCGCAGAGCCGGCAGTCGCCGCGGCTGTAAAGCACGTAGCGCGAGAGCCGATCGCCCTTATCCGGCGGCGGCGAACCCGCGCTAACCGGGAGCACCTTCGCCCTTGACCGTTACGAACAGATTGCTCTCGCCGCGGCGTACGTGGAGTGTCAGAGTGGTGTTGCGCTCCAGCTGCGCGAGGAGCTTGTTGAACTGTTCCGTGGATCTCACTTCGGTGGTCTGGCCTTTGCTAGTCACCGCCGTGATCACGTCGCCCGCGCGCACATCCGCGCGGCGATTGTTGCGGACTTCTTCGACGATCACGCCACCTCCAACCTTCAGGTCGCGCTTTTGCTCCGCAGTGAGATCGACGACCGCGAAACCGAGACGATTGGCCGCCTGTTCCGGCGGCTTTCCGCGGCGCTCGCTGCGGCTCGCGACTCGATCCTCGGGTAGTTCCCCGACCGTGACGGTGATCTCCCGGGTCGCGCCTTTGCGCCACAGCTCGATGGGTGCCTTGATCCCGGGCTTGGTGTTGCCGACGATGCGCGGCAACTCGTTCGAGCTCGATACAGGCTTGCCGTCGAACTTGAGAATGATGTCGCCGGTCTCCACCCCCGCCTTCTCGGCGGGACCGCCCTTCTCGACAGAGTTGACGAGGGCCCCGACGGGCCTGGAAAGGCCGAACGATTCGGCGAGTTCCTTCGAGACTTCCTGGATCACGACGCCGATTCGCCCGCGGCTGACGCGGCCGAACTGACGCAGCTGGCTCTGCACCTCCATCGCTACGTCGATCGGAATCGCGAAGGAAAGCCCCATAAAGCCGCCGGTGCGGCTGTAGATTTGCGAGTTGATTCCCACCACTTCGCCGCGCATGTTGAACAGGGGCCCGCCGGAATTCCCCGGGTTGATCGCGACGTCAGTCTGAATGAAGGGAACGAAGTTCTCCTGCGGAAGGCTGCGGCCCTTTGCGCTGACGATGCCCGCTGTGACGGTGCTGTCGAAACCGAAGGGCGAGCCGATCGCGACGACCCACTCGCCGACCTTGAGCCGGTTGGGATCGCCCATGCGCACGGCAGGCAGGCCCGTGGCATCGATCCTGATCAGGGCGAGATCGGTGCGCCTGTCGGCACCGATCACGCGAGCCTTGAATTCGCGCTTGTCGTTCAGGCGAACGGTGATCTCATCAGCGGAATCGACGACGTGCGCGTTGGTGAGAACGTAGCCGTCGGCACTGATGATGAAGCCCGACCCGAGCGAGCGGCTCTCGAAGTCGCGCGGGCCCTGACCGCCCGGCCCCGGCGGGCGCGGGATGAAGCGCCGGAAGAAATCGTAGAGCGGATCGTCTTCCTCGAGATTCGGAATTTGCGGCGACGCGCGGCGTTCGCGCATCTGAGTGGTGCTGATATTGACGACGGTGGGACCCTGCCGCTCGGCGAGCTCGGTGAAATCGGGGAGCTCGCGCCCCTGCGCGACCAGCGCCGAGGGCAAACCGAGCAATAGACAGATGAACAGTACTCTCGCCATCAAAATGATCCTCGGAATCGAGCCGGCAGAAAACCGCGACACAAACCGGCTGCCGGGAGCCGGACCGATTCAATGGAGGTCGCCGGGTTTTACTTGCGGTATTCGACCGCGTTGGCGATGTATTTTACGCTCTCTGCTGGCGCTTCGCCGACCACCGTAACCCAGTAACTGCCCACGGGGCGCATGTAGACGTTGATCGCCCCCTGCCGCACCAGACCCGCCTGCGGCGCCGGTTGCTTGCTCGCCGCGGGCTCGATGAACACCGAGATCGCCGCAAGCCCGTCGGACAGTACGATATGGCCGACTCCTGCGATGCCTCCCATGGTCCGCATCAGCTCGGCGACCGTGCGAAAACCTGCGGGACTGGAACGGATCGTCCATCCGGCTTCGGCCAGATTGGCGCGTTTCGCGCCGGAATCCTCGACGCGCCAGTCCCGGCTTTCGCGGGAATAGCGCGCCTTCAGCTGATCGCGGCCGATGTGGCCGCCGATCTTGATCTGCGTGAATGCGAACTGCTCCAGGAGCTGGTTCTTCTCGTCGAAGGTCTTCGCCTTGAGGAGCATGCCGGTATTGAGGTCCGCCCAGAGCCGGTGACCGTAGCGCATGCGGTCTTTCGGCTCCAGCGCGAGGACTTGGCAACTGTAGCCTCCGACGCGCTCGATCTCGCCTTTCCTGATCGTGTAGTTCTCCGACACGTCCTTGAGCTGCTCCGTCAGGATCGCGGGAAACGGCCGGCGACCGGGCTGCTTGTCGATCTTCACCGTCAGGCTCGCGGGCAGATAGCACACGACCTCGTCACCGGTACGGATGATCTCGCGCGGCACCCCGTCCAGCGTTTCCAAGCGCTCGCGCGGTCCCGAAGTCTCGACGATGTGGGTGATGCGCGAGGTTTCGACCTGCTGGCCCTGCTGGTAAACGAAGGTGCCGGAGTAGCTGAGCTTCTCCGTTGCGGCGTAGATGCGTTGAAGCCATTGCAGCGCGGTCGGTTCGGTCTGGGCTATCGCCGCCGATACCGGGAGCAGGAACAGCGGGATCCTTATCCCCCGCCACACGCATGCCGCGAAGGGCGGCGTCATTCCCTTGCCGCCCTGCGCTCGTCAGCCACGCTGCGGCCGTAGGGTGCGATTCCCTGCATGGCGCTCGCGTGGGAATAGGGCCGATGCGCGAGCAGGTAATTCTCGATCTCGACCGGCGCGGCGCTGGAGACCAGGGTGACCGGGGCCGCTATCGCGGCCGCAGCCGTCTCCGGGCCGCCGGCGAGTTGCGGCTCGGCGCGCCAGCCGGGGGAAGCAGTCCACACGACGAAAGCCACCGCGGCGACGCTGGCGGCTGCGCTCATGGCATACCAGCCGAGGCGTCTGGAGGGGCCCTTTTCGGGCCGCGGGGCAAGGACTGTCGGCTCCTCGCGAAGGCGGGCGACTACGCGATCGGCGATCCTCGGGCCGAGCTCGCCCCGGAGCGCATCGCCGATCAGGTGGTAGGTATCCCAAGCGCCGCGCAATTCAGGGTCCGCCCGGAGCCGTCCGAGGTGCGCGTGAAGACTGTCGCCTTGAAGCTCGCCGTCGATCAATGCCGATAGCTTTTCCTTCATGGTCACCACCTTTGGTCCTTGCGTGTGTCGAGCAGGGGTCGCAGCTTTTCGGCAATCGCCTCGCGCGCACGGAATATTCTGGAACGAACCGTGCCGATCGGGCAATTCATGATCGTTGCAATATCCTCGTAACTCAAGCCTTCGATTTCGCGCAGCGTGATGGCGTTGCGCAGCTCTTCGGGCAGCTGCATCAGGGTGTCGTTGACGGTGTTCGCGATCTCCCTGGACATCAGCATGCTCTCGGGCGTGTTGATGTCGCGCAACTGCTCGCCACCCTCGAACCCTTCCGCGTCCTCGGAATCGAACTCGGTCGTGGTCGGGACGCGCCGCCCCAGTGCCACCAGGTAGTTCTTCGCGGTGTTGATGCCGATCCGGTAGAGCCAGGTATAAAACGCGCTGTCGCCCCGAAACGAGGGCAGCGCACGGTAGGCCTTGATGAACGTTTCCTGCGCGACATCTTCGACCTCTGTCGGGTCCCGGATGAACCGGGACAGCAACCGCGCCAGCTTTCGCTGGTATTTCGACACAAGCAGCTCGAAGGCATGCTTGTCGCCTCGCTGGGCTTGCTCGACCAGCTGCTGGTCGAGATCCCGCTCATCCATCCGCCGCCTTCCCTGACGAAGCGGTGTCGCGCTTCTGTTCTAAGTTGTCCACAGGCGGCGGCCAGTATAACGCAGTACGTGCACGGACCCGCGGACCCTGCAGCTAGAGACTCGTCCCCCGAAGAATAGTTCAGCCTCCCGCAAGCTTAATCCGTGTTGGCCCGAGTCGGGTTCCTTCCGGATCCGACATCGCGGCGCCAACGCAGCCAGACCCGAAGGCGCCGAAAGTCCGTGGGCAAGGCCGAATCGCCCAAGAGCACCAGCCATTTGCGACCGCCCCCGGCCACATCGAGCCCCAGGACTACGAATGCCCCGGAAACAAAATGATCGCTGCGAAGCCTGCTTTCATGCCACCGGCCGCTGCGGTCCCGCCAGGAAGCGCTCCCGTCCTCCCGCAGCTCGAGCCCCACCGCCGCGCGGGGCGATCGCTGCAGGACCTCGGCAAGGCAGCCGGTACCCGAGAGCAGGACGCCGAATCCGACCAGAACCCGCGGCCAGCCGGCCAGGCTCAAGCAAGCGGCAACGAGCGCGAGAGCGTGAGCGACGAGAAGCAGGCCCGCAAGCCTGAGAGAGGGCTTGAGATCGACCTGCAGCGTTGGCGCAGCCGACATGAGCGCTCGCCTTCACCCCTTTCGGGTGTCAACGAGAGCGTCGCCCGCCACGAGGAGACGACGGGATCAGATGCGTTTGAAAATCAGCGTTCCGTTGGTCCCTCCGAACCCGAAAGAGTTCGACAGGGCGGAGCGCAGAAGCATGCGCCGGGGAGCGTTAGGCACGTAATCGAGATCGCAAGCCGGGTCCTGGTGGAACAGGTTCGCGGTCGGAGGCGCCACCTGATCGCGAATCGCCAGCACCGAGAAGATCGCCTCCACGCCCCCGGCCGCACCGAGCAGGTGCCCGGTCATGGATTTCGTCGAGCTGATCGCGAGCTTCCTTGCATGGTCGCCGAAGCAGCGCTTGACCGCTATGGTCTCGGCGAGGTCGCCCAGAGGGGTCGAGGTTCCGTGAGCGTTGATGTAATCGATGTCCTCGCGGTTGAGACCGGCATTGCGCAACGCATTTTCCATGCAGCGGGCCGCTCCTTCTCCGTCCTCCTGAGGCGCGGTCATGTGGTAGGCGTCACCGCTCATCCCGTAGCCGGCGAGCTCTGCGTAAATCTTCGCGCGACGCCGCTTGGCGTGCTCGAATTCTTCGAGCACCACCACTCCGGCTCCCTCTCCCAGAACGAATCCGTCGCGGTCCCTGTCCCAGGGACGGCTCGCCGTCGCGGGATCGTCGTTGCGCGTCGACAGCGCGCGTGCCGCGGCGAAGCCGCCCACCGTGAGCAGCGTGACGGTCGCCTCGGCGCCGCCTGCGACCATCACGTCGCAGTCGCCGTACTCGATGAGACGACCGGACTCACCGATGCAGTGCGCGGAGGTCGTGCAAGCAGTCACCATCGCGAGATTCGGACCCTTCAGTCCGTGCATGATCGACAGATTTCCCGAGATCATGTTGATGATCGTGCTGGGAATGAAGAACGGCGAAATCTTTCGCGGCCCGCCTTTCAGCACGTCGTTATGGGTCTCTTCGATCATCGGCAGCCCGCCGATGCCCGAGCCGATGTTGACGCCGATGCGAGTGGCGTTGGCCTCGGTGACCTCGAGGCCGGAGTCTTTCAGCGCCTGCACCCCGGCCGCGATACCGAGATGGATGAAACGGTCCATGCGGCGCGCCTCTTTCGGCGACAGATACGCAGCGACGTTGAAGTTCTTTACTTCGCCTGCGATCTGGCTGGAGAGCACACCCGCGTCGAAGTGGGTGATGCGGCCGACGCCAGACTTGGCGGCCAGGACGCTTGACCAGGCTTCGGCAACTGTGTTGCCGATCGGGCAGACAATTCCTAATCCGGTGACAACGACACGACGGCGGCTCAAATCGACTCCGGCCGTGGGAGGAAAATCAGGCTTTCTTGGCGTGGGCGTTCACGTAATCGATGGCCTGCTGCACTGTAGTGATCTTTTCGGCTTCCTCATCCGGAATCTCCGTCTCGAATTCCTCTTCGAGAGCCATCACGAGTTCGACGGTGTCGAGCGAGTCCGCGCCAAGGTCGTCGACAAACGAGGATGCGCTCTTGATCTCCGCTTCGTTCACGCCGAGCTGCTCCGCGACGATTTTCTTGACGCGCTGTTCAACGTTTTCCATTGCGGACTCCTTCCCCCTTGTTTTGCTGCGATCGAATTCGGAGGTGCGCATTGTAGCAGAATCGCCTTTCTTTCCGGCAAGCCGCTCGGGCCGCCTTCAGCTCATGTACATGCCGCCGTTCACGTGAAGGGTCGCACCAGTGATATAGGCGGCCTGCGGCGAAGCGAGAAACGCCACCACGGCCGCCACATCTTCCGGCTTCCCCAGCCGCCCCAGGGGAATCTGCTGCAGCAGCGCCTCACGCTGCGCGTCCGTGAGCACTCGTGTCATGTCCGTGTCGATAAACCCGGGCGCGACGCAATTGACAGTGATCCCGCGGCTGCCGATCTCCCGCGCTAGCGCCCGCGTCAAACCCGCGATCCCGGCTTTCGACGCCGCATAGTTGATCTGGCCGGCGTTGCCGCTCGAGCCGACCACCGAGGTGATATTGATGACGCGGCCCGAGCGCGCCTTCATCATGCCCCGCATCACGGCCTTGCAGAGCCGGAACACCGATTTGAGATTGGTATCCATCACCGCGTCCCACTCGTCCTCCTTCATGCGCATCGCGAGGTTGTCCCGCGCGATGCCGGCGTTGTTGACGAGTATCGACACCGCGCCGTGGGCCTGCTCGATCTCGGCGACCAGTCGCTCGACGCTCGCGGCGACGCGCACGTCGAGCTGCGCTCCATTTCCCCGAATCTGCGCCTGCGAGAGGTACGCTGTGATGGATTGCGCGCCGGCATCGGTGGTGGCAGTCCCGACAACGGTCGCGCCCCGCCCGCCGAGCAGCAGGGCGATCGACCTGCCGATTCCGCGCGATGCGCCGGTCACCAGCGCAACTTGGCCCGCGAGATCCATCATGCGGCCTTCGACAATTGAGCGCCCAGCTCGAGACCCGCACGGTCGGCGAGCGCAATGCCCTGCAATCCCTCGACCGTGCGTCTGACGAGCGGCGCGAGCACCTTTCCCGGGCCGCATTCGAAAACGTGCTTCGCGCCTCGCGCCGCCATCTCCCTCACGCACTCGACCCAGCGCACGGGATGATCGGCCTGAGTCACCAGCGCCTCCTTGACCCCGGAGGCATCGCCGCGGCTCTTCGCATCGACATTGTGGATAACCGGGATTCTCGGAGAGCTCACTGCGATTGCGTCGAGCGCCTCCCTCAGCTTGGCAGCAGCCGGGGCCATCAACGAGGAGTGAAAAGGAGCGCTCACCGGCAGCGGCATGGCCCGCTTTGCGCCACGCGCCTTTGCGGCCTCGATTGCGCGCCGAACGGCGGCCGCGTGTCCGGCGATGACCACCTGTCCAGGCGCATTGAAGTTTACCGCCTCGCACACATCGCCCTGCGCCGCCTCCGCGCACGCCGACCTTACCGCTTCGTCATCCAGGCCGAGGATGGCGGCCATCGCGCCCGCGCCCTGCGGCACCGCTTCCTGCATCGCCCGGCCACGCAGGCGCACAAGGGGGAGGCAGTCGGCGAAGGAAATTGCGTCGGCCACCACGAGCGCGGTGTATTCGCCGAGGCTGTGGCCCGCAAGGAGCGCGGGATCGGCGCCGCCGGACTCCTTCCACGCGCGCCAGGCACAAACGCCCGCGGTCACCATGACCGGCTGGGTATTGACGGTGCTGTTGAGCTCCTCCGCTGGACCTTCGGCGATCAACTTGGCGAGGTCCTGTTTCAGGACATCGGATGCTTCGGCGAGTGTCTCACGGATCGCGGGCATGTCGCCGTAGCCGGCGAGCATTCCCGCCGACTGGGATCCTTGGCCTGGAAATACCATCGCGAACTTCACCTCGACTACATCTCCACCAGTGATGCGCCCCAGGTGAAGCCGCCGCCCACTCCCTGGAGCATGATCTTGTGACCCGGCTTGATGCGTCCGTCCCGAATCGCCACATCGAGCGCGAGGGGGACCGAAGCGGCCGACGTATTGCCGTGGCGATCCACGGTGACGATCAGCTTCGACAGATCGACGCCGAGCTTCCTCGCGGTCGCCTCGAGTATGCGCACGTTGGCCTGGTGCGGAATCAGCCAGTCGACGTCCGCGGGCGTGAGACCGCACATCGCCAAGGTCTCGCGCGCGACCTCGTCCAGGACCTTGACCGCGAACTTGAAGACCGCTTGCCCGTCCATCTGGAGGAACGGCGACCCGACGATCTTGCCGCCGCAGACGTTGCCGGGGACGGAGAGAATGTCCACGTAGGATCCGTCGGCATGCAACGCGCTTGCCATGATTCCGGGCTTGGAGTCCGCCCGGAGTATCACCGCGCCGGCGCCATCGCCAAACAGCACGGCGGTGCCGCGATCTTTCCAATCGAGGATCCGCGAATATACCTCGGCGCCGACGATGAGAGCGCAGCGATGCTGGCCCGATCGTATCAATTTGTCGGCGATCGCCAGCGCATATACGAAGCCGCTGCACACGGCCTGGATATCGAATGCGGCGCAGCCCTTGATTCCCAGCTTCGCCTGCATGATGCAAGCCGTGCTCGGAAAGATGTAGTCCGGGGTCGACGTGGCCACGATGATGAGGTCGATCTCCTGCGGCGGGATTCGCGCCGCGGCGAGCGCAGCGCGGCTCGCCTCGACGGCAAGATCGCTCGAGGTCTGCGAGGGTTCGGCGATGTGACGCTGGCGGATGCCGGTGCGCGACCGGATCCATTCGTCGGAGGTGTCCATTTGTCTCGCCAGATCGGCGTTGGTGACGACCTTCGGCGGCAGATAGCTCCCGGTACCGGCGATGCGCGACCAGATCACGCTTCCACCGCCTCCGAATTCCCTTGCTCGGCCTGGCCGAACCGCCGCATGAGGCGGTGCAGCACTTCATTACGCACTTCCTCCATCGCCCGCTCGATGGCACGCTCGAACCCGAACGCGTCGGCAGAGCCGTGACTCTTCACGACGATGCCCCTCAGTCCTAGCAAAGTCGCGCCGTTGAAGCGGCGCGGGTCGAGCCGCTTGCGGAACGCGTAGAGCACCGGCATGACGATCACGCCAGCGAGCCTGGCGAGGACGCTGCGCATGAACTCCTGGCGGATGAAGCTGCGCACCATCTGCACCATTCCCTCGGACGCCTTGAGCATGACGTTGCCGACGAAGCCGTCGCACACTACCACGTCGGCTTCCCCCTTGTAG
>Ga0307469_10000559_pt1 | contig 13615 bp, 12 predicted proteins | sample atmos_gasesAM2C__FD_203084 | JGI IMG/M metagenome (GOLD analysis project Ga0307469, IMG submission 203084) | Hardwood forest soil microbial communities from Morgan-Monroe State Forest, Indiana, United States - atmos_gasesAM2C_515 | ecosystem: Environmental > Terrestrial > Soil > Temperate...
GCTGCCGTGCCGTGGGTGATCGCGCTTGGTATCGCGGCCATCGTCACCGGCGTCATCGGCGCGCTCCTCGCGTTGCCGGCGCTCCGCCTGCGCGGCATCTACCTGGCGCTCCTCACCTTGGCCTTCGCCCTTCTGATGGACAACCTGGTGTTCGGGAACCGGCGCGTCCTCGGTGGCGGGACGACCCTCGCGGTCGCGCGCCCGTCTTTCTTCGGGTTGCACTTCCAGAGCGAACGCGCGCTGTTCATCCTCCTCGCGGTTGTCGCGGTGATCTACGCCAACGTGTTCCTCTCAATCAGGCGAAGTCGCTTCGGACGGATGCTCGCCGCGATGCGCGACGCCCCGAACGCCTGCCAGACGCTTGGCATGAACATCACGGCGGCGAAGCTCAAGGTCTTCGGGCTCTCGGCCCTCCTCGCGGGGGCCGCGGGTGCCTTCCTCGGCGGGCTCCAGGCCCGCGTCGGACAGCTCGACTTCCTGTGGTTCCGGTCGCTCTCGGTCTTCCTCGTGGCAACGGTGTTCGGGATCACGAGCATGTCCGGGGCGTTCCTCGGAGCCGTCTTCTTCGTTGTCCTACCGGAGGTGTTGAGCAAAGGTGGCGATCCGACCCGCGTCCTATGGCTACAGCCGCTCCTCATCGCGCTGCTCGCCGTCGCGACCGCGCGGCGTCCGGAAGGCGTCTCCGGACAGATCCGCGCGGCCTTGCGTCCGTGGCTCGACAAGCTGCCGGAGCAGTGGGCGCACGAGCCGCAACTGTCGCGGGAGGTTGAGCTTGCGACGCGATGACGCGCCACTCCTCGAGCTCCGCGGCATCAAAGCCGCGTACGAGAAGCTCGAAGTGCTGCACGGGATCGACCTCGTCGTGGGCGGTGGCGAGCTCGTCGCGATCCTCGGCCCGAACGGCGCGGGCAAGTCGACCACGCTTCGCGTGATGAGCGGACTGATGAAGCCGACTTCCGGACAGCTCCTGCTGGAAGGCTTCGACGTCACGGGTACGAGCGCCGAGCGTCTCGCCGACACCGGCGTGTGCCTCGTCCCGGAAGGCCGGGGGATCTTCCCGAACCTCACCGTCCGCGAGAACATCTTGATGGACACCTACACCGGACATCGCAACGCGCACGAGCTGCAGGACATCGCCTTCGAGCGCTTCCCGGGTCTTCGCGAACGCGCCGAGCAGCTCGCGGGGACGCTCTCCGGCGGCGAGCAGCAGATGCTCGCGCTCTCGCGTGCGCTCTCCACCGATCCGGCCGTGATCCTGCTCGACGAGGTCTCGATGGGTCTCGCGCCGCTGCTCGTCGCCGAGCTGTTCAGCGTCGTGCGCGAGCTCACGACAACGGGTGTCACGATCGTCGTCGTCGAGCAGTTCGCGGACGTCGTGCTCGACTTCGCAGACCACGTCGTGCTGATGGCGCAGGGGCGGGTGCGCCTCGCGGGCAAACCGAAACAGGTACGTCGCGAGTTGACCGCGGCCTACTTGGGCCACGGCGGAGCACAGCGGCGCCGGGAAAGGGCGGGCAAACGATGAAGCGGGTTCTCGTCGCGTTGGTGGCGCTGGCGTTCTGCGCGGCCGCCGCGCCGTCGTGGGCGCAGCCGTCCGAACCGGTGGACACCTCGCCCGGTGCGAACCTCGGTGGCTACATCGCGCAGTCGTCCGCAGAGGCTTTCTCGCTGCAGCCGTATCTCCCGGCGCTCGTCTCGACCGGCAGCGTCCCCTTCGAGGGGACGATCGCGCTGTCGACGTCGAACGTGAGCTCCGGCGGCAACTCGTTCGCGCGCGGTGCCGCCCTCTGGCTCGGCTCGGCCGCCGGCGATCCCGGCCCCCTGATCGGTGAAGGCGCCGGACAACCGGCCATCGGCGAGCTCTTCCCGAAGTGGCCCGTTCAGGCGCAGGCGACGCAGAACGACGGCGAGGTCACGACGGGACAGGAGCCGCTCTTCGAGATGAAGGCCGACGGCTTCGTGGATCGTTCGATCGGCGACACGCGGATGGCCGATGTGAACGTCCCGGGCCTCGTCCACATCGAGCATCTCGCGTCGACGTCGACGTCGCTCGTTCACGACACCAACGTCACGAACGACGCGCGCGTCGTCCTGCACGGGATCTCGCTCCTGGGCGGACACATCACGATCGATCAGCTCCTGAGCTACGCGGCGACGACGAGCGACGGCACGATGGCCACGCAATCGGGGAACGTCGCCATCAGCGGACTGAAGATCGGTGGTTTCAGCGTCACCGTCACGGACAAGGGCTTCGAGATCAAAGGCGGGCCGCCGGGTTCCGAGCAGGCGCCGGGCGCGGGCGGGCAACCGTTCCCGAATCAGTCGCCGGAGCAAGCAGTGAACGCCGTCCTGAGCGCGTTCCACGCACGCCTCACGCTGTACCGCAACGCCGGACGAACCGCCGGCGGCGAGGCAGACCGCATCGGCGGCGCGCTCGTGCTCTCGATCGACAACCCCGCGGGCGGCGTCGGACCCGTCCCACCGGGACGCTTCGACATCATCCTCGGCTCGACGTCGTCGACGACCCAGGTGTCGCCGGCGTTCGCGTTCGGCGGATCCGCGCCGAGTGCTGGTGGGACGTCCGTCGGCGGGACGGAGCTCCCGCGCGGCGAAACGCCCTCGTCGGTCTCGCTCGGATCAGGGCCGTCGCCGACGGGCAGCACGGCGTCGAGCGTGGGAGCGCTCGGGGGTCCGTCCGCGAATGGTTCGACGACGCAGGCGTTGCAACCGAGCGACTATCACTTCAAGGGACTGCCGATCGGGCTCGTGCTCGTCCTGCTCGTCGTGGCCGCGGTCGCGGCGCGCTACATCAGACGGTTCATGATCAGCGTGATAGGGGTGCAACGATGACGGCTACAACCGAGGTGCAGTCGAACGTCGAACGCCGACGTGCCGCGTTCCGTCACGCGATCGCGGGCCTCGCGGAACGCGCGCGCTCGACGGAGCTCGTCCGACTGCTGCTGCTGCCCGGTGCGATCTCCGTCGTGCTCGGATTCGTCTTCATGTTCTTCGGCTGGTACGGCGCGGCCCACACGCCGCGTCAGATCGAGCAGATCCCGTACCTCATCTCCGGCGGCTTCATCGGGCTCGGCCTCGTCTTCCTGGGTGGCCTGCTGCTCGCGTCGGCTCTGTGGATGACGATGTTGCAGCGCTTCAACGATCATCGCGACGACTAGATGCGGATCGCGTTCTCCCCGGAGCAGGAGCAACTCCGCCACGAGCTGCGTGACTACTTCGCGCGGTTGATGACGCCGGAGCGCCGCGCGGCGCTCGAACACGGCGAGGGCGACTACGGCGACGGCACGGCCTACCGCGAGACCGTCCGCCAGATGGGCAAGGACGGCTGGCTCGGCATCGGATGGCCGAAGGAATACGGGGGCCAGGACCGTTCGATGTTGGAACAGCTCATCTTCACGGACGAAGCCGCGATCGCGAACGCACCGGTGCCGTTCCTGACGATCAACTCCATCGGTCCGACGATCATGGCCTACGGCACCGAGGACCAGAAGCAGCGGTTCCTCGCACCGATCCTGCGCGGCGAATGTCACTTCGCGATCGGCTACTCCGAACCGGAGGCCGGGACGGACCTCGCATCACTGAAGACACGCGCCGTCCGGAGCGGCGACGAGTTCGTCATCAACGGACAGAAGATGTGGACGAGCCTCGTCGAGTACGCCGACTACGTCTGGCTCGCGACGCGCACCGATCCGGACGCACCGAAGCACAAGGGCCTGTCGATGCTGATCGTCCCGACGGACGCGACGGGCTTCTCGTACCGGCAGGTCCGCACGATGGCTGGCGCATCGACGAACGCGACGTTCTACGAGGACGTCCGCGTCCCCGCGAGCAACCTCGTCGGCGAGGAGAACGGGGGCTGGCGACTCATCACGAACCAGCTCAACCACGAGCGCGTCGCGCTGACGTCCTCGGCACGGATGCAGACGCTCCTGCGCGACGTCACGGCGTGGGCGAAGCAGAACGGTGCGTCGTCCAAGCCGTGGGTGCAGATGAACCTCGCGCGCGTGCACGCGAAGACCGAGGTGTTGAAGCTCATGAACTGGCGCATCGCGTGGGGCGTCGGCAAGGGACTGAACCCCGCAGATGCGAGCGCGACGAAGGTCTTCGGGACGGAGTTCTTCACCGAGGGATACCGCTTGCTGATGGAGGTGCTCGGTCCGAACGCCGTCGTGAAGGACGGATCACCGGGATCGATACTTCGTTCGCGCGTCGAGCGCGCGTACCGCTCGACGCTGATCCTGACCTTCGGCGGCGGCACGAACGAGGTCCAGCGCGACATCATCGCGATGGTCGGGCTCGGCCTCCCGAGAGCGCCGAGGTAAGCATGGACTGGTCCTTCACCGACGAACACGAGCAGCTCGCCGCGCTGACGCGGCAGATCCTGACGGAGAACCTCTCCGAGGAACGGATGCGTGAGATCGAAGCGCGCGAGGACCGCTTCGACGAGCAGCTCTGGAAGCTCCTGAACGACGCCGGCGTCCTCGATGTCTCGTCCTACGACCTGATCGGTTGGTGCCGCGTCCTCGTCGAGGTCGGACGAACCGTCGCGCCCGTGCCCGCGCTTCCGGCGACCGTGGCGAGATTCTTCGTCTACGACGAGCGGCTCGTCGTTCCGGCGATCGTCGGTCTCGGTGATGGTTCGGGCGTCAAGACGAACGTCGCCGGCGGGACGATCGCCGACGCGTTCCTCGAAGCGCACGGTGGAACGCTGAAGCTCTACAGGTCCGATCAAGTGCTCGTCGAACGCCAGGTCGTCACCGATCTCAGCACGGAGGCGCGTGTGTCGTTCGTGGGGGCCGAGCCAGAGCTCGTCATCGAAGGAGCTGCGAAGCGTCTCGTCCGGCTCTACACGCTCGGTCTGTGTGCGATGCAGCTCGGCGTCTGCGAACGCGCGCTCGAACTCACCGCGGAGTACTCGAAGCAGCGCGTGCAATTCGACCGTCCGATCGCAACGTTCCAAGCGGTGGGGCAGCGTCTCGCCGACGCGTACATCGACGTCCAGGCGATCCGGCTCACGCTCTGGCAGGCCGCGTCACGCGTCATCGAAGACGACGATCCGGACGAAGCCCTCGCCGTCGCGAAGTTCTGGGCGGCCGACGGCGGCCACCGCGTCGCGCACACGGCCGTGCACGTGCACGGCGGGATGGGCATCGACCTCGACTATCACCTCAACCGCTACTTCGTTGCCGCGAAGCGCATCGAGTTCGCGCTCGGCGGTGCGTCCGAGCAGCTGGAGCGCCTTGGGCGGTCGCTCGTAGACTAGAACGGGTTCTGATTCCAGGAGGCCTCATGGAACTCTCCGACATCAACCTGCTCGATCCGGACATCTTCACGAAGGGCGTCCCGCACGCGTGGTTCACCCATCTCCGCGCGAACGCTCCCGTCTACAAGCACCCCGAGCCGGACGGCCCGGGCTTCTGGGTCATCACCAAGCACGAAGACGTCGGGATCGTCGGCCGCGACGCGAAGACGTTCTCGTCGGCCGCCGAGCGCGGTGGTGTGGTCGGTCTCGAAGAGCCGCCGCCCGAGATGCGCGAGCGCATGTCCGAAGAAGCAGCGTTCGCCGGCAACATGATGCTGTACATGGATCCGCCGAAGCACACGCTGTACCGCAAGATCGTGCACGACGGGTTCCGTCCGCGGATGATCTGGGCCCTCGAGGAGAAGATCCGCGAGCGCGCGATCCGCATCCTCGACGACGCGATCGCGAAGGGATCGTGCGACTTCGTCGTCGACGTCGCGGCCGAGCTTCCGCTGCAGGCGATCGCCGAGCTCCTCGGTGTCCCGATGGAGGACCGGCACAAGCTCTTCGACTGGAGCAACCGCATGATCGGGAGCATCGATCCCGAGTACGCGGTGAGCGAGGAACACGTCCGGAACGCGCAGATCGAGATGTTCATGTACGCGACGGAGCTCGCGGCCGATAGGCGCGCGAAGCCCCGCGACGACATCGTCACGACGCTGCTGCAAGCCGAGGTCGAGGGGACGTCCCTCAACGAGCTCGACTTCAACCTCTTCTTCCTGCTGCTGGCCGTCGCCGGCAACGAGACGACGCGCAACGCGATCTCGCACGGCATGGCGGCATTCCTCGACAACCCGGACCAGTTCGACGTCCTCGTGCAGGATCCGTCCGTCATCGACAGCGCCGTCGAGGAGATCGTGCGCTGGGCATCGCCGGTCATGTACTTCCGGCGGAACGTGACGCAGGACACCGAGATCCGCGGCGTCCCGCTCAAGGAGGGCGACAAGCTCTCCGTCTGGTACATCTCCGCGAACCGGGACGAGGAGGTCTTCGCCGATCCGTTCCGCTTCGACATCCGGCGCGACACGAACGCCGAGCCGCACATCGCCTTCGGCGGCGGACACCACTTCTGCCTGGGCTTCAACCTCGCGCGGCTCGAGATCAAGGTGCTGTTCGAGGAACTCGCCAAGCGCGTGACGAAACTGGAGGCGGTCGGAGACATTTCGCGCCTGCGGTCGAACTTCATCGCGGGCATCAAGCACCTGCCCGTTCGCTTCGCGGACGTCCGCGAACCAGCGGGCGTTTAAAGCAGCGCGACCTCCAACCAGCGGTCGGAGTTGACGAGCTCGCAAACTACAAACGGGCGATCGCGGGCGAGCGTGTCGAGCGCACCCTCCACGAGCCGAGCTACGTCGTCAGCTCTTGGCCGAGCGCCTCTTCGTTCGTCGTTCCGATCGAGAAGTGGAAGTGCTCGATCTTCCCGTCGGGTGAAAGGGCGACGGTGAGTCTGCCGGGGACACGCGTGCCGTCCGGGAGGACGACATCGGTCGGAGCGGCGGCCCAGCCCGATGAGCCCGCCACCTCGCCGAGCTCCCAGCGTGCTCCTTCCATCTCGCGCATCTGCGTTTCGAGAACCGAGAGGAGCCTGTCGCGACCCAGCCACCACTCGTCCGGGTCGCTTCCGATCCCGAGAACGTCGTCGGTGGACGCGACGACCTGCCCAACAGCTGCCACGTCACCGGCGTTGAACGAAGAGATCAAGTCTTCGAGCGTCCGCTGCACGTCGGGAGTTGCTGACATGTTCCCCCTCCTCGCCGCTTCGGGCGCCGCCCTCCGCGTCACCCCGATCGACTCTACGGCCTCACAGTCGTTTGCGCATCTGGATGGTCGTTCTCTTGACGAAAGGCGCGTATCGCACCAATCTTCCGGGTGCGGGATCCACCGCTACGGGCCACGGGGAGGGGCGAGATGCGGGACTGGCGACCGCAACAGATCGGTGATCTGGCGACCTGGATCCGCGGAAGCGGTGACAACTACCTCGTTCTGCTGCACGGCGGCCCGGGTCTGTCCGACTACATGGACGGTATCGGCGATCTGCTGATCGATCGCCTCGGCGAGACGTGGAGCGTCGTCCGCTATCAGCAGCGAGGGCTCTCACCGTCCACCACCGACGGACCGTTCACCGTCGAACAGCACGTCAGCGATCTTCTGTCGGTGTGTGACGGTCTCGGCGCGGAGACGTCGTCGGTCCTCGGACACTCATGGGGAGGTCACCTGGCGATGCATGCACTGGTCGCCGACGATGAGCGCTTCGACGCGGCCGTCATCGTCGATCCTCTCGGCGCCGTCATCGACGGCGGCTTCACCGCGATGGGTGAACACTTCGCCGCTCGGTATGGGCCGGAGGACAAGGCAGAGCTCGAGCGCATCGCTGAGCTCGTCGGAACGCAAGGCCCGAGCGGCGAACTTTCGATCGCCGAGTTTGCCGTCAAGTGGCCGTACTACTTCTCCGATCCGAAGGTGGCGCCGCCCATGCCTGCGATGCGAAGCGGGGTCGATGTCAGCATCGGGACGGCAATGTCCATCGCGGAGCACTTCATGGCGGGGACACTCGTGAGCGGTCTGCCGCGGGTCTCGACACGAACGTTGTTCCTCGCGGGGACGAAGGGTCCGATCCCGCACGTCGAGTCAGAGCGAAGCGCGGCGCTCATGCCGAACGCCGACATCATCACGTTCCCGACGGGCCACTTCCCATGGATGGAGGACACATCGACGCTCGAACCCGTCGTGTCGTTCCTGAGATCGACCTCGAGACCGTGATGACCGAAGGAACGATCTCGGAGCCCACGATGTGAGCGTCGGGCTCTAACGCAGGTCCCGGAAGATCTCGGCAACCTCGATCTCGAAGCCTGGCAACGTGCGTGCGACCGCGCGCCCGGACGCATCCACGACGCGCGGAGCTTCGTCAGGCCGGTAGATCTCGACGATGCGAAGGTCGAGATCGACGGCCCAGTACTCGCGAACGCCGAATCTCAGGTAGAGATCGCGTTTCACGAGCTTGTCACGCACCGCATCGGATACGACCTCGATGACCCACGCCGGCGCGCCGCGAACGTCGCGACCCACGGTCGCCGTGTCGTCTGCCGCTACGAAGATCAGGTCGGGCTGGACGATCTCGTCGTCGTCGAGGACGACATCGAGCGGTGCGACGAAGATCTCGCCACCGCCGTAGGCGTCGAGATGTTCGGCGATCCGTCGACCGATCAAGAACGCGATCCGCTGATGGTCGGCACTCGGACTCGGTACCGCATAAGCCGCGCCCCCGATGACTTCCCATCGTCGGTCGGAGGGGAGGCGCACGTAATCCTCGTACGTGAGTTGCGGCGCCATCTCGGGAAGCCTACCTCCCGCCGATCGACGAACCGATGCGGAAGGCCGGACGAACCACCCGCCGCGACACCGTCAACGCGGCCTTCAGCGCGCGAGGACGGAACGGAGACCTATCTCGAGATCAGGCAGCGAGTCCGGACGAACCACGGCGACGACGACGTCCGGGTACGAGCGTTAGAGGGGGCCTTCGTGTCGCGTGCCGGAACGGGGCTCCGGCTCGGGGGCTTCGTTGCTACCGACGTCGAGTTCCTCTTCGGCCTCGAAGTCGTCGAGCGATTCGTCGTCGTAGGCGGCCTGCTCGTCGTCCCGCGGCAGGGCTGCGGGTCTGCGCGGCGTGCGCTTCGGTGGAGGAGGAGACTCTTCGGTACCAGCGGCGCGGGCGGGACGAGGCTTGCGCGGTTGGCGCTGCGAGCCGTTGTCCTGTTGGTCAGACGCGCGCACGCCGCCCGCGCGTGCCCGCCGAGGGGGCGGAGGTGGAGCGGGCCGTTCAAAGGCGTGCGTCTCGTCATGAGCCTGCACCGGCTGACCCTGCGCGCCGTAGCCGTACCCATACCCGTAGCCGTAGCCGACGCCCTCCGTCCTCGAGAGGTCGTTGAGAACGACGCCGAAGATCGTGGCGCCGACCCCGGAGAGGAGGCGAACGCTCTCACGCAGATGTTCGGACCGCGTCTTCCCTCCGCGGACGACGAGGAGGTACCCATCGACGATCGGTGCGAGTGCTACCGGGTCCGAAACGCCAAGGATCGGCGGCGTGTCGACGATGACGATACGCGCACGCTGTTTGAGCTCGTTGAGAATGCCGCTCATCCTCGCGCCACCGAAGAGCTCGGGAGCTTTGTCCGTTCGAGGCCCGGCTGGAACCAGGTACAGGTGCGGACGCGACGAGCGCAAGATGACATCGTCGAGAGGGGTCTCGCCGGCAAGGCAGCTCGAAAGACCACTCTTCTGCGGAAGGTTGAGGTTTCTTGCTATTGATGGGTTGCGCATGTCGGCCTCAACGAGGTACGCGTCCACGCCCGCTTCAGCGAACGCGACGGCAAGGTTGAACGCGGTGCTCGTCTTTCCGTCAGAAGCTTCCGGGGACGTAACCGCGAGCACCTTGATGCGCCGGTCGTCCGCGGCATATTGAACCGACGTGCGAAGCGTTCGGTACGCCTCGCCGGCCGGCGTGCCGGCAGGATTTACGAGCGATCCGCGCGGCGTCTTGATATGCGGGACGATCGCGATCACGCGATAGCCCGAAGCTTCTTCGGCGGAGTCGCGGCCGGTGAGCGTTGTATCCAGGCGCTCGGATAGGAGGACGACTCCGACCGCGAAGAGGAGCCCGAGCGCAAGACCGACGGCACCGTCGCGCTTGGGCTTCGGGTTCGCGGGTGCGGTCGGCGGGGAGGCGGGTTCAAGCACGCTCACCTGCACCGCCGGCCCGCCGCCTGTGCCGGGGTCGATCCTGTTCAACCCCTGGATGAATGACAACGCGAACGCGTTCGCGATGTACGCAGCGTTCGTGGGGCTCGGGTCGTCCGCTCGTACTGAGATGATTTGGGTGTTGGTAACGGGCGAAGCCGAGACGTGCTTCAGGAGGTCTTCCGGCTTAATCTTCAGGTTCAAGCGCGCGATCACGTCCTGCGCGATGGGCGTCGTCGTGATGGCTGTCGAGTAGGACTGAACCAGGGCGAGTGAGGTCTGCGTGAGGCCTTGCGCAAACTGGGCCTCGCTTTGCGAGATGGACTGCTGTCCGACGAAGAGCCGCGTTCTCGCTTCGTAGCTCTTCTGCTGGCTGAGCGTCAATGCGAGAGTCGCGGCGACCGTCGCGAGCACCGCGAGCAGCGCGAGCCACCAGCGCCGGCGCAGCATCTGGAGGTAGGCGCGGAGGTCGATCTCGCGGTCTTCGGTGGTGGCGGCGTCGGTCGTCATCGTTCGTTCGGTTTCGTCGTACCCTCCCGGCCTGTTTGGCAGGAGCGCCGGCGCGAGTCGTTCATCGCGACCACCCATCTTAGCCACACGACGTCCGCTACCAGTACCGAGGCCCCGGTCAGGCACAAGAAGCCGAAACTCTGCTTAGAGTGGCCTCGATGCAAAGGGTCCTCATCTCAGTGCTTTCGGTCGTCCTCGTCGGGTCTCTCGTGTCCATCGCGGTGAGCGAGGTGCACAAGAGCCACGAGCACGTGACTTCGATCCCACCGCCGAACTTCGGCGTGCGGCGCTCGGCGCGGCTCGTCATAGATGTCCCGTCACCAAACCCAACGCCGACGCCCACGCCGCCGCCGACGCGAAAACCCTGTGTCGAGCCGACACGGGGGCCGAGCCCGACGGCAACTCCGGCCCCGACGTGCCCCACGGTGACGCCCGCGCCGACGCCGACTCCGACGCCGATGCCCGTCGATCCAGCTGGTGTGAACTGCAGCGCGACGCCGGACTTCTGCTCGTCGAACCACGAGATCGTCGTCCGTGGTGGCGTCCTGTCGGAGCCGCTGACGATCCATCGGCGCACGCAATCCGGAGACGTCCCACAGATCTCGATCTCGTCAGAGGTCCGCCGCCCAGATGGGCTGCCGGCATCTCGCGGTGACCACGTGGCATCGCTCCGAGTGGAGGTCCACCTTGAGAACGAGACGGCAGATACCTTCTGGTTTCCGACGCGAAGAGTCGTGCTGAGCATTTACAACAACGGACGGCGCACCGATCAGCTACCAACGCAAGGGCCGGGCTTCGAGTTCACGCCGACGGGAACGCTCACTGCAATATTCGAGCTTCCTATGTCGGGAGATGGGCGGCTCAATTGGGAAGCCGCGATCTGGTACTTCCGCGAGCGCTGAAGGTCGATTGCAGACGGCTGGCCCTGGCAGGAAGATGGCCCTCCCTCGCGATTGCGTGAGCACTCGGTAAGGCCGCTCCGACGAGCTGTGGCGCAAAGCGCCCGGCAAGTGCGATCTTCGGGTAGGGGACAGCGTACGGCAATCACGCACCGACTCGTACCTGTGGGTCAAGCAGCACTAACGGAAACTTACCCTTTCACAGATGCGAACGACCCCTCGTTGCGCGCCATAGCCGAACTGAGTCCAGCACCCGTCGCGGGAGCGGCTCCTTGAATGACGTTGTACCCCCGACACCGAGGAACTCGTGTGTGTCCGTGACGTAGACGGGCAGTCTTGAAATTGAATGAATCTCCCGACCCTCCGTCGCTGATGACTCGTAGAAGAGTACGTTTCCAGATTCAAGGTACGCAGCTGCCTTGTGGCTAGCGTGCGCTCGCCGCCGTGTGCGTTCACGGGCTGTTGGCAGATCCAGCATGACGAGCTCGCCATATTCGACGCCATGCGACGCAAGCCAGTCCTCGGTTCGCGCCCGATACTTCTCGAGCCGCGACGTGACGAGCGTCCGGACTGGGAATGACGGAAGGAATACGGGCTGCGCTTCGGCGAGGAACCTTAGATACCGACGGCCATCATCGTTCTCGCGCGGAAGCGGCTCCCTACACAACACGCCGTCGATGTCCATGCAGGCTTGGGCGAGCAGCTCGCGGTGTCCGAGGATGTTCCACGCGAATGCGCGCGGAGGAGGCACTACCTCCGCCCAAAAGTCAACATGTCGCGTACCGTTCGGGCTCGCATAGACGGCAGCGAAGAGCAGGTTCACGGGGTCATATCCGGCCGCCGTGAGCGCGTGCCGAACCCGCAACATCTCTGTGCCCGAATTGACGCTGTCGTCAACAACCAACAAACGACCCGATTGAGCGCTGCCACCGGGGAGGCGTAGTCCACCCCAGGGATCTGCGCCGCCTACGACTGTCGCCATATCGCACAAGGGACGACCCATGTGAACTGCCAGGAGACTCGCCGCAAGTAAGCCGCTCCTCGGCACCCCGACGATCAACCCGACTTCTTCCTGTATCCAATCACGCCATCGGAAGGTTGCTGCGTTGAGATCAGTGAGGCTTCGAAAACGAATTGCTCTAGGCCGCAAGAGAGACCTTGCTGCGGAGCTCAAGGCAGGTCCTCGACAACAAGACGTCCTCTGACGGCGTGACGCCCTGTAATCACGGTCACCGCTGCGCGAAAGCCCCGGGGGTCCAGGAGCCGCAGCATCAGTGCATACGAGACTAATCCGACGAGGCCCTCGGCAACGAGGAGCAGAAACGGCGCCACTTCTGACAACGCGAAGCGTAGAGGGATTACACACGTCGCCATCGCCATCGCCGCGAGAGCGGCCGGAAACAGCGTGCGGAGCAGGTCTCGAGCGCGCACGTCAATCACTTTGAGTGTCGCCACCAAGCCTATAACGGCGTTCAGCGAGAGTCCGGCTGCGACTGAGACGGCAACTCCGCGCGCACCTCTTGTGGCGCCGAGCAACATGAGTCCGACGAGCGACGCGCTGCCGAGGAGGCCCACTCGGAAGTGCAAAGCGGTCTTGCCGATCGCCTGAAAAACAGCGCCAATCGTTCGCGACAGCAACTGGGCAGGGATCGCGAGTGCGAGAATCGACACGAAAATCCCAGCGGAGCGCCAGCGCTCACCGAAGAGAACCATCACCAAAGGCGTCCCTCCGACGCACGCAACGACTGCCAAGGGCAACCCGATTACCCAAGACAACCTAATCGCCCACAGCCACGCCGCCTCGAGAGCTCCCGTACTGTCGCGCTTGCGTGCGAGAGTCGGAAGCAGAACGCGAGAAACGACCGCTCCGACTTGATAGATCGGCAGGAGCATCACCTGATAAGCGCGTGCATAGTATCCGAGTACAGTTGCGGTTTCGACGCGTCCAACGATTAGGTTGTCCGCATTCCGAGCCCAGTAGTTCACTGAGTTGAACCCGACGATGCCCCAGACAAACCGAGTGATTTCGCGAGCGTCGCCCCAATTCCAAAGCCTGACTCGAGGTAGCGGCGCCACAATCCAGAAGGCAAACGAGCCGAAGACGGTTGTAGCGACAGGCGCAAGAACAAGGCTTGTCGCACCGAGGCCCGCG
>Ga0307469_10000560_pt1 | contig 13600 bp, 13 predicted proteins | sample atmos_gasesAM2C__FD_203084 | JGI IMG/M metagenome (GOLD analysis project Ga0307469, IMG submission 203084) | Hardwood forest soil microbial communities from Morgan-Monroe State Forest, Indiana, United States - atmos_gasesAM2C_515 | ecosystem: Environmental > Terrestrial > Soil > Temperate...
TGGGCCACGTGGTGCCCGTTGTGCAAGGCGCTCGAGCCGGCGCTCAAGGCGGCGCATGCACGCTATGGCGGTACCGTCCAGTTCGTAGCGGTCGGCGTCGGCGTGAACGAGTCGCCGGCCTCGATCAAGCGCCACCTGGCGGCGAACCCGCTGCCGTTCCCGGTTCTATTCGACGCAGGTGGCACCGCGGTCCGCGCCTATCAGGCGCCCACGACGTCGTACATCGTGGTCCTGGACCGCACCGGCAAGGTCACGTACACCGGCACCGGTTCGGATCAGGACATCGCCGCGGCGCTCGGCCCGGTGATTGGAAACTAGTCCGCCCTACTCTCCCTCCGCCGGGCGCGGCGTGATCCGATCGATCGCGGCCGCGAGGTCCTTGTAGGACTGCGGATCGATCTCGCGGAACGGCGCCATTTTGTAGGCAATCTTGCCGTCCGGCCCCACCACTAAGAGGTTGCGGTTGTCGAGTCCGTACTTCTCATTGCGGGCCCCGTACGTCTTGCCCACCGCCCCGCTCGTATCGCTCGCGAACAGGAACGGAAACTCGTCGTCGTGGGACCAGGCGGCGAGTGTATCGACGGCGTCCACGCTGATGCCGATGAGCACCACGTTCCGTCCGTCGTGAAACAGCTGTGCGTACTGATCACGGTACGCATGCATTTGGATCGTTCAGCCTTTGGTTCGCGCCTTGTAGAAGAAGGCGAGGACCACCGTCTTGCCCTTGAAATCGCTCAGGTGGACAGGGGCCTTGAGGACGCCATACCGCGTCGCGCCCGGAAGGGTGAAGTCGGGCGCCACGGAGCCAACGGCCAGGTCGGGGGTCGCCGGCTGCTGCGCCCGTATCGGAGACGCGGCGCAGGCGAGCGCAATGGTGAACGGTACGGCTTGGCGAAGCATTCGAGTGCCCTCGGCAGATCGGGTCACCCAAACTACGCATGACCACGGAGCGGCGTTAGGGGCCCGGCCGCCACGTCCCCTTCGCGACCGCGGGCACGAATCCATCGAGCCCGGCCGGGGGAAAGTCGACCGTGCGACCCTCCTCGGCGCTCATGTACGCCGTCATGAGCAGCTTCACGACCTCGAGCCCGTCGTCGAAGGTGAGTACCGGCGCTTCCCGTCCCTGGAACACGCGCACGAAGTGTCGGTCCTCCGCCTCGTAGCCGTACACCGCGGGCTCTCCCGCCACCACGGGCATCAGGCCGATCTCCGCGTTCTGCTTCTCGACCAAATCCTCACCCGCCGTACCCTTCACTTCGCGACTGAAGAACAACCGGAGCGGGCTGTCGAGGGAGTTCCACGCCATCGAGTACTCGGGCCCGAGCAGCTCCGCCGACAGGCGGAGTCCGGCTCCGACGAAACTCCAGGACGTCGTGGCTTCGCCGATCACCGTGGCGCCGTCATCGGTCTCGAACTCGATCGTCACGCTCGCAAAATCTTCGGCGGGGTGCCTGGCATAGTCGACCTCCTTGCCCATCGCCTGCTGCAGCCGTTTGACGTACTCGGGTCTCGTCCACTTGAGGCTCGCGATGTGCCCCGTCACCCGGACGGGCCGTACCGACGCCAGCGGCGCGCCGGGACGGGTCAGCAGGTGGCGCACCACGAGCGCCGAGTGGCACATCATGTCGTTCAACACGCCGCCACCCTGCAGCTCGCCCCGCCAGAACCACGGCATGTGCGGCCCGCTGTGCTCCTCGGCTGCCCGGGCGAGGTAGGGGCGGCCGGTGAGCGCCGCGCCGCGCGCCCAGAGGATGGCGCGGCCTTGGGTCACCGCGGGCGCGAACGCCTGGTTCTCGAGATAGCCGTGAGACACGCCCGACCGCGTGGCGAGGTCGACCACCCGCATCGCCTCGGCCACGTTGCGCGCGAGCGGCTTCTCGCACGCGACCCCCGTGAGCCGTCCCTTGCCACGGGTGACGGCGTCGGCGATCTCCTCGAGGTTTGCGACGCGGGCGTCGTTTCGGCCGCACAGCCACAGGGCATCGATCGCCGGATCCGCCACCATCTCCGCGATGGAGCGGAACGGCCTCGCCTCCCCCAGGTCGAGCCGGCGAGCGAGGGTGGCCGTTTCCTCGGCGCGCTTCCCGTTCGGGCTCCAGACGCCGAGCACGTCGGCGTCGCGGACCGCCTGGAACGCTTGCAGGTGAAACCGCGCGTTGAATCCGCTGCCGACGAAGCCGACGCCGAGGCGTTCTTTCATCGGCCCCGTCATTCGTCGTAACGCACGCCGAGCTTGGCAAGCGCGTCCGGCGGACAGCCCTTCCACTCGGAGACGAAGGTGTTGCCGATGTAGCGCAGATCCTGCACGCCCACGCGACTGGAGAAGAATCCCGACGCCGTCAGGTCCCGGAACCGGTTGAAGAACGCCACGCCCGCGGCGTGCTGCGGCTTGGCCTTGCGCGGCCACGCAATGTCGTCGAGCACCGTCGTCCGTTCCGTCTCGCTGCATGCCACGAAGGACTTGCCGTGACGATCGTCGCACTCATGATCGAGCCAGGCCAGCCCGCCGCACACGGGGACGACCAGGGCGGGATCGTCGCCCAGCATGAAATCCATGAATTCGGGCACGCCTGCTTCCGTGGCGCTCCCGGAACGCTCGTCCTTGGGAAGGATCAGGTCCACCAGGATGCGCACGGTGTCCCACTGGTGCGCGGTGAACTGCTTCGGCTCGTACGGCGTGCCGCGAGCGAGCGCCGCGCGCGCCCGCGCGGCTGCCTCGCGAACCGACGCCGGCGTCCAGCTGAACGCCACGGCCAGCGGCGCGGCGGCGAGCAGTCCGAGCGCCTCACGACGCTGCATGGCTCTCAGCGTGCTCCCCCGTTGAGTGCGGGAACCGGCTGCCCCGAAGGCGAAGGTCCGGGGTGAGGCGGTGTGGGGAAGTCAGGGACCCCGAGCCGGAGGGGCTGCCGGTTCTCGCACTCATAACGCTCCCTTCTTCATCTGATCAGTGATGTACGCGCTCGTCCGCATCGACAGCGCGAGAATCGTCCACGTCGGATTCTTGTCCGCTTGCGACACGAACGGTCCCCCATCGGCGACGAACAAGTTCTTGCAGTCGTGCGCCTGACACCAGCGATTCACGGCGGATGTCTTCGGGTCATCCCCCATGCGCACGCCGCCGAGCTCGTGGATGATCGTTCCTCCGGCGGCGATACCATAACCCTGCTCGCGCGTCGGCATCGGCGCGAACACTTCGCCGCCCATTTCGGCGATGAGCGCCCGGAACGTCTCCTGCATGTGCTTCACCTGTCGGTATTCGTGTTCGGACCACTTCCAGTGGAACCGGAGCACCGGGATGCCCCAGCGATCCACTGCCGCGGGATCGAGCTCGCAGTAGCTGTCATCGTTGGGAATCATCTCGCCCCGACCCGAGAACCCGATGCTTGCGCCGTAGTAGCGCCGGTAATCGTCCTTGAGCTGCTTGCCGTAGCCGCCGCCGGCGGGGTAACGGTGGATGCCGCTCAGGAATCCGTAGGACGGAAGCGCCGCGCCGCCCCACACCTCGATGTGATAACCGCGCGGGAAGTCGAGCTTCGCGTTGTCGAGCCACCACGGCATGTAGAGATGCATGCCGCCCACGCCGTCGTGGTTGTGCGGCACATGGTCCATCATTTTCGGGATGAATCCGGAGACGTCCGTTCCCGTGGTGTCCGTGATGTAGCGTCCGACCACGCCGGTCGAGTTGGCGAGGCCGTTTGGAAACAGCGGCGATGTCGAGTTGAGGAGCAGGCGGGCCGATTCGCAGGCGCTCGCGGCCAGGACCACGACGCGGGCCCGCACGCGGGCGTCGGTGCCCGTGGTCTTGTCGATGTACGCCACGCCCGTCGCCCGGCCGCTGGAATCCACCGTCACCTCGCGAGCCATGGCGTTGGTCAGCAGCGTGAGCTTGCCGGTCGCGAGCGCCGGCGCGATCAGCACGTTCGTGGACGTGAAGTTCGCGTTGACGCGACAGCCGCGGTTGCACTGGCCGCAATAGTGACAAGCGGCACGGCCGTTCAGCGGTCTCGTGAGAATGGAGAGGCGCGCTGGAATGCACGTGACGTGCAGCTTGTCGGCCGCCTGCTTCACGAGCAGCTCGTGGCAGCGCGGACGGGGCGGGGGCAAAAAGAGCCCGTTCGGCTCGTTCGGCAGGTTCTCCGTGCTCCCGAACACGCCGATCAGCCGGTCCACTTCGTCGTAGTAGGGCGCGACGTCGTCGTAGCCGATGGGCCAGTCGTCGCCCAGTCCGTCCCGGCTCTTGCGCTTGAAGTCGTACGGTCCGAACCGGAGCGAGATGCGGCCCCAGTGGTTGGTCCGGCCGCCCACCATGCGGGCGCGCCACCAGCTGAAGTCCGTGCCGGGGGAGCGCGTGTACGGCTCGCCTGGGATCTCCCATCCACCGATGCAGGCGTCGAATTCCCCGAACGGCCGATCGGCGGTGGATGCCCCGCGCCGCGGTGACTCGTAGGGCCACGTCAGCATCGCCGAGTCCTTGGCATTGTCCCACGGCCGGCCGGCCTCGAGTACCACGACGTCCGCCCCGGCTTTCGTGAGCGCGTAGGCGGCCATGCCTCCGCCGGCGCCGGAGCCGACGATGCAAACGTCATACGTGCGGGAGAGCGGGCGCATGCGCCGGCAAACATCGGCGCGACGGCGGGAGTGCGCCAGGCTGGTCAGGGGCGTTGACACGCGTATCGTGCGCCGTATGTTTATGCACTCAAGTGCATAAATCTCCGGAGGAGCACGACATGGGGCCGCTGGTGGTTCTGGCGTATTCGGGTGGACTCGACACGTCCGCGATCGTGCCCTGGCTCCGCGAGCAGTACGGCGCCAGGGTCTTGTGTTTCGCCGCCGACGTGGGGCAGGGGACGGGTGAGCTGGGCGGTCTGATCGACAAGGCCAAGCGATCCGGGGCCGTGGACTGTGTGATCGAGGACCTCCGCGAGGAATTCGTCCGCGACTTCGTCTTCCCGACACTGCGCGCCGGCGCCGTGTACGCGCGCACCTATCTCCTCGGCACCGCCATGGCGCGCCCCGTGATGGCGGCGCGGCAGGTGGCCCTCGCGCAGCACGCAGGCGCACAGGCCCTCGCCCACGGCTGCACCGGGAAGGGCAACGATCAAGTCCGCTTCGAGCTCACCTACGCCGCGCTGGCCCCGGACCTCCAGATCATCGCGCCCTGGCGCGAGTGGCAGTTCCAGGGGCGTGAGGACCTGATCGCGTACGTGAAGGCCAAGGGTGTGCCCGTGCACGCGACGGTCGACAAGCCATACTCCACCGATCGCAACCTGTGGCACTGCTCGCACGAGGGCGGCATCCTCGAGGATCCCGCCCGCGAGCCGCCGGAGCACATCTTCGTCATGACCAACGATCCGCTCGAAGCACCGGACCTCCCCGCGGTGGTCGAGGTCGGGTTCGACGAGGGCACGCCCGTCACCGTCAATGGCGTCCCGATGGGGCCGGTCGAGCTGCTCGAGACCCTGAACGGGATCGCGGGGGAGCACGGCGTGGGCCGGGCGGACATCGTCGAGGACCGCCTGGTCGGGATGAAGTCGCGTGGCGTGTATGAGACCCCCGGGGGGACGCTGTTACACGCGGCGCATCGCGAGATCGAGCAGCTCGTCCTCGATCGCCGCACACTACGCCTCAAGGACGAGCTGGCGCTGCGATATGCGGATTTGGTGTACGATGGGCGCTGGTGGACCCCCGAGCGCGAGGCGCTCGATGCCGCGGTCGCGAGTACGCAGAAGCGCGTCACCGGCATGGTGCGCCTGAAGCTGTATAAGGGCGGTCTCACCGTCGCGGGGCGCGAGAGTCCCCACGCGCTCTATCAGCCCTCGTATGCGACCTTCGGCAAGGACAATGTCTACAATCAGCGGGACGCCGAAGGGTTCATCCGTCTGTATGGGCTGTCGATCAAGATCGCGGCCGGCCTCGAGGCCGCACGCCGGCAGCCCGAAATCGGCGCGGTGGCGGACTGATGCCGCGGCCTCCTGAGACATCCGCGCCGCCCGCCCCCGCCTCTCACCAGATGTGGGGCGGCCGCTTCAGCCTTGGGCCGAGCGAAGCACTCGACGCCTTGAACCGCAGCTTGCCGGTGGATCACCGGCTGTGGCCGCAGGATGTGACGGCGAGCAAGGCGTGGGTGCACGCGCTGGGCCGCGTCGGCGTGTTGACGTCGGCGGAGGAGACGCAGCTCCTGGACGGCCTCGATCGCGTGGCGGAGCGGTTGGCCGACGGCGCGGCCGTGGGCGCTTCGGACGAGGACGTGCATACGCTCGTCGAGCGCCTGCTGTATACCGAGGTGGGAGCCGTCGCCGGGAAGCTGCACACCGGCCGATCGCGCAACGATCAGGTCGCCACCGACCTGCGCCTCTGGACCCTCGAGGCGATAGACCACCTCGACCAGGACCTGGCGACACTCGGGCGAACGCTCGTCTCCCGCGCCGAGGGTGGGGTGGATCTGCTGTTGCCCGGGTATACGCACGGGCAGCGGGCACAGCCGGTGCGATGGGCGTACGTCCTGCTGGCGCACGCGTGGCCTTTGGTTCGGGACCGGCAGCGGCTCGCGGACGCCCGGCGTCGTGTGGCGGAGCTGCCGCTCGGGTCCGGGGCGGTCGCGGGATCGGGGTTTGCCGTCGACCGAGTGTTGCTCAAGGAAGCACTCGGGTTTCGCTCGGTCTCCGCGAACGCCCTGGACACGACCGGCGACCGCGACTTTGTGGCCGAAGCGTTATTCGCGCTCTCGCTCGTGGGCATTCACCTTTCGCGCCTCGCGGCGGAGCTCGTCCTCTACACGAGCGCGGAGTTCGGATTCGTCCGCCTGGCAGACGATTTCAGTACCGGCTCGAGCCTGTTGCCTCAGAAACGCAATCCCGACGTTTTCGAGCTCGCGCGGGCGAAATCCGGGCGCTTGCTGGGCGACCTGGTCGCCCTCCTCACCACCCTGAAGGGCCTCCCGGCGGGCTACAGCAAGGACCTCCAGGAGGACAAGGCGCTTCTGTTCGACGCGTTCGACACGCTGGCCCTCGTGCTACCCGCCGTGACCGGCGCGATCGCCACGCTCACCACCGAGCCCGACCGCATGCGGTCCGCCCTCGACGCGGCGCTCCGCGCCACCGACCTCGCAGACTTCCTGGTGGAGACTGGCGTACCGTTCCGGGAGAGTCATGGGCTCGTGGGTCGACTGGTGCGCGAGGCAGAACGCTCAGGGGTGCCCCTCGACCGCGTGCCGCTACCCTTGGCGGCTGGCATTCACCCGGCACTGGGTGCCGCGCTGGCCCAGCTTGGAACGTGGGAGGATTCGGTGGAGAGTCGTGCCACGCCAGGGGGGGCCTCCCGGGGCTCCGTGCTGGAGCAACTTACGGCGCTTCGGGCCGCCTTCGTAGACGGCGCCGGCGGGGGGACTTAACCCAAGCTCTTGCCGGGCCTTAGCCGGTTGTGTAGCATACGTGGCCGGCGCGGGGACTTCCTTGCGCCGGCCACGTTTGCCACCGGGAGCTTCCTTGCGCTGTCTCGCCTTGAATGCCTCGTTTGAGCCGTTGACCATGGTGCCCGTGCGCCGGGCGCTGCGGCTGGTCATCGACCACAAGGCGGAGATCGTCGAGGCGGACGGGCCGGTGGTCAAGAGCGAGCGCCTCGCCATCCCCCGGCCGGCGGTCATCCGCCTGGTGAAGTTCGTCCACGTGCCCCGGCGCTTCCGGCGTCAGGTGACGAATACCTTCCTGTTCGCGCGGGACAACTACCGCTGCCAGTTCTGCGGGCGAAGCCAGCCGGAATTGCGGCACCGGGAGTGCTTGACGCGGGACCACCTGGTGCCCCTTTCGCGTGGCGGGACGAACGCCTGGACCAACGTCCTCACCGCCTGCAGCTCGTGCAACACGCGCAAGGGCAACCTCCTGCCCGAGGAGGCCGGCATGCACCCGCTGCGGCCGCCGTTCGAGCCGCACTTCGTGCACCTGGCCTGGGCCGTCCGCCGCCTCACTTCGATCCAATCCAAGTACATCCGGTTGTTCTACGGCGGCGAAGTCCTCGCGACGCTCGAGGCGCTCTGACACAGAAGCTTCCCTGGGTCATTGCGGGGGTGGCGGCGGTCGCCGCCCTCGGCGTGCTGGCCGTCCAGAAGGGCGCCGGGAGCACCGTCCCGCATCCCGATCCGCGGCCCGGGGTCACCGCCGAACGCGTGCTGGCACCGTCTCTGGTGCCGGGCACGCCTGGCGCGGCGGAAGCCTACGCCGCCGCCCGAAGCGCACCCGGAGTGCTCGATGGCGTGTACTGTCACTGCGATTGCGCCAAGCATTTCGGGCACCGCTCACTGCTCACCTGCTTCGAGTCGGACCACGGTGGCCGGTGTGACATCTGCATGGGAGAGGCCATGCTCGCGACTGAGCTCGCGTCCCGTGGCAGCTCCCTCGAGGACATCCGCCGAGCGATTGATCAGCGCTTCGGCTCCTGATTCTGCTCGGGCCGGTTGAACGTCTCAGACCGTGCCTCCAGGGTGAGGCGCGGTAGACCGGCAATCCGTACCAGGAGCCGCTGCGCCCCGCGGGCTAGGGCGTCGCCCAAATTGCCGCCCCCCGAGACCGCCGGGCTGACGTCCCCCTTGAGCCAACGCGTGAGCTCCTCGAGGTCCGTCTCGTTGAGGGTGGTGACCTCCAGCCGGCACAGGACGTAGAAGTTCCCCCCTCCCGTGGCCTTGAGCGTCACGCGATACGGAACCTCGAATGCACGCTCTAGGTCCTCGGCCGAGCCGTAGCGGGCGACGGCGCCGCCGGTCCGGATCAAGACAAAGTCGTCGGCGAGTGGATCGTGACGGGCCACCGCGTCCCATGACCAGTCGCTGATGTGTTGATCGAACCAACCGGCCCGGGCGCGCCACAGCTCGAGCCGATAATGCAGACGGAGCGGAAATCCGGACCGCATTAGGGTGGTGAACTTGCCGTCGCCGAGAAGGCCGGTGGCTTGAATCCGCGCGACGTCTTTTTGGAGGACGACCGTGAGTGCGGGCGCCTGCGCCACGGCTCGAGGTGCCGCGGCAGCGCCGAGCAGGGCCAGGACGACGAGGCCCGGCCTCACCTCAGAAGCGGTGGTCGAGTCGCAGGGTGAATCGCAACGGCTCTCCGGCCGTCACCGCCTTGGCTATGTACGCGCCGAACCCGCCCCAATCGACCCCCAGGCCGAGGTCCGCGAGCCAGCTGCCGAGGGTCGGCAGGCGATCCGACGGCAGGCGCCCAGGCCCGTTGCCGACGAGCCAGGCTTGACCCGCGTCCGCCAGGACGACCAGGTCCAATCCCCGGAGCGTGAGGAGGGACTTGGACGCCTCATCGGCGGGCGTCGACGTGCCAGACGCCCAGTGAAGCGAGAGGTGTCCGCGGTACTCGACCTGCGCGAGAATCGCGCGGTCGCACGCGGCCACCTGGGTGTTGGCGAAGGCGGGATCGATGATATCCCGGTTGCAGGCGCTATGGCGAAAGCCGTAGCCCGCGAGCGGATCCGGACCGCCGATGGACAGCCGTTGCTGCAACGGCAGCGGGTCCCCGCCGATCCAGCCGCCGGCCAGCACCCGCAGGTTCACGCGCCCGGACGGGCTCACGCGAGTGTATCGCCGGAAGTCGAGGAAGAGCCGGTTGAACTGGTACGACCCGTCCGTAGGGATCGGCCCGCGCACGGCGCTCGGCACCCCGGTTTCGGGCTTCACGTCTCCGGAGCTCGAGTGCTCGACGCGAGCGCGAAGGAACCATCCGGCCGTTGGATCGAGCCGATCGTTACGGGTATCGAAGGTGACGGTGCCCCGCAGCGTCGTATAGTGCCCGTCGTCGATCGGCGGGTTGGGGCGCCAGGCTTGGTCGTTGCGGAAGACGGTCCACGGGTCGCGCGCCGCGACGGTCGTCTCCCAATCGTGGTGCAGCTCGAGGTCGAGGCGCAGGGGGCGGTCGGGCTGGACGAACACGCGACCAGCCAGCCCCTTGCTGAGGTAATAGTCGCGATAGTCGCGTTGGAACAGGAACGCGGACCATCCGACCTCCCCGCTCCGCAAGCCCCAATCTTCCACGGGCGCGACGTCGTCGAACGCACGGAACTCGACTCCGTACGCCGGGAGCTCGCCCGTGCGCAGCTCGGTGCGGAAGAGGTAGCCCAGGTCGCTTCGCTTGTCGGTGAAGTCGCCGGCGGTGCGGAAGATTCCCAGGGCGTCGATCCGGAGCCGCACGTTCTGATGGAGTTTCCAGTCGAACAGGGGACCGAACACGACCGGTAGCCCCTCCACGCGATTGAACGTGCCGCCGGTCGCGACGGAGAGCGACGAGCGGGAATCTGCCGTGCCCCACGACTTCTCGATCCCGAGGCTCTGGAACCAACGTCGCAGATCGGGGGGCGCGAGGGCGATCTCTTCTCCCTTCACGCGGTAGGCGAGCGGCGCCGCGTACACGTGGACTTCCCCCCCGACCGTGGCGGTCGAGCGGCGCGCGACCGTTCCACCGACCACGATCACGTCGCCCGTGACCACCGCACCGGAGTCGAGGATCGCATCGCCGTTGATGACGAGGAGCGTGCCTTCGATCCGCCCGCCGATCACCACGGCGCCGTTGCGGACCGCCACGTCGCCATGCCATTCGTTGCCCGCGGGCAGGCGGGCCCGACCTACAAGTCGCGTCGTGGTCGGCGCGTTGTATCGGCGCACGGCGTCCTCGGCGACCTCGCGCGGCAGCTCCGGTGGCCGCACGACCACACCGCCGCTTTCCGGTTGAATGACGATGGCCGTGTCCTGCGCGGTGGCGAGGCGGGGAGCCGACGCGCAGAGGACCAGAAGCACGAAGGCACGCATAACGGAGATCCCGGTTTGGGCCGGAGGGGGCTCGTGCATGGGCTATGCCGCTCCCCGTGAGCCAGCGCCGAGCACAGCGGCGCAGAGGTGGGCGGGCGTCTGGCCCGCGGGTCGTGTCATCCCGCCACGGTGCGCGGGGGCTCGAGACCGAGCCGGCGCATGCGGCGATAGAGATTCGCGCGATCGGTTGCGAGGCGGCGCGCCGCCTCGGCCACGTTCCCGCGCGCGGCGGAGAGTGCGCGCGCGATGAGCGTGCGCTCGTAGCCGTCGAGCGCCTCCGCGAGGGCGACGTCGCTCCACGCTTCGGGCGCCCGCCCGCCCCCTCCGCCCCCTCCTCCTCTCCCGCTCTCCCCGCCCGGCGTGGGGGCGCCCCAACCGTCCATCGGGACGACGCGCGCCACGTCGTCCGCGGTCACGACGTCGCTCCCTCCCGGCGCGAGGATCGCGAGCCGCTCCAGGATGTTTGCCAGCTCGCGTGCGTTTCCGGGCCACGGATACGAGGCGAGGAGCTGCACGGCGCCGGCATCGAAGCGGACGGGACGTCCGAGGCGCGCCGCCTGGCGGGCCGCGAAGTGCTGCACCAGGGGCGGAATGTCGTCGGGCCGTTCGCGCAGTGGCGGGATGTGGATCGGCAGGACGTTCAGGCGGAACAGGAGATCGTCACGGAACTGACCGTGCTGCGAAGCCTTCCCCAGGTCCTTGTTGGTCGCCGCGATCACCCGCACGTCCACCCGCAGTGGCTTCTCACCGCCCAACCGCTCGATCACGCCCGCCTCGAGCACGCGCAGCAGCTTGGCCTGCGCCTCGGGCCCCAGGTCGCCGACTTCGTCGAGGAACAGCGTTCCGCCGTCGGCCAGCTCGAACCTCCCGACGCGGCGTTCCGTGGCGCCGGTGAACGCGCCGCGCTCGTGCCCGAACATCTCCGACTCCACCAGATCCTTCGGAATGGCCGCGCTGTTCACACAGACGAAGGGACGCGCTGCGCGCATGCTCTGACGGTGGATGGCGGAAGCGACGAGCTCCTTGCCGGTGCCGGATTCGCCCGTGATCAGGACGCGCGCGTCGGTGGGCGCGACGCGCGCGATCAACGCACGAACGTCGTCCATCGCCTTGCTCACGCCCACCAACGGATCCGCGTGCCCGAGTGCTTCGTGGAGACGTCTGTTCTCGGCCAGCGTTCGCGACAGCGCGAGCGCCGCCCGGAGGGTCGTGAGCACGCCTTCAGGCGTCAACGGCTTCTCGAGGAACTGGAACGCCCCGAGCTTGGTCGCCTTCACCGCGTCCGCGAGGTTCGCCTTGCCGCTCATCATCACCACCGGCAGGTCGGGCGCGACGCGCTTCAGCTGCTCGAGCGTGGCGAGGCCGTCCGGTCCACCCGGCATCATGAGATCGAGGAGCACGGCGTCCGGCGGATCCCGTTCGACGGCCGCGAGCGCCGCGCTCCCGTTCGCGGCTTCCGCGGTCTCGAATCCCTCGGATTCGAGCAGCGCCGCGACCATCCGGCGGATGTTCGCCTCGTCGTCGGCCAGCAGGATGCGGGGGCTCATGCGGCCGAGAGCACGACCGAGAAGGTCGCCCCGCCGCCCGGCGTGTCGGCGAGCGTGATGGTGCCGTGGTGCGCCTCGATGGTCTGGCGCACGAGCGCGAGCCCGAGTCCCGTGCCGTCCTGCTTGGTGGTGAAGTACGGCTCGAACACGCGCTGGCGCAGCTCGTCGGGAATGCCGGGCCCGTGGTCGGCGATCGTCACCAGCAGACCGGCTCCCTCCGCCGTCACGCTCACATCGATCGCGCCCCGGCCGCCCATGGCCTCCGCGGCGTTGCGGAGCAGGTTCGCGAACGCCCGCCGCAACGGGTCGTAGTGCCCAAGCAACCGACACGACCCGCCATTGGCGCGCACCCGCACCTCCACGGCCGGAGGCACGGCGGTCTTTCCCAGGTCCATCAACAGGTCCACGAGATCCACCTCGCTCCGCGGTCCCTCCGGCAGCCGGCCGAACTCGGAGAATTCCTTGGCGAGGCGCTCGAGTCGCTCGGTCTCCGATTCCATCACATCTACGGCGACAGTCGACCGCCCGTCCGCGGCACTTCCAGACCGCCGCAGTTGGTCTACCGCGATCCGCATGGCCGTGAGCGGATTCTTGATCTCGTGCGCTACACGTCGCGCCACTTCCCGGAACGCGCGCAGCCGCTCCGCCTCGAGCTCGCGATCCCGCACCGTCTCGAGCGTGGTGGCGAGCTCGCGCAGCGCCTGGCGTAAGGCCTCGAATTCCGGCGCGCCCCGCGTGGGGGGCCCGGCAGGCAGCGGCATGCGGCGCCGGATGAATCGCGTCCAGCCCACCAGCTCGTCGATCGGCCGCGAGAGCTGGCGTGACAGATGGCCCGCCACCCGAACGGCGGCGATCACGACCACCGCTCCGAATACGATCACGACCGCCGCGAACCCGCCAGCGTAATAGCGCAGATACGTTTCGGCGCGGCGGGCGAGGGTCACGGAATTCGACAGCTGCTCCAGGTGCTCTCGTATGGCCGCACGCTCCTTCGGCGTGAGGTGCGTCGTATCCACCTGCTCGACCATCTGGCGGGCCGACGCCGCGACCTCCTCCAACGCCACCCGCGCCCCGGCGGATGGTGCGACCGTGCGTACGGCGAGCGCCCAGCCCACCACCGCCAGGGCGGTGGGCACGGCGGTCAGCGCGACCAGGATCACAAAGATCCGTTGCCGAAAGGGGAGGGGCATGATTGTCGGGCCAATCTAGGGGTTTGGCTCTCGTGTGACAATTCGACACACAGCAACGGGAG
>Ga0307469_10000561_pt1 | contig 13599 bp, 9 predicted proteins | sample atmos_gasesAM2C__FD_203084 | JGI IMG/M metagenome (GOLD analysis project Ga0307469, IMG submission 203084) | Hardwood forest soil microbial communities from Morgan-Monroe State Forest, Indiana, United States - atmos_gasesAM2C_515 | ecosystem: Environmental > Terrestrial > Soil > Temperate forest...
CTCGTCCGGCGATTTCGGAGACGAAACGGTGAATTTTGGCTTTGCCACCACCGAGTGGCCGACCTCCAGTCCCTGGGTCACGGCGGTCGGCGGCACCAGCCTCGGTATTGATGCACACAATTTGCGAGTGCTGGAAACCGGCTGGGGTGTCAGCAACTACAACTGCGACACAAGCACACTCGTCTGCACGCGGACCGCCTGGACATCTGGCGCCGGCGGCGGAGTAAGTGTGCAGTTCGCCGAGCCGGATTATCAGCGTACGGCAGGCCTCAACCTTACGGGGCGCGGGGTGCCGGACGTTGCCGCTCTGGCAGATGCGCAAACAGGACTGCTGATCGGGCAGACTCAGACGTTCCCCGATGGTGTTCATTACGATGAATTCCGGATCGGTGGTACGAGTCTTGCGAGTCCGATCTTCGCTGGCTTGATGGCACTGGCGGACCAAAAGAGCGGACACGCGCATGGCTTTGCCAATCCGCTTTTTTATTCAAGCCCCGCCGCCTTTTACGATGTGCTGAGTGTCAAGACCGCCGTGGCGCGCCGCAACTTCGTCAACAGCGTTGATGCCACCGCGGGTACGGTCGACCGCCTTCGTACGTTCGATGATCACTCAGGTTCCCCAACCCAGCACACGGGGCCGGGCTGGGACAATGTGACGGGTCTTGGCACACCGGGTGTCGCATTCCTGTCGCTGCTGGGCCAATGAGCTGAAGTAAAGAGCAAGCCGTTGGGCCTCGCGCCCAACGGCTTCCGTCTTCAGAAAACGACCACGCAACGGCACGCGAATTCGGGCTCCAAATCTCTGGGCCGCGCAGGCTGTGCCGTCTCCGTGGCAGTTCGCAGGCGCTGTTGTATGAGTGTTGTGGGATGGTTCCTACGTCCAGAGCAGAGGTTAGGTGGCTGAAACGCGCCAACCGCGGCCGTATGCTCCGCTGCAATGCGGTACGCGGAGAGTCAAATGAAACTTGCGGTTGTGTGTGCGCTGCTCGTCAGCGCTGCGTTGGGGATTTCCGCCTGTAACAAGGCCAAATCTCCGGATGACGTTCAGGCCAACGTAGCCAAGGCAACTGATGAGGCCGCTGCGGCCAGCGCCAAGGCGGATGCAGACAGGAAGCAAGCCGAGGCCCAGGCTTCTGAGCAGCTAGCCAAAGACAAAGCAGACGCCCAGGCGAAAGCCAATGATAAGACGGTCGCAGCCGTAGCCGACGCGGCTGTTACGGATGCCGAGGGCGCGACCAAGGTTGCTCTTGCCAAATGCGAGGCGTTGGCGGGAGACGCTCAGAAGCAGTGCAAGGATGAAGCGAATGCCCATTTGCAGGCGGTGAGAGATCGAGCGAAAGAGGCGAAGAAAGGACCCATTGAACAGTGATGTAAGCTCGAGTCGGCGTTGACAGGCCGGCTCGGGCGTTCACTGCGCCCCGTGAGGCTTTCGACGAAAGAAGCAGACCCGCAGGTGGTGGGTGCAGCACCATGTCCAGGTCCTTGGCGAGACGCGCGCGGCCCGGGTCGTTGATCGCCGTCAGTTAAACACCTCGTCTCCTGTCGGCTCGTAGTGCGGAATCCCATTCATGTCGTGCCGAAACTGCGATAGCGCCAGATACATGCGCTTGCGGGCCCGGCTTTGATTGCCGAGCGGCCGATGCTCTGCAATGCAATGCCACGGATTGAATGAGAGCCGCTTCTCGAAGTTGATCTGGGCCGGGGAATCGAAGCTCTGCTTCGGGATGCGGATGGTCGCCACCGGCACGCGCGGCGAAAGCCGCTCCGGCCACAGCACGGCGGCATTCTCGATCGGCATCAGAAACGGATCGGTCTGCAGCTGCACGCGAAAGTCGATCTCGACATCACGCTTGCCTAGCGTGCTGACCATGGCCTGCCGTAGATAATCATCCGGCGGACGCAGCGGCAGTCGGGGAATGGGTGTTCGCTTGTCCCACTTTGGCCAGAACGAATACTGCATTGCCTGTCCTTCACCCAGGAGGTACGGCACGCAGCTGAAGTAGGGCGCCTCGAAGGGGCTGCTCTGGGTCTTGATCCAGAGTCCCTGCATGATGAAGTCCAGGACGTGGGAGTTGTGGAAATTGATGAAATAGAATGTGGGAGCGTTCTGCAGGCTGGCGCGCTGCAGCTGCGCATTGGCCCGCACGTCCGGTGTCACGAAGGTCGGGGGCGAGACCCCGAAAAAGTCCTGCGTGAGTTTTTCCTCTTCCATCAGTTTCGGCCCGGGGACGCCCATGAGCTTCACCGAGATGCTCATGAATCCCACATCGTCGATATCGGGCGTGATATAGGGCCCCGGTCCCGAGAAGCGCACCCACGCGCGGTAAGTCCGGGGCTCGGCAAAGATGCCGTGCCGGAACTGAGGCGCGAGGCCCTCGTGCACGATGAACTCCGCTCGAACGATGCCGTGTGTCTTGGTATTGCCGCCGCGCTCGAAGCCACCGCGCTTCCACAAGCCGCTCATCTGTGCGCGGAAGGTTTCGATGATCGAATCGACGAATTGCTCTTCGCCCGGCAGCATCCGCTCCTCGGCGATCTTGAGATCCTCCCGCGGGCGCCCGCGATTGATCAAAGTGGTCACGAGCCGCGCAATGGGGTCGCGCAGCGTCGCATCGAATGCCGGCCTTATCCAGGGGTCGAAGCGCCGCTCGAAATGCAGGAACTTGAGCGAGAGATTCGAAAGCAGATTGAGCCAGACCGAGCCGGTATTGGGCGGCGGCATCGGTCGACTGGTGTTCGAATCCATGGCGACCCCCATTAGCGCGTACCCGACAGGAATCGCAACGCCCGGATCCCGGGCAGAAAGAAATAGGCTCCGCCCAGCACGGTCACAAACTGCGGGAGGCCGGCGAGACATTGACCGGGCCCGTTCGGTTGCGCAACTAAGAAGCGGTCTGCTGCCATCCCCGCGGCAACGGGCAGTCGGTTGCCGAGGAGCGGATCACTCTCATCGCGCATGCCATCGAACTTCGTGCTCATGAGCCAGGCACTCTGCACGAACTCGAACTGCCGCTGGAGGTTTGCGCCGAGGCAGACGAAGTGCAGCCCGCGATCCTCTCCGGCGCCCGCGCCTGCCAACGCCTGTGCCGGTGTCACGCCGGTACCATACTCACGGCCGCGCCGTAGAAGCCGATGAAAGCGGGTGGAGGCCACCAGATCCTGCTCGCGCGCCTGGCTGTCAAAGCCCAGCGTGCGCACCAGCCGCGACAGAATGCCGTCTCCGCCCGGAGGCAGGTCGGCGTTGCGTGGGTTGGCCCGCCGAATGTGAGCGCCCAGCGGACAGCGCAGGCCCGGCGGATCCGAGCCGTAGTCGAATGCGTTCAACGACGGCTGCGAGTCGCCGCCCGCTGTGGCTGCGGAGGTTTGTAACGCCACGAGTGGCTGTCCATCGAGCTTGCGCCCCACCATCGCGCTCGCGAGCTGCTCCCGACGGTTGGCGACGCCCCCGGCGTAACGGTCAATGGCCTGCCAGAATCCTGGCACGTCCTGACGCAGCTGTCGCAGGACGAGGTAGCTGCCGTTGCGCCCCAGGTCGCAACTGCCGGGCGCATCCTCCGCGCGCGGCAGAATTCGCTGCGTGTCGCGGTCGGGCTCGAGCAACGGGCGGGGCGTGTAGAGTCCGTATTCGTTTGGATAGCCAAGCAGGTACTCGCCCAGGCAGCTCAGGTTGACGTACGAGCGCTGAGCAATATCGCCCACAACACGCTGGCGGTTCCAATCCAGCTCGGGTTGGGAGATTCCATCGACGAATCCGAAGGGCTCGACTCCGTCCAGGTTCGCGGTCGTAAGCCGATCCATGATCTCGAAGCCCGCGCGCAACTGCTCCTCGAGCGTCTGCTGCAGTCCGTGCAGCAAACCCGGTAGCGCATAGAGCAGGACTGCAACGTGGGGTATGCGCTTCGCGCTTCCCCACTGCCATCGCGCCGGATCGTTCGTACCCTGATCCCCGAGACGCCGTGAGCGGCTGGGATCGCCCGCCATGCCTTCGACGAACTCCGGGGAGAATGAATCGATGATGTCTTCGGCGACGCCGAGGGCCCGCAGACCGCTGCTCGTCAAAGCCACCTGCAGCGCGGTGTTCGGAGGGGGCTCTCGCGTGACAGAGTCGGTGATCGCGGCGCGCCCGAGCCAGGCGCGCGCCGCGGCGCGATCCGTGACTCGCAGCAGGAGAAACACTGCCTCGGTGTGGTGCTTATACGCGAAGCGCACCAGGCCCTGGATGTCTTCCAGTTCGACCGCGAGGGTTGTGGACCCCGGCACCATGCTCACAGCAACGCGAGCCATGCGGAGACCTCAGCGTCGCTCATCTGCGCGTGCTCGAGCCCGGCGCGGATGCGGGCGTTGCGCGTCATGTTGATCAGCGTGAGCCCTGGGTACGCCTTGTACCACACCTGGGTCGGCAGCTGGTGCCGCCGCTGGTAGTACTTGAACTGCATCTCGCGCCGCGCGCCGCGGGTAATGAGCCAGTCGGTGCGCGGCCAGCCGAGGCCGTTGCTGAAGACGATATTCAGTCCCCAGGCGACCTTGTTGATGAAGTCATCCATGTAGGCCTGATGACTGCCATCGTAGTTGCTGACGAACATGACCCGCGTCTTGTTGTCGAGAAATACCCAGCGCGCGAAGTGAATCGTCTGTACCCGCGCCAGATGACCGCGGGTGAAGACGTTGCGGCAGGCGAACTGGATAGCCACCAGTATCAGCATGAGCAGCCCGCGACGGAACCATCCCGGCTTCACCGAGCCGAGTGCCGTGTATTGGTTGGTGACGTCGAAGTCCTCGATCAGTTGCAGCTCGAGAAGCGCACCCGGATCGGGTGTGGGACAGATCTCCGGGTCCGTGGTCTCGAGTCGTCGCAGCTTCAGAATGAGGAGCGGCGCGAACACGATGAGGAACGGCAGGGCGAGCAGACCCAAGGCGAGCACGATGACTGCATTCACAATGCGCGCCAGCCACCACTTGAGCGGCGTTGGCCGCGGAGGCGTAAGCCTCAAACGCCCGGCGGTGGTTTCCGCACGCACGAACTCGATCAGCTCCTGCCGGCGCCGCTGCGCATCCACCCCCGAAACGATCGGCGCGCGGTTCACCCGCGCCGCCAGCGCCTGCTGCAGCGCGCTCTCCTCCCGGATCTGCCGCACCGTGCGGCCCACCCAGTTGACGTAGCTGGCCGAGATCGGCAGATCGTGCGCCTTCATCCACTCGAACAGGTCGTTGCCATCGAAACCTTCGCAGTGTTGAAATATGCTGCGCAGTCCCGGCGCCGCACGCCGCGCGATGTCGGCGAGACATTCCTCGGCCGGCCCGTCGCAATCGCCTAGCAACACTAGATAGACCGGCAGCTGCGGCCGCGGCAGACCATAGGACTCGAGGTCGCCGAGCGTCGGGTCATCGAGCAGCGTCAGGCGTGCGAAGTGCAACCGCTCGAACTCGCCGAACGGCAGGAGCGCGTTCTTCGGGTCGGCCATGCCGGGCTGCGAAGTCAGGGTCGCGAGCAGCGCGCGCAGCTCGCTCACGCGTCCGGCGCGCACCGCTGCCACGACCGTGAATTGCGACTGCGGCGTCACGGGTTCAGAACTTCAGGCAGAAGTCGATCAGGCGCTCTTTGTCCCAGTAGACCTTGCCGAGATAGAAGTTTGGATCGATCAGGCGGATCTCGTCCCGTACCCAGTGCGCGACCAGTGAGGTCTGCGAGTAGTCGAGGACGATGCATTCCTTGCCGTCGAGCCAGCTCGGGCCCTTGTAAACCTTGGCGATGATGGCTTCGAAGCCGATCACCAGGATGCGGTTCTTGAGGGTGCCGTTCTTGGCGTCGAACACTTTGCCCTGCCAGCCGAAGTGATTGATGATCTCGGCGATCGGCTGCGAGTACTTGGTGCCCGGTGCGATGATGGCGGTGCCGGCGGCCGTGCCGTTCGGGATGTCGCCGGCGGGGCTGGCGCGAAACAGATCGTCAAGCTGCACCTGAGACATCGCCATCAGTTGTGGTACGTCGTATGCCATGGCTCTCTCCTTGCGTAATCTCTATGTGACTGAGGTGTCAGTTCATCGTCTGTCAGGCTCGCGTGTCGTCGAGGATGGCTTCCGCCGCCTTTTCCGCGATGATGTAAACCGCGCTGACCAGAAAGAATCCGGGAATCCGCGGGAAGATCGACGCATCGACGACGCGTAACCGCCGCGTGCCGTGCACGCGAAATGCGCTGTCGAGGACGCCCCCCTGCGCGATCGGCCCAATGGGGCAGGAGCAGGAGGCGTGATGACCCCAGGCAGTATTGCGGATGTAGTCCGCCAGAGACTCGGGCGTGCTGACGCTTTCCCCGGGAGCACACTCCTCGGCGATCACACCGCGTGCGATCAGTGGCGCGGTGAGCTTGCGTACCAGCTGAATCGCCCTGACCAGCGCACGCAGGTCGAGGCCTTCGGTGTCGGTGCCCTCGTCGAAATAGTGAAAGTTGATGCGCGGTGTGTCGCGCGGGTCCGCGGAACGCAGCATCACGGTGCCTGCGCGGTTGCGCGTGTGGGCCTTCAGCACTGCCCACGTCAGGTAGTCGTGATCGCGCTGCAGATAGCCGGAGAATCCGGGAAAGTAGCCCTCGAAGCGTGTGGGCAGTGCCATGCCGAAGATGTCGGGCTCCGGCAGCTGAGGCTCAGAGCGGTCGACGAATGCGATTGCGGCGCCATTGGACGCATACAGGCCATCACGCCGCTCGCTCCAGCATTGCCAGAGCGCATCGCCCCGCTCGAAACGCGCACCCTCGAGAATCTGCCAGGGCTGCTGCATGCGGTGCGTCACCGCCACTTCGTAGCGGTCCTGAAGATTGCATCCGACGCCAGGCACGTGTGCCCGGACCGCTAGGCCATGGTTGCGCAGATGAGCTTCGGGTCCGATGCCCGAAAGCATGAGCAGCTGCGGAGTGTTGAAGGCGCCGCCGCACAGGATCACCTCGCGACGCGCCTTGACGGTGCGAGGATCCCCAGGGCTCTCGCCCGCGGCCGGGTCCGCCCGGTAGAGGTGCTCGCCCTTGAGGTACTCCACGCCGACTGCGGCTCCTGAGTCATCCAGTACAACGCGCGTCGCCAGCGCATGCGACTCGATGTGCAGCCGGTCCCTGCATCTCGAGGCCACTTCAAGCGCCCGCTCGCGGCCGCCGACTCGCGCGTGACACGAGGTGGAGAGCGGCGTGTAGCAAAGGCCTTCGAAACTGGCGCGTCTCCATGGGCGCGCATTGGGATCGCCGACGCTCCGGAGCCACCTGAGAACCTGGTGCCATCGCCGGGTGCGGGCGAAAGACCAGGTCGTCTCGGTGAATAGCTGAATCATCTGATCGTCCCGGAGCGCCTGCAGCTCCACGGGGATCTCGGTGCGCAGCCATCCATTCCATCCATGCCCGGTCGGGTTGATGCCGAAAAATCTCAGCGCGCGCCAGATGGGCCGGTAGTGGCAAGCCTCGAGGCGTCGGGCGTGCCGATGCATGTTGCGCGGGCTCCAGGAGGGATCACGCGTCAACTGCGCGATGTGCTCCCAGTCGGAGTCGTGCGGGAGCATGAAGATCATCGCGTTGTGCACCGTGCAACCGCCAAGCGCTGCCGCCCGCGGGTACAGCACGCCGCCGCGCGCCGCGCTGTACTTGGGATCACGGGTCTGGCGCTCCGCATCCGCGTAGTGGCGCACCTCGAAATTCCACTTCATCGCATCGTTCTCGCACGCGAAGGCATGGAAGCCGGGGACCTGGTAGTCGTCCGGGAGCCGCGGCGCATTGGTTGCGAGCGGGTCGCCCCCCGCTTCCAGCAGGAACACCCGTTGTCCCGCTTCCGCCAGGCGGGCCGCCAGTGTCGCTCCCCCGGCACCCGAACCGACGATCACGTAGTCCCATTCCGATGCGTCGGCGTCGGTCATTCGTAGGCAGTATCAAAACGTCTTGAGAAACTCGATCAGCGCACGCTTGTCCTCATCGCTCAGTACCGGTTCCTGCCCGAAAGCTTTCTCATCCTGGCTCAGGTCCTGCTGCTCGTTGAATTTCGCAGTGCCGAAGTAATGGCCCTTGTTGACGATGAAATCCGGGCACTTGCTGACACTCAGCAGCGGGTCGGCGAGGTTGGCGAATTTCGCCACGAGCTGCTCATCGGTGGCATTTCCCGGGAGGGTGAGGAGGTCGTGGTTCAGCTTGATAACGACCTCGCTGACTTTCGCATAGTGCGCGAGCTGCTGTGCGGCATCGTCGGTCTCGGGGAGCAGCTGCATATTGGCGAGCAGACCCACGGGTACACCCTTGGGGATCGGTCCGAGAGTGAGCCCGCCGTCGGCGGCGACCTGATCAGGGAATAGCGTGTGGAAGAACTCACGCACGCCGCCCGGCTGCAGTGCCTTCGGCAGGTAGCCGGGTGGGATGTTGAGATGGCTGCGTTGAGTGGTGCGGTCGATCACCCCCGGAATCTTGCTGCCGAGGACGGGATCCTGGTCGCGCTTCTCCGGCCAGAGCATCTGCTCGATGGAGGCCTGGAACGACTTCATGCGGCTCGCCACCGAGGGATCGTAATAGAAGGGGCCTACGCTGTTATTCAGCAAATAGGGCGCAGTGGACCAAATGCCGATGAGGGAGGGCACGCGCGTGTAGCCGCGGCCTCCGGCGGGCATCGGGTACTGGAAGCGCTCGCCTGTGAATGGGTTGTAGAGCGTGACTTTGCCGACCGAGGGCAACTCCTTGTACGAGTGGGAGGAGAAGTTGTCCCAGATGTTGCCGGCCAGCGCGTTGGTCGCAAGCGGGCTGCAGATGTTGGTACGCAACAGCGTGACCGGGACTCGGCCGTCCGTGGAGAGGTAGTTGCCCTCGAGGAAATCGGGCGCCGCGACGATGGCCCGCATGCGCTTCTTGTAGTCATCCGTCCGGGTCCACGACCAGTAGCGCTTGAAGCAGTCGAGGTATGCAGCTCCCGCACATTTGTCGGCGTTCACATCGAGATCGGCAGGCGGCGGGAGGCCTTTGCTCGAGTGGCAGCGCGCACACGTGTCGGCAAACACGTTCTTGCCGTGCTCGAGAGTGCGCGCGTCGGCATGCAGGTAGTCCGAACCGCCGGGAGCCTTAGCGAGATAGTCAGGCTGGGCCGCCTTGAGGAAGAAGAGTGCCGTATCCGGGGTGCCCGCCTCGGTAGCCTGCCAGTAGGCGGAATTCTTTTCCGCTACCGCGATCGCGATCGGCGAGATCGGCTTGCCGCCGATCACCGGGTTGAAATGCAACAGCCACTCCTCGCTGAAGAGTCCGATATTGAGGTACACGCGGTTGAGCGCGCCGAGCAGCCCCACCGAATCGGCGCCGTCCTTCAGCACGTGCGGCGTGCGCACCGTCGCGCTCGCCGAGTCGTAGAAGCTTTTCAGCGCAGCCGTTCGCTCGAAATTGCCGAACTGCTTGTTGTTGAGCTCACCGCCCGCGAGATGTTCGTGCCATAGCCGGTCGGCGAGGCCCATGCGCGCCACGAAGTCGTACACGGCGTTCATGGTGCGCGCATTGTTGATGTTGTCGGTCGATACCAGCGATGTGTCCATCGAGCCGGGCCGATAGGTATTCACCAGCTGGTACATGAAATTCGTCTGTCCCTCGGGCTTGTTGCCGTTGACGATGAACAGGCGATTGACCCACATATACTGGGCGCCGACCGAGGAGCTGAGATCGGCGAAGGCCGGATGCTCGGCGTCGGCCGGGGGATGGACGGGGCTCGGACCCACGTGGCAGAAGCCGCACGACATGCCGACGCGATAGGGACGGACCAGCTTGGGATCGTTGTAGTAGCTTGGGTCGGTGTAGTAACGCTCGCCGTCCCAATGCCTGGCGGCCTCGGCGTCGAAGTCGGGGTTGGGGAACAGCCGCAGCCCGATCACCCCCGTTGCATACCCGTAATACGACCCGACCGGCTGCGTCGTGCCACTGCCGAGAGGCTTGCCGCGCGAGCCGATGGCCACTCCGGGATAGCGCTTTTCGTCCTCGAAGGGATCTGCGGGGCAATCCTTGCTGCGAACGTCGAGCCACAGGTTGTAGCGGCTCGGGTCCGGTCCCTTGGCAGTCTCAAAGCAGGGCTCGTTCACCAGCCCCATGTATTGCCAGCGATTGTCGCGGGTGAAACCGAGACTCGGATGGGAAGTAATCATCTTCAGCATGTCGAATGCACCAAAGGTGTATTGCGTCATGCGATCCCAGAAGCGATCGTTCCCGCCGGTCCACACGATCCACATGTTGCGGCCCTTGACCTCATCGGGAGTGAGCCCGACGCCGCCGTCCATGTCCTTGAAGTAATCCTCTGCGGACTGGGGAAAAGAGGACGCGGTGCGACCCGCCTGCCTGGCCTCATCGAGTACGGCGCCGGATTTGGGGCCGGGGGAGCAGCTCGTGGCAATCAGGCAGGCAAAGCACAGCAGGCTGACTGGTCCGGCGCCGTAACGACGATTCATCGGTGCCCCTCCCGCAAACAAGCACGGCGCTCTTTTACGAGAGCGCTCGCTCCTTCGAGATGACCGCAGCAATCACCGTCGGGTACACACCCGCCCGCACGGTGCTCACGGCTCGCATTGTATCAATCGTTCTACCGAGGCAGCAGTAGCGACGTCGGCGACAACGTCGATCAGTCCGCTACCTCGTTCAGGTCCGTGAGCAGCTGCTGCACGTCAAAGCCAGGTGCAAAGTCAGGGTCCTTAGCCTCCGGCGGGACGATCGCATAGGCCTCATCGACGCACTCATCCCACCATGCCCAAGTGCCTTCCTGGCTGCTCCCCCAGGTCAGCATGGTCAGGCCTTGGTGGTCGTAGCCCACCGCGAGCACCGCGTGCCCGTCCTTGGTGAGGCGCCCCGGCGTCCACGGCTTGTGCTCGTCGAACTCCTGCAGGCACTTCGCCTGCACCTGAAATCCCAGGTAAACACTGCCGAATATCTGCGCGGCCTGCTTAACGTGCTCGTGATTTTTGGGATCGACGCTGACGTAGGCGAGTATCCGGTCACTGGATACTTTGTGTTGCCGCCAGTAGTTGAGGACGTTGAGCTCTGCGAGTCCGCTGTCGACGCCCCCGGTCAAACGGTAGTACAGCTTGATGATCTGAGTTGTGTGCGGGATCTTAGGCTTCTTCTTGATGAACCCTTGATTGAGCGTGATCGCGTGTGCGAGCGCGGCGATGGTGCAGTCCCCCAGCGAGTCATTGCCGTCCATCGGGAACAGGTGGGCGATGTCTCGCGTCCCGAGGTTATCGAACACCCGGGACAATGCGTTAAAGGAAGCGGGCGGGGCCGGCAGCTTGGCCGTTGCATAGTCGCGAAACCGCAGCGTCCGGTAGTCACGCACCGGCGGATGCTTGCCGAAGCGGTAGCTCGATATATCTCGCTTCACCATGTGGCTGTCTCCTTGCGCGGCGAACCGGGCGACTGACCGGCCGCGGGTGCGTGACCGTGGTAACGCGATGGCCCTTCTAGCTACTGTCGCTGTGCGCTTCGCCGTCTCACCATGGCAGCACGGCGCGCTCTCGCTCCCGAAAGAACAACCCCGGTCAGGTAGGCGTCAGGGCCACGTTCCGCACGTATTGGGCTCCGATACGGCATTGGTCGGGTCGACGTGCGTCGCGACCAACCAGTAAAGGAGGTACGGTTTCGGCACTGTACCGGTCTTACGCGCATAGAGGAATCCGTTGTGCCCGTCGATGATGTTGGGCGGTGCACCCGCGACCCAGACCGTGCGTGCTCGCAGCGTGTGAGGATCTGCAGTGGATGTGGGGGTCAGCGTCGGAGAAATGGTCGCGAAGGTGGTCGCGCCTACCGTGCGCAGACAGAGCCGATGCGTGCGATAGCGATCCACGAAACCAATGGCTCGAAGGTTGGCATTGCTCTCCTGGGCGCGTGACTGCGGCGTCGACTCGTCATAGCCTTCGAACAAGGTCGTCAGGTGCCGTCCGGCAGTAAATACCCCGCCGGTCCAGTGATCATTGTCCGCCGTGATCACCATCAGCAGGGGATGCTTGGGCTGGTAGCCGCAGCCCGCCACGCGGTCAGCGAGCCGGTTCAGCGGCTCGAATCGCGTCGCTTCGAATGCGGGATTGATTAGCACGACGACATCCGGCCACGGCCGTGTCACTCCCGTCACGCCGCCTGGGGTGCAGACGACATCTGCGACGGCGGTCAGGTCACTCGTGAGCTGTTGGGATAACGCATTGAATACGATCAGACCTCCGAAGCTGTGCCCGACGACCGTCGTGTACATGCGCGCGGCACGGTCGGCGGGATCCGTACGATCGGACGCCGCCGCCTGCGCGATGAGCTGCTGCTCGTGCAGATCCGCCAGCAGCTGCCGCACGGACCCTTTGGCGACCTTCTCCGCCGTGTCGCGGCGGTCAATGACGGTGCTGTAACGAAGACCGCCGGCATTGACCGACTCGCCTCGCCAGCCGACGTAGATTCCGAACACGCGGCGCTTGCGCTTGAACTTGCCGTCCTTTATCGCCTGATCGAACTGCTCGGAGGCAATACGCAACATCTGGCGGGCCTCCTGGACATTGCAATCGTTGTCGTGGGCGTTGTGATGCCAGCCGTGTACGAACAGCACGACGACGAAGTCGGTATCGAGGTAGGCGGGGTCCTTGAGCTCGGTCGTGAGGCGCGTCCTGATCGCGGCAAGCTGCCGGTCACCGTCGTACGACCAACCCTGATCGTCGAACTCCGCGAACGCGAGGACGAAGGCGCCATAGTCCTCGAACATCTGGCGGTTCTCGCCCTTGCTGCCGCTGCCGACGCTGCATTTGGAGGGGAGCTCCGTGGGTACGGTCAGGGTGGCGGCCTGCGCGTGACCGGCAGCCGGTGCCTCACCCGGGATGTCGGTACGTATCTCTTTGATAGGCGTGCAGGCGCACACGGTCGTCGCGATCGCCGCAAGAAGCACCGAAGCGCGAACACAAGGCATTAGCTCAGGCCCTACGTGGGCATAGTGCATCGTCGAGATCGACAGCCTAAAGCGCCGGCGCGCCGCCGGCCGGGGGGGACCGGCGGCAGCGCTCCAGGCGAAAATTCAACGCAGTCTGTTCTCATTCTTGGCCCCGATGCCGGCGTTGGGTGGACGCAGGCTCGATCCCTCGAGCCTGTGCCTGATCCCAACGCCGTGTGTCCGTGTACACCGGATGCTCGCGGCGGTGGCGATGCCATGTACGCGCTCCGTCAGCGACATCGCCGATCACCGCTCCCTGTCGACCCGCCGCTTCGATATCTGTCGCGGCGGAGCTTTTTATCTCCTCCAACGACCTACTTATGCGACGGGGGCGCGGTGCCGCCGCCGTCATCGGCCGTCTTCAGCCTGCGTGGTGGCGCAGTGCCGCCGCCGTCATCGGCCGTGTCAGGCGTGCTGCGCCTCCAGTTCTTCCATTGCCGTGCCCGCCGCTCCCGGCGCGATCCCGGCTGGGCGTGCGCGCGCTTGCTCCGCTTTGCCTGCTCACCGGTAATCTGCTGCCATCCCTTTTGGGGATCCCACTTCTGGGCATATCCACCGGTAAGCACCTGGAACGGAGTTTCAGCGTGCATCTTCTGGTCGATCACATCGCCGGCTTTCTCATGCCCGAACCAGTTCGGGGTCACGAAGTCGGTTACC
>Ga0307469_10000562_pt1 | contig 13597 bp, 10 predicted proteins | sample atmos_gasesAM2C__FD_203084 | JGI IMG/M metagenome (GOLD analysis project Ga0307469, IMG submission 203084) | Hardwood forest soil microbial communities from Morgan-Monroe State Forest, Indiana, United States - atmos_gasesAM2C_515 | ecosystem: Environmental > Terrestrial > Soil > Temperate...
CGCCCGGCCGGTGGGCGGGGCATGGGACATCGGGGCATTCGAGTTCCATTGACCTGATCGGGATCGACCGTGGTAGCGGGCGGGCGCCGGCGTTCCAGCCGGCGCCCGTTCCGTTTGTATCTGGGGTGCCACAGGTTTGCCGACCGATGGCCAATGTTTCACCCTTGAACTGTCAGCAGCGATGGGAGCGATTTCGTAGGTCATTGTAGGATAGGATGTTAGGGCCGGGAAATCAGGGCCGGCGAGCCGCAATCCGGCATGCTTCTTGAGTGATACTAATCACGAACCCTCGACCTGGCCTCCGCAGGCGAGTCACCTGTGGACAGGGGAAACCCGCGGATGCGGACGCGCAGTCACCGGGCTCATAGACGATGTGCGGCATCGTAGGCGCCGTCGGCCTCGGCCGTCCGATCGACGTCGCCGCGCTGCAGCGCATGAACGACCTGCAGACGCACCGCGGACCGGATGGTGAAGGGTTCTTGCTCGGCTGGGTAAACGCCGGCCGATTCCGTCACGCGTTCCGACCCCATAGCCCGTACCGAGACGCCGATCCACCGATCACGGTGGGCCTGGGACATCGCCGCCTGGCGATCATCGACCTCTCGGATCGCGGACTCCAGCCGATGACCGTGGACGATTCCGAGCAGTGGATCGTCTTCAATGGAGAGATCTACAACCATCTCGAGTTGCGGGCGCAGCTCGAGACGCTCGGCTATCGGTTCACCACGCGAACGGACACGGAAGTCCTGCTGCAAGCCTACCGCCAGTGGGGGGAAGCCTGCCTCGCCCGTCTCGACGGGATGTTCGCCTTCGCCATCTGGGACGGCGTACGCGGGCGTCTGTTTTGTGCGCGCGATCGGCTCGGGATCAAGCCGTTCTACTACGCGACCCCGGCCGGTGCCTTCGTGTTCGCTTCGGAGATCAAGGCGCTGCTCGCGTTCCCGGGCTTGGATGCGACGCCCGACGACGACGCCGTGCTCGCGTTTCTGGTGCACGCCAATTGCGACTACGGGGAGCGCACGCTGCTGCGCGCCGTGAAGGCGCTGCCCCCGGGGCACGCGCTCACGCTGGATGCCTCCACCGGCACGGTGGCCACCCACGAGTATTGGCACCTCCTCCCCCGAGCGTCGAATGGCACCGCCGACCGCGAGCGGCTGGACGGGCTGCGCACGCTGCTGCTCGAGACCACGTGCCGACACTTGATCAGCGACGTCCGCGTGGGGAGCTGCCTGAGCGGCGGCCTCGATTCGTCGACGGTCGTCTCGCTGATCGGCAAGATCTGGCGCGAGCGGCCGGACGCGGCGCGGGCGCTGGGCGACACGTTCCACACCTTCACGGCGTGCTACGAGGATCGCGCGTTCGACGAGCGCGACTACGCGCTGGCCGTGGCGGGGGCGGTCGGTGCGACCCCGCACCTCACGTTTCCGGCGCCCGACGACTTCCTGGAGACGTTCGCGCGCATGGCTTGGCACCAGGACATGCCGTTCGGCGAGCTCACGTATTACGCCCAGTGGCGCGTGATGCGGGCAGCGAAGGAGGCGGGAGTCAAGGTTTTGCTGGACGGCCAGGGCGGGGACGAGGTGTTCGGCGGATACGCGAAGTTCCGGTACGCCTACCTCGCGTCGCTGCTCCGGACCGGCCAGCTGGGGCGCCTGCTCAAGGAGTTCGGGCAGACGCTGCTGCAGGGCGATCGGTACGTGCTGGACATCCGGAATGGATACCGCTATCTGCCCCGGCCCCTGCGGCGGCTCCTGGGCGTCGATGGGTTGCTGCGGCAGGCGGTCCAGACCGACTGGAGTCGCGCCGTGTCGGGGGAAAGCACGCCTGCCACCCGCTGGTGGCGCTATGCGTCGCAAGCGGCGTCGGACGACTCCCACGCCAGCGTCATGCAGCGGATGCAGCTCGACGACCTGTTCGTCGACACGCTGCCGATGCTGCTGCGCATGGAGGACCGGTCCTCCATGGCGTTTTCACTCGAGGCACGCGTGCCCCTGCTGGATCATCACGTGGTCGACTACGGGCTGTCGCTCCCCGACGATCTCAAGATCCGGAACGGCTGGAGCAAGTTCGCCGTGCGCCGGGCGATGCAAGGCATCGTCCCCGACCTGGTGCGCATGCGGAAGACCAAGCTGGGCTTCGCCGTGCCGGGGCAGCGCTGGCTCGCGAACGATCTGCGCCCGCAGGTCACCGCGCTCATCGAGGACACGCTCCGCTGCCAGAAGTACGTCGACCCGAAGGTCGTGCGCCGCTGGTACAGCGCGCCGCAGGCCGCGGCGGCGAGCACGGAGAGCTATCTCGGTCTGTTCCGGGTGCTGTCGTTAGAGATGTGGATGCGGGCCTTCCAACTCAGCTAAGACGACCGCCGCGCTCCCGCCACGGAGCGGTACACCGAAATCACCTGTTGCGTCAGGGTATGCTCGTCCAGGTCGCGGACGGCGTCGCGGCCCGCGACCCGCTGGTGGCGACGGAGCACGCGCTCCAGCGCTGCGGCAATGGTCTCGGGCCGATCATCCTCGCAGAGCTCGCACCCCTCGACCCCCGCGAGCCGCAGCGCGACGTCACCGACCCGCACAGATACCACGGGTAGATTGCAGGCGAGGGCCTCCTTGACGACGTTCGGTGAGCCCTCCTGCCGCGACGTGAAGACGAATGCATCGGCCGCGTTCATGAAGAACGGGATGTCGGTGTGCGGCGCACCCCACGCGAGCAGCAGCTCCGCGGGGAGCGAGCGATTCAGGACCGCGACCGCCGCTTGCGCCAGGTCGTAGCGCTTGCGCGGCAACTCCGGGTCTCCAACGAACAACACGAACCGTTTGTCGACTGGGAGCCCGAGGTGGCGCCGAGCCTCGTCCTGCGGCATGGGGCGGAAGAGCTCAAAGTCGAGCCCGGACGGGATTACGTGCGTCGGCACGGAGGGGTGCAGCAGGCCCGTCATGTGCTCCGACACGACGATCGCGGCGTCGGCGCAGCGGCCGACCGTCTGCGACACCAGTTTGAGCAGACGGCCGGCTAGCGTCAGCCGGCCCTTGGGATCCAGCATGCCTTGCAGGTCATCTCCGCGGAACGTCACGACCAGCGGTACGCGCTTGGGCAGCGCCAGGAGGCCGCTCTGGCCGAATTGCGCGTGGGCGACGTCGTATCGCTTGCGTGCCATGCGGCGGCGCACGCGGAGCCAGGCCAGGAGGTAATTCCAGGGCCGTTTGGCGGCCTTGAAGTGGAACACGTCCACGTCCACGCCCGCCGCCTGCAGGAATTCGGCCTGGCGCCGGATGAAATAGGTCGTGCGCGCCCGTCCCGGCGTCGGCCAGACGCTCGTGATCATGAGGACGTGGATGATGGCGTGGGGGTGTATCATCGCGACCGCAACGCCTTGGTGAAGACCTCGCGCGCTCCCTCCGCCCACTCGCCCACCGCGGGCCACGGGTCCCGCGGGTCCCACACCTCGAGCTTGGTGCCGGGCGGCTGCCGGCCGAATAGTTCGCGCAGACCCTGAGCCACGGTCGGGTACGTGCCCGGGTAGCCGGCCGGCCGACCAGCCACGATGTAGAGCAAGCGTTTCACGTCGCCCCAGAGCCAGCGCAGGATGACCCCTTCGCGATAGCCCTCCGGTGACGCCGGCGGTTTCCCGGTGAGGATCTCGGTCCAGATGCGGGGGAAGTCGCGACCCGCCGCGATCGACAGCTGGAGCGACCCCCAGAAGCGGCCATTCACCTCCATCAGCCACGGCGCACCGGTGCCCTCGTCACGAAACTCCACCATGGCGGGCCCGTGCCACTCCATCTGGGCCAGGAGCCGCTCCGCGCGCGTTTGCAGCCGCGGGTCGAGGGCCACGGAGCGCCGTAAGCTGCTTCCCGAGCCCGAGGGCCTGACGTCGCGCAACCGCTCGTGCGCGAACCACGCGATCGGGCGGCCGTGGTCGCAGACCGTGAACACGCCCTTGCCCTTGCCGGGCACGAAGGCCTGAATGAGGGGCCAATACTCCCCCTGGCGGCGAGACCGCACCGCCGCCTCGAGCTCCACGACGTCCTTGGCGTACGTCGGCCCCAGGTCCGGCAGGAAGCCGTGCCCGTTCCAGGCGCTGGTGAACCGCGGCTTGACGACGCACGGGTATCCCACGGCTTCGGCGGCCGCGCGGCACTCGGCGAGCGACGTGGGGAAGCGGGTCGGCGGAATCTGGACGCCGCACGCCGTGGCGCGGCGCAGGGTCTCGGCTTTGTCGAACGCGCGCGAGAGCACGGAGTCGGGCGCGCACCCCAGGGTGATGCCCACCGCCTCCCATTCACCGCGCTCGGCGTTGCACAAGAGCGTGGTGGCCTCGGTGAGCGGCAGCACCACATGAATCTCGTGGCGCTGGGCCCAGCGGCGGAGCGCCGCGAATCCGGCGAGCGTCTCTTCGGGGTAATGGTAGCTTTTTCGGCAGTAGCGGGACCAGCTCGCCAGGGGCCAGCGGCGCTTGCCGGCGACGGCGACCCAATACCCCGCCCGGCCGAGCGAGCGAACGCACGCGAGTGCTTCGATCGTGCGTCCATCGAGCACCAGGATGCGCTCGGCGTTCATTCGCGCGCGCCCGCGACGAAAGGGGCGTCCCACGCCCCAATGGGGTGACCAGGCAGACCGGGTCCTCCTCCGCGCGCCAGCCGGCGCCCCGCTCGCGCACCCGCGACCAACGGGATCAGGAACAGCCGGCCGGCACCGCCCCAGTCGCCGCTCGCGATCCGGTGCCGGAGTTGCCCCCAGTAGAGCCGGCCGTTCGCCCGGACGATCGGGAACCGATAGCCGCCCTCGCGGAACGCGATCCGCCCCCAGCCCTCGAGCGTCAACGTGCGTGCCACGGCGTCGGGGAGCAACGGCCGCCCGAAGACGTCGCGGTGGATTTGATCCACGTAGCCCAGGTAGCACCCCAGGCCCGGTAGCGCGCCGTGACGCCGCGCCGTGCCGATCACGTACTCCCAATCGAGTGCCGCGCGGCGCACCGTCGAGACGGTGAATACCACGTCGCACAACGCGATCCGCAGGCGGCCCGGCACTCGCTGCAGCCCCTGCAAGACGAGCTGATCCTCGGGTGGCGGCTCCGCGAACGCCATCCCATCCACGACGATCGGTCGCGCGTGCTGGATCAGCACCCTCGGGAACTCGTCGTGTTCGCCCACGATGCCGAAGCGCCCGTGCTGCACGTCGAGCGGCGAGGAGCAGCCGCGGATGCGGTAGGTCGCCGTTCCGGCGAACCGCTCGCCCAAGTCCCGACTCACCGGCACGGTGGGGAGGCCCGCGACGATCGCCGTGTCGACGCGGGTCGAGCGGGGCAGCACCAGCAGGTCCACGTCGTCGCCGAAGTCGGGATAGTCCTGAAATGCCTTCGGGAACAGATACGGGATGCCGCGGGCCTCGCACGTCGTGCCGACGTGCAGCATCAGCTCGAGCGTCGAGCGGATTCGGCGGCGCTCGTCGGCCACCGCCTGCGCGAAGCGGTCGGGGACGGCGATCGCCAAGGCCTCCAAACGGTCCGCGGTGCGCACGAGGACCCCGTTGGCGCCGACCAGGTCCAGAAGTGCGTCCCAGTCGAGGCCGGCGGGTGGAGCAAGGGCGGGCGTGTCGAGCGCGGGGCCCACGCCTCCAACCGCCTCGGCGCCCAAGAGCAGGCGCAGGACCCAGGAGGCGTTCCGGGACTCGAGCTCGTGACTGGGGGTCTTGGGGTCCACAATCACGCTCGACAGTGCAAGAGACGTACGGCCGTGGCCTAGGTGTAAGTAATTGTCAATGTGAACGTTAAATGCGCACTGCCGAGCGTCGGGCGACTTCCCTGTGGCGATTCTGCAACAGCTTCGTCCCGAAGCCGAAGTCAGGTCCCACCGGTCAAGATGAAGACGTCAAAGATCGGTCCGGTGCGGGCCAGGGCCGGGGTCGGTCCCCCCACGCCCCCCAGCCGCCCGACGGGACGCGGCGGATCCACGCCGGCCATGGGGATCTCGATCGTTCCGCCGCCATACGTTCCACTTAGCACCGGTGGCCCGAACAACGCCTGCACGTTCCGCAGCTCGTAGCGGCTGCCCGGTCGCAGGGCGCTCGAGACGTCCACGCGCACCGACGGCTGCCGTCCCCAGTTGTACACGACCACGGTGGCCCGGCCCGGCTCGTATTTATTCGGTCGCACGAACACGCGGGGGGTTACGGGCGGAGCGCTGGTTGCGGTGCCCGTGTTGCCCAGCGCGGTGGTCTTCTGCCAGGTGGCGAAATCGTACGCCGCGCCGCCGTAGCGCCAGGCGCGGGCCGCTGGATCGCGGGCGTACGTGTTCCCCCGCCACGTGTGGGCGTCGAGCGACCCGCCGCGGGCCGACAGGTCCACGATGTCCCCTGCGCCGATGAACTCGTTGTCCACCACCTCGGCCTTCGTCCAACCGTTCATGAGCAAGGTCACGGCTCCGCCGGCCACATAGTTGCCGCGAACCAGGATGTCGCGGTTATCGCCCCGCGGCATGCCCAGCCGCATGTTGCGTCCCGCCGTGCCGGGGAAGTAGAGGAGGTTCGAATCTGCACTCATGTGCTCGGTTCGGACGTCGCCGCCGATGAGCAGATTGGCGTTCTGAAACCCGTCTCGCGAGATGGCGCCGGTGTTGAAGGCCGTGTTCCCGCGCAGGTGCACGTCGCTCAGGAACGGGTGCCGGCTCCCGACATACACGTGGATCCCGTAGGCCAGGTTGTCGAAGACGATGTTGTCGACGATCCACTTCTCGCCGCCCTCGCTGGCGGCGTACACGCCGTGGTCGAAGTTCTCGTGCGTGCCGTTGTTGTAGAAGATGCTGCCGTAGAGTTCCGACGTTCCGGCGTCCTCCCAGAAGCTCATGCCCTGCTTGCCGGCGTCGTGCACGACCAGATTGATGAACTTGCAATTGGGGCCGTACGTCTCGAGGGCGTCGTTGGCGTTGGCCACGGGGTTGGACTGGGTGATCTCGAAGCCCCAATAGACCGCGTACGCCCCGTGCACGTGGAGGTTGCCGTCGATCGTGGCCCGTTCGCCCGGGTATTGCCGCACCACGATCGGGGCGGCGCTCGTCCCCGTCAGCGTTCCGTCGAACCGTCCGACGTACACGCCGCCTCGCAACCAGATCGTGTCGCCGGGTTGCACCGCGCCGCGCCCACCCGCGAGTGCGGTCGCCAGATCCCAGGGGCGCCCGCGGCTGCCGTCCCCACCCGGCGTCCCGCCAGGGGGAGGCGCGGCGTAGAACCTTGGGCTCGGGGCGCGGTTCGGGTGCCCGAGGACGAGCAGCGCCGCCAGTCCGGCCCACCACGCGGCCGACGTCAATGGAATTCGAAGGCCCCGATGTCGTACGCCGCGCCCTGCGGCCGGCTGGTGCCGAGGAAATCGTTGGTCACGTACGAGAGGGTGACGCCGGCGTCGATGGCGGGGCTGCCGGCCTGCAGCGCGAAGTTGAACGCGGATGCGTCGACGAACTTCGGATCGGTATTGTCGAGATTGTTGGACAAGGTCACGCCCGTCCCGTTCCCCTCAGCCGCGGTTCCGCCAGCGGTGAGGTTGTTCTCGACCGTGACGTTGCTCGTCGTGCCGCCGTCAAACAAGACGCCCGCGGTCAGGGGCTGGTAGAAGATGTTGTTCGCGATCACCGCATTCGACAGGGTGGCGGCAACGATGATGTGCCCGTCCTCGTACGGGTTCGGAAACGCGAACGTGTTGTTCACGATGTCAATGTGGTCGAGGACGTCGGGATACAGCTGAATCGCCCACCCGCGAGCGATGTTGTAGAAGACGTTGTTGCGAACGATGACGTTGGTGCCGCTCGACAGATAGATGCCGTGGTCATGGTTCTGCCAGTAGGTGTTGCCGGGGTTGCAGCCGTTCTGCCCAGTGGTATCGCGTCCGATATCGTGGATCAGGTTCTGCTCGATGGTGACGTTGTTATTGATGAACGTCATGCCCGAGAGGCCGATGCCGCTCGTCTCGCAGTACCGCCCGACATCGTGAATGTGATTGCGCACGATCTGGAAGTTGCTCACGCCGGAAGCGGGACTGATGCCGTCGTGCCAGACGTTGCGTATCTCGAACCCTTCGACGCGTACGAAGCTGGCCCCCAGGTAGACGCCGTTTTCCGCGCCGTTCGGCGCGGTGTGACTGGTTTGCTGGCCGTCCAGAATCGCCCCCCCCTGGACCGCAGCCCGGAAGACGACGTAGTTCCCGGCGGTCCCCCCGCGCTCGATGTCGAGCACGGAGCCGCTGGCGGTATACACGCCGTTTCGCACCACCACCGTATCCCCCGGGTTCAGGAGGTTCGCGGCGTGCTGGATGGTTTGAAGGGGGTGCGCGCTGTCCCCCGAGGCGGCGTTGTCGCCGATGGTCCCATCCACGTAATAGGTTCGCGGTGGCGGTATCTGGGTGGGGGACATGCTTTGCGCGCACGCGCAGAGCCACAAGGGCCAGAGAAACGTGACGCGGTTCATGGGAGGCTGCCCTCCCGGGTGGTGCGGCGCACGTATTGGCGGTACAGGGCCGGGAACGCGCGGCGCGCGGCGCCCTTGAGCTGGCGGAGGAGCAAGGCGCTCCGCCAGCCCCGGAACGCGGCCAGCTCGCCGATTCGCGCGGCAGGCGTCCAGGCCTTGGGCATGTAGCGGCCCAGGATCCAGCAGGTACCGACGCGCGCCGGCGTGAGCACCGGCTCGGATGTAAAGAGGTAGGTGAGGCCCGCGACATCGGCGGACTTGAACACCAGCGGCGAGCTGTCTCCCCCGGGCACGGACGCCGTCTCGCACGGCTCGCCCAGGAGCTGCGCGAGCCGGTCCCGGCTTACGCGCCACTCCTCGACCATACGGTCGAACGGCTGCTCCCGAAAGATGTCCGGGTGGGTCTCCGAGTGGCTCCCGACCACGTGACCACCCTGCCGGAGGGAGCGGACCTCCTGGGCGGTGAGAAACGTCCGGGTGCCGATCAAGCCCGTCACGATGAAGAAATGGCCCTTCCATCCCCGGGCCGCGAGCGCGTCCGCGATCGCGACCGCGCTCTTGCCGCCGTCGTCGAATGTGAGGACCACGTGCCTTCCGGCTGCGCCCAGGTCGAGGTCGGTGACGCGCTTGGGGGCATGCGGGCCGCGGGCGATGGCGTCCAGGTCCCGGGCGAACGCCGCAGGCGCGTGCTTGTAGGGGAGGGCCCCTGGGCGCTGGAAGCCGGCGGCGGCGGGGTCGTCGGTCACCTCGTGGTAGCCGAAGCTCGCGACTGCCACGGACGCGCGCGTCATCGCGACAGGGGAACCGATGCGACCTGGTGCGGCGGCCGTCGCCGGCCGATGAGCCGCTCCAGCACGGCGACGATGGAGCCCAGCCCGTACGAGATGTGCAGCACCGGAAACACCACGAGCAGCGCCGCAGCACAGCGCAGGCCGTGGCGCCGAAGGGCGAGGGCGGCGCTCGCGACCGTGGCCGCGGCGTAGGCGCCCGCGATGCCCGCCAGCGCGAGGCGCGCGGCGCCGGACCAGGGCGCCAGCCCGCCGGCGAGCCCGAGGGCGCCCACGAAGAGCGCCGGCACGAGCTGACGCACGGTCATGATCTGTCCCACCTTGGCGGCCGCGAGCGGCTTGAAGTAACCGTACTGATAGAACATCCGGGCCACTTGGCTGAGCGAGCCGCGCGCGTAGTAGTAGGACACGACCTCGGGAATCAACATGATGCGCCCGCCCTGCCTCAACAGCCGCGCGTTCAACTCGTCGTCCTGATTCCTGATGAGCTCGGGGTCGAACACTCCGATGCGGTCGAAGACCGCGCGGGGATAGCAGCCGAACGGCACCGTGTCGACCAGGCGGCGCTCGGTCGCGCCGATGCGGAAGTAGGAGTTCCCCACGCCGAACGGGTGCGAGAGCCCGACGGCGAGCGCCCGCGGCAGCGGCCGGCCGTTCGCCGGAAGCGTCACCAGCACGCCGCCCACGTTGTCGGCCCCCGTCTCGTCGAGCGCCGCGACGAGCTGGGAGATGTAGGACGGCGAATAGACGGCGTGCGCCCCCATCGGCATGATCACCTCGCCACGGGATTCCCGGATCCCGGCGTTCATGGCGCACGGCGTGATCCGCTCGGGGTTGTCGACCAGGCGGATGAAGCCGTAGCGGGCCGCGTAGCCGGCCACGATCTCCCGGGTGCCATCGTCACTCATCCCGTCGCAGACGAGGACCTCGAGGCGGTCCTTGGGATAGTCGCAACGGATCAGCGACTCGAGGCACTGGCCGATGTAGCGCACCTCGTTGCGGCACGGGATGACCGACGTGACGATCGGCCGCTCAGCGGGCTGCATGCCGTGCCTCGACGACGGGGGCTCGGGGGACCGGCCCGGGCCGCATGATGGAGCGATAGATGTCGATGACGCGTTGCGTGAGCAGGCGCTCGTCGAGCTCCCGCACGGCGGCGCGCCCGCCGCCGGCCCGGCTGCCTCGCCGCAAGGTGCGCTCGAGCGCGGCGGCGATCGTCTCGGGATGCTCGTCGGCGCACAGCTCGCAGCCGGCCACGCCCGCGATCCGGATCGGGACGTCGCCGACGGGCACCGATACCACGGGGAGATCGCAGGCCAGCGCTTCCTTCACGACGTTCGGCGAGCCTTCCTGCATCGAGGTGAAGACGAGCGCATCGCACGCGTTCATGTAGTATGGGATGTCGTCGTGCGGCACGCCCCAGGCGATCACCAGCTCCGCGGGCAGGGTGCGGCCGAGGCAGTCCATGGCGGCCCGGGCGAGGGCGTAGCGCTTGCGGGGCCACTCGGGACTGCCGGCGAACAGGACGAGGCGGCGGTCGAGCGGGAGGCCGAGGTGGCGGCGCGCTTCGTCCCGCTGGATCGACCGGAACTGCTCGAAGTCGAGACCGGACGGAATGACGTGTGCTGGCACGCCGGGCGGCAGCTCCGCCTTCATGTGCTCGGAGACCACGATCACCGCGTCGGCGCGGCGCGCAACCGCCCGCGACACCCACTGGAGCAGGTGTCCGAAGCGGGTGTAGCGCGCGCCGCGACCGACCTCCCCCAGAAGATCCGAGCCACGATACGTGACGACCAGGGGAAGACGCTTGGGGAACGCCAACAGGCCACTGTGCCCGAACTGGGCGTGCACGACGTCGTAGTAGTTCCTGGCGAGCCGGCGGCGCAGGCGCCACCAGGCGGAGAGATAGTTCCAGGGATTGCGCCGGCCGCGGAAGTGAAACACGTCCACCAGGACGCCCGCGGCTTGCAGGAAGTCGGCCTGACGTTTGATGAAATAGGTCGTGCGGGGCTGGCCCGGGGTCGGCCAATGGGTCGTAATCATCAGGACGCGGATTGGCTCGGTCATCGCGTCCCCCGCTCCCCGGCCAGCACCGCGTGCCCGTTGGCTGGCAGCACGTTCAACACCGTTCGGAATTTACCGTTCGCGCCGCGCGGGATCTCCGGGACTTCTTCGAGCACGACGTGAACGGGACCCAGGCGATCGTGCAGGCGCTGCACGATGAGGTGCCGGGACTCGGCGCTGAATCCGGTGGCGGGCACGTACCGGACCCGGATACGGTCCAGCGTCTCCTGTACGATCTGACCCTGACGCACCGGCAAGCCGTACCAGACAGGGTTGAGCCAGGCCACGCGCCGCCCATCCCGCGTGAGCAGGAGGTCGTTCGTGCGGCCCTCCACGGCCGCGAGCACCGGGAGCGTGCGGCCGCACCCGCAGGGCGTGCCCGGCGGCGCCAGCCGGCCCGAGTCGCCGAGCCGGCACCGGATCAGGGGAAAGTCGAGGTTCAAGAGGCCGGTGCAGATGAACTCGCCGACCTCGCCCGGCGGGGCCACCACGCCGTTCGCCAGGACCTCGATGAGTCCCACCTCGGGCCACTCGTGGAGCGTTCCCGCTTCGCACTCGCTGGCCCAGGCCACCGTTTCGCTCATCCCGTACGTCTCGCGGACCGGACAGCAGAACGCCGCGGCAATCGTCTGGCGCTGCCATTCCGGCAATGGCTCCGCGCTCGTGATAGCGACCTTCATGGTCACGTCGCTGCAACCGAGGCGCAGCACCTCCTGCGCCAGCGCGTACAGGGACGACGTATACCCGGCCAGATAGACGATCCGGTGGCGCTGGAGCGCTTCGAGGTAGGCCGGGATCAAGTCCGGCGCGAGGTGGTAGGTCGACATGTAGAGCTGGTGGAGCGCGGCATTCCACACCCAGAACGGCGGCCGCCGGTTGGCGACCGGCACCACGAGCTGGCCGCCCAGCATGGCCCAGCGGTCAGTCCGCGATACGCCGTGCCACAGGCGGGTGCGCGCCGCGGAAAGGGCGTACAGCGCGCGCATCGTGCGATGCGTGCGCCACAACACCAGCGGCTTGCCGGACGTGCCGCTCGTGTACTCGGTGAACATCCAGCGCGGGTTCTGGTCGTCGGCGATGAACGCCGTGGGGTTCTCGCGCACGCGGTCGTTGTCCAGGATCGGCCAGTTCTCGAGCAGCTCCCACGACGCGCGGTCGCCCCGACGGCGACGCTCCGCCCATTGCGTCCGATAGTAGGGCACGCGGGTCGCGGCTCGGTGCAGCACGTAGCCGAGCCGTTCCTGGCGCCAGGCGTCCCATTGAGACGTGCTCCACTGCTCACGCTCCTGCGCCTCTTCGATGAGCCGCGGCGTGTCGCGACCGTACCGCGACCAGCGGAGGTACCAGCCGCGCAGCGTCGCCGCGAGTGAGCGAGCGGGCGTGGGCAGGCGATGGTACAGCTGAAGGGAGAGGTTGCTCAGAGGATCGTTCCCAGCGTCATCGTGACGAGCGCGTTGACCGCCTCGGTCGCCTCGCGGCCGACCAGGCCCAGGCTGCAAGCAGCGGCCATGGCCGGCGCCAGGCACAGACGGGACGCCACACGCCACTCGCCGGCGACGGCCGCGGTGGCGAGCTGCCGCCAATACAGGCGATTCCGGACCCGGAGCGCGGCGAAACGGTACCGACCCCGGCGGAAGGCGACCGCGCCCCACCCATCGAGCGTGAGGATCCGGCGTGCCTCCGGTGGTAGGAGATGGCGGTCATACAGGGCGCAATAGATCTGATCGACGTAGCTCAGGTAGCACGAGACGCCGGGGAGCACCCCGATGCGACGAGCCGTCTCCACCAGGTACGTCCAATCGAGCCGCTGCCCACGGACGACGCCTGCGGTCGCGGCGGCGTCCGCGATGCTGAAGGAGCGGCGTCCTGCGACCCGGCTCATGCCCTGCAGGATGAGCTGGTCTTCGGGCGCCGGTGCGAACCGTTCCTCGCCGGCGACCACATGACGGCGGCGGCGCTGGATCAACTCCGCCGGATAGGTCTCCTGTTCGCCGACCAGGCCGAGGCGGCCGTGGTGGATGTCGAGCGCGAGCGCGACTTCGGGTACCCAATAGAGGGCGGTGCCGGCCAGCCGGTCGCGCAGATCACGCGCGCGGAGCGTGGCCGGCGTGCCCGCGAGGATTGCTCTGTCGACGTCCTGAGCGTGGGAAAGCAGGAGGAGGTCGAGGTCGCCGCCCACGTCGGGGTAGTGTTGCCACGCGGTCGGAAAGAGGTACTCGAGGCCCGCCTGCTCGCATCGCTCGCCCAGCCGGCGGATCAGGGCGAACACCGTCCGGGTCCGTTCTTGCTCCCGC